>OGUN01002518.1_pt1 | contig 10838 bp, 7 predicted proteins | sample 1553621 | NCBI WGS metagenome assembly OGUN01 (sample SAMEA2580300, study PRJEB22360) | human gut metagenome | biome: human gut; feature: human-associated habitat; material: faeces | place: Denmark | collected 2008/2010
CGGTCCTTAGATGGCGCATTAGCGGCATCTTAGTACCGTTGCAGACCTAACTGAGACCTTACCGAGGTTTATCCGAGGTTAGTTCGAAGTTACACAGCGGGAAAACGAGCGGAAGCATCCCCTGATTGGTAATGTTAAAGGTATCCCCAGCATAGTAGATCATTATTACACAGGGGGTGTTATGTATGTTGAATAATCGAATTATAAAGGAAAAGCCATCGGACGAGGAAATGAAGACACGGTTAAAGGCTTTGCAGGAAAAGCTGGAGGCGCAGACGCTAGCCGTCCGGGAACACAAGCTTCCGGTCATCGTTCTGGTAGAAGGCTGGGGTACTTCCGGCAAAGGCAGTCTGGTCGGACGGATCATCAACAATATCGATCCACGTTTTTACCGGGTTGCATCGCTGGAAAAGGTCAGAGAAGAAGACAGACGGAAACCATTTCTCTGGCGATTTGTAAAAGAGATACCGGAAGCCGGCAATTTTGTCTTTATGGATTCCGGCTGGATGGATCAGCTTACGCGTGAATACGCACACAAAGAATTGACAAAAAAAGACTATGAGCTTCGAATTGCCAATGTTCGGAGATTTGAACGACAGCTGACCGATAACGGCTATCTGGTTGTCAAATTCTTCCTGAACATCTCGAAGAAAGAACAGAAGAAACGGATCCGGACGCTTGCCGATGATCCTGCAACCAAATGGAGAGTGACCGATACCGACCTTGCACAGAACAAGCATTATGACAAATATATGGATATCTTTGACAAATTCTTAGATGCTACCGATTCTTCCCGCGCACCATGGTATATCGTCGATGGCAGCTCCAAGAAATGGGCAGAGCTTCAGGTTCTGGAAATCCTGACCGAGGGAATCGATGTTGCCCTACAGAATCATTCACTGGCAGTTCCGATCCCACAGAATGTATTCCCTCTTATGGACATGCCGAAGCTGTCGGATATCTCTTTACAGGACAAGACGGTATCTGATGAAGAATATTCCAAACGTCTGAAAGAATTACAGGGAAAGCTTCGAGAGCTGCATAACAGCATTTACCACAAAAAGATTCCTGTCATCATTGCATACGAAGGTTGGGATGCTGCCGGAAAAGGCGGCAATATCAAGCGTGTAACGGAAGCATTAGATCCTCGCGGTTACGAAGTATTCCCAATCGCAAGTCCTCTTCCGTATGAAAAATCCCGACATTTCCTCTGGCGTTTCTTCACCAGGCTTCCACGCTCCGGTCATGTAGCTATCTTCGACCGAACATGGTATGGCAGAGTCATGGTAGAACGGATCGAAGGATTTTGCAGTGAAAATGACTGGAAACGTGCTTACAACGAAATCAACGAATTTGAAAAAGAACTGTATGACTGGGGTGCTGTGATCATCAAATTCTGGATACAGATTGATAAAGACACTCAGCTTGAACGATTCACGCTGCGTCAGAATACACCGGAAAAACAATGGAAGATCACAGATGAGGACTGGCGGAACCGCGAAAAATGGGATCAATACGAAACAGCCATCAATGAAATGCTGCAAAAAACAAGCACCACCTATGCTCCATGGCACATCATCGAATCAGTCGATAAAAAATATGCCCGGTTAAAAACCCTGGAGATCATAGTTGATGCTATAGAAAAAGCTATATCTTAATGAATCTTTGTCTTCTGGTAGTCGATCATGACATCATAGATCCGTTCACAGTTGTCATGGTCGTCAAACCGGAAGAAATCATCGGCACGTCTGCGGTACTCCGGTTTCATCTCGCAGTTATTCTGCATATAAGAGATCAGAACATCGATCAATTCGTCGTTGTCCTCACAGATCTCGCCAAATCCCATCGTATCATAGTGGAAGGTACCTTCCTCATAATGCTTCGGTATATCGTGATGGTGCAGGTAGACCACCGGCTTACGCATATAAGCAAAATCGAACTGAACACCGGAGAAATCCGAAACCATCAGACTGGATTCCCGGAACACCTTCTCATAATTGACACCGGAATGTCCATGAACGGCAACCGCCGGAATGATCTCTACCGAAGGATTCTTATCAAAATCATCGATCTGCGGGCTGACGATCGGATGCAGTACATAGACGATCTTATAATTATATTTCTGTGCCGCAGCGATCAGACGCTCATCATTAATAAGGCTGTTATATACCTGATAATAGGTTGTCTCCTTAAAAAGTGGATTGTAGTCACGGCTCACCCCCTCATTCTTTGTAACCGGAACTGCTGCCTGCATCCGCCAGGTCGGGGATAACAGGATCTGCCGCTTATCATCATTTATGAGTCCATCATAACGCGGTACTCCGGTCAGCTTCAATGCATCATAACCCTCATAGCCGTAGATCGGCTTCGACAGATTTTCAATCTCATATTTGGATGCACAAAAATACAACCGTGTATTATCTCTCAACCGGTTCTGCGCAACTGCAATCTTCTGGATAGACATACCATGCTGGACACAAGCTACATGGAAGTTCATCAGATCACGGATCAGTGCCGAATTGATCGTACCGAAATCATTAAATGCGTAGACGGTAGAGTTTGACACGATCACCATATCCGCATACAAAAATGCATACCGGTGCTTGACGCTTCTCCGTTTGACCGGCTTCATACCTTCGCGTTCCAGACGTGCGTAATCTTCCGATGCCCCATCTGCCAGATAATAGCATTTGATGCCATCCTTCTTGCTTCTTGCATATTTGTACATATATTCAGCAGAGTCCCCCGCCTTATATATCTTATCAAAAAAGAGCCAGATCGGACGATGCTTTAAAACCGGCTTTGCCTTTAAGAACGCCCGGACAATGATAAACTTAATAACCTTCTTCTGTCCAGTTGCAAACATATCCCGCCATAACGTCAGTTCTCTGCCTGCAATCTTCCCATGCTTTACCGGATCAACTTTCATGATATTGGCTTCTGTCTTATACATATACAGCTTCTTATTGATCTTCCAATAGCTGTGACGGAAACGGTCGCACAAACGGCTGAAATGAGAATCGAATTCCAGAGTGACCGGAAGATCCTCTACCGACATTCCCATCGTTTCACCATTTTCAAAGACATCTGCCCGGACTCTTGTTACATAAGCCAGTTCTGTTTCCTGTCCATATGGAAGCTCCACCCGGATCATAAATGCCCGAAGCTTGAAGATCGACATGCCAAATGCTTTTGTATGTGCATACCGCTCATTATATTCTGCCGGATAGAAGCGGTCACCGACCAGAACACCAAACTCTGCTCCATTCATCAAAAGAATAGGCGATAACCGTCCTTCGATCGTAAGCTCTGTGTGATCTTCCATATCTTTATTATCCATAAACTGAATGTCCGCCGTCGGCTTCGTAAGTTCTCCGATCTGAATATCATTATAGCTGTAACAGCCATCCGCAAAATCAAATTCCAGACCGGTGTCCTTATACTTTAAGATCAGCAATACCCATACCAGACAGTCTTCATTCTTCATATCCACATGATATCCCTGATTCTCACAAATGATCGAATCATCTATATAAGAGAGCACTTCCCCAAGCTTCCACAAAAAAGCCTCGCCGTCGGTCTCTTCAAATAAATGCTTGTTCAGGTTATCGAGATTTGCCTGGATCATATATTTTACAATGAACAGTGCATGCTGCATAACAAGCATTTGCAGGGTTTCCTGATGGATGGACATTTCCTTTAACCATTCGATCAGCTGATCAACGGTATCCTTATACCATGCCCGGTCATAGATTCCTTCAAAAAAGGTCTTATCCCCTTCAAAGCTGTTTTTCAAAGTATAGTCAACACCATCGATATAATAGAACTTCTCATCCAGACAGGCTCTTGCCTGAACCGCAAGTAGCCATTTTAATACCGGAAATGATCCCTTTACCAGAACGTCCTCCAATGTGTGTGCAGGGCTTCCGAATGTCACATTTGCATCCTGCCCGGCATTCTGTATTCCGGCAGAACTACTCTGTATTCCGGCATCTGCAATCTCCATCAACTGATTTAACAGACTTCCCTTAAATATCATACCGAATGGTGTAAATCCGTGCAGGAATCTTAAAATCTCCGTAGAGATCACACCATTTGCAAGCTGCTCATAGACACCATGAAATTCCTGATCTCTGTCCAGCTTCTGTGCAAGCCAGGGCGCATGCTTTCCTTTCTCGCGATATGCGGAAAACGGCGCATACATAATTCCCTTCTTGCTGTTCCTGCTCGGTCCGTATTTCTTCGGCAACAGAAAGATATCTCCGTTCCTGTGGTCATCAACAAAGGTCACGATACGCGCAAAATCCTCATCTGAAAGGATATCGCCCTCTTCCATCAAAAGGAACATCCCCTGCTCATCAAATTTTCCATGTATACTGAAGCTGTCCGCTCCGACTACGATCCTGTTTACCAACTGTCACTTCCTCCTGTTTTCTTTATCCCAGATTTTCCTGTAATGCAAATAACTGCTGCTACCATAGAACAGATCGTCCCCTGCAGCAGCAGTTTCTGTTTATTTCTTTCCGAACTTTATCTTGTATACTCCATGCTCTTCATCATACGGGTATACATTTCCTCAAGACCGATCACCGGCTTCCAGCCAAGTGCCTGAAGTTTATCTGAATTCAATCGCATATTTACATCCGGTGCATAGCCAAATGTCATGGCACTTTCCGGTATGTCAAATACGACCTTGATCTCATTATTTGCCAGTTTCTCTGCAACCATCTTTGCCATATCTCCGATCGTGATGTGTGCTTCCGGATGTGCTACGGTATAGGCTTCACCATCATTTCCTTTTACAAGAAGGAGTAAGATACCCATTACGGCATCTCTGGTATAGCAGTAGTTGCCAACGGATTTTCCGGCTGTGTGCAGAACGATATCTGTCTTATTCATAGCAGCCTTTGCAAACTGTGCAAATACACGGTTCTCCTCATAGCTGATGCCTGCGCCAAATGTCTGTGACAATCTTGCGATACGAACCGGCAGCTTATACTCACTTGCGTAAGAAGAACACATACATTCGCAGAGACGTTTACCCTCCGGATAACAGCTTCTTGGATTGTGGATATCGATGTATCCCAGATCATCTTCCTTTACATATGGCTTTTCAGGATCCGGTGCGCCAAATGCTTCCATCGATGATATATATACAACACCCTCGGACTGCTTCTCCTTACCAAGGTCTAACATATTCTTTGTACCATTTACCGCAGTCATGATCGTCTCCACCGGATAGTCCACAAAGAACTTGGATGCTGTAGGGCTTGCTGCATGGATGATGTAGTTGATCTGTACTTCTGAGATCTTCTTGCCATTTGACAGGGTTACAGTCTCATCGGTAACCGGATTTCCGACATCACCGATCACATACACCAGCTTATCCTTTGCAAATTCATCATAGATCTTGTCTGCCTTTTCTGCATTTCTGACAAATGCATAGATCGTGATATCAGCATTCTTTACTTCGTTCATCTTAAGCAGTGCCTTTACGATCTGTGAACCAACCAGTCCGGTTGCTCCTGTGATCAAGATGGATTTGCCGTATAATTTCTCATAATCTCCACCTGCATTTGCAATATACAACAGATCTTCTTCTAAAATCTTATCTTTCATTATTATTTCCTCCTGCAATATTTTTTCTAAATATCTGTACGAATTGTTATCCTGTCATGGAAAGCACTTTCGGCATATTGCTATGCCCGCTGTGCAAATATCTATTATTCTTCCACCTGATACATTTTGATAATGTGAGCTTTCCGGTCTTCTTCCGGCGGAAGCTTCATATAGTCACCGTAAAGGGATGTCAAATAGTAATCGGTACAACCCGGTGCGATCAGCTCCCGTCCGCCAAATGTCACTTTCATTGGTTTTACATATTCTTCCCTTGGCATCTTCTCCTGCGGACCATAGCCACAGGCAATGCCGCCAACATATTTGCATGATTCAAAATCATATTGTGTACATAACCGAATCAGCTTCTTCACTGTCCGCTTCTTGCCCCATATCAAATGCGCAAATGGTTTCAGGATCGGCTTCACGATCTTCTTGACCAGATTACCGCCCCGCCCTGTCTTCATCTTCAGATATTGGATGATGCGGCGATACCAATGTGCCTTTTTATAGATCCGTTCAATCTCTGCATCATCATCCGGCAGTCCATCCATCGGGAAAATATCCATCCACAGATAGATATCATATTTGTCCTTTGTATAATATTTGTCCAGTCTGGTCCTCGTATCCGCAAGCTTCGTATATGGTTCATCCAGATTGCCAAGGCTCGTCGACAGGAACTTATGATCCGGCAGAAACGGCTGCTCTTTGATCACTTCCTGTAATCTCTCATAATCCGGTCTTGGCATCAGAATGTCGATATCATCATCCCACGGAATAAAATCCTGATGTCTGACTGCTCCAAGCAGCGTGCCGCCGCACAGATAATACCGCAGCCCATGCTTCTCACACAGATCATGGAACATGAACACCATTGTTTTCTCACGCTCATGGATATCCTCAAGCGTCAATAATTTTCTCACGTTTTCGTCTCCTCTTTTATGGTATGTGCCTGCATTTGCCTTCTATATACCCTTAATATCCTTATGAATACCCATTAAAAGTCTCCTTATAATATCCAAAAGGGCTTCTGTCTAATCTCTCTTACAATGTCAGGAGTTCCTCCGGGCAGCTGATGATATATTCCGCGCCGGCTTTTTCAAATTCCTCACGGTTTCCATATCCATACAGAACACCGACCGTATCAATTCCACAGGCATGTCCGCCATCAATGTCAAACATCCGATCACCGATCATGATGGCATCCTTTTCATGTATCTGTGTCTTAACCTCTGGCTTGGAATCGTCCATCATGACTGCCTCTTCCCGGTCTGCCTGTGGCATATCCGTACCTTCCGCATCGGCTTCCTTCAACCGCTTCAGGCACTCTGCGATCAGCACCTGCTTGTCCGAGCCGGTTCCATCCGGATTGCTTCCTACCACAACATCAAAGTACTGTGCCAGATCGAATTTCGCCAGTATCTTCTTCGTTGGTTCTGTCGGTTTGGAGGTCGCCACTCCAATCTTCGCGCCTTTTTCTTTTAAATCCTTGAGTGTCTGTGGAATGCCATCATAGATAGATGTCTCATACAGACCTGTCACATTGTATCGTTCTCTGTATTTGTCCACCAACCAGAGTGCCTGATCGTGGTCAACATGACATTTGGAGGTAAAGGAATCGTACAACGATGGTCCGATAAATGTCTTTAACACTTTCTCTGATGGCTCCGGCAGTCCGGCTGCATCCAGAGCATAGCGGATGCAGTTGAGAATGCCCGGCTCGGACTGGCTTATTGTGCCGTCCAGGTCAAATAAATAGTATTTATACATAGTGTTGCCTTTCTGTCCGTTCAAAATTCACGCCACCATTGTAGCATAGATCCTTTTTTCTCTCAACAACATTGATGTAATCTTGGGTTATGGGGGGATAAACAGCAAAAATTACCGAAAGTTACATCCAGACATACCATTTGTTACATTTACGATTTTTCTTGTTATTTTTATGCTATGCTCCCTTTGTCGACAAAACAGGCGCCGGAAAATAACGAGGAATGAAACTTATGTATAACCAAAACAACAATCATCACCTTAACAATCAACCGATATCAAACGAAAAAAATACCAACCATAACCATGCCAGTCAACCAACCAATAGTTCTCCAATAAACATCCACCAGCTCTTTCCTACTCGCACGGAACAGGAGTGTCTTGCAGAACTTCGGAAGCATCCGCGAAGCTTCTTTGCCTATCAGAACATGACACAGGAATGGAAGAACCGTTTTCTGGGATTTATGGAGGGTAAAAAAACTCTGCCTTTAACTTATGATCCATTTTTCAAGAAGCTGTTCAACCCGGACATCTATCCGGAGCGATTATCCAGTCTGATCAGCAGTATCATCGGAACAAGGGTGACGGTTCAGTGTATCCTGTCAAATGAAGACAGCATGCTGCCGTCCACCTCCCTCCTGCTTCTGGATATCCTTGTCCAGTTGGAAGATGGCTCGATCGCAAATGTCGAGATCCAGAAGATCCCATACGCTTTCCCGGGAGAACGTATGGCCTGCTACTCCTCCGATCTCATGCTGCGTCAGTATACAAGAGTGAAAAGTTTGAAAGGCAGTTCCTTCATCTACAAGGATCTGAAAACGGTTTACACGATCGTAATGTTTGAAAACAGTCCTAATGAATGCAAAGAGACACAAGTATCAGACATTTATCTGCATCATGGAAAAACCTGTTATTCTTCAAAGTATGTATATAAAAAAGCACACAAGACATTTGTGAATCTTTCGTTATAGAGTTTGCACTAGCTGTCAGCACCAAGCCCTTGTTTGAGTCCGCAAGGACGAGTTTGGGCGACTGCTGACAAATCAGCGTGCAAACGAAATAGATAGAGGAACAAATCTTGTGTGCTTTTTTATAGCTATACTTTAAGGAATGTGGTTGCCCTTGACGTTTTCCGTGAAAGTAAGTATGCTAAAGATATCAATGAACTTAATGCATGGCTGTCATTACTGACTGCCCAGTCGGTTGACGACCTTGCTGCACTGGTATCTGACTATCCTTGGATGGAAGCCATCTGTAAGGATATGTCTGAATATATGTATGATCCAGAGGAGGTGATCACCATGTTTTCAGAAGCACTTCGAATGTTAGATGAGAATACGGTTCACTATATGATCGATGAACTACAAAAGGAACGAGATGACGCAATTACGGCTTTGAACGAGAAAGAAAACGAGATGACTTTAGTGATATCCGAAAAAGACGCTGAAATTGCTACAGTTCTTTCTGAGAAGAACGCAATGATTTCTGAGATTGCAGCTTTAAAAGCACAGCTTGCCGCCCTCAATAAATAAACTATTTTATAACAATAACAAATAAAGCAAAAACGCCTGCTGGCTGTATCCATGGAATATACGATATTCCTTAGGTACAACCAGCAGGCGTTATTCTTTAAACACATCCTACCTGTTTCCAACTCTATGGCTGGTGGCAGGTGAATTGAAACATTAGTGGAACTTTCGTTATGAGGTTTGCACTAGCTGTCAGCACCAAGCCCTTGTCTGAGTCCGTAAGGACGAGTTTGGGCGACTGCTGACAAATCAGCGTGCGAACCGAATAGAAAGTGGAACGCGTTTCAAACCACCTGCCAGTAGCCATAGAGCTGGATACAGATGTAGTTTCCTTCTATTTTATTATTTCAGCTTCCATGTCTTGACATATCTGATGAAGCTCTTTTTTCAGATTTTCTGTGTATGTTTCTGCCAGACTCTGTACATACTAGTGGCATAAAACTATGATTTGAGGGTTGTATATGAAACAATTTAAACCATATATTCCGGCAGATAAGGTGATGCCGGAGCTTACACCTACTTCTGTGATTCTTGGCATTATCCTGGCGGTCGTGTTCGGCGGTGCAAATGCTTATCTGGGCTTACGAGTCGGTATGACCGTCTCCGCTTCCATCCCTGCTGCCGTTCTTTCTATGGGTATTGTGCGCATGATCATGCGCCGCGATTCAATTCTTGAAAATAATATGGTGCAGACGATCGGCTCTGCAGGTGAATCTCTGGCCGCCGGAGCTATCTTTACGCTGCCAGCCCTGTTCATGTGGGCAGATGAAAATCCCGATATAAAACCTCCATCTTTTCTGATGATTGCATTTGTCGCCATCTGTGGCGGACTGATCGGTGTTCTGTTCATGATCCCGCTTCGTACCGCTCTGATCGTAGAAGAACATGGTACACTTCCATTTCCGGAAGGAACTGCCTGCGCTGAAGTACTGCTCGCCGGAGAAACCGGCGGTCACAAATCCATGCAGGTATTTTCCGGGCTTGGCATCTCTGCTGTCTATAAATTTATCGCTGATGGTCTGCATTTGTTTCCAAGTGAGATCACATGGACGATTTCCTCTTATAAAGGATCTGGCTTCGGTATGGATGTCCTCCCTGCGCTGGTCGGTGTCGGCTATATTTGTGGTGCAAAGGTTGCTTCGTATCTGTTAAGCGGTGCTGTGCTTGGATGGTTTGTTATCATGCCTTTGCTCGTTCTTATTGGAGGTGACAACATCCTGTTCCCCGCTTCCGTTCCGATCCGCGAACTGTCAGTCGATCAGTTATGGGGAAATTATGTGCGGTATATCGGCGCAGGCGCGGTGGCAGCCGGCGGCATCTTCAGCCTGCTAAAATCATTTCCGCTGATCGCATCCACATTTGCCAAAGCCCTGAAAGGCTTCGGACATACAGATGGAAATTCGCGAACATCTAAAGACATTCCGCTTCCTTATGCGATCGGCGGTATCCTGATCGTAGCATTTGGTCTGAGTGCATTTCCTGATATTCCGATCAATCCGGTCACATCCATTCTGATCATTATTTTCGGATTTTTCTTTGCAACCGTATCTGCAAGAATGGTCGGTGTCGTCGGCTCGTCGAATAACCCCGTGTCCGGTATGGCGATCGCAACCCTGTTATTTGCAACGATCCTGTTAAAGCAAGCCGGCATAACAGGATACCGGGGTATGACATCTGCCATCTGCATCGGTACTGTTATCTGCATAATTGCAGCCATGGCCGGAGACACCTCGCAGGATCTGAAAACGGGGTATATCGTCGGTGCAACCCCATATCTGCAGCAGATCGGCGAACTGATCGGATCGATCGCTTCCGGTCTTGCAATCGGTGGTGTTCTCTATCTGCTAAATACCGCATGGGGATATGGTTCTACCGAGCTTCCTGCTCCGCAGGCAACCCTTATGAAAATGGTCGTTGAAGGTGTTA
>OGUN01002521.1_pt1 | contig 10831 bp, 8 predicted proteins | sample 1553621 | NCBI WGS metagenome assembly OGUN01 (sample SAMEA2580300, study PRJEB22360) | human gut metagenome | biome: human gut; feature: human-associated habitat; material: faeces | place: Denmark | collected 2008/2010
GGTTAACAAAGTTTGGTTAGGGCTTGTCGTGAGACAGGCTTTAATTGTTTATAGAGGTTTGCTTCCCTAGATTTACATATAACTATAAAAAAACGGCCACCCCTAAAAAGAGGCGGCCGTAATTATTCTTAATGAAAGAACCTACTCTTTGACAATCCTTGTAACTTCCAAATCAAAGATCAAAGTCGTATAAGGCTTTATTATGACACTTCCCGAAGCACTCCTTCCAGCCGAACCGTATCCCATCTGTTGAGGAATCCAAATCTCCCAACGATCTCCTGGGTGCATATTCTGTAACGCTGTAGCAAAACCATCTACCATCTCAGAAACAGTAAGCTCGGCAGGGGCACCTGCCTCAAACGATTTATCATCAAAAACCGTTCCATCAATAAACGTCCCTTTATAATAACATTCCACCTTGCTCGTATAATAAATCGGCTCCTTACTCTCTCCTGTCTTCAAGACCTTGTAAAGGATAAATCCGGCATTACTTTGAGAACTCAACTGCTCGAAACCCGGAACCAGCATCTGGGCTTGAAAAGCCTCCTCATTCTGGACCTTCCAAACCTCATCCACCTCTAGTGCCTCATCATCCCCACAAGAGGTGATCATGAGCACGCAAAACAACATCAACGCGATATGCCAGTACTTCTTCATTCGTTTACTCTATTACCTTTTTCAATAAATTCTTCATGCTCACCTTCTCCGTGATAATATCGTGAAGCTTATCGATGCTTACGCGCTCTTGCTCCATCGTGTCACGGAAACGGATCGTTACGCAATTATCCTTCAAGGTGTCATGGTCTACCGTAATACAATACGGGGTACCGATCGCATCTTGACGGCGATAACGCTTACCAATAGAATCCTTCTCGTCGTATTGGCAACGGAAGTCGAAACGCAACATATTTATAATCTCCTCAGCTTTCTCGGGCAGGCCATCTTTCTTCACCAATGGCAATACGGCCAACTTGATCGGAGCCAAGGCTGCGGGCAACTTCAATACCACACGGCTCTCGCCATTCGCCAACGTCTCCTCGCAGTAAGAACCCGCCATGATGCTCAAGAACACACGGTCTACACCGATCGAGGTCTCGATTACATACGGAGTGTAACTCTGGTTCAACTCCGGATCGAAATACTGTATCTTCTTGCCGGAGAATTTCTCATGCTGGCTTAAGTCGAAGTTCGTACGGCTGTGAATACCTTCCACTTCCTTAAATCCGAACGGCATCTCAAACTCGATATCCGTAGCCGCGTTAGCGTAGTGAGCCAATTTCTCATGATCGTGATAGCGATACTTCTCATCGCCCAAACCTAGGGCTTGATGCCATTTCAAACGAGTAGACTTCCATTTCTTAAACCACTCGATCTCCTCACCCGGACGAACGAAGAATTGCATCTCCATTTGCTCGAACTCACGCATACGGAAGATAAACTGACGAGCCACGATCTCATTACGGAACGCCTTACCGATCTGAGCGATACCGAACGGGATCTTCATACGGCCAGTCTTCTGCACATTCAAGAAGTTCACGAAAATACCTTGAGCCGTCTCCGGACGAAGATAAATCTTAGTCGCTCCATCAGCGGTAGAACCCATATCCGTAGAGAACATTAAGTTAAACTGGCGAACCTCCGTCCAGTTACGAGTTCCGGAAATCGGGCAAACGATCTCGCAATCCAAGATCAATTGGCGAAGATCCTCGAAGTTAGACTCGTTCATCGCCTTACTATAACGCTCATGAATCTCATTCCATTTCGCTTGATGCTCCAATACACGAGGATTCGTCTCACGGAATTTAGCCTCATCGAAAGCGTCACCGAATTTCTTTGCGGCTTTCGCCACTTCCTTATTTATTTTCTCCTCGATCTTGCCCAAATGGTCCTCGATCAAAACGTCCGCACGGTAACGTTTCTTCGAGTCCTTGTTATCGATCAACGGATCATTAAAAGCGTCAACATGGCCGGAAGCTTTCCAGATAGTAGGGTGCATAAAAATAGCGGAATCAATACCCACTACATTCTCATGCAGCAAAGTCATGCTATCCCACCAATATTTCTTTATATTATTCTTTAACTCAACACCATACTGGCCATAATCGTATACCGCTCCCAAACCGTCATAAATCTCTGAGGAGGGAAATACGAAACCATACTCCTTACAGTGTGAAACTAATTTCTTAAATACATCTTCTTGTGCCATAATCTAATAATTTGCCAATTTTGTTAATATGCCAATGTGCCAATGATAAGTCCATCGGAGACCCGCCTGAGTGACACATTAGCACATGGTCTCCTTTATGCGGCTACAAAGTAAATGATTTTTTCCGTAACTATAGAAAGTTTTGTATATTTACGACGTAAATCGTTAGTGTTTGCGCAAACAGTATAATTTAAACAAGATAATACCATGAAATCAGAAGAAATCTCACGCCGCTCGTTCCTTAAGCGAGCGCTAGCCTTATCGGCAGTATCAGCCATCCCGTCGTTCTGGACACCCGCCCACGGACGTGTTCTACCTACTTCCCCGCTAATCAGCGCTAATGACCGGGTAAATATAGCGTTCATCGGCATCGGACAACGAGGGGGCGAGATCGCCAAGGAATTGTATAACACAGGTCTGTGTAACGTGGTAGCTCTCTGCGACGTGGACATGGGAGCCCCTCACACGCAAGAGATTATCAACATGTTCCCGAAAGCGGCCCGTTTTCAGGACTTCCGCACGATGTTCGACCGGATGGCGGACAAGATCGATGCCGTCAGCGTAGGCGTGCCGGATCATTCCCACTTCCCGATCACGATCGAGGCGATGGCGCACGGCAAACATGTATATGTAGAGAAACCGATGGCCCGCACGTTCCAAGAAATAGAGATCATGATGCGTGGAGCGAAGAAATACGGCGTTGTCACCCAAATGGGTAACCAAGGACATTCCGAGGCGAACTATTTCCAATTCAAGGCATGGAAAGAGGCCGGTATTATCAAGGATGTTACCGCCATTACCGCCCATATGAATAATCCGCGTCGCTGGCACGGATGGAACCCGAATATTAGGCATATGCCTATGGGAGAACCGGTTCCCGAGACGATGGATTGGGACACATGGATCGGCGTAGCTCAATATCATGATTACAACCATGACTACCATTTGGGACAATGGCGTTGTTGGTACGACTTCGGAATGGGTGTCTTAGGAGACTGGGGAGCGCATATTTTGGATACGGCACATGAATTCCTAGATTTAGGATTGCCTACAGAAATAAATCCGCTTTATTTGAAAGACCATAACCCGTTCTTCTTCCCGATGTCATCCACCCTTCTGTTTAAATTCCCGGAAAGAGGGAATATGCCGGCCGTGGATATCACTTGGTACGATGGACTGGACAATATCCCCGCCGTACCGGAAGGTTATGGTGTCTCGGAGCTCGACCCGAATATCCCGACCGTAGCCGGAGGGAAGATACAACCGGCGAAGTTGAACCCGGGCAAGGAAATCTACTCGAAAGAATTAACCTTCAAGGGTGGTTCTCATGGAAGTACCTTATCTATCATCCCGGATGAGAAAGCGAAAGAGATGGAATCCCGCTTACCGGAAGTGCCGAAAAGCCCGTCTAACCATTTCGCGAACTTCCTGTTAAGCTGTATGGGTAAGGAGAAAACCCGCTCACCGTTCTCGATCGCCGGCCCATTAAGTCAGGTATTCTGTCTCGGCGTATTAAGCCAGCGCTTGAACCGCAAGCTCGTCTTCGACCGTGACACGAAACAGATCACGAACGATCCGGAGGCGAATAAGATGCTATGTGGAGTACCGCCTCGCAAAGGATGGGAACAATATTATACCATTTAATTGAAACATGGAGAATTGAAAGTTATTCGCTCATCGCTTTAACTTTCAATTCTCTCATATAGTTTATAAGCCTATTTGCTACAACATCTACAACTATCCCTGCATTCATCTGGTCTTAGGATGATTAACTAATGGTGGTAGATAAAAAACATCTACAATTATCTAGCTCTATCTACCACTATTTACCGCTATTTACCACTTTTCCATCACCTAACACAACGCTTCTCCACACTCACCATATAGCATTATCCGATCTCCTTTCAACACGGATAAAATATTAACATCTAGCCATTTGTGGTTTTTTAACCTAAAAAACAAAAGTTTTATTATAGGAAAACAAAAGTTTAATAAGCGGAAAACTTTTGTTTCTCTATAGGGAAACTAAAGTTTCCTCAGTATGAAACTTTTGTTACCTCTAAAAGAAATGTCTTTTGCTTTTAATCCCGACGCTACGCTCTGCATTTTTTGTTATATTTATGGCAAATATAGAAAACCATAAGAACTAAAAGAATTTTCAAATTACCGAAGGAAAAGTACAAGGAGTGAGAACAACTACGGAAGGGGTCTTATTGTATAAGGGTATTTCATGAAGACCGGAAATCCGAACGAACAAGGATTGGACGAATAGGCACCCTATACGAAGGAAAAAACATTCGTGATGACATTCCATATCGAATAAAGTCATCACGAACGCCTTCAAATATACTCATAGGACTCCGAGAAACTCGACTGGGAGCTAGAAGAAGCCAATTCTTCAGAGACTAATTGATGCAGATTGCCATTCTGATCATAGGACTTCGTGATCCGACGAAGCTCTATGGGTTTCTTCTCTGTCGGGAGAGAAGTATAAACCATGATCTCCATGTTCAATCCGTTCTCATTGCGGTACTCGCTATATCGGAGAACCTCGGACGTTTCGGGATCACGAATCGTTTCTTTTGTCAACAACCCTGTCTCATCGTACTCATAGTCCGTATAAGTAAGCTTCCGGCCGAGTTCGTCGTACTCAACTTTCCGTTCCAGAAGATTATTCTTATAAGAAAAGACTGTCACCTTGCTCTTGCCAATAACCGGATATTCAGTAATCCCCTTTATTTTCCGGCCTTGTTCATCATACTTATAATGAAGCGTAGACAAATTATGATACGTCTGATCTAGGTTTCTGTTGAAGTAAACTTCTTACGCCAAAAGACACCGAATATTCGTCAGATTCGTATCCTATGAGTGATTTGCCGTTAAAGCTTGAACTTATACCCAACCGTCAGACTCATCGTATTGTAATTGGCACCGACACTTCTTACTTCATACAGAGAGAAATTATCGCCATCGATCTTATAGTTACCGCCCTCATCACCTAGAGAGAGATCATACCCCAGATTCATCACCCAGTTATTCACCTCTATACCAAAAGAAGTTGTCAATCCCCAATCAAAAGAATTCACGTCTCGAAATGGATGATCGGCGTTTTCAGCCTCATCATATCCCGAATGGCCATAACCATAACTATACCCTAGGCCAGTAGATTTGACATATTTACCAAGCGCCTGCGGCTCCTTCGAATACCCCATCGTAAACGAAGATCCCCAATTCGTATCATTCTTGACAGATACACCGGCATACATACCGACCGCTAAATGCATACGTACCTCTTTCGACACTTTCCATGAGAAATCAGCCATCACGGGCAATTGCAAAAAATGTTGCGTGATACCACCGGTCATCATCTCTTTCAAGACATACGTGGCAGACTCCGTCGTTCTCGGATAATCTCCCAACGAATACCCTCTATTCGCATAATATAGACCGGATTTCAATCCAATCCATCCCGGTTCAAACTGGTAAGATACACCAACGCCTACCTTAACCCCCGCACGCCAGCTAGAGCCCATTCCAACACGATTAACCGCGGCAAATCCACCCTCCGGAGTAATCCCCCAGCGTGATTGAGCGCTCACCATCAAGCCGCTCAAAGCGCATAACACAAATAAAATCAGCTTCTTCATATCATATTCTTTTATATGTAAATATCAATTGTTATTGATAAGACAAAAGATTCTGAAAAACCCCTACCACCTAAATATTTATTTTATAAAATCTCTTTATTTAACGCAAACTCACTCTCGTAAAAGCCTCATTCTTATAAAAACTGCCGAATATTTGCTATATTTACACCCTGTTAGCAATTTGGCGTAATAGCGTTGTGTAGAAAGAACTGGATTTTATGAGACCGGAAGATAAAGAAGACGATTATATCGAGGATAAGGAAAACGAGGAAATTGAGGATATAAATAGTGATACCCAAGATAACGAGACTACGGAGGAAGAGGCGAATACCCATTCCGACTATAAAGTCCCGGGGAAAGGGGATACACGTGTCACGACCTATCATTTGTCTGGGATGTACCAAAACTGGTTCCTAGACTACGCTTCTTATGTGATCTTGGAACGGGCCGTTCCGCATATCAACGATGGACTGAAACCCGTACAACGACGTATCCTGCACTCCATGAGGAGGTTGGATGACGGGCGGTATAACAAGGTTGCGAATATCGTAGGTCATACGATGCAGTTCCACCCTCACGGAGACGCCTCTATCGGAGATGCCTTGGTGCAATTGGGACAAAAGGATCTATTGATCGATTGCCAAGGAAACTGGGGTAATATCCTGACGGGAGACGGAGCCGCCGCTCCTCGTTATATAGAGGCTCGCCTTTCCAAGTTTGCCTTGGAGACCGTATTCAATCCCAAGACAACCCTTTGGCAGCTTTCTTACGACGGGCGTAATAAGGAACCGGTTACCTTACCGGTAAAATTCCCTTTATTGCTGGCACAGGGCGTGGAAGGTATCGCCGTAGGCCTGTCTTCCAAGATACTCCCTCATAATTTTAATGAGTTATTAGATGCTTCCATCGCCTATCTACGGGGAGAGGAATTCGCATTATATCCGGATTTCCAGACAGGAGGCTCTATCGACATAGCCAAATATAATGATGGAGAACGGGGTGGATCGGTGAAAGTCCGTGCAAAAATCGGCAAGCTCGATAATAAGACATTGGTGATCTCGGAGATCCCGTATGGAAAAACAACCTCTACCGTGATCGAGTCCATCCTAAAAGCGAACGATAAAGGAAAGATCAAGATCAAGAAGGTAGACGATAATACCGCCAAGGATGTAGAGATCTTGGTGCATCTCGCTCCGGGGGTCTCTTCAGACAAGACCATCGATGCTTTATACGCCTTTACGGATTGTGAGATCAGTATCTCCCCGAACTGTTGCGTGATCAAGGAGGACAAGCCGCATTTCCTTACGGTCAGCGATGTGCTTCGCCACTCTACGGATCGTACGCTGGAGCTTTTACGGGAAGAGCTCAAGATCCAGAAACAAGAGCAGGAGGAGGCCCTGTTCTTCGCCTCCCTTGAAAAGATATTTATCGAGGAACGTATTTATAAAGACCCGGAATTCGAGAACGCCAAGAACATGGACGAGGCGATATCCCATATCGACCTTCGTTTAGAGCCGTTCAAGCCCCGATTTATCCGTGAGGTTACCCGGGACGATATCCTGAAACTCATGGAGATCAAGATGGGACGTATCTTAAAGTTCAACTCCGACAAGAGTAACGAGTTCATTGCCCAGACCTTGGAACAAATCGCCAAGATCAACGATAAGCTGGAACATATCGTCGACTATACCATCGATTGGTTTACCATGCTGAAAGAGAAATACGGCAAGGCTTACCCTCGCCATACCGTGATACGCAATTTCGACACGATCGAGGCGACCAAGGTCGTAGAGGCGAACGAGAAATTGTATATCAACCGTCAAGAAGGTTTCATCGGCATGGGACTGAAAAAGGACGAGTTCATATGTAACTGCTCGGATATAGACGATGTCATCATCTTCTATCGCAACGGTACTTATAAGATCGTCAAGGTAGCGGATAAGATCTTTATCGGTAAGGATATTCTATATGTCAACGTATTTAAGCGTAACGACAACCGGACGATTTACAACGTCATATACCGGGACGGTAAGTTCGGATATAATTACATCAAACGCTTCGCCGTCACAGGCGCTACACGCGATCGGGAATACGACCTGACCAAAGGTACGGAAAACTCCCGTGTCCTTTACTTCAGCGCAAACCCGAACGGAGAGGCGGAGACCGTCAAGGTAATCCTGAAACCCAAACCCCGGCAGAAACTACTCGTCTTCGAAAAGAACTTCAGCGAGATAGCCATTAAGGGACGGGGTTCTCAAGGTAATATCCTGACGAAAGCGGAAGTGCACAAGATCAGCCTCAAGCAGAAAGGCTCTTCCACCTTGGGAGGCCGGGAAGTATGGTTCGACTGGGACGTACTCCGGTTAAATTACGATGGGCGAGGAGAAGAGCTAGGCGAGTTCCATAGCAACGATCAGATATTGGTGATCCTGCCGAACGGCGATTTCTACGTCACGAATTTTGACCTTAGCAATCACTACGAGTCCAATATCATGGTCATCGAGAAATACCAGCCGAGCAAGATATGGACTGCCGTATTATACGATGCGGATCAGAAATATTATTATATCAAACGATTCCTGCTGGAGGTAAACACCCGGAAGCAGAATTTCCTAGGAGAGAATCCGAAGAACCGCTTGATGTTGCTTACGGATGAGGTCTATCCTCGTATCGAGGTGATCTTCGGAGGCCACGACGCCTTCCGGGAGGCTCTCGTCCTCGATGCCGACGAATTTATCGCGGTGAAAGGCTTCAAAGCCAAAGGTAAACGAATCTCTACATTTGAGGTCGAGACAATCAATGAGCTGGAACCGAATCGTTTCGTCCCTTCCGAAAACGCATCGGAATCAGACGATACCGAAGGCAATGAGGAGGGAAACGACACTGACGACGGGCAGAGTACCACGGATATTATCGATGAAATTACGGGACAGATGAAATTGTTTGACGAATAACCTATGAAAGCTATCACCTGTTTGATTGGTTTGTTCCTGCTGTTTCTCGCGTCACCGGCCAAGGCCCAGTCCGATGGAGACGAGATCCCTTGGTCTATCAACAGCGGGACCATGGTCGGTATAGGAAGCTACAACCTAATGGACACCTATTTATCTCCCAGCATGGAAGATAAGAAATATACAGGCCCCGGATTACGGGTAATGAATGAACGGATGAAGAGGGTCCGACTGGCAAACTATCGGGTATCCAGACAGCAAATCATAAGCGTCGATCTGGCTAGCACGGATAATGCTGCCTCTACCGCTACGGATTTCGCGGGCTTTATCGATTATACGTTGGGTTACTATTATCATTTGCCCACGGTATTGCCGGATTTAAAGCTTCTGGCGGGTGGTGCCGTGCATGGCATGGGTGGTTTTATATACAATACCCGCAACGGAAATAACCCGGCCTCGGCGAAAGCGGATATCGATTTGAACATCTCCGCCATGGCGATCTATAAGTTACGCGTCAAGGAATATCCTATGACGCTGCGCTACCAGTTCACGATCCCCTTCGCCGGTGTTTTATTCTCCCCCCATTACGGGCAATCGTATTACGAGATCTTCAACCTAGGGAATGCTTCGGGAGTGGTGCAATTCAATTCCTTCCATAATAAATTCGCCATGAAGAACTTTTTCACGGTCGATTTCCCGGTTTGTAATTTTACGATACGGGCAGGTTACCTAAACAGCTCTTACCGTACGGATGTCAATGGGATACAGTCTCATATAATCTCTCACTCTTTTATGATCGGCCTCGTGAAAGAATTCATCTCTTTCGGAGGAAAACGCCTAAAGAATACCCAGCGGTTCAAAAGCGCTTATTATTAAAAGGAAATCAAATGAAACGATACCTTATATATATATGTATATCTCTCGGATTCCTGTTTACCGGATGTGAGAAATCGGACGAATACGTGGCCTCCCCACAGGAGGACTTTGAGGCGCTTTGGAAAATATTGGATGAGAATTACTGCTTCTTCGAATACAAGGACATTGATTGGAACGAGGTTCACGACCGTTATAAGACGCAGATAAGCGATACGATGAACCAATACGTCCTATTTGACGTATTAGGCGATATGCTAAACGAGCTGAAAGACGGGCATACCAATTTGATATCCACCTTCAATATGTCCCGCTATTGGGATTGGTACCTCGATTATCCGGATAATTTCGACTCAGACATACAAGAGAATTATCTCGGAAGGGACTACTCGATCGCCGGAGGACTTAAATACACGACATTGAGTGACGGTCAGATCGGGTATATTTATTACGGTAGCTTTTCCAGTTCGGCCGGCGAAAGCGGTTTGGATCACATATTCTATCAATTCAAGGATTGCAAAGGTTTGATCTTCGATATCCGGGATAATGGCGGTGGCATGTTATCAAACGCCGATCGCATCGCTTCCCGTTTCTTGGAGGAAAAGATACTGACCGGCTATATCCAACATAAGACGGGTAAAGGGCACGATGACTTTTCCGAACCTTATCCCCTTTATCTCTCACCTTCCGAGCGTATCCGCTGGTTACGCCCTGTTGTGGTCTTAACGAATCGTCATTGCTACAGCGCCGCCAACGATTTCGTGCAGAAAGTACGCATGATGCCTTATGTAACGACGATGGGAGATCGCACCGGAGGCGGTAGTGGCTTCCCCTTTAACTCCGAGTTGCCCAACGGCTGGGGTGTCCGTTTCTCCGCGTCTCCCATGCTAGATGTAAACAAACAGCATACGGAATTCGGTATCGATCCTACATATAAGGTTTCTATGACCCAAGAAGATATCGAGAAAGGTAAAGATACGATTATAGAGGCGGCGATCACCCACCTCTTGTCCGAGACCGAGAAGAAATAAGGTTTCGCTAAAAAAACAACGCAAATATTTGCAAGTTTATAAAAAAGCATTACCTTTGCACACGATTCCAATGCGGCTGTGGTGTAATTGGTAGCCACGTCAGACTTAGGATCTGATGCTTCA
>OGUN01002529.1_pt1 | contig 10811 bp, 7 predicted proteins | sample 1553621 | NCBI WGS metagenome assembly OGUN01 (sample SAMEA2580300, study PRJEB22360) | human gut metagenome | biome: human gut; feature: human-associated habitat; material: faeces | place: Denmark | collected 2008/2010
GGCCGCCGGCATGAACCCGACTGAGACAGCGGAACTTCTGGAGATCATCAACGATATCCGTGACCGTTTTCATATTTCAGTTCTTCTGATTGAACACGATATGTCGCTTGTCATGAAAATCTGCGAGCGGATTCAGGTAATTGATTACGGCGTGACAATTGCAAGCGGCACACCGGAGGAGATTGCAAACCATCCGAGGGTCATTGAAGCGTATCTCGGCAAGGATGATGAGTAAGGGGGGACGGAAATGCTGGAAGTAAAGGATCTCTATGTAAATTACGGAGCCGTCGAGGCGATCAAAGGCATCAGTTTTACGGTACAGCCGGGGGAGATTGTGACGCTGATCGGTGCAAACGGAGCAGGAAAAACAACGCTCCTTAAGTGCCTTCTCGGCCTGCTGCCTTGGAGTTCCGGCGCCTCATTCTTCAACGGACGAGATCGCCGAGAGTGGTCAACGCGTGAATTTTGGCGCCGCACAGCGTATGTGCCGCAGGCTCGAGCGTCTGCGTTCGCCCCGTTGACTCTGCGAGAACTGGTTGTGCTCGGCAGAAGCGCGAGAATCGGCGCCTTCTCGCAGCCGAGCCGCACCGACTGGACGGCTTGCGACCATGCCATGGAGCTTGTCGGTATCCGTGTGCTGGCTGAGCGCCTCACTACCGAGGTCTCTGGAGGACAGCTCCAGCTTGCCTACATCGCACGTGCTTTGGCTGCAGAACCTGAACTCCTCGTACTGGACGAACCTGAAAGCAGCCTTGACTTCAAAAATCAAGCCGCAGTGCTCAATGTCATTGATCAGCTGACGAGTTCAGGTCTGGGAGTCATCCTCAACACACACTTCCCCGCCCATGCTCTCGCTCGTGCAGCTTCCGGCATCCTCGTCCCGCAGGGGAAGCCGCCCATCTTTGGAACGGCCGCAGAGCTCTTTTCAGAGGCAAAGCTTTCAGCGCTGTTCGGTATCGACGTCCGCATCCGCACGCTTGATTTCGACGGTCGACAGACCCCGGTTGTCGCCGCCGTCTCCTGAGCCGCAATCCTTACTGCGGACAACTCGGACGGTGCACACTGCTTGTCGCCAGTTGCCGCAGCAGCACGCGCTCTGTTCGCAAAAAACTTTTTTCTGCAATCAGCGTTTTTGTGATTAACCAACTTTTCAAAAGAACGAATTGAGTAAAAACATCTAGTTCACACCTCAAATATTCATCCTTTCTTTGAACATTCCTTGACAATATCGAGGTTGAGGGGTATGTTTTTCGACATTCGGCAGAATGAGGAGTCTGCCCGAGACTACACAACCACCATCCTCAAAAGAAAAAACGAAGGAATTTCCAAAATGGCCGACAACCGAGTCATCATCTTCGATACGACGCTGCGCGACGGTGAACAGGCTCTGCCTCAGAGTCTCTCCATGCGTCAGAAACTGCAGATCGCGCTCGCGCTCGAAGAGCTCGGCGTGGACGTCATTGAAGCAGGCTTCCCTATTTCGAGTCAGGGCGACTTTGAGAGCGTTCAGACGATTGCTCAAACACTGAAGCGCTCCATCCCATGCGGTCTGTCGCGCGCGATACTCAAAGACGTTGAATGTGCCGGCGAAGCTTTGAAAGTTGCCGAGCACTTCCGCATCCATACCTTTATCGCCACTTCATCCATTCATGTGAAGGATAAGCTGCGCAAATCCTTTGACGATGTTCTGGCCATGGGCGTCGCTGCCGTTAAATGCGCCCGCCAATATACCGACGATGTGGAATTTTCATGCGAAGACGCGGGCCGTACGCCGATCGATCAGCTTTGCCGCATGGTTGAAGAAGCCATTGAAGCCGGCGCTACCACCATCAATATTCCTGACACCGTGGGCTACACGGTGCCGATGGAGTTCGGCGGCATCATTTCTCAAATTCTGAACCGCGTCCCCAATATTGATAAGGCTGTGCTCTCTGTACACTGCCACAATGATCTCGGCATGGCCACTGCCAATTCACTCACAGCCGTGCAGATGGGGGCGCGCCAGATCGAATGCTGCATGAACGGCTTGGGCGAACGGGCAGGCAACTGCTCTCTCGAAGAGGTCGCTACCGCTATCCGCCTGCGCGGCAAAGTTTTGGGCGGCGTTGAAACCGGCATCGTATCGAAAAATATTGCCCGCACCTCAATGCTCGTCTCTAAGATCTGCCACGAACCTGTCCCTGCCCACAAAGCTATTGTCGGTTCGAACGCTTTCTCTCACAGCTCCGGCATTCATCAGGACGGCGTCCTTAAGAACCGCGAAACCTACGAGATTCTCACGCCGGAATCCGTGGGCTTTGCGAGCAATACGATGTTGATGACGGCACGTTCCGGCCGCCACATGATTCAGGACTGCCTGCGCAAACTCGGCTACGCCGACGACGAATATGATTTGAATGATATTTACGCGCGCTTCCTGAAACTCGCGGACCGTAAAGGACAGGTTTTCGATTACGACTTGGAAGCGCTACTCTTCTTCACGAAACTCGATGAAGAGGACGACCTCTATCATCTTGACCAAATGAACGTCATGTCGGGGTCAAACGGCTCCATCCCGACGGCGACGGTTCGCCTGCGCGTCGGCCGGCCGACTTATTGATGGAGTCGAGCATTGGCAACGGTCCGGTGGATGCCGTTTTCAACTGCATCACTCATTTGACGGGGGTGAAGTTCACGCTGAAGAGCTATGAGATTTCTGCGAATGGCTCCGGCATGGACGCCTTGGGTCAGGTAGACGTCACGATTGAAAGCGAAGACGGCCGAATCTTCCACGGCATGGGACTCTCAACCGATGTGATTGAGTCGTCATGCCTGGCACTTCTGCGTGCCATCAATAACATCGAACGCGCCAAACGCATTCAGAGCGAGAAAAAGCGGCCGGGACATACGGCTAAGTTCTATAAGGCTGAAGCCGAAAGTCTCGGCGACGACGCAGACAAGCCGGCAAAACCTGTTCGCAAACCGCGCACCCGCGCTCCAAAAGCGTAAGCATCCTTTTAAAAAACCTGCCACTGCCTGCGAAGCCGACTTCGCAGGCAGTTCAAATCACCTCAGCGACTCCACATCATTTCAATAAGCTCAGGACCCGCACGTTTCAGGCTTACGACTATAAAAAACGCACGCCTATCGCCCGCTTCCCGAAGCTTCTGCCACTTTCATAAATACTCACTGCGGCTGCTGACCGGAATTGTCTTCCGAGGCAGTCGACCGCAGCCGTGCATAGGACCTGAAGAATATGACCCGCAACCATCGCATTGCAGTTTTGGCCGGCGACGGCATCGGCCCCGAAGTTATGCGCGAGGCTCTCCGCGTACTCGATGCCGCCGCAAGCAAATTCGGCTTTACCGTTGAGCGAACGAAAGAACTCGTGGGGGGCCCCGCCATTGATGCCTGCGGCACGCCGCTTCCGGAAAAAACAATTGCGGCCTGTGACGCTGCTGAAGCCATTCTCTTTGGCAGCGTCGGCGGCCCGAAGTGGGATCATCTCCCGCACAAACAGCGTCCGGAAGCGGGGGCGCTGCTGCCGCTGCGCAAGCGCTACAAGCTCTTTTGCAACCTGCGTCCGGCACGCATCTTCCCGGGACTCGACAGTCTTTCTCCCTTGCGCGCAGACATCTCTGCTCGAGGCTTTGACATGGTCATCGTGCGCGAACTCACGGGCGGCATTTACTTCGGCACGCCGAAAGGCCGTACTGGCGAGGGCGAGGACGAGAAGGCTTTTGACACCGAGGTTTATTCCCGCCGCGAAGTGCGCCGCATCGCCAAGGCCGCATTCGAAGCCGCCAAAGGACGCCGAAAACACGTCACGTCAGTTGACAAAGCCAATGTGCTCGCCACCTCAGTGCTTTGGCGCGAAACAGTGGATGAAGTGGCCCGCGACTACCCTGACGTCAAACTCGAACACGTCTACGTCGACAACGCCACGATGCAGCTGATCCGCGATCCCTCTCAGTTCGATGTGATGCTGTGCTCGAACATTTTCGGCGACATTCTCTCTGACGAGTGCGCCATGATCACGGGTTCGATGGGACTGCTCCCCTCAGCGTCTATCGGCGAAGGCGGCTTCGGCCTTTATGAACCTGCCGGCGGTTCTGCACCCGATATCGCCGGCAAAGGGATTGCCAATCCCATTGCTCAGATCCTTTCAGTAGCGATGATGCTGCGCTATTCGCTCAACGAGCCCCAGGCAGCCGATGCCATTGAAGCCGCCGTTACGGATACGCTTGCCGCCCGAGAAGTCACTGCGGACCTTGCCCGCGCGGCCGGCACCAAGCCGCTCAACACGCGCGAAATGGGCGATGCGATCTGCCGCCGTCTGGCCTGACTGAGAGGTGAATACCATGGGAAAAACACTCTACGAAAAGGTTTATGACGCCCACGTGGTGATGCAAAAGCCCGGCGAACTGCCTCTGCTTTACATTGACCGTCACATCATTCATGAAGTCACGAGTCCTCAGGCTTTCGCTGGTCTGCGCGCAGCCGGCCGCAAGCTCCGTCGTCCCGACCTGATGCTCGCGACGATGGACCACGACATCTCTACCCGGAAGCCCACGCTTGACGCATGCATGCCGCTTGCCAAAAAGCAGGTGACGACGCTGATGGCCAACTGTCAAGACTTTGGCGTCACGCTCTACGGTCTGGGCAATCCTGGTCAAGGGATTGTGCATATCGTGGGACCGCAAAGCGGTTTCACGCTGCCCGGCACAACCTTGGTTTGCGGAGATTCGCATACGGCCACTCACGGCGCCTTCGGTGCTTTGGCCTTCGGCATTGGTACGTCCGAAGTCGAACACGTCATGGCGACGCAGACGCTCAAGCAGCAGCGCTTAAAGACCATGCGGATCCGCTGTGACGGCCGGCTGCGTTCGGGCGTCTACGCCAAAGATTTGATTCTTGCCATTGCCGGCAAACTCACCACTGCCGGCGGAACGGGCTATGCCGTTGAATTCGCAGGAGATGCCGTGAAGGCCCTCACGATGGAAGGGCGCATGACGCTTTGCAACATGGCGATTGAAATGGGTGCCAAAGTCGGCATGGTCGCACCCGATGAAGTCACCTTCGAATACGTGAAGGGACGCCTCTTCGCACCGAAGGGCGCAGAATGGAACGAGGCTGTCGCCTATTGGAAGACACTGGCCACAGACGAAGACGCTCAGTTTGACAAAGAAGTGGTGCTCGACGCTGCTGCGCTCGAACCGCAGGTGACCTGGGGCACGAACCCTGGTCAGGAAGGCGCCCTCACGGGCTGCGTCCCAACACTTGAAAGCTTCGACAATCCTGTCGCACGCCAGAGTGCAGAGGCCGCGCTCGCCTACATTGATCTGAAGCCGGGACAAAAGCTGATCGGCACGCCGATCGACACTGTTTTCATCGGCTCATGCACAAATGGCCGCATTGAAGACTTCCGTGAAGCTGCGCGAGTCGCCAAGGGCCGCAAGGTTGCTCCCGGCGTGCGCGCACTCGCCGTTCCGGGCTCTATGGCGGTTCGCGAAATGGCCGAAGCCGAAGGCATTGCCAAGATTCTCTCGGATGCCGGCTTTGAGTGGCGTCTGCCGGGGTGCTCGATGTGCCTCGCGATGAACGACGACCGCGCGGAAGAAGGCTCGCGCGTGGCGAGCACCTCCAACCGCAACTTCGTCGGCCGACAGGGCAAAGGCAGCCGTACGCATTTAATGAGCCCGGCCTCTGCTGCCGCAGCCGCAATAGCGGGTGGCATTGCCGATCCGCGCGATTATCTCTGAGAGAGCAGCCATGCAGAAATTCACTCGTTTCACTTCGAAGGCCGTTCCGCTCAACCGCGCGAACGTCGACACGGACCAAATTATCCCCAAGCAGTTCCTGCTTGCAGTGGATCGCAAGGGTTTTGGCCATCACCTCTTTCACGATCACCGCTGGCTGGATGCCGAAGAAACAAAGCTCAATCCCGACTTTGTCCTTAACTTCCCCGTGTACAAGGGTGCAGGCATCCTCGTCGCTCAGGCCAATTTTGGCAATGGTTCGTCGCGCGAACACGCCCCCTGGGCACTTCTTGAATACGGCTTCCGCTGCGTTATCGCGCCGTCCTTTGCGGATATTTTCAAGAACAATGCGCTCGGCAACGGACTGCTGCCGGTTGAACTTAAACAAAGCGAAATCGACCAACTTTTCCAGGTGCTGGAAGCCAATCCCGGCATGGAGATCACAGTCGACCTCGAAAAGCAGACGGTCGATGCGGGCAGTCTTCACTTTACCTTTACCGTTGACCCCTTCCGCCGCTGGATGATGCTCGAAGGTCTGGATGCCATCGGCCTCACACTTCAGGATGAAGACAAGATCGCGGCCTACGAAGCCTCAATGCCTGCCTGGCGGGTCCACGCGCTGCACTAAATAATCTACGTTCGGAAAGGTCGGCATAAACTGCCGGCCTTTTTTTCAGCGGGGATCAAAGATCCTTAGTCCTTTGCGTGGCCAGACAAACAAATGGGAAGTCGTTGATGCAACTTCCCATTCTTGTTTCTTGTGGGGGCTGAGACAATTGGTCACCGGGCCCCCTCAATGCCTCGCCGGATTATTTGTCAGCGAGAATCTTGCGCACTGCCATACGGCCGGAGTTGATGGCAAATGCGGAAGCCGTGCCTTCACCCACCTTCAGGTCATAGGAGTCGCCGTACACGCCGCCGGCGTCATGACCGATGGCATAAAGCCCCTGGATGACATGGTCGTTCTTATCAAGCACCTGCAGGTCGGCATTCACCTTGACGCCGTTCAAGCTCGTGAGCGTATTAAGCTTGCCGCGAACCACATAGAACGGACCTTCGCTCACGGCGCGCAGATAGTACTTATCCTTGCCGAACTGGTCATCACGGCCCTGCTTGGCAAACTTCGTCATCATGTCAGCGGAAGCCTTCAGCGTGGCGGGATCCATGCCGGCCTTCTTAGCGACTTCTTCAATCGTATTGCCGATGAAGACGTTGCCCTTGGCTTCGTTAGCCTTCAGGAGCGCATCGAGCTGCGTAGCAGCCTGATGGCGCAGAATGAAGTTGCCGCAGGGATTGGGATAGCCTTTACCTTCCGTGGAGAATTCGCGCTTGGTGGCTTCGTCAAAGACGATGTAGGTCCATTCACCCGTACGAGCGATGGCATTCGACGCCTGGGGCCAGTCAATCGTCAGCTCTTCATTGAAGAAACGGCTGCCGGTGCTGTCCACATAAAGGAGCCCCTGACGGAAGAGCGCGCGCACCTCTTTATTCGCACCGTTGCAGATGGCCTCGCCCTCGGCTGGCATGAATGCACCGTTGATCATCATCGGCCCCATGTTGTCGCCGATGGCGCCAACATCCATGGCCATCTTGATGCCGTCACCCGTACGACCGGGCGCGCCGACCGGAATCATGTCGATGCCGGTGAGCTTCTTCACCATGTCCACATTGAAGTTGTAGCCGCCGGTGGCAAGAATCACGTTCTTGGCGTTAACGGTGATGGTGTCGCCCTTGGCATTTTTGGCCACCACGCCTTCAACCTTACCGTCCTTGTAGATAAGCTTCTCTGCCGGCGTGGAGAGCAGCAGCGTGCCGCCCTTGGCCTTAAAGGTTTCAACCATGGCCTTCGGGAGCGAACCGGCGCTCGGATAGATATGCCACGTCAGATCAGCCTTGTCACGCCAGGCGGTCTTCACTTCCTTCCAATGCACGCCGTGGTCGTAAACCCACTGGATCGTGTCGCCGGAGAGATCAACGAAGGCCTTCACCAACGGTGCATTGATGCGCCAGTGGTGATAAGCAGCCATTTCATTGAAGGCCTGAATCTTCGTGAGCTTGACGCCTTTTTCCTTCTGCATGAAGGATTCCGCGGCAAACGAACCTTCCATAAAGTTGCCGGCACCGCCCGCAAAGGCATTCTTCTCAAGCATCAGAGTTTTGAGGCCGCCCTCAACGGCGCTCACGGCCGCGACCGTGCCGCCCGCACCAGCACCGACCACAACGACGTCAACGTTATAGGTCTGGTCAGCTGCCCACGCCGGAGCAAAAGTCATGGCCACTGCAGCCGCGATCAGAACTTGCTTCATATATCTTTCTCCCTTTGATGAGTGAGGTGTGCTCGCGAGGTTATGAACCTCGTGCTTAAAGAGAAAGATAAAAAATCATTTCCTTAAGTAATTTTGCAGTCGTCAAAAGTCGGCATCAGCGGAACTGAGCGCCGCTTTAAGGCGCGGAATGAGGAGTGCGAACTGTTTAACAGAATGAACACCATACGCCTTATAAATCTGAGCACGGTAAACCTGCACAGTGCGTTCGCTCAAATTCAGACGTTCAGCAATCGCCGCGTCGTTCATCCCATCCATCATGAGGTCGAGCACACGGCGAGGGCGTTCCGTGAGCGACGCTGCTGAGGCCGCCAGATTTTCGGGCAGTACCGCTCCCGCCGCCAAAAGTTGAGAACGTTCAACCGTACGCGCAACAACCTCCAGAAGTTTTTCAGGGTCTACGGGCTTCAAAAGGAAATCATCGGCCCCGGCCTTGAGCGTAGCGATGGCTGCATGAATGTCGGAATAGCTGGTGATAAAGACAATGGGAACCCTTGAGCCCATCAGGTTGAGTTTCTCCTGAAGTTCCGGTCCGGAAAGATCGGGCATGCGAACATCTAAGAGAATGCAGCCCGGTCTGGAGCGATCAAAATCTTTGAGAAGATCAAAGCCGGACGCATAAGCGGAGACGAGCCAGCCCTCACACTCAAGCATGAACTTTAAGGAGTCGCGCACCTCTTCTTCATCATCAACGACGCGTATCAATGGTTCCTGTGGTTTCATTGACTTCATTTTTTTGGCTCCTCTTTATTGTCGAGCGTATTCGGCGCCAAACCGCTCGGCATCGACTTTTTCACATCACAAGTCTCTTGAATTTCACGGTCAGCAGTCTCTCCTTCGAATTTCAGCGGCAGTTCGAGCACCGCTTCTGCGCCCCCCGCCTCAAGCGCCCGCAGACTGAAACTGCCGCCGTGGGCTTCTGCAATCGACTGAATAATGACGATGCCAAGGCCAATGCCCTCCTTCTTTTCGCTGCTCATCGGCGCCATGTGCCGTTCGAGCTCGCCAGGCGCCAGACGTCGACCTGTGTTGACCACTTGAAGCCGCGCGCAGCGGCCGTTGGCAGAAAGATTGACGCGAACGGATGCACCGTCTTCCCCATTGATGCCGCCTGCAGCGGCTTCTGCTGCATTTTTAAGAATATTCAAAACCGCAAGTCCCAGCTCAAGTTCGTCTCCCGGGATCTCTACCTCCACGGTCTTGACGCGCGTCGGCACAGTCAGCCGCCCCGAACGCCGCAAATCGGCAGCGGCTGTTTCCACTAGCAAATCCAAACGAACGGGGGCTTCGCGCGATGTTTCTCCCTTGGCATAAGCTCGAACCTTCTGCAGAATGCGGGCAGCCTTTGCACTCTGCGCATCTATGGTCTTTAAGCAGTCATTCATTAAATCCCGGCGCTCGGTCGGTGCGGCAAGCAGCGTCTTCAGTGCGCGGGCACGATAGCGAATAGCCGAGAGCGGCTGTCCCATTTCATGCGCAAATATCGAAGAAAGCTGACTCACAACCCCAAGACGCGAGAGCGCCGCAAGACGCTCTTCAGTCTTCAAAGCCTTGTCTTCAATTTCTCGCTGCCGAACATAAGCATCGTTCAATTCCCTGGCACGAGACTGCGCCAAACGTTCCACCGAGACGGAATGGAATACAAATCCCGCCAGCAAAGCAAGCGCAGCTGCAATGAGGGGCCAAAAATCTCGCCAAATACGGCTGAGCGTCCAGTCCCGCAGATAGGCGTAAGGCCCGATTCTGAGGACATGGAAGACATCATTGACTCTTGAAAATTCCGTCGCAACGCTCCAGCCCATACCGCTTGACGGATCAATCGGCATGGCAAGAATCGTTTCCACCATGCGTTTGGTCAGCTGAGGCGCCATGTTGTCGGTGGTGAGTGCCACTGTCCACCCGGGAAAGAGTTCCGTCGAGCGCAGGCACGACTGATTGCCCCCCGAAACAAGCGCCGTTGGCCGGAAGGACTGCTTGAGCTGCGGCCATTTGGCAATCAGCGTTTCATATTCACAGACACGAAAAACACCGATGTCGGCTTTGCGCTCCAAAAGCAGTCGGAGAACCTCCTGCGGTTTGTCGTTGGTGAAGTGCTGCTTGAAAAAGAACCGATCTGGATTAAACCCAGCATTGGCAATAGCGGCAAGCGGCAGCTGATAGTTGATGAAGTTCGCTTGACTATTGAAGACGGCTCGAGCGCCCTTCATATCTGCGATCGTTTGAATTTCCGGATGATCTGCGGTGGTCACAAAGAGTGCCGCAGTAAAACGATTGGGATCCGGGAAGCGGGCGGTATAAACAGTCGCAAGCGCATAAGCGCCGTATGACCGCAGCTCCACATACTGCCCTGCACTCATGAGCGCATAGTCAACCTCATGCCTTTTAACCGCTTCAGAGAGCGCCGGCAGTTCGTACTCTACAAACTGGAAATGGACGTCAGGCATCATGCGGCGCAGATGCGCAACCAAAGGCCTGCGGATATCGGTTTCGCCCGGTTGGTAATTATTTTCGCCGTAAGCCAGCATCGGTTTTAAAAAACCGAAGCGAACAAGCGGCCGGCCATTGGGCGGCACCGCCGACATGGCGGCCTCAGCGGGCGAGAGAATGGCTTCCTCTTGCCCGATTGAACGCTCATCCAAAGGAACCTTGACGTCAGCATTTCCGCCGGCAGAAACACTGAAAGGCGACAAAAGCAGCAATATTGCCAAAACCATCGATGCCCAGAGCCATTGAGGCAGGCGATGCCGCC
>OGUN01002549.1_pt1 | contig 10754 bp, 8 predicted proteins | sample 1553621 | NCBI WGS metagenome assembly OGUN01 (sample SAMEA2580300, study PRJEB22360) | human gut metagenome | biome: human gut; feature: human-associated habitat; material: faeces | place: Denmark | collected 2008/2010
TCGTCATCATGGGTGGGGAGGCGGCGACGGCGCCAACGACCTGCCGATGCTCAACCTCGCGGGCCTGGGCATCGCATTCCATGCCAAACCCAAGGTGAAGGCCACGGCACGGCAGTCCATCTCGACCATCGGCTTGGACGGCATCCTCTATTTCCTCGGTCTGAAGGATTCACGCATCGAACAATAACCCTATGCGACTGTTGCCGCTGCTCTGCGTGGCCCTGCTCGCGGCGGGGTGTTACGACTCCCGGTTCGGGGAACGCGGCGACGACGCCACGCCCGAGCCCGTCACGGCGACCATCCGGCAGCTGCGTGAGAAATTCGCCGGGACGACCTTCCCCGTCACGGGGGACATCGTGGTGTCGGGGCGCGTAACCACCAGCGATTACGACGAGAATTTCTACCGCACGTTCTGCATCGAAGAGGACGGAGCGGGGATAGAGGTCATGGCGGGCATAGACCACCTGCACAACGATTTCCCGGAGGGCTGCCAGGTCACGCTCAGGCTCAGGGGCCTGGCGCTGGGCGAAAGCCACGGGGTATTGCAGGCCGGGCGGATGCCCGCCGCAGGAAGCGGTTTCGCGACCGATTACATAGGGTCGAAAGCGGCGCTGGACGCAGCGGTGACCCGCAACGGGGAGGCGCTGGAACCCATTGCCCCTACCCTGCTGTCGCCCGGCGAACTGACGCCGGAGCGATGCGGCACGCTGGTACGGATCGGGGCGCTAAGCTACACCCCGGAAGACCTTACGCCCGGGACATGGGCCGGATACAAGCGTTTCACGGACGACACAGGCGCGGCGGTCTACACCTATGTACGCAGCTACGCCCGGTTTGCGGACGACGAGGTACCCGTCGGCCGCTGTACGCTCACGGGAATCCTGCAATACGACGCCACCGGGGAAGGGCGTTACATTCTCAAACTGCGCGATGAAAACGATTGGACCCGTTAACCGGCTCCCGGCGATATCCCGCACGGCACTCCGCACGGCCGTGTCCGTCGTGCTGGCGCTGACGGCCCTCGCCGGGTGCGACAAGGCGTCGGGGCTGGAATTCGACGACGACACGCCGCAGGGGACGGTCACGATCGCTGCGCTCAAATCGCGTTGCACGGGAGCACAGGCCGCCGTCACGGAGGACATCACGATCGAAGGCGTGGTGACGGGCAACGACCTCTACGGAGAATTCTACAAAACGCTGGTCGTCGAAGACACGAGCGGCGGGATTTCGATAGCCGTGGACGCCACGGAACTCTACGTCGACTACCCGGTCGGCACGGCGGTCACGATCCATTGCAACGGGCTGTTCCTGTGCGACTACGGCGGCAAGGTAATGCTCGGCACGCGCCCCACGGACGAATATGCCGGGCCGGGGAGGATACCCCAGGCGGAGGCGGCGCTGTACCTGCGGCGGAAGCAGGCGGAAACCAGGCCCCTACGGCCTCGGACGTTCACGTTCGGGGAGGTAGACATGCGGCATACCGACACCTACGTGCATTTCGAAGGGGTACGGTTCGTGCAGCAGGGCAACTGGTGCGACCCCGATCCCGAGACCGGACGCCCCGCGACGACCGAACGGCGGATCGCGGATCACACGGGACGGGAATTCATCGTCCGCACGGCAGGTACGTGCACCTATGCCACGGAGCCCGTACCGCAGGGCACAGGCTCCGTATATGGGATAATCGACTATTTCAACGGGAAATACACGCTCCGCATCGCCAACCGCGAGGTGGATTTCGCTACTGTTGCAGCGCGTCCCACAGCATGTCCTTCAAGCGGGGGATATTCAGCCCCGAAACCGACGAGATAAACACCGACGGGACGCCTTCGGGCAGGTGGGATTTCATCTCTTCGATCAGTCCGTCGTCCAGCATGTCGCATTTGGTGATGGCCAGCAGCCGCTGCTTGTCGAGCAGTTCGGGGTTGTACTGCGTAAGCTCGCCCAGCAAAACCGCATAATCGCGTTTGAGGTCGTCGCTGTCGGCCGGGATCATGAACAGCAGCACCGAGTTGCGCTCGATATGGCGCAGGAAGCGTGTGCCCAGGCCGCGGCCCTCGTGCGCCCCCTCGATGATACCCGGAATATCGGCCATGACGAACGACTTGTGGTCACGCACCTCGACGATGCCCAGGTTGGGTTCGAGCGTGGTGAAAGCATAGTTGGCGATCTTGGGTTTGGCAGCCGAGACCACCGAGAGCAAGGTGCTCTTGCCCGCATTGGGGAACCCGACCAGCCCGACGTCGGCCAAGACCTTCAGTTCGAGGATGAAGGTGCCTTCGTCGCCCTCCTCGCCCGGCTGCGCATAGCGCGGCGTCTGGTTCGTGGCGCTCTTGAAATGCCAGTTTCCGAGGCCGCCCCGGCCGCCTTTGAGCAGTACGAGCTGTTCGCCGTCGGCCGTCACCTCGCCCACCGTTTCGGTGGTCGCAGTCCCGTCCTCGTTCTCGAAAACGCGCTTGGCGACCGTGCCCAGCGGAACCGGGATCACGATGTCGCGGGCGTCCTTGCCCGAGGAGCGCGCCCCGGAGCCGTGCTCGCCGTCCTCGGCGAACTGGTGACGCTGGTATTTGAGGTGGATGAGCGTCCAGTACTGCTTGTCGCCTTGCAGGACGATGCTCCCGCCCTTGCCGCCGTCACCGCCGTCGGGGCCGCCGAAAGCCACGAATTTCTCGCGGCGAAAATGCGTCGAGCCGCCGCCGCCGTGCCCCGAGCGGGCGAATATCTTTACGTAATCTACGAAATTGGAACCTGCCATGTCATTCATTGTTCTTGAAGCGACAAAGGTACATAAAAGTCGGACGAGAACAAAATTGATTCGCATGCAGTTCGGTAAAACGCCGCAACAAAAATAAAAGTGTCGTTACGACACCCAAAAAAGGCAGACCGCGAAAAAACGGTCTGCCGGCAATTCGGAATAACGGGATTAAATCTGCGAAGCGACGTAATCCCCCACCTCGGAGGTCGAACGGGCCTTTTCGCCCGGCGCTGCAAGGTCCTCGGTGACGACTCCTTCGGCCAGCGCCCGATCGACGGCACGCCGCACAGCCCTGCCCTCGGCATCGAGACCCAGGTGCTCCAGAAGCATCGCGGCCGAAAGAATCGTGGCCATCGGGTTGGCGATGTTCTTTCCCGCGGCCTGCGGATAGGAGCCGTGGATCGGCTCGAAAAGGGCCACTTCGGCCCCCACGCTCGCCGAGGAGAGCATGCCCAGCGAACCGCTGATGACGCTGGCCTCGTCGGTGAGGATGTCGCCGAACATGTTTTCGGTGACGATGACATCGAAATAAGCCGGTTGGCGGATGATCTGCATGGCAGCGTTGTCCACGAACATATAGTCCACCGCCACCTCGGGATACTCCCGGGCTACCCGCTGGGCCGTTTCACGCCACAGACGCGAGGTTTCCAGCACGTTGGCCTTGTCGACGACCGTCAGTTTGCGGCGGCGCGACACGGCCAGCCGGAACGCCACGTGCAGGACCCGTTCGATCTCCGAGACCGTGTAGGTGCAGGTGTCGAAGGCGCGCGCGCCCTCCTCGTCGCGGCCCTGCGGACGGCCGAAGTAGATGCCGCCCGTGAGTTCGCGCACGCAGATGAAATCCGTGCCGCGGACCACCTCCGCCCGGAGCGGCGAACGGTCGGCCAGGGCGTCGAACAGCGCCACGGGGCGCAGGTTGGCGAACAGCCCCAGCGACTTGCGCATCCGCAGCAGCCCCTGCTCGGGCCGCACCTTCGCCGTGGGGTCGTTGTCGTATTTGGGGTCCCCGATGGCTCCGAACAGCACGGCGTCCGCCGCAAGACAGACGGCGTGCGTCTCGTCGGGATAGGGGTCGCCCACGGCGTCGATGGCCGCGGCGCCCACCAATGCGGGACGGTATTCGATCTTGTGTCCGAATTTTTCCGCCACGCGGTCCAACACTTTCGTGGCTTCGGCGACGATCTCGGGACCGATGCCGTCGCCGGCTAAAAGAGCGATTTTAACATCCATTGTCGTTATAGTTTATTTCAATGATATTCAACATTTTGACAGTCGCCTTGATGGCAGCCTCCGTCTGGTCGGCGTCCAGCCCGCGGGTCTTGAACTCGCGGCCGTCCATCTCCCAGGTGATGATCGTCTGCACGAAGGCGTCGGTGCGGCCTCCGGGCGGAATCGAAACGGTATAGTCGCGCAGCATCGGAAACTCGCGCCCGAGCTGTTCGCGGTAGATTTGCCGCAGGGCACGCATGAAGGCGTCGTACTGGCCGTCGCCCGCCGAGGTCCGCTCGTACGCGCAGCCGTGAATCTCGATCCGGAGCGTCGCGACGGGGTGCATCCCCTGCGCCAGCGAGAGGCTGTAATTGAGAATCCGGACCGGGGTGTCGACCGGGTCGTAGCGCAGCACGTCGGCGATGATATACGGCAGGTCCTCGGCCGTCACCTGCTCCTTCTTGTCGCTCAACTCGACCACCCGTTCGGTCACCTTGCGCATCGCGGCCTCGTCGAGGTCGATGCCCAGCGCTTCGAGGTTTTTCAGGACATTGGCCTTGCCCGAGGTTTTGCCCAGGGCGTATTCGCGGACGCGCCCGAAACGCTCGGGAAGCAGTTCGTTGAAGTAGAGGTTGTTCTTGCTGTCGCCGTCGGCGTGGATGCCCGCGCACTGCGTGAAGACGCTCGCGCCGACGATCGGTCGGTTGGCGGGAATACGGATGCCCGTATAGCTCTCGACCGTGCGGCTGACGCGGTTGATCTTCGTTTCGTCGATCCCCGTCGTGCGGCCCAGGCGGTCGTGCAGCACGGCCACCGCGCTCGACAGCGGCGCGTTGCCGGCCCGCTCGCCCAGCCCGTTCACGGTGACGTGAACGCCGTGGAAACCCGCACGCACGGCGGCGGCGGTGTTGGCCACGGCGAGGTCGTAGTCGTTGTGGGCGTGGAAATCGAAATGCAGCGACGGATAACGCTCCACCAGGTCGCGGCAGAAACGTTCGGTGTCGTAGGGGTCGAGGACGCCCAGCGTATCGGGGCACATGAACCGGCTGACGGGAGCGTCGGCCAGTCCGTCGAGCATCGCGTAGACGTAGTCGGGCGAACGGCGCATGCCGTTGGACCAATCCTCAAGGTAGAGGTTCACCTTCATCCCGCGGTCGACGGCCGCAAGGATCTCGGCGCGCACATCCTCCAGATGCCGTTCGGGCGTGCGGCGCAGCTGCCCCTCGCAATGTTTCCGCGAACCTTTGGCCAGCAGGTTGACCACGCGGCATCCGGCGGTCCCGAGCCAGTCGAGCGACACCCCGCCGTCGATGAATCCCAGCGCTTCCACACGGTCGGCATAGCCCTTGGCGGCAGCCCATTCGGCGATGGCGCGCACGGCCTGCTGTTCGCCCTGCGAGACCCGCGCCGAGGCGATCTCGATGCGGCTTACGTGCAGTTCCTCCAGCAACAGCCGGGCGATGGAGAGTTTTTCACGGGCGTTGAAGGAGACGCCCGAGGTCTGCTCGCCGTCGCGCAGCGTGGTGTCCATGATTTCAACCGGGGGAAACATCGGCGCAGACTATTTGCGGGCGGCTTCGAAAGCCTCGATCCGGTCGGCGATACTGCGCAGGTAGTCCACGTCGTCGTAGCCGTTTTCGAGACAGCGTTTCTTGTAGGCGTCGATCTCGAAACCCTCGCTGCGCCCGTCCGACACGATGGTCAGCGTCTGGTTGCTCAGGTCGACGGTGAACTGCGCCTTCGGGTCGCGCCGGATCTCGCCGAAAACGGCTTTCAGAAACTCCTCGCTCACACGGATCGGCAGCAGGCCGTTATTCAGGGCGTTGTTACGGAAGATGTCGGCGAAGAAGCTCGACACCACGACGCGGAAACCGTAGTCGGCAATAGCCCAGGCGGCATGCTCGCGCGAACTTCCGCAGCCGAAATTGCGCCCGGCGACGAGGATTCGCCCCTCGTAGCGGGGATCGTTCAAAGGGAACGAAGCGATCCGCTGCCCCGCGGCGTCGTAGCGCCAGTCGCGGAAAAGGTTGTCGCCGAAGCCCTTGCGTTCGGTGGCTTTCAGAAAGCGCGCCGGGATGATCTGGTCGGTATCTATGTTTTCCACCTCGACGGGAACGGCCCCCGAGGTGAAGGTTACGAATTTGGGTATGGACATAATGATAATCTTTTACATATCGAACACTTCGCGCGGATCGGAAATCACGCCCGTCACCGCGGCGGCGGCGGCAACGGCCACACCCGACAGCATCGTACGGGCGCCGGGACCCTGCCGGCCCTCGAAATTGCGGTTCGAGGTCGAAACGCTGTATTTACCCGCCGGAATCTTGTCGGCGTTCATCGCCAGGCACGCCGAACAGCCCGGCTGGCGGAGTTCGAAACCCGCTGCGGCGAGGATGCGGTCCAGTCCCTCGGCCCGCGCGGCGGCCTCGACGCCCTTCGAGCCGGGAACGATCCATGCGGTGATGTTGTCCGCCTTGCGGCGGCCTTCGACCAGACGGGCGAAGCGGCGCAGGTCCTCGATGCGGCCGTTGGTGCAACTGCCGACGAACACGTAGTCGACCGCTTTGCCCAACATCCGCTCCCCGGGTCTGAAACCCATGTACTCCAGCGCCTTGGGATCGGCGTCGGCGGGAATCGTTCCGTCGACGGCCATCCCCATTCCGGGATTGGTTCCGTAGGTGATCATCGGGGCGATGTCCGCAGCGTCGAAGCGGTACTCCCTGTCGAAAACCGCGTCGGGATCGCTGTAAAGTTCCCGCCAGCGGGCCACGGCCTCGTCGTAGGCGGCTCCCTGCGGAGCGCGTTCGCGGCCCCGGAGGTATTCGAAGGTCTTCTCGTCGGGGGCGATCATGCCGCCGCGCGCGCCGCACTCGATGCTCATGTTGCAGACCGTCATGCGGCCCTCCATCGAGAGCGAACGGATCGTGCTGCCGGCAAACTCGATGAAATGGCCCGTGCCGCCCGAAGCGGTGAGTTTCGAGATGATATAGAGGATGACATCCTTGGCCTCGACGCCCGGACGCAGCGCGCCGTCGACCGTAATGCGCATCGTGCGGGGTTTGGTCTGGAGGATGCACTGGCTGGCGAAGACCATTTCGACCTCCGAAGTCCCCACGCCGAACGCCACGGCGCCCAAAGCTCCGTGGGTCGAAGTGTGGCTGTCGCCGCAGACGATCGTCATGCCCGGCTGGGTGAATCCCAGCTCGGGGCCGATGATGTGCACGATGCCCTGCCTGGGGTGTCCCACGCCGAAGTGCTCGATGCCGTGGCGGGCGCAGTTCTCGGCCAGCGTCTCGACCTGCCGCCGCGACTCCGGCTCCCCGATCGGAAGGTGCTGGTCGACGGTCGGGATGTTATGGTCGGCCGTGGCCGTGATCTGCGCCGGACGCGCGACGCCGAAGCCGCGGCGTTCGATCCCCGCGAAAGCCACGGGCGACGTCACCTCGTGGATATACTGTCGGTCGATGTAGAGCACGCAGCGGCCGCCGTCCTCGACACGCACCGTGTGCGCGTCCCATATCTTGTCCAGAAGCGTTCGTCCCATATCAATCCTCCTCCTCGATTTTTTCGGTTACGTTGAGTGCGCGCAGCGCGTCGAGGAACGCCTCGATCGAAGCCCGCGTGGTGTCGGTGTGCGCGCCGAATCCGTGGACCGTGCGGCTGCCGCACTCGACCTGCACATGCACGCGGCCCACGTCGTTCGAACCGCGCGTGATGGCCTGCATCAGGAACTCCGCAAGCACCACCTTCTCGTTGATCAGTTTCTTGATGGCCGAGACCGCCGCGTCGACCGGACCGTTGCCCGTGGCGGTGGACATGCGTTCGTGGTCGCCGAATTTCAGCACCACGGTAGCCGTCGGAACCAGCGTCCCGGTGGTCACCTGCATGAATTTCAACGAAATAGACTGCTGCTTCATGCGGTCGATGTCGCCCACGAGGTACAACAGGTCGTAGTCGTGAATCTCCTTCTTCCGGTCGGCCAGGGCGAGGAATTTCTCGTACGTGGCGTCCAATTCCTCCTGCGTGAGGTCGTAGCCCAGCAGTTCGAGCCGGTGCACGAGGGCCGCGCGCCCGCTGCGGGCCGTGAGGGCGATGACCGACTCGTTCAGCCCGATGTCCTGCGGGTCGATGATCTCGTAGGTCTGACGCTGCTTGAGCACGCCGTCCTGATGGATGCCCGACGAATGGGCGAAGGCGTTGCGGCCCACGATGGCCTTGTTGGGCTGCACGGGCATGTTCATCAGGCTCGACACCAGGTGCGAGGCCTTGGTGATCAGGCGCGAATTGATGTTCGTGTCGACGGCCACGTCCTTGTGGCAGCGGAGCGTCATCACCACCTCTTCGAGCGAGGTGTTGCCGGCCCGTTCGCCGATGCCGTTGATCGTGACCTCGGCCTGCCGTGCGCCGTTCAGGATGCCGCTCAGCGTATTGGCCGTAGCCATGCCCAGATCGTTGTGGCAGTGGGTCGAAATGATCGCCCGGTCGATGTTGGGAACGTTGTCCACGAGGTATTTGATCTTCGCGCCGTATTCGTTCGGAAGACAGTAGCCCGTCGTGTCGGGGATATTGACCACCGTCGCGCCGGCCCGGATGACCGCCTCGACCACGCGGGCGAGGTACTCGACGTCGGCGCGCCCGGCGTCCTCGGCATAGAACTCCACATCCTCGACGTAGCGTTTGGCATATTTCACCGCCTCGACGGCAGATTCGACGATCTTCTCGGGCGTGGAACGCAGTTTGTCGTAGATATGCTGCGGCGAAACGCCGATGCCCGTATGGATACGCTTGCGCCTGGCCAGCCGCAGCGCATCGGCCGCAACGTCGATGTCCTTCTTCACGGCGCGGGTCAGCGCGCAGATCGTCGGCTCGGAAACGGCCTTGGAAATCTCCAGCACGGAGTTGAAATCACCGGGGCTGGAGATGGGAAATCCCGCCTCGATGACGTCTACGCCGAGGCTTTCGAGCAGCTTGGCGACTTCAATTTTTTCGGTGGTGTTCAACTGACAACCGGGGACCTGCTCACCGTCGCGCAGCGTGGTGTCGAAAATGTACAATCTCTCACTCATACTAACCTCTTTATCGAATAAAACTTAATGACGCCGCCCCACGCTTTCCGTGCGGCAAACGCCACCCTGACTTTCTGTATTGCTTACGATCCGTAACAAAAACAGTCGCCGGACTTGAAGATTCGACGCTTTTAGCGACGCATTCCAACCGGAATGAAACCGGAATGACCGACGTAACTGCCTTGCTCTCTTGCAAATATATGAATTATTTAATAATTTCAAAAACAAATCGTCCAAAAAGTCGGATAATTACACACCGGCGGCCTCCCCGTCCCGGATGGACAGGAAGGCCGCCGCAAAACAGGCCGGCAGGTTACAACGCCTGCGGATTACCGCCCCGGCAGGTTACAGCACCAACGGTTCGTAAGGCAGCCCCCAGGCGTCGGCCACGGGTTTGCAGACCACCCTGCCGCCGATGATGTTCAGCCCCAGCGCCAGCTCGGGATTCTCCTGTGCGGCGCGCCGCCAGCCCTTGTCGGCAAGCTGGATGGTGTAGGGAAGCGTCGCGTTCGTAAGCGCGAGGGTCGAGGTGCGGGGCACGGCGCCCGGAATGTTGGCCACGCAGTAGTGCAGGATGCCGTCGACGTAATAGACCGGGTCCTCGTGCGTGGTGGGGCGCGAAGTCTCGAAACAGCCGCCCTGGTCGATGGCCACGTCGACCATCACCGTTCCCGGCTCCATCTCCCGGAGCATGTCGCGCGTGACGAGCTTCGGGGCCTTGGCTCCCGGAATCAGCACCGAACCGACCACCAGGTCGGCATGCTTCAGCTCCTCGCGGATGTTGTATTCGGAAGACATCAGCGTCTTGACGTTGCGGGGCATCACGTCGGCCAGATAGGTCAGCCGCTGGAGCGAAATGTCGCAGATCGTCACGTCGGCCCCCGTTCCGGCAGCGGTGCGCGCCGCAGCCGTTCCGACAACGCCCGCACCGATGACGAAGACCTTGGCGGGCTTCACGCCCGGCACGCCGCCCAGCAGCACGCCCTTGCCGCCGCGGGGTTTTTCGAGGAAATAGCGTCCCTCCTGCGCGGCCATGCGCCCCGCGACCTCCGACATCGGGATCAGCAGCGGCAGCGAACGGTCGGCGCGCTCGACGGTCTCATAGGCACAGCAGACCGCCCCGCTGTCGACCATCGCACGGGTGAGGGGTTCGCTGCTGGCGAAGTGGAAGAAGGTGAAAACCAGCTGGTCCCTGCGGATGAGTTTGTACTCGGGAGCCACCGGTTCCTTGACCTTGACGATCATTTCCGCCCGGGCGTAGACCTCCTCGATCGAGGGAAGCATCTCCGCCCCGACGGCCGTGTAGGCATCATCGGCAAATCCGCTGTTCACACCGGCCGTAGCCTGCACATAAACTTTGTGTCCCCGTTTGACAAGCTCCCGGGCGCCTGCGGGGGTAAGAGCAACGCGATTCTCGTTGTTCTTGATCTCTTTTGGAATACCGATAATCATGGATCTGGAAGTTTTTAAGGTTTTTGCCTCTCCAAAATACGAATTTAACGCGGAAATCCAAAAAATCCGGACGTTTTTTTACGTGCGGATCAAAACCGGTAAGAGATTGTAAGATAGAACGAACGGGGCCACGCATAGGTGCAGCGCGAGGCGTGGGGCGCGTAGAGCGTGTCGTCGCCCGGGCGGATGCGGCGCACGCGCAGCGACTCGTAGCCGCCATAGACCGTATCGGCTTTGCCCCGTCCGGTGCGCGGCACCAGCGGATCGCCTGG
>OGUN01002553.1_pt1 | contig 10750 bp, 10 predicted proteins | sample 1553621 | NCBI WGS metagenome assembly OGUN01 (sample SAMEA2580300, study PRJEB22360) | human gut metagenome | biome: human gut; feature: human-associated habitat; material: faeces | place: Denmark | collected 2008/2010
GCAACGACCGCACTGCTGCCGAAATCGCAGTACCAGCGGGTCGGTGGACTGCGGTATCTCTCCTCCAGCCTGTCCGGGCTGCTGACACCTGTGCTGGCAATGGCGCTGATGATGCTCGGCGGTCTGCGCGCAGTCATGTTCGCGGATTTGGCGACATTCGCCGTCGCGTTCACGGCGCTGCTGTGCTTCATCCGTATTCCGAAGCGGCAAACTGGCAGTCCGCACGAATCCTTCCTCGATTCGCCCCGGCAGGGGCTGCGGTTCTTCCGCCAAGCGCCCGGGCTGCTGACGCTCGTGCTGTACCTCGCGGCGATTAACCTCGTCTCGTCCATGTACGAAGCCGCGCTGCCGTCGCTGCTGCTCTCGCGGAGTTGGGGCGGGGAGACTGCCATGGGCATCTTCTCTACCGTGACCGCGCTGGCGACGCTGATCGGCAGCCTGCTCGCTGTCCTGCTCCCCGCGCCGAAAAGCCGCGTGCGGGTGGTGTGCGGCTGTTTGCTCGTCTCGATGGGCACGGAGAACTTCCTGCTCGCCTTCGGGCAGAATCTGCCGACGTGGTGCGTGGGCGCTGCGCTGGGGTGGCTGCTGATTCCCGTCATGAGCGCGAATCTTGATGCGCTGATGCGGCTGAACATCCCGGAAGGAATGCAGGGAAGGGTGTACGCGGTGCGGAATGCGCTGCAATTCTTCACGATTCCGGTCGGCTATGTGCTGGGCGGGGCGCTGGTGGATGCGGTGTTTCGGCCGATGATGCGGAATCCGCTGCCGTGGCTGGAAATGCTGTTCGGACGGGATGAAGGCAGCGGCGCGGCGTGCTTTTATGTGGCGCTGGCGCTGATGGGGGTGCTGACCTGCTTGTTTTTTCAGAGTAGGAAATCCCTAAAGACACTGGAAGGGGATAAAGCCGCTTAACCCAAGGGGCAGGGGAAGTGCAAACAAGCCGGAGTACCCGTAAGCAAATCCAACCGACCAGCATCGGGAGAAGCTGTTTCTCTCGGTGCTGGTCTTTTTGCTGCGGGGGAAATCGCTCATGCGAATTCCGCTACTCCCACTTCCGCTGACGAAAAAAAGACCGCCTGCGCACTTGCAGACGGTCTTGCAGAAAAACAGGATTATTCCGCGTCCTCCACGGTGAAGGTCGGGATGACGCCGCCTTCGTAGGTGGTGATCATGTAGTCGTAGGCTTCCTTGGAAGTCAGCGCGGTGTGCAGTGCCTTCAGCCAGTCGGAATCAAGGTCAGCGGGGCGAACCGCAACGATATTGGCGTACAGGGTAGCGAACTCAGAGTCAGCCGCTTCGACGAACAGACCGTTCGTAGTGGGCTTCAGACCAGCGTCCAGCGCATAGTTGCCGTTGATGACGGCAATGTCGTAGTCTTCGAGGGTGGGAGCAAGCAGTTCAGCCGCCACTTCGTCAAACACATAGCCGTGGGGGTTCATTTCGGCGGTGATGTCGTACTTGGTCAGGGCAGACGCAGCGGTCGTTCCTTCCGGCACGGTAATCAGGCCAGCAGCCTCCAGCAGCAGCAGAGCACGGGTCTCGTTGGAGGGGTCGTTCGGCAGGCCGATGTGCGCGCCGTCCTGCAGGTCAGCAAGGCTGGTCACTTTCTTGGAGTAGATGGCGAAGGGCTCGTAATGCACGGTGAACGCGGACACAAGCTGTTCGCTCTCGGAAGCGGTTTCGTTGTAGGAGTCGAGATAGGGCTTGTGCTGGAAATAGTTCGCATCGTCCGTGCCGTCAGCAACCGCCGGATTCTCCAGCACATAGCCTTCGTACACAACGACTTCGAGCTTGTAGCCCAGTTCCGCCAGCTTTGCCGTCACCGCTTCGGATTCGAGAATCTCCGCGTGTGGGGCAGCCGTCGCGCCAACGCGGATGACCTTCAGTTCGTCCGCAGACGCAACCGTCAGAGACAGCGCCAGAACCAGCGCCAGAGCCAGAGCAAAGAGCTTCTTCATTGTAAGCACTCCTTTCATTTTCGGGGAACCTATCTATTCAAACACCATACGGGTGAATGAAACGATTGATGGGGAGACGCAAGGGTCTTCGACCCTCTCGACACCCTTTTCGCGATGGAGTTGGTGACACGCCCATGCAGTGTCCGCGTGCTTATCCTTATTTCCGGCGGCGGTGGTCAATCGCGTGGCTGAGCCAAGTGCCGCCCATCTGGAAGAACTGCACCAGCAGCACCAGCACGATGCTTGCCGCGTACATCACGTCGTACTGCCGCTTGTTCAGGCCGTAGGTAATCGCGACCTTGCCTAAGCCGTCGCCGCCCGCCGTGCCTGCCATCGCGGTGTAGCCCAGAATCGTGGTGATGCAAATCGCGAAGCCGTTGACCAGCGACGGCATGGCTTCGGGAATCAGCACCTTCCGCACAATCTGGAAGGTCGTCGAACCCATCGCCTGTGCAGCTTCCACCACGCCGTTGTCCACTTCCAGCAGGCTGCCCTCGACCATGCGCGCCACATACGGGAACGCGCTGACCGTCAGCGGGATGATGATGGACACCGTGCCTGTGCCGCGGCCGAGAATCGCGCGCGTTGCGGGGAAGAGCATCACCATCAGGATGATGAAGGGCACGGAGCGGAGTAGGTTGACAATCACGCCGATAATGCGGTTCAGCGTCGGCTTCGGGAGAATGCCGTCCTTGCGGGTGATGACCAGCAGGACGCCCAGCGGCAGACCAATCAGGTAGGCAAAGAATGTTGCGGGCAGGGTCATCAGGAGGGTATTGCCTGTTTCCTCCAGCAGCATGGAACCCAGCCGTTCCCACGTCATGCTCATGCGCGCACCTCCTCGACCGTCAAGCCGCGTTCTTTCAGGTATTCAATCGCCCGGTGGCAGACCATCGGGTCGTCGGGGCGGCTGATGAGCAGCTGCCCGTACTGTGCGCCGTTGAGTGTGTGCACGTCCGCACTGCGGATGCTCAGCGGCACGCCGAGGTGCAGGATGAGGTCAGCGACAATCGGCTCAGCGATTGTTTCGCCGTTGAAGACGATGCGGATGGCAGGTTTCTCCTGCACCTGCTCGTGATTTTCGCTTGCGACGATGCCGAACAGCCGCTTGCCTGCTTCGCTGCGGGTGTGGGTGAACACATCGTCGACGCTGCCCTCTTCGGCAATCACACCGCCGTCGAGAATCGCGACGTGGGTGCAGATTTGACGGATAACTGCCATTTCGTGGGTGATAACGACGATGGTGATGCCCATCTCCCGGTTGATTTTTTGCAGCAGGCGGAGGATGGCTTGCGTCGTCATGGGGTCAAGGGCGCTGGTTGCTTCGTCGCAGAGCAGCACTTCGGGGTCGCTGGCGAGGGCGCGGGCGATGGCGACACGCTGGCGTTGACCGCCGGACAGCTGCGCGGGGTATGCTTTCGCCTTGCTTTCCAGCCCGACAACTTCCAGCAGCTCCTTCACACGGGCGTTGATTTTCGCGCGCGGCACGCCGATGCACTCCATCGGGTACGCGATGTTCTTCGCGACCGTCTGCTGCATGAGCAGGTTGAACTGCTGGAAAATCATGCTGACCTTGCGGCGCATCTGGCGAAGCTGCTGCTTGCTCATGTCCGGCACGTTTTGCCCGTCAATGAGGATTTTGCCCTCCGTGGGCGTGTCGAGGCGGTTGACGCAGCGGATGAGGGTGCTCTTGCCTGCGCCAGAGAGACCGATGATGCCGAAAATATCGCCCTTGCGAATCTTCAGGCTGATGTTGTCCAGCGCGACGACCTCGCCGCCGGTTACGGGGTAGACCTTCTTGACGTTCTGCAGCTCAATCTGCATGGGTGGCTGAACCGGCTGCTTAAGCGTCTGCTGGGGTGCTTCGTTGCTCATGACGTTTGCCTTTCCTTTCCCGAAATCGTCCGGGGCAAAAAAACAGGGGATGCCGGCATCTCTTCGATGCAGCCTCCCCAACAATTGCGGTAGGTTCTGCCGGAGGAATTGCTTTCATCCTCCAGCCATCCGTCAGGCGGAATGGCGCATCGAATTCGCGGCACGACGAAACATGCTCATGTTGCACATGCACATGGGCATCATCATGTTCATCATCGTAGCGGCGAACTTCATAGCGCGTAACTCCTTTCCTCTGCGGATAAAAGAATCATACCATGTTGCTATGCATTTGTCAACCCCGAATTTGCCTGAAAATTGTTTTTTCCCTGTTTTCCCAGCGCATCCGCCGATTTTCCCCCTCTTGCATCCTGTTTCGCCTTATGCTACAATGGCGGTAAGGCAGATTTTGCGCCAAAATCCGAAATCAAGCAGATGAAAAGCGGCATTTCGCCAGAAAGGAAGCCCCCCGCATGGATGACCAGCGCCATCACCCCTATGAAAACCTCCAGCTGAACATTGCCGGTCACGCGCACTACGAGTACTCAGAAGTCGCGCGCAGCTACGTCCCTATGCACTGGCATGGCGCGCTGGAACTGATTTATATCCTCAGCGGCGAGCTGACCGTCGAGACCGAGCAGCGCCGCTGGCAGCTTCACGCTGGGCAGTGCATCTGCATCAGCCCTTACGTTCTCCACGCCACCATCAGCCTGTCCGGCAATACCGCCCTCTTGCTGCGAATCCCGACCGAGGAATTGGGGGACTTCGCGCCGGAAACGCGTTCGCGCCAGTTCATCTGGGACGCGGCGACGACGAATCCGACGATGACGGCGGCCATCGAGCGCGTGAAACAGAAGCTGCTGCAAATGCAGCATACAGCCAGCAGCAATTCGCCCTTTAGGGACATTCGCATGGCGAGTCTGCTGCTGGAAATCACTTATCTGCTCTACGAGGAGTTTTCGTGCCCGGTGACGGAAGGCAGCATCTTCCGGCGCGAGAAGAACCGTCAGCGGCTGTCAGCGGTGATTGCGTACACCGAGGCGCATCATCGGGAGAATATCGCCCTGAGTGATGCTGCGGCAACGCTGCGCATGCACCCGAATTCGTTCTGCCGCTTCTTCAAGGAGAACACAGGCGTGACGTACCTGAATTACCTGAACGAGTATCGGCTGTCGAAGGTGTATGAGGATTTAGTGACGACGGACGTGGCGCTGCATGAGGTTTTGGAGAAGCACGGCTTCACGAACTACAAGCTGTTCCGGCATATGTTTGCGGAGCGGTTTCATACCACGCCGGGGCGGATGCGGGAAGAACTGCGATAAAAAACGAGAAACATGGGCGTGCGGGTGAAGGAATCAAGAGGGCGACCGCAGACATTCGTCTGTTTTCATGCCCCTTTGTCGCCTCCGCAGAGGCGAATTCCCTTGCGACAAGGCAGCAAAGCAGCGGAGAACAGCATCCATCAGAATCCGTAAAAATCCACATGAAAACACCCCGCAAGTTCAATCCTTGCGGGGTGCGTTTTTGTGCTGTCAGCGCAAACGCGCGTCAGGCATTAGTCCACATGGACACCGTAGATGGCTTCCAGCTTTTCGCGGCGTTCGTCGATGATGTTCTGACCGCCAGAAGCGAGGTAGTCCGCCATGCCCTTGTCGTACACGGAGTCGAACTGGTCAACGGGCGCGACAACCGCCTGCGTCAGCAGAGCGTCGCGCTTGGAGTTCAGGGAAGTGCCAACGTCTTCTTCCGCGGAGATTGCGCCGCAGGAGAACTTCTTCACAATGCGGCCGTTCAGCTTGCCGTAGGTGTTCGCGGTGATGATGAAGTCAGGATTCACGCCGGGGTAGCTCAGCGCTTTGGTCGCCGCGGTGGCATCGCCCAGATACAGACCGTTGACGGTGATGGTGTGGTCGATGTTCATGCCGGAGTTCATGATCCATTCGCCGGTGGCGTTGAGCATCTCATACGCGCCGTTGTCGGTCATCTTGTAGGTAACGCCTTCCTTGCCGGTCTGCAGGAACTTGATGGTTTCTTCGGAGGAGATGAAGTTCAGGTACAGCAGGGAAGCCAGCGGTTCGTCGTTGGTCGCAGGGAAGAACACCTTGCGGTCAATGCGGTCAGCCAGATACTTGCGGGTGATGCCAGCGTCGTTCTGGAAGCAGTCCACAGCGATGAAGCCAGCGTCTGCGCCGTTAGCGCGGGTCAGGTTCGCCTGAATGGAGTCTTCGCCATTGCGGTAGGGGTAATCCCAGTTGTGGATGAAAGCGCCGACGAAGCCGGACTTCATCATGTCGTCCTCAACGCTTGCGTCCGTGTACAGCGCGAAGTCCTTCCAAATCAGACCTTCGTTGTACCACTGGTTCAGCACGCGGATGCCTTCCTTGTAGTTCGGGTAGAGCAGGTGACGGTCGTCGTAGCCGTAGACATACAGCGTTTCGTCGGACACGTCCTCCGGCACCTTGGAGACATTCAGCAGGTCAGCCAGCCGATGTCGGTGCTGATGGAGAAGGGAACCATCTTCGCAGCGTCGGCGCCCAGCAGCAGCTCAGCGTTGTCGCGGAAAGCGATCAGGCAGTTGTGGAACTCTTCCTCGGTCGTGGGGAGTTTCAGACCCAGCTTGTCCAGCCAGTCCTTGCGGATGAAGGTGTTGATGCGCGCGGATTCCGCCAGCACCGCTTCAATCGCCCACACAGAGCCGGTTTCCGGATCCTGATCGTAGTAGATGTTGTAGTCGCCCAGCAGCGCCCACAGATCCGGCAGCAGATCCTTGTATTCGGTCAGCAGCGGATTCAGGTCGATGATGCCGCCCATGCCCGCGAAGGTCTGGATCGTCGGGTAGGAGTAGGTGACGCACACGTCGGGCGCGTCGCCGGTGGCGAGCAGGTTGTTCAGGTCGTCAACTTCCGTCCAGCGGCCGACAGACACCAGTTCAACGTCCACGTTGTACTTGTCAAGCATACCCTGCTTGATGTACTGCGCGTACACGCTGCTGGTCGGGTCGGAGCCGCCATCATTGTAACGGTTGTAGACTTCCACGGTGATGTGGCGGGTTTTGGTGAATTTGCCGTCCACAAAGCCGTCGTCCGCGGATGCGGTCGTGAAGATGCACAGAGACAGCACCATCGCGAGCGCAAGAACCAGAGACACGATGCGTTTCATAGGGGTATTTCCTCCTTTTTATTTGCAGGGCTCACACGTCCCTGAAATACGGTGTTGTAATACTATTTCCTGCATTCACCTGCACCATCTGCTCGCGCCTTGGTGCATTCTCATTTGGAAATAGTATAGGGGCATCAGCCCTTGACTGCGCCAATCGTGACGCCGGTGACGAAATAGCGCTGCAGCCACGGGTACACCAGCAGAATCGGCACGGTTGCAAACATGACGGACGCCATCTGAATCGTCTTGGAAACGCCGGCGCTGAAGAAACCTTCCTGCGTGGCGATTTCGCTGCTTTGCGTGGAGTTTTTGATGATGTTGTACAGCAGCAGCTGAATCGGCCAGTACTTTTCCGCCTTGCTGGATTTCAGGTACATCAGCGCATCGGAGAAGCCGTTCCAGCGGCCGACGGCGTAGAACAGCGCCAGCGTCGCCAGAGAGGGCAGAGACAGCGGCAGATACACCGTCACCAGCGTGCGGATTGGGCCTGCACCGTCAATCTCCGCCGCCTCGCGAAGGCTGTCCGGCACGCTGTAGAAGAACGAGCGCAGCACGATGACGTTGAACACGCTGATGCAGTTCGGCAGAATCAGCGCCCACGGGGTGTTGAGCATCTTGAGGTTGTTCAGCAGGATGTAGCCCGGAATCGTGCCGGCACTGAAGTACATCGTGAACAGGATGATGAAGTTGATGACCTTGCCGCCGCGCAGATTTTTGTAAATCAGCGGGAAGGCGGTGCAGACGGTCAGCACAAGGCTCAGCACCGTGCAGACGACGGTCAGGATGCCCGTCCACGCCAGAGACCATGTGTACTTGCTGTCGCTCAGAATGGTCTTGTACGCCTCAAAATTCCAGCCCTTGGGCCAGAGGAACACGTCGTTGCGAATCAGGTGTTCGCTGGAGGACAGGGAGCTTGCCAGCACGTTGACCATCGGCAGCAGGCAAATCAACATCGTCAGAAAGATGATGAAGGCAATGATGAAGTCGCCCACGCGGGTCTTTTGGGATTTGATCATGCCCTGATGGACTTTTTTGCCGTTGAAGGTAGTTGTCGTCGCCATATCGCAGCCTCCTTACATGATGCCCGGCTCGTCGAACTTCTTCGCCAGCGTGTTCGAGGCAAGCAGGAAGATGACGCAGACGACGGACTGGAACAGACCGACCGCTGTGGACAGGGCGAACTGGTTGCCCTTGATGCCGCGCTCGTAGACGAAGATGGAAATCGTCTTGCTTGCGCCCTCAACCAGCGGGTTGCTCAGGGTGAACGGACGGTCGAACTCGCTGCCGAGGATGCGGCCGAGGTTCATAATCAGCAGGATGATGATGGTGGAGCGGATGCCCGGCAGGGTGATGTGCCAGATTTTGCGCAGGCGGCTCGCACCGTCCACTTCCGCCGCTTCGTACAGCTCCGGGCTGATGCCGGTCAGCGCGGCGAGGTAGATGATGGTGTTCCAGCCGCATTCCTTCCAGATGCCCAGCACGATGTAGGTTGCGCGCCAGTTGTTCTCCGTGCCTAAGAAGGCGATATTGGTGCCGAATATCTGGTTAACCAGACCATCGTTGGTTGCCAGCAGCCGCAGCGACAGACTGGAGATGATAACCCAGCTCAGGAAGTGCGGCAGGTACAGCACGGTCTGTGCGACGCGCTTGAACTTCGGGAACGCCAGCTCGTTGAGCAGCAGCGCCATCAAGATGGGCATCGGCGTGCCGATAACGAGGTCAAGCAGGTTCAGGATGATGGTGTTCTTCAGCGCATCGATAAAGTTCTTATCGTTGAATGCCTTGATGAACCATTCCCAGCCGCCGTTTTTCGCCCAATCCAGCAGCCACGGCGCTTTCAGAATGTTGTTCTTCTTGAACGCCAGCAGAATGTAGGACATGGGAACGTAGCGGAAGATGATGAAGAACGCCAGCGGCACGAGCAGCAGCAGATATAGCGTGCCGTATCGCTTCAAGTACGTTCCCCACCGCATGGTGGAACGTCCGGTCAAATCCCGGCGGACAATCGCCTTGGTAGATTGCAAAAGGATCCCTTCCTTCCCTTTTGAATTGCGCAACGACGAACATCGTTCATCTGGCTATATTATCGCCTGATTACACATTTGACGCTAATCATTTTTAGTGAAATATCTCTTATTTTTAGCGATTTTTGTACCGATGAAACGAGTATAGATTGTGATTTTCTATACAATTCAACCAAAGTGATGAATTCCGCATCTCAAATCGGAATTTCGCGCCTGCCGTGATTGACATTTCCGCCCGAAACGGCTATGATGAAGAAAACAGCACCTTGAAGGCGCGCCCGCGCCGAAGAAGTCAAGGGGCGAGCAAAAAGCCGGAAAGGAGGACGTAACGCCGTGAAGAGCAACATGTGGTACATGCGCCAAAAGGAAGAATTCGGCGAAGACCGCAGTCAGGGCATCCGTTTCTACGATAACACCCAAACCTGCGATTACCTCCCGCATTGGCATATGACCTATGAGGTCATCATGGTTATCGCCGAGGACCTCACTGTCATCGTCGAAAACGAGCGTCATCTTCTTCATCCGGGCGATATCATGGTTATCCCCTCCGGCGTCGTCCACGAAATCCACACACCCCCGACCGGCCACCGCTATTACTTCCTCCTTGACCGCGAGCGCCTGTTCATTATCGACGGTCTGCTGGCGGTAGAAGAAGCCCTCCAGCCGTGCGTGGTGATTCGCAAGGGCAGCGCGCCCGAAATTGAGCAGCGCGTAAAGACCGCTGCGGCTGAGGCTGGGGTGGCGCAGGATCGCTTTGGATTAACGGTCGCGCGGCTGGAATTGAGCCGGATGCTCATTGACCTGCTCCGCCGCCACGCGCAGGAACACGGCACAGAACTGAACCGCCGTGTCCGCCACAAGGAGCAGACGCAGATGCTCTTTGTTGACATTCGCGACTATGTGATGGCGCACTGCGCAGAGGATTTGACCCCGCAGAACATGGCGGACAAGAGCGGGTACAGCCGTTACCACTTCGAGCGCCTTTTCTACGACTGCTTGGGCATATCGTTCCACGAATTCCTGATCCGCCAGCGGCTGACGCTCTGCAAGCAGCTTCTGGAACGGACGGATGATTCGATTACGTCCATTGCGGGGCAGTCGGGTTTTGGCAGCGTTGCGACATTCAACCGGGTTTTCCAGCAATATGAGGGCATGTCGCCCTCTGCATACAGAAAAAGCGGTGCTGCCCAATCAAAATAATATAGGAGAGGATGCGCATGAAGTCATTTGTGCAGAAACACGGAAAACTGCTGATTAGCGTCGCAGTGGCGCTGATGGTGGCTGCTGCCTGCATGGGTACGCTCATGCAGAACAAGCAGACGCGAAGTCTGGTCGGCGCATGGATGATTTACGACGGCTATGATGGCGGCGATCTTGCGCCAAACGTGCTGGTGTTCGCGGCGGATGGCACGGGTATCGGCTATGCGCTGGACAGCGACGGGCTGGACAACGGGATGGAGAACATCCTCCTCCCGCGTGAGCGGCTTTCGGATGCACAGCCGTTCCATTGGCAGCAAAGCGGCAAAACGCTGACGATGACATACGACGCGGGTGACACCCGGCAGCTGGAAATTGACATTTCCCCGATGGGAAACACGCGGGAATTGTCGCTGACCCTTGGGGGCTTAGGTGGCGGGTGGATTCCCGTGACAATCGCAGAGTAATACTATTTCCAGATTCAACTGCGCCATCTGCTTGCGCCTTTTCCATTCTGGCGTCCGCTCATTCCACTTAGCG
>OGUN01002554.1_pt1 | contig 10749 bp, 8 predicted proteins | sample 1553621 | NCBI WGS metagenome assembly OGUN01 (sample SAMEA2580300, study PRJEB22360) | human gut metagenome | biome: human gut; feature: human-associated habitat; material: faeces | place: Denmark | collected 2008/2010
GGTCTTCTTTTTGTGAAAATAACCTTGCGCGAAGAAGAGGAATAGTCTATACTATAGAGAAACGAGTGTTTGGAAAAATGAGGAGAAAGAGGAACTAATTATGAAACTTACAACAGTAAAAGAGATTTACAGAGAACGGGAGAAATACCTGGACCAGGAGATTACTGTAGGCGGCTGGGTACGAAGCGTTCGTGATTCCAAGACTTTTGGATTTATCGTAGTAAATGACGGAACTTTCTTTGAACCACTGCAGGTAGTATATGCAGACGGACTGGAGAATTTTCAGGAGCTTACCAAAATTAATGTTGGCGCAGCTATTGTTGTTACCGGAGTGCTGGAAGCTACACCGGAAGCAAAGCAGCCATTTGAAATTCAGGCAGAGGAAATCATAATTGAAGGCGCATCTGCACCGGATTATCCGTTACAGAAGAAACGCCACAGCTTCGAATATTTAAGAACCATTTCACATTTAAGACCACGTACCAATACCTTTGAGGCAGTATTCCGTGTGCGTTCCCTGATTGCATATGCAATTCATAAGTTCTTCCAGGAGAGGGACTTTGTCTATGTACACACTCCGCTGATTACCGGAAGTGACTGTGAGGGTGCCGGGGAAATGTTCCAGGTTACTACCATGGACTTAAATAACATTCCACACAAGGAAGACGGAAGCATTGATTATACACAGGATTTCTTTGGAAAACCAACCAATCTTACTGTAAGTGGACAGTTAAACGGAGAGACCTTTGCACTGGCGTTCAAAAATATTTATACCTTTGGACCAACCTTCAGGGCGGAGAATTCCAATACTACAAGACATGCTGCAGAGTTCTGGATGATTGAGCCGGAAATCGCATTTGCAGATCTGGAAGATGACATGGTACTGGCAGAGAGTATGCTGAAATATATTATTTCCTATGTTATGGAACATGCACCGGAAGAAATGCAGTTCTTTAATTCCTTTGTAGACAAGGGACTGATTGAACGGCTGAATAATGTATTACATTCCGATTTTGCAAGAGTGACTTATACAGAAGCCATTGAACTTCTGGAGAAGAATAATGATAAATTTGATTACAAGGTATCCTGGGGCTGTGACCTGCAGACCGAGCATGAGCGTTTCTTAACCGAGCAGGTTTTCAAGAGACCGGTATTCGTAACAGATTATCCAAAGGAAATCAAAGCCTTCTATATGAAACTCAATGAAGATGGCAAGACAGTTGCAGCAGTTGACTGTCTGGTGCCAGGAATCGGAGAAATTATCGGAGGAAGCCAGAGAGAGGATGACTACAATAAATTATTAGAAAGAATCCATGAACTTGGATTAAAAGAGGAAGATTACAGCTTCTATCTTGATTTACGTAAATATGGTTCTGCAAGACATGCAGGCTTCGGACTTGGATTTGAAAGATGCGTCATGTATCTTACCGGTATGGCAAACATCCGTGATGTCATTCCGTTCCCAAGAACCGTTAACACCTGTGAATTGTAAGAGCAGCAGGTTATAAAAGAAGTATATAGAAGAAGGGCGTATGAAAAAAAGAAAGTTTTTTCATACGCCCTTCTTTTGAATCATGGATTGATTTTATATAAGATAAATAAAGGGGGGTATTTTGCTTAACCCATAATTACTTCAACAGTAACTTCTTTCTTAGACGGATCAAATGGAATCATATTGCCATCAGCAATAACACCATCTACAGTAAGAACCTTGACACCTTTCTGTACGCCAGTTGGATTCTTTACCTGAATGTGATAAGTTACACCACGGAAATCACGTTTTGCGGTAAAGCCGGATAAAGTAGATGGAATACATGGGTCAATTACAAGACCATCATAATCCGGACGGATACCTAGGATATACTGGGATACATCAAGAAAGGTCCATGCAGCAGTACCGGTAAGCCAGCTATTCTTTGCTTCGCCGAAGTTTGGAGCATCTTTTCCGGCAATCATCTGAGAGTACACATATGGTTCAGTGCGGTGAATTTCGCTGATATCTTCGATATAAGCAGGACAGGTTCTGGTGTATACCTGCCATGCACGGTCGCCACGTCCAACGACTGTTTCTGCAATGGAAATCCATGGATTGTTGTGACAGAAGATACCTGCATTTTCTTTGTATCCAGGTGGATAGGAAGAAATTTCACCGAGCTCTACATGGTATTTGTGATAAGGTGGCTGCAGCAGTACAATACCGTATTTAGTATCTAAGTATTTTTCAACAGACTGCATTGCCTGAAGACAATTGCCTTCTTTCAGGCCGATTTCGGCCATAACACAGAATCCCTGCGGCTCGATAAAGATTTTACCGTCGTCACATTCTTTGGAACCGATTTTCTGTTTGTAGTGGTCGTAAGCTCTTAAGAACCATTCGCCATCCCAGCCGGCATCGAGAACGGTTTTTTCCATGGAAGCAATTGCTTCTTCTGCTTCTTTGGCTTCTTCTTCCAGACCTTTGTGTTTGCAGATTTCTACATAATCTTTACCATATTTTACAAACATGCCTGCGATAAATACAGATTCTGCATTTGGCCCCTCAGATGGTCCAAAGGTCTGGAAGGATTCACCCGGCTCTTCTGAGAAGCAGTTTAAGTTCAGACAGTCATTCCAGTCAGCACGTCCAATCAGAGGAAGTCCATGTGGTCCTAAGTGTGTTCTGGTATAGTTGAAGGAACGTCTTAAATGTTCCATAAAATCGGTTGATTTGCTTTCGTCATTATCATAAGGAGTGATTTCATCTAAAATGGAGTAATCTCCAGTCTCCTTGATATAAGCAGCAGTACCGGCAATGAGCCATAACGGGTCATCATTGAATCCGCTTCCAATATCAGCATTTCCTTTTTTGGTAAGTGGCTGATACTGATGGTAAGCACTTCCATCCACAAACTGGGTGGATGCGATATCTAAAATACGCTGTCTTGCACGGTCCGGAATCAGATGAACAAATCCTAAAAGATCCTGACAGGAATCACGGAAGCCCATGCCTCGTCCAATTCCGGATTCGAAATAGGAAGCGGAACGTGACATATTAAAGGTAACCATACACTGATATTGATGCCAGATGTTTACCATACGGTCTAACTTCTCTTCAGAAGAAGATACGGTAAAGTGGTTTAAAAGGTTATTCCAGTATTCTTTTAATTCTGCTAAAGCAGCGTCAGCTTTTTCTGTGGTATCAAAACGTTTTAATAATTCTTCTGCCGGTTTTCTGTTGATGCATCCGTTTTCAGCAGGACCATCCCATTTCTCGGCAACCGGATTCTCTACATAACCCAGTACAAAAACAAAGGATTTTGATTCGCCCGGTGCAAGAGAAACCTTGATATGGTGGGAACCAATCGGAGACCAGCCGCTTGCTACAGAGTTCTTAGAGGTTCCGTTTATGACAACTTCCGGCGCGGAATTTTCGCCATAAGCACCAAGGAAAGATTCACGGTCGGTATCGAATCCGGCAAGCTGGGTATTTACAGCATATACCGCATAATGATTACGGCGTTCGCGGTATTCTGTCTTATGATAAAGGGCAGAGCCGTGAATTTCCACTTCACCGGTACTGAAGTTACGCTGGAAGTTTGTCATATCATCCATGGCATTCCACAGACAGAATTCTACATAAGAGAATACGGAAATTTCTTTGTGTTCACTGCCGTGGTTGGTCAGTGTCAGTTTGTTAATCTCACAGGTATTTCCCATAGGAACAAACATGGTCAGCTCTGCGGATAACTGATTTTTGCTTCCTTCAAAAACAGAGTAGCCTAATCCATGCCGGCACTGATAGGAATCTAATTCAGTCTTGGCTGGCATCCATCCCGGATTCCAGATGGTGTCACCGTCTTTGATATAGTAATAATGTCCATTGCTGTCATAAGGAATATTGTTGTAACGATATCTTGTAAGACGAAGGAGCTTGGCATCTTTATAGAAACTGTATCCTCCGCAGGTGTTAGAAACCAGTGAAAAGAAATCTTCACATCCTAAATAGTTGATCCATGGAAGTGGAGTCTTTGGGGAAGTGATGACATATTCTTTCGCTGCATCATCGAAATGTCCAAATTTCATAATTAAATAACCTCCTTAAATGCAATAAACTCGAAAACGATTAAGAGAGGTATTTCTTTAGATTGAGTATAATATAAGAATCAGGAAAAAGCAACAGAAATATTGATGAAATGCTTATTTCATTGAGATGAAGGCAAAAAAACGGCTTTGTATATCGTCCAGCAGGCAGGTAAAACAATAACGATTAAGTAAAAAGATAGGTTGAAATTCGGCTTGATGTAGAAGAAAGAAAACAAGATTAGTAAAAAATGCACAAAACTGACGAATTAAAACTGGATAACTATTACAAATATACAAAAAAAGGTTGCATTTCACACTGAATATGTTATGATAAAGCTACGAAAACGATTAAGAAAAGCAACTCGAAACAGTGAGGTGCAAAAGATGGTATCTTTAAAAGACATTGCGAAAGAATGTGGTGTATCAACTGCAACAGTTAGCAAAGCACTGAATGGACAACATGATATTGGAGAAGAAACAAAAGCAAGAGTAAGAGAGACAGCAGAGCGGATGGGGTATTTTCCAAATGCAGCTGCCAGAGCATTAAAGACCAACCGTTCCTACAACGTAGGAGTCCTGTTTCAGGAAGAAGCAGGAAGTGGTCTGACACATGAATATTTTTCAGGTGTGCTAAATGGAATTAAGGTGCAGGTTGAGAAGATGGGATATGATGTAACATTTATCAACAACAGTTACGGAGTAAAGAAAACCTCATTTTTTGAACATTGCAGATACCGGAACTTTGAAGGAATCGTTATCGTGTGTGCTGATTTTGCCAGCCAGGGAGTGCTTGAATTAATGAACAGTGCATTCCCGGTAGTGACCATTGATTATACACATTACAATTGCACAGCAGTTTGTTCCAATAATGTAAAAGGAATGGAAGAGCTGCTGAAGTATATATATAAGAAGGGTCACCGAAAAATTGCTTACATACATGGACAGAAAAACTCGAATGTAACACGAGAAAGACTTACAAGCTTTTACCGGACGATGGAAGAACTTCATATTAAGGTAAATGAAGATTACATTCGGGAAGCTGCTTATCTGGAAACAAAGGGAGCGGCGGAGCAGACAGAAATCTTACTTGATATGGATGACCCGCCAACCTGTATTCTTTATCCGGATGACACCTCTTTAATCGGAGGAAAAAACGTGATTATGGAACATGGGATGCATATCCCGGAAGATGTTTCCATTGCAGGATATGACGGAACTAGAATTTCCCAGTTATCCCATCCGAGGATCACAACGATTCGTCAGGATACAGAAGAAATAGGAAGAGAAGCAGCCAGGCGTCTGATTGATGCCATAGAGAAACCGAGAACTACTCTCATAGAGAGAGTCATTATAGAGGGCACTTTGATTACCGGCCAGTCGGTAGGAGAGCTGCCTGAAAACAACATCCAAAAGGATGACGAATAAGAAGGAGGAGAACTCAATGAAAAAGAAACTTATCAGTACTTTATTGTGTGTATCCATGGTAGCAGCTATGGTAGCTGGATGTGGATCAGGAGATGACACAAAGGATGCGAATAATGATGCATCCAACACAGAAGGAACAGCAGATGCGGATGCAGATACAGACAGTGATTCTACAGAAGTAGAGAATACAATCACCGGTGATCCTAGTGCAGATGATGCATTTGTAGTATGGGGCTGGAACGACGATATCAAGAATATCTTAGATGGACCGTTTGCAGAGCAGTACCCAGACCTTGCAAAACGTATCGTATTCGTAAATGCAGGTGGATCTGATTATTATCAGACAAAGATTGATGAAATCTTAGATGATCCTGATAATGAATTGTATCCAGACCTGATGGGACTTGAGGTTGACTACGTTTTGAAATATGTAAACAGCGACTGGCTGACCTCAGTTGGTGACTGCGGAATTACAGCAGATGATTATGCAAATCAGTATCAGTACAATCTGGATCTTGGTACCGTAAGTGGTGAGGATTCATCTGATGCAAACAATGTAAAAGCATTATTCTGGCAGGCTACTCCTGGATGCTTCCAGTTAAGAGCTGATCTTTGTGAGAAATACCTTGGAACAACTGATCCTGCTGAATTAAGCACAATGTTCTCTACATGGGATGGAATCCTGGAAGCAGCAAGAAAAGTAAATGATGCATCAAGCGGAAAATGTAAACTGTTCTCTGGTTATGATGAGTGTTTCCGTGTACTTTCTAACTCAAGAGCAACTGGTTGGTATGGCGATGACGATGTAATTACTGTAGATGACAATATGACAGAGTACATGGATCTTGCTAAGACAATGGTAGACGAAGGATTAACCTATGAAACAGACCAGTGGTCAACAGACTGGTATGCAAACATGGAAGGTGACGGCGAGACATCTAATGCAGCAGTTGCTTACTGTGGATGCCCATGGTTCACATACTGGAGCTTAAAAGATACCTGGAAAGGTAACACAATCCTTGTAAATGCTCCGGAACAGTTCTACTGGGGTGGTACAGGACTTGCAGCAACAGCTAACTGTGCAGACAAAGAAATGGCTGGAACAATTATCAAAGCATTTACCTGTGACACAGACTTCATGGTATCTATCAATGCCAAGAACAGTGATTTCGTAAACAACAAAGAAGCTGTTAAGAAGATTTCTGAAGCTGGTGCAACATGTGACTATTTATATGAAGCAGCTGGTCAGGACATCATGGCATTCTACTTACCAATGGCTGATTCCATCAGTGCTAAGAATGCAACAGCAGAAGATCAGAACATCAACTCTGCTTGGTCTACTCAGGTGAAAGAGTATGCAGCAGGAAACAAGGATAAGGATACTGCAATCGCAGATTTCAAATCCGCAGTACATGACTCCTATTCATACTTAAAAGCTGAATAATCAGTAAAAGAACAATAACTATGCTGCCCTTTCCGGCATGGGAAGGGCAGCATTTATAAACAAAACTATTGGAGAGTTGTTTTAAAATATAGGGAAATGGAAGATGGATTGAGAGGAGTTGGCAAAGATGGACAAAAAGAAAAAACGTAAACATATTGAATATGGCAGATATGGATACTTCTTTATCGCCCCATTCTTCATTGCATATTGTCTGTTTCAGTTATGGCCGTTATTTAATACATTTTACTATAGTACATTAAGCTACTATAAGAGAAACGGTAGAGAATTTATTGAATTTTGTGGAGTAGACAATTTCAAAAATATTCTCGGACTGACAGCCGGTGAAAAAGGATATGCATTGATTTATTTGAAAAATACACTGACAATGTGGGTATGCAACTTTATTCCACAGATTTTAGTTTCATTGTTACTGGCAGTATGGCTGACTGATAACATTGTAAAATTAAAAGCTCAGGGCGCATACAAAATTATTATTTACTTACCTAGTATTATCACAGCAGCGTCTGTATCTGTTTTATTCAATGCAATGTTTTCCCAGTATGGACCAATTACACAGACTTTACGTGATATGGGAATCATTTCACAGAAATTTAACTTTATGACAAGCGTCGGCGGAACGAGGGGGTTAATATCATTTATCCTCTTCTGGATGTGGTATGGAAATACAACCCTGTTGCTGATATCAGGAGTTTTGGGAATTGACCCAAGTCTTTATGAAGCAGCTGATATTGATGGAGCAACCGGATGGAAGAAATTCCGTTATTTAACACTTCCATTATTAAAACCGATTATGTTATACGTATTGATTACTTCTGCAATCGGTGGTTTACAGATGTACGATATCCCGGCATTATTCAATGTCAGTAAGTCAGGACTTATCGGACAGCCGGATGATTCATCCACAACAATGGCAATGTACATCATGAGATTATATCAGAGTGATGTAGGTAAGGCGGCAGCAGTATCTGTATTCCTGTTTATTCTGACCTTGATTATCAGTCTTATCTTCTTCGGAACGATGACGGATCGGAGCGAGAAGAAATATAAGAAAGGAGGGAATCGATAATGGCAAGTTTTGATATGGCAATGAGCGGACAGACATCCCAGCCAAAACAGAAAAGTTATTCGAAAGTATTACATACAAAAAGAGCAATCCGAGGTTTGATTTGTATCCTCTTCTGTCTCCTTAGTTTACTGCCATTCCTTTTAATGGTTATGAATGCGACCAGAACTTCTGGAGATATTCAGGCAGGTGTATCCTTGATTCCTTCCTCCCACCTGATGGAGAACTGGAACATGCTTCTTCAGAAGCAGAATGGTATGAGATTAACATTAGGAAGAGCAATGTTGAACTCCTTATGTATCACAGTACCAGGTACCTTCCTTGCAGTATATTGTTCCTGTATGACAGCTTATGGAATTCATGTATATAACTTCAAAGCAAAGAAGTTTGCATGGGCGTTCATCATGGCAATCATGATGGTGCCGAACCAGATTACAATCATTGGTTTCTACCGTTTTATGTTAAAACTGAATCTGGTAGATACTTATATCCCATTGATTATTCCTTGTATCGCAGCACCGGCAGTTGTATTCTTCATGAAACAGTATATGGAAAGTACCTTATCCATTGAAATGATTGAAGCTGCACGAATTGACGGAGCAAGAGAATTCCGGATTTTCAATACCATTATCATGCCGATTATGAAACCGGCAGTAGCAACACAGGCAATCTTCCAGTTTATTGCACAATGGAATAACCTCTTTACCCCAACCATCATGTTAACAACTGATGAGAAGAAAACACTTCCATTGTTTGTACAGATGCTGACATCTGATCAGTTCCGTGTAGATTACGGTGTTGTATATGTAGGCCTTACCGTAACGGTACTTCCATTAATTATTGCTTACCTCATCCTTTCAAAATACATTGTAGCAGGTGTAGCACTTGGTGGTGTAAAGGGCTAAAAACAAAGATAATTCTTTTTTCCATTTCCTCATACAAAATATAATTAAGCGCGAAGAGAGGTTGCCGAAAAGCAGCCTCTCTTTGTGTGTATACAATCGCTTGCAATTAGACAAGTTCTGTGATACACTTTCAAACGTTGCAAGTACCCCGTAAAACCAAGGTCTTTGGGGAAGAAGAAACCGAGTGTTCGAGACCTTCCACTCGTAAAACAAAACTAGAGGAGACAAAAGAATATGAGAAACAAAAAAGTATTATTTATTGTGCAGGCTGCGTTAATTGCAGCAATCTATGTGGCACTGACTTATCTTAGCAGTATTGCAGGACTGGCATCCGGTACGATTCAGGTGCGTATTTCAGAAGCATTATGTATTCTGCCAGTATTTACAACTGCAGCAATTCCGGGATTATGGCTGGGATGTTTTCTGGCAAATATGCTGACAGGCGGTATTCCGGTGGATGTTGTGTGCGGAAGCATTGCAACTTTGATTGGAGCGTTTGGAACTTATGCATTAAGAAAGCATAAATTCGCATGTACATGGCCGCCGGTTATTGCAAATATGGTGATTGTGCCTTTTGTATTACGCTATGGTTATGGCTTTATTACAGAATATAAAGGCGTTGACTGGTCGATTCCATTTAATGCACTTACTGTTGGAATCGGAGAAGTTATCACCTGTGTGATTTTAGGCAGTGTATTACTCCGGGTACTGAATAAGTACCGCAATGTAATCTTTCATGAATAATAATAAAATAATACTTGCAATTTAAAATGCCATAAAATATAATGGTTTTAGACCAAAGAGGGTATATTCGAAAGAATATGCCCTCTTTTTGCATCTGAAAAATACTTAAAGAGGGTGATTGATTGAAAACATTAGAGACAAATGACTGGATGATTTTAAACAGTATTATCTACAAAATTTATACGACGGAAGATGCAGATATTATGCGGGAGCAGTTTTTAGAGCAGATGAAGATGGTGCTGGATTTTGACAGTGCAGATTTTTTCCTGGCAGACAGAAAAGAAAGCAAGCATCTGATAAGACCAGTCACTTATAATTGTGATGATGAATCCCCGATGTATGATGAAATGAATTCGAACCGCGGAATTGTATATAGCGGAAAGAGCCTGGTGTACCGGGAAACTGATATGATATCGGATGAAAAAAGGGTACAGACAGAATATTATCAGAAGGTGTACCGGCCAAATAACTGGCATTATGCAATCCAGATGATATTGGGAAGAAATAAAGAATTTTTAGGCGTTGTCACTTTTTACCGGACAATCGGAAAAGATAATTTCCAGTATGATGACATTTTTATTCTGGACATGTTAAAAGACCATCTGGCATTCCGGTTATATAAGGACGGACAGCAAAAGGATGAAAGGGCAGAGAAACTTACGATAACAGAAGTAACAGAGAAATATGAACTGACAAAGCGGGAGCATACGATACTGCAGCTTCTGATGCAGGGAAAGGATAATCATACCATCTGTGAAGAATTGTCCATAAGCGTAAATACATTAAAGAAGCATATCTTAAATATCTATCGGAAGCTGGGTATCAGAAACCGTGTTCAGATGTTTAAAATGATTAAAGAAAAAGAGTGATTTTTCTATATCGAAAAGATGATGGATATTTTTGCATTGCCGGAAGAGGAAGCAGAAAATTTATTGCAGGGTGGTGAAGAACAGTAAAATATATATTGGAATAGCATGATTTAAGGAGAAGGTTCGCTATTGTCATAACCGATGGAAGGAGACAATAGGGAATCTTTTTTTACTTTACAGGAAATTGCTTTCCTGTAAAGTAAAAAACGCTCCGCG
>OGUN01002558.1_pt1 | contig 10735 bp, 9 predicted proteins | sample 1553621 | NCBI WGS metagenome assembly OGUN01 (sample SAMEA2580300, study PRJEB22360) | human gut metagenome | biome: human gut; feature: human-associated habitat; material: faeces | place: Denmark | collected 2008/2010
TCCAGCCCGATTCCAAGCTGCAGATGCTGCTGCAGCTGAAGGATCAGGCCGAGGTCGTTATCGTCATCAACGCTGAGGACATCGTCAGCAGCAAGGTGCGCGGTGACTATGGCATCACTTATGATCTGGACGTTCTGCGTCTCATCGATGCATTCCAGGAGCGCGGCCTATTTGTGGGCAGTGTATGCGTGACCATGTACACCGCTGCCCCCGAGGTGGAAGCCTTTGAGAAGCGGCTGAACAGCCTGGGCATCCGCACCTTCCGGCACTATAAGATCCCCGGCTACCCCAACGACGTTGCCCGCATCGTGAGTGACGAGGGTTATGGCCGCAACGAGTACATCGAGACCCAGCGCCCGCTGGTGGTCATCACGGCCCCCGGCCCCGGCAGCGGCAAAATGGCCACCTGTCTGTCCCAGCTGTACCACGAGTACAAGCGAGGCGTCAAGGCCGGTTACGCCAAGTTTGAAACGTTCCCCATCTGGAACATTCCCCTCAAACATCCGGTCAACCTGGCCTACGAGGCCGCTACCGCCGACCTGAACGATGTGAACATGATCGACCCGTTCCATCTGGAGGCCTACGGCAAGACCGCTGTCAACTACAACCGCGACATTGAGATCTTCCCGGTGGTCAACGCCATGTTTGAGCTGATCGCGGGCAAGAGCCCCTATCACTCTCCCACCGACATGGGCGTGAACATGGCCGGCAACTGCATTGTGGACGATGCTGTCTGCCGCGAGGCTTCCCGCAATGAGATCGTCCGCCGCTACTTCAAGGCCCTGTGCGACCAGAAAGTCAGCGGAAACGCCAGCAGTGAGCTGTTCAAGCTGGAACTGCTCCTCAATCAGGCAGGCCTCACCGTGGGCAGCCGCCCGGTAGAGCAGCAGTCTCACGCTGTCTCTGAGAAGCCCGGCGGTGCTCCCGCTGCCGCCATCCAGCTGCCGGACGGTACCGTTGTCACCGGCAAGACCGGTCCTCTGCTGGGTGCTGCTTCCTCTGCCCTGCTGAATGCCCTCAAGAAGCTGGCCGGCATCGACCAGGAAGAAGACCTCGTCTCCTGCCGCGCCATTGAGCCCATCCAGACCCTGAAAACCAATTATCTGGGCAGCAAGAACCCCCGCCTGCATACCGACGAGATCCTGATTGCCCTTTCCAGCTCGGCTGCCGAGAACGAGACTGCCGCCAAGGCCCTGCGCCAGCTCTCCATGCTGAAAGGCTGCGACATGCACTCGACCGTCATCCTGTCCAGCGTGGACACCGATACCATCAAACGGCTGGGCATGTACCTGACCTGTGAGCCGGTTTATGAGGAAGAGGACCGCAAGTACCACAAGCGCTGATTCTCCTCCCCTATGACACAAAAAGCCCGTTCCGCGAAGCTTTCACGGAACGGGCTTTTCTGATGCGTTTTATTCGGAATAGTGTGCCAGGAACTGTTTGGTGCGCTCCTCCTTGGGATGGTCGATGAGCTCTTTGGCAGGGCCCTCTTCCACCACCACGCCGCCATCCATAAAGAGGATGCGGTCTGCCACGTCGCGGGCAAAATGCATCTCGTGGGTGACGATGATCATCGTGGTCTTCCGGTCAGCCAGGTCTCGCAGCACCCGGAGGACTTCGCCGGTCAGCTCCGGGTCCAGCGCGGAAGTGGGCTCGTCAAAACAGAGGATGTCCGGGTGGAGAGCCAGCGCGCGGGCAATGGCCACGCGCTGCTGCTGGCCGCCGGAGAGCTGGTGCGGGTAGTGGTTTGCCCGCTCCGAGAGGCCCATCTGGGCCAGCAGCTCTCTGGCCTGTGCTTCCAGCTCGGCGTGGATGGCCTTTTTGTTGGCCTTATAATCCGGCCGCTCCTTTGCCAGCAGCTCTCCGGCCAGCATTACATTCTGCAGGGCCGTGTACTGCGGGAAGAGGTTGAAGTTCTGGAACACGAGGCCGAAGTGGAGCCGCTTTTTGCGGATCTCGCTCTCCCGCTGGGTGGCGGGGTCGGCGGCATCCCACATGGTCTCACCGTTGACCTTGATGACGCCGGTATCCGGCCGCTCCAGAAAGTTGAGGCAGCGCAGCAGCGTGGTTTTGCCAGAACCGGAGGAACCAATGATCGCCAGCGCCTCGCCTTTTTCCAAAGTCAGTGAAATGTCCTTGAGGACCTTGGTGTCCTCAAAATTTTTCCCGATGCCGGAGGCTTCGAGTAATGCCATAATGTTTCGCCCTCCTCAGCAGCGGAAATAGTCCATCTTCTTCTCGGCCCAGTTGAACAGGAGCGTGAGGACTCCCACAAAGACGAGGAAGAAGATCGCGGTGGAAAACAGCGGCCAGATGAGGCCCTTTGCGCTGTATTCCTTTGCCATCATGATGATCTCTTTGTTTGCAATGGTGTTGGCCAGCGAGGTATCCTTGACCAGGGTAATGATCTCATTGCCCATGGGAGGCAGGATACGTTTGACCACCTGCAGCAGTGTGACCTTGAAGAAGATCTGGGTCTTGGTCATGCCCAGCACCTGCCCGGCCTCAGTCTGGCCCTTGGGCACCGCCTCGATGCCGCCGCGGTAGATCTCCGAGAAGTAGCAGGCGTAGTTGATGGCAAAAGCCACCACCGCCGCCACCAGACGGCCATTGGAGCCGGAGGGCCAGGGGTTATTGAAGCCCATCAGGCCCGGACCTAAATAGATGACGATGATCTGAAGCATCAGCGGGGTGCCGCGGATGATCCAGACGAATGTCTTGACCGCGCCGCGCAGGGGGGCGCAGCGGCTCATGGAGCCAAACGCCACCACCAGCCCCAGCGGCAGGGAGAACACCAGTGTCCAGAAAAAGAGCTCACAGTTGAGCAGAAACGCGCCGGAAAGGCGCTCAAGAATCACAGTCACAAACACACACCCATCAATTCAAACGTACGTTCGGTTTTTACTCCGCCAGAGTCAGACCATATTTCTCGGCCAGAGCGCCCATGGTGCCCTCGACCTTGAGCTCGTCAAAGGCGGTGTCCACAGCGGCGGCCACATCGCTGCCCTTGCGGAATGCCACGCCGTACTCTTCCACGTTCAGCTCGTCCACCATTTTCAGGTTGGCGTAATCCGTGCCCTCGCCGATCATGGCCGAAGCCAGAGTCAGGTCCAGCACAGCAGCGTCGGCGGTGCCGGCGGCGACTTCCATCAGGCAGTCCGTCTGGACGCTCTTGGAAACGTAATCGGCCTGTGCCAGGTTCTCGTCCTCCTGGATGGTGGTCTCACCGGCGGAACCGGCCTCGGCGACCACGGTCTTACCCACGAGGTCTGCGGTGGAGGTGTACTCGGTGCCATCCTTGACCACAACGACCTGTGCGTTCTTGACGTAGGGCTTGGTGCAGGCCATGTTCTCCTCACGGTCATCCGTCAGGGTCAGGCCGTTCCAGATGCAGTCGATGCTCTTGGCGGCCAGCTCGGTCTCCTTGGTGTCCCAGTTGATCTCCACGAACTCCGGCTCCACGCCCAGCTTCTCGCAGACGGCGGTTGCCAGCTCGGTGTCAAAGCCCGTAAAGTTGCCGTCAGCATCGGTGTAGTTCATGGGCTCATACACGGTGTAGCCAATGACCATCTTGCCGTTGGACTGGATGTAGGCCAGGTCGCTGTCCGCGTCCGAGACAGCGGAAGCAGCGGCAGAACCAGCCGCCGCGCTGGAAGCCGTGGAAGAAGCAGCCGTGCTGGAAGCACCACCACAGGCAGCCAGGCTCAGTGCCATGGCACCGGCCAGAAATGCAGATACGATTCGTTTCATAAGATATTCCCCTCTCATGGTCCCATGGCACCAGCCCCGTACCGATCGGGGCGGGCGGCTTCGTTTCACCGCTTTACCATGCTAAATTGTTAAACTGTGACTATAGAATAACGCGTTTGCCTCCGTTTTGCAAGAGGCAAACGCATTTTTTCGCAGTTTGACGGTTTGAGAGGGTCATTCCGCCCTTATGGCGGTGAATCTGCACAAGAACTGCGGGGTTACTCTGCCAGCGCCGCCTCAATGTTGGCCAGCACTTTGATGCCGTGCTGGCGGGCATATGCGATATCCCATTTCTTTGGCTGGCATTCTATCCAAAGAGCACGCCGCAACTTCGAGCATTCTGCCAAAGTTTCCTCCAAAACATCGCAAAAAGCCGCCCTTTGCAGAGCGGCTTCAAAAACCATCCTTTATTTTGCTTCTTCCAGCGCTTTGGCGGCGGCTTTTTGCAGCTCGGTCACATCAATGGTGCACAGGGCAGCCAGGTCCGCATCCGAGTCCTCCGCCGGGAGCTTTGCGATCTCTGCAGCGGTCTTTCCCTTGAGGTAAGAGCAGAAGCCCTCGCTGTGCTCGTACCACTCCTTGCCCAGAGAGGAAGCACCCCGCATCCCGTAGCTGTCGCCCTGCTCCAGCTTGGTTTTCACGGCGTCCGGAGCCATGACATTGCCGTCCGACATCACGGTCAGGGCGGGCTCCGCCATATCCCCGATGGCACTGGTCACCCGGCCATCGGAATCGGTGGTCAGGGCCACGATCGTCACATCCACCTGCGCGTTGACATCTTTGTCATCGGTGGCCGTCACGTCCGAAGAAGCGTTGGCTGCCTCAATCCCCAGCGAGACCCGGTCGCCTTTGGCGGCACCCAGCGCCTCGGCGTTGGCGCAGGCCTTCGCAACGGCGTCCCGGTAACCGTCAATGGCAATGGTGCAGCTGGAAAGCAGGTCGGCATCCTTGGGCTTCCCGTTTTCCTCCGTCTCCAGCTTGGCAACTTTTTCGGCTGTCATCCCTTTGAGGTAGTCGGCAAAGGCATCTGCCTGCTCCGTCCACCCTTTTTTGATGCCGGAGGCTGCCGCCAGCGGGTAATCGTCCCCTTTCTGGCGTTTGGTGCGGTAATCCGTAGGCATGGAGAGCACCCCGCTGCCATCGGCAGAGATGGTGCTCTCCAGCTCATCAAAGGTCACGTCGATGATCTTCCCCTCACCGTCCAGCAGGACAGCCGCCGCCACAAGGTTGATCTTGCCTGTGCGGTGGTCGTCCGTTGTCTCGGTCAGGACTCCCAGGCCGGTTTTCCAGGCCCCATTTTGAGCCGTGCTGGCGGTGCTGCTGCTCATGCCGGACGAGCTCATACTGCCGGAGCCGGAATTCGATTTGCCGCAGGCCGTCAGCAGCAGCGCCGCTGCCACCACTCCGCTCCAAAGCGCCGTGTGTTTCAGTTTCATTTGTTACGCTCCCCTTTCCATCCGCCCTGATCAGGCGGAGGCTTTTGGGGATAGTTTACCCGGAGGCTCCCAAGAATATTCATGGTTCAGAATCCAACCGAATCACATCAGGGGGCTGAGCAGGCGGAGCACACTGTCCAGCAGGGTGCCCAGCAGGTTGGTGCGGCAGTCCGAGAGCTGCACTTCCCGGCATTTGCGCAGGGTGTTGAGGGCATCGTCCCGAAGGGCCAGGATCTGGCTGTTGCGGTAAAGCAGGGTGCCGCACTCAAAGTGGAGGAACAAACTGCGGTAATCCATATTGATGCTGCCCACCACGGCCACATGGTCGTCACTGACATAGCACTTGGCGTGGAGGAAACCGGGCGTGTACTCGTATATTTTCACCCCGGCCCGGAGGAGAGGCACGTAGTAGGAGCGGGTCAGCCGGAAGACCAGCTTTTTGTCCGGGATGCCGGGCAGGATAAGCCGGACGTCCACGCCCCGCTTGGCCGCGCCTTTCATGGCCCCCAGCAGCTCCTGCCCCACGGAGAAGTAGGGCGTATAGAGATAGACATAGCGCTTGGCCTGGGCCAGAATGTTCAGGTAAACCGTCTCCGCCACGTTTTCCTCGTCCAGCGGGCTGTCCGCGTAGGGCTGCACCAGCCCGTCCGAAGTCTCGGGCAGCTGCTCCGGCGTTGGGGCAAAGGGGGTATAATCCGTCTCACTGGGGCGGAACGCGTTCCAGACGTTGAGGAATGTGACCGTAAAATTCCAGGCGGCGGCTCCTTCCAGCCGGATGGCGGCATCTTTCCAGTAGCCAAAGCGTTTTTCCGCGTTGATATATTCATCCGCCAGGTTGACGCCGCCCGTGTAGGCCACACTGCCATCCACCACCACGATCTTGCGGTGATCCCGGTGGTTCATCACCACGGAGACCAGCGGCACCACCGGGTTGAACGGGATGCAGCGGATGTGATGCCGCTCCATCCGGACCACGAAATCCTTGGGCAGGCCCAGAAGACTGCCAAAATCATCGTAGATCAGGCGGACATCCACCCCCTGCGCGGCCTTGCGCATCAAAATCTCTTCCACGCCACTCCACATTTTGCCGGAGCGGACAATGAAGTATTCCAGAAAGATGAATTTTTCGGCTTTTTCCAGATCGGCCAGCAGCTTCGGGTACATGGCCTCTCCGCAGGGAAAGTACCGCGCCTGTGTCTTATCCCATACCGGGAACGGACCGTACCGGGCAACATAGCGGCTCAGGCCGGAAAAATGATCCCCCGCCAGCTGCCGCGCCGGCCCGGGCTGCTGGGCCAGATCTCCCGTGTGGGCTTTCTCCACGCTCTGCATCCGGCGGCGCATCCCTTTGGAGGGTGCTTTGTTGCCAAATACCAGATACAGGGCTCCGCCCAGCAGCGGCAGCAGACCGATCAGAACGATCCAGATGATCTTATAAGAGCTGTCCTCATCCTTGCGGACCAGATACAGCACGATGAACAGACTGAGCAGCCGGAGTGCCGCATTGACCCATATCCGGCCTGTGGTCAGGTAGCTGAACGCCCAGAGCAGCCAGCCCGCCTGCAACAGAACAAGGGCCACCGTAATGGTAGCCCTGTTGAGAAGTCTGCTGAAAAATTTTACGATCGGCAGTCGAAAGAACATCCGCGCCACCTCTCTCCCCGGTCAGTTTTTTGGAATGAAGATAGTATAGCGCGTTTTTCTAGTTTTATCAAGCTCAGGCTTCGCCGTCCTCATAGCCCACCAGCAGGCCGCCCAGCTCTGCATAGTAGCTGCACAGGCCGCCGCAGGGCGTCACCGTTACCTGAGCCCCGTCAAAGACCGCCTGCACCATGTGCTTGAGGCGCTCGGCCGCCGCAGGGTTGTCGCAGTGAGAGATCTGCAGCTTGCCGCCGTTGTAGCCGTGGTCCTTGAGCTCCAGCACGATGCGCTCCAGAGCACCGTGCTCCCCGCGGGTCTTGCAGAGAACATCCAGCTCGCCGATCTCGCTCGCCTGCCCGATGACCCGGATGCCCAGCATCCGTGCCACAGCGGCCACGGCGGGCTTCACCCGGCCATTGCGGGCCAGATTGGCCAGCGATTCCAACGAAAAGAGCAGATGGGTGTGCTTGTGGTAGCGGAGCATCTCTTCACAGATCTCGTCAAACTCCTTCCCCTCAGCCAGCAGATCCCGCAGATGCTCGGCCAGCAGGCGCTGCTCCGGGCCGGTGGAAAGGCTGTCCAGCACGAACACCCGCTTGCCGGGGTTCTCCTGCTGATACTCCTCCGCCGCCAGCTGGGCGGCATTGTAGCTGCCCGAGAGAGTGCCTGTGATGGTGATGGCATAGACCTCATCGGCCCCCTCATAGGCGGCCAGCCAATCGCTGACATTGGGGCAGGAAGTGGACGTTTTGCCCTTATAGGTGCGCAGGGTCCGGGCCATGCCCACAGCATCCAGCGTGCCATCGTCTAAATATTCGGCATCGTCGGTGATGATCTTGAGCGGGACGCAGGCAAAGTCCACACCTTTCAATGCGTACAGGCTGGAAGCCGAGTCCACAACGATCTTGGTTTTCATAGCAATTCTCCCTATCTTACAAGCGGACGTCTGCCGCGTTTTTCTCTGGTTGTAAAAACACTATATCAGTTTTTTAAAAACCTGTCAACAGATTTCAAAAATTATTTAAAAAGTTTTTGTTTTCCCGTTGACCCTCATTTTAAAATGCGCTATACTGACAGCATGAAACAGGAATTGAACCGCCGCGTTGCGGCCTGTGCCGCAGGCTTTGCCCTGCCCCGGTACAGTGACCTGCCCCAGGTGGGGCTGTATCTGGACCAGACCGTCCAGTTCATCAACGGCTATTTCCGGGATTTCCCCGAGGTGGAGCTCACCCCCTCCATGGTGAGCAACTATGTGAAGAAAGGCATCATCAGTCACCCCGTCAAAAAGAAGTATACCCGGGAGCAGCTTGCTTCTCTCATGTATATTGCGGTTTCCAAGACCGTGCTCTCGATGGAAAACATCGACGCGCTGTTCCAGATGCAGCGCGCGCACTGCACCGCCGAGGAAGCCTATAACTACTTCTGCGACGAGATGGAAAACTGCCTGCCCTTTGTGTTCGGGGCGCGCAATACCATCCGGGACCTCGCTGTGGATGCCACCACCGAGAAACGGCTCCTCCGCAGCACCATTCTGGCCGCTGCCAACAAAATGTATCTGGACTGTTTCTTCGCGGCCCAGCGGCAGGAAGAAGCTCTCTGGCCGGATATTCTGGCAGACCTAGCCTAAAGGAGTTTTGCTCATGCGTGAATTGCAGATCGGGCGGGTATACCGCCACTTCAAAGGGGACTATTATCTGGTGGAGGGGGTCGCCAACGATTCCGAGACTGGGGCCCCGTTTGTCATTTACCGCAAGCTTTATGGTGACGGCGGGCTCTGGCTCCGCCCGCTGGAGATGTTTTTGAGCAAGGTGGAGAAAGAAAAGTACCCGGATTGCTCGCAGGAGTACCGTTTTGAGTTGCAGGAGATTCCCAGCAAAGCGGGACTCTAAAAAATCAAACGCACTCGTGTGATGGAGTGATTCTCCCACACGAGTGCGTTTTCCGTTTTTTTTATTTTCTTACAGGTCGCAGGCAATCCTCTCAGACGGCCACGCGGCCCTCAGCCCTGCCCGAAGAAATGAAATGCTCGTAATATTTCACGTTGTCGTCACCGAACATAGCAACCAAATCAGGGTTATTCGCTTTATAGGCATTCAGATTGAACTCTGCGCTTCCCTGCCGGCCCTCTTTCATGCCCTGCGTTACAAAATGCTCAAACAGCGCTTTCTGGTTTGCGCCAAACTGCGTCGCCAAATCCGGGTTACAATTGAGGTAGTCCTGATAGTTGTACACTGCCTGATACTGGGCAAGCTGCTGGACGAAGGGCGGGTTTTGGAGGGTCATGCCACGGTATATGGAGCCTACGCTAGTAATCGTCTCTGAGCTCCCATCCATATAAGTTACAACCGCTCCATCCATAGATATATGATCAATTACATCACTCCACCAACTGATATTATTAAAATTGCACCAAGCATCGAACATTGCGTTCTCAATTTCATCTTCTGTTAAATAAACACAGCTATTCGCATCAAGAATATTAGGCTGAATAAAGAAATTATTGTATGCATCCTGATAGACCCTTTGAAAGTCATCTCCAATAGCCACATAATAGCCCGTATTTTTGTAATACTTGAACGCACTATCATCTGGTGCAAGCCACCGCGTATTAAGCGAAGCATTCGTATCTCTCACAATCTTAAAAGGATAAACCGGACCAATCGTCGTCAGCTTCTTCGTTGCGTATCCTGTGCTCCAATCTGCAGTTCCGTCGCCCACGCGATTGTACGCTGTGGCATACCAATCAATATATTTGATTACTTTATCCGTATTATTGCGATAGTATACCGTCGGTGAAGCGCCTTGATTTGGAGCATCTATATACCATGTTCCAATAGAATACATCATCTCCACATTCGGCTTTGCCGCCATCGCCGAAAGCCCAAGACACCCGCACAGCATCACCGCCGTAACCAAAAGACCTGCAAGTTTCTTTTTCATAACGCTTCCTCCTTTTTACGGAACGCTACTCGTGCGCTTCCTACACACTTTAGCCGCAGTCGTGCGGAATACGCTTTTTTCAAAAAAATTATAGCACCCTGCAAAGAAGTCTGTCAATACGCCCTCGCCCGCTTTTCGCGCAGGTTTTGGGCCCATTCACGCAGAAAGCAGCAAAAAAGCACCCACCCTCCCGTTTCACGGGAAAGGGTGGGTGCTTCTGTTTTATCCAGTCCTTAAGCCTTACGCATCCTGCAGCTCGCCACGGGAAGCGGCTTTCAGGTAAGCGAAGATGAAGCCGTCGAGGTCGCCGTCCATCACGGCATCGACGTTGCCGGTCTCGTAGTTGGTGCGGTGATCCTTGACCATGGTATAGGGCATGAAGACATAGCTGCGGATCTGGTGGCCCCAAGCGATCTCATTCTGGACGCCCTTGATGTCCTCGATCTTGTCCATGTGCTGCTGCTTTGCGATCTGATACAGCTTCGCTTTCAGCATTTCCATCGCGTAGTCACGGTTCTGGAACTGGCTGCGCTGGGTCTGGCAGCTGACCACGACGCCGGTGGGCTTGTGGATCAGACGGACTGCGGAAGAAGTCTTGTTGATGTGCTGGCCGCCGGCACCAGAGGAGCGGTAGACCTGCATTTCAATGTCCTCGGGGCGGATGTCCACCTGGATGGTGTTGTCCAGCTCAGGCATCACTTCCAGCGAGGCGAAGCTGGTCTGGCGGCGGGCGTTGGCGTCAAACGGAGAGACGCGCACCAGACGGTGGACGCCGTTCTCGCTCTTGAGCAGGCCGTAGGCGTTTGCGCCCTTGACCATCATGGAAGCGCTCTTCATGCCGGCCTCGTCGCCGTCCTGATAGTCCAGCACTTCCACGCTCATGCCATGGGCAGCGGCCCACTTGTTGTACATACGGTAGAGCATCTCGGCCCAGTCCTGTGCCTCGGTGCCGCCGGTACCGGCGTGGA
>OGUN01002579.1_pt1 | contig 10671 bp, 8 predicted proteins | sample 1553621 | NCBI WGS metagenome assembly OGUN01 (sample SAMEA2580300, study PRJEB22360) | human gut metagenome | biome: human gut; feature: human-associated habitat; material: faeces | place: Denmark | collected 2008/2010
TAGGCTTTTCCCCCGCGCCCCTCTCTGGCCCCCGGCTGCCGCCACATCGACACCGCATGGGCCTACTATACGCCGGGCGAAGAGGAACAGACCGGCGAAAAGCTGGTCCGCGAAGCGCTGGACACATGGAAGGGGCCGCGTGAGGAAGTCACCGTGGCCACCAAGGTCGGTCTGCGCCGCGCGTGGGATGGCGACAAGCCGATCTGGCCGCGTGACGGCAAGCCGGAACACCTCATCGAATACGGCAAGCAGTCCGCGCAGGCGCTCGGCGTCGACTCGATCGACCTGCTCTACCTGCATCGCCACGATCCGGAAGTGCCGTACAACGAGTCCTGCGAAGGTATCAAGGCGCTGCTCGACCAGGGCGTTGCCCAGTGGGCGGGCGTGTCCAACGTGAGCATCGAACAGCTCAAAATCGCACAGGAGATTCTCGGCGACAAGCTCGTTGCCGTGCAGAACCAGTATTCGCCGATCCATCTGGAAACCCAGGACACGTTGGAATACTGCGCGAAGGAAGGTCTCGCCTTCGTGTGCTGGAGTCCGCTCGGCGGCTACCGCCACCCGTACGACGAGCATCTGTTCGACCCGTTCCGCGAAGTGGCCGCCAAGCATGGCGTGAGCTACCAGCGCGTGGTGCTGGCTTGGGAGCTGGCCAAGGGCGACCACATGTTCGTGATTCCGGGCGCACACCGTCCCGAAACCATCCTCGACTCCCTGAAGGCCGACGAGCTCGAACTCACTGACGAGGAGCTCGCCTTCCTCGGCTGAAAAAGCACTGCCCGTCCGCATTTTGTTAACCCAACCACTCAGCTCGGGTAGCAAAACACGGACGGGCATACGTTTTTGCGGAACCGGACGGCTATCGGGGATTACAGCACGGCCATCGCGAAATCAGCTAGTAGTTTGACGCCGTACAGCACCACCACCGCGCCACACACGCGGTTCATCGCGGTGACGATTCGCGGGCTGAACTTGTGGCTGAACAGCGACACCAGCAGGGTGATGCCGAAGAACCACAGTGCCGACGCGGTTTCCACGCCGGTGATGAACGGCGTGGACTGACCGACGGTAAGCGTCGCGCTGAACGCGCCGAGCATCAGCGTGCCGTCGATGATGGCCTGCGGATTGCACCACGTCACCACACCGGCGGTGACGATGGTGTGCAGCAGCTCGCTGTCGCCGCCGAATTTCGAAGTGACGCGTTGCGCAAGGCCCTGCGATTGCGAGGTCTGCGACTGCGGCGTTTGCGCGGCGCCATCATCGCCACCCTTGCCGGGAAACAGCAGACCCGCGCCGATACGGATGACCACCAAGCCGCCGATCGCCAGAATAGCCAGCTTCAGCCATGCGTAATCCTGCATCAGCCTGCCGATGCCGAAAAAGCAGGACAGCGACAACGACACGTCGAAAAACAGCACGATCAACGCGGTCAGCAGCGCACGGCGGCGCGGCTTGGTCAGCGCCGAATCGATGACGAACAGATTCTGCATACCGATCGGCGCCACATACGCCAATCCCAACGTCAGCCCTTGGAAAAAGAATCCCATACTCGCCTCTTATCCATCCAAACATATTTGGTTGGTTGTAATCAACCCAGCCAAAACCAACCAAATTACTCATTTTGTAATCGCAGGAAAAACCTCTATTCTGCGAAAAACAACGTAACCAGTGTCATATTGTATAGGTGTTGCTACAATAGGCAACCAGCCAAAAGCTGAGGTTTGGCTCAGCCAATCGCAGGACGGTCCACTGTCAGAAAGCAGATGCGCCGACCGCGGAAAACGCCGAACCATACCGACACCACCAATGTGAAGGAGCGTCATGGCACGCATCGCGCCGCTGAACATCGATTGGAAACCGGACCGTACCACCGGCGAACCCGTCACCGAACAAATCGTCGGGTACATGTGCGAACAGGTGCACAGCGGCAATTGGCCGATTGGCTCGCGTCTGCCGTCGCAGCGCGCGCTCGCCGAATGGTTCGGCGTGAACCGGTCCACCGTCATCGCGGCCATCAACGAGCTGTCCGATTATGGCATCGTCGAAGGGCAGCATGGAGCGGGCACGCGAATCGTCAGCAACACGTGGTCGCTGATGCTGCCGGGCGCGCCCGACTGGGCCGATTACGTGGATTCCGGCTTCTTCAAAGCCAACAACGACACCATCCAAGCCATCAACCGGTACGAGTTCACGCCGAACATGACGCGCATCGGCACCGGCGAGCTCGACCCGCGGCTCTTTCCGAAAGCCATGTGGCGGCAGGTGCTCGGCGAGGCGGCGGACGAGATCGAAACGCTCGGCTACCCGCCGCCCGAAGGCCTGCCCGAACTGCGCGAGGCCATCGCGGCGCACATGCGCGCCACCGGCGTCGACTGCACGGCAAGCCAGGTGCTGGTCACATCCGGCGCGTTGCAGGCGCTGCAGATGATTTCGGTGAGCCTGCTGCCGGCCGGCACCACCGTATACGCGGAATCGCCGAGCTACATCAAGTCGCTGCAGGTGTTCCAGTCGGCCGGCATGCATCTGGAAGGCGTGCCGATGGACGACGACGGCCTCAACGTGCAGGCATTGCGCGGCCTGCTGGCGGAAGGGGAGCTTGACGCCGGCCGTCCGGCGCCGCTCAACGCGCGCAACCGCAAAGGCAATGCGATCCTGTACACGATTCCGACCAATCACAATCCGACAGGCGTCACCATGAGCGACAAACGCCGGCATGAACTGGTCGAGCTTTCCGTGGACAGCCGACTGCCGATCATCGAGGACGGCGCCTACCGCGACCTGTATTTCGAGGATGATGCCCCGCTGCCGTCGCTGAAGGCCCTCGATGAGACCGGCATGGTCATCACGCTCGGCAGCGCGTCCAAGTCGCTGGCTCCCGGCTTGCGCATCGGATGGCTGGTCGCCGCCGAACCGATGGTGCAGCGGCTCGCCGACGTGAAAATGCAGATGGACTACGGTGCGAGCGTGCTGAGCCAGTGGACGTTCGCGCGATTCCTCACGAACGGCATGTACGACGAATACGTGGCCGGCCTGAAACGGGAGCTGCGGCACCGCCGCGACCGCGCGCTCGTTACGCTGCAGGAGAAAATGGACGGGCTCGCCCACTGGAACGTGCCGTCCGGCGGCTTCTACATTTGGATGACCTTCGACCGGCCGATACGCATGAACCGCCTGTTCCAGCTGGCCGCCGAACGTGGCGTGCTGCTCAACCCCGGCGACATCTACGATTTCGCCGCCGACAACTCCCTGCGCCTGAGCTACTCCTACACCACGCCGGAAGAGTTCGCCGACGCAGTGGACGTACTCGCCGCCGTCGCACGCGAGCTGGCGTAGCGCCTGGCGTAGCCCGAGCTTGCGTAACGGCTGGACGGGCTTTGCCTGTCCCGTGAATCTACGACAATATCTGATGGTCTTTTACGAGTAAGAGGAACATCCGTGCAAAGAAGAAACAAGCCAGAAGTGTTGGCCCCCGCAGGCAATTTGAGGGGACTGAAAACCGCGGTCGATTACGGTGCGGACGCCGTCTACTGCGGCGGCAAGGCGTTCGGCATGCGCAGCGCGCCGAAAAACCTGAGCCTCGAGGATTTCGAGGAAGGCGCACGCTACGCCCACGAGCGTGGGGCCCGCGTGTACGTCACCTTCAACGTGCTGCCGCGCAACAACGAGGTGGAAGCCATGCGCGAATACCTCGGCAAGCTGAAGGACACCGGCGTGGACGCGCTGATCGTCTCCGACATCGGCGTGATGCTCATGGCCAAGCAGGTGGCTCCGAACCTCGAACTGCATGTGAGCACGCAGGCCGGCGTCACCAACTACCAGGCCGCCAACGCGTTCTACGAACTGGGCGCACGCCGCGTGGTGCTGGCCCGCGAAATGGACCTGCAGGCCGTGCGCGACATCCGCGCCCGCATCCCCGACGACCTCGACATCGAATGCTTCGTGCACGGCGCGATGTGCATGGCCTTCTCCGGACGCTGCCTGTTCTCCAACTATCTGACCGGCCGCGACGGCAACCACGGCGAATGCGCGCAGCCGTGCCGCTGGAAGTATTCGATTGTCGAAGAGAAACGCCCCGGCCAGTACTTCCCGATCGAACAGACCGCGGAAGGCGCGTACCTGTTCAATTCGCAGGACATGAACATGCTCGCCCACATCGACGATCTGCTCGATTCGGGCGCGACGAGCCTCAAGATCGAAGGCCGTTCCAAGAGCGCCTACTACATCGCCGCCATGACGAACGCCTACAAGACGGCCGTCAACGAATACATGGTCCAGCGTGGCTTCGAAGATGCCGACGGCAATGTGCTGAAGCCGTTCCGCGACCGCGTGATCCGTCCCGGTGACCCGGAATACGGCAAGCCGGACACCGAGGATGCGATCATGTCCAACGCCGATGGCGCGTTCGCAGGCAAGCCCGACATCGACGCCATTCCCGTTGGGGGCGTGCCGTCCGGCAACGTTTCGGCTGGCAACGTTTCGTCCGGCAATATCGCGATTGGCGAGCCGGACAATCTGAGCTACCACGCACGCAGCACCCGACGCAAGTCGAACACCGCCGCCGAAATACTGCCGGAAGGCTGGCATCACGCCGGTGTACGACCGGCACCGCACGTCACCCTGCCGGATTGGCTGCTCGACGAGCCCGACAAAGTGGCGCACCGCGACTACTCCACCGGCTTCTACTATCCGGAACACAAAGTGCGGCAAAGCACCGACCGTTCCGCATACTTCCGCGCATGGCTCGTCGTCGGCGAAGTGCTGTCATGGAGTCCGGAAGACGGAGGACGCGTGACCATCATGAGCCGCAACAAGATCGAAGCCGGCCAGGAAGTCGAATTCGTGCTGCCCGGCGCGGCCCCCTTCGCCTACACCGTGCCTGCCGGCGGTTTCCGTGACGCCGACGGCCACTGGGTCGAAGCCATCAACAACCCGGCGCACGTCTTCTCCATGCCGTGCCCGCAGGAAGTGCCCGTCAACGCGGCCATCCGTTCGCGCACGAAAAAGCCGACGCTGAAAGCCGAATAGAAGACGGCAATCGCAAGCAGGTCTTCCAATCGCAAAACCAAGGAAAAACAAGACATGAGCAGCACACAATACGATGACGCGATCCTCGATTCCAACGCCATCGACCCCACTGACAAAAACGGCAACCCGATTCCCGTGACCATTCCGATCATGCTGGCCCCCGGCATCAAAGTCGTCTACACCACGCGACTCGGCGGCACCAGCGAAGGCGATTTCGCGCACTTCAACCTCGGCGGCAAATCCGGCGACAAACCGGAACACGTGCTCGCCAACCGCAAGGCGCTCGCCGACGTGCTCGGCGCGAAAATCAGCCTCATCAGCCAGGTGCATTCCGGCGACGCGGTGGACGTGGACGAATCATTCGTCATTAACCAGCCGTTCGGATTCGACGTGTCCGGCACGAAGAAGCCGGAAGACGAGACGGACGGCGAAAACAACGCGACGGGGAATGACGGTGAGCCGACCGTCATCGAAGCCGACGGCCAAGTGACGTCCCGGAAGAACGTGGCGCTCGGCATGTTCGCCGCCGACTGCCTGCCGGTGCTCATGGCCGATCCCGAAGCCGGCGTGATCGGCGCAGCGCACTGCGGCCGTCGCGGTCTGCAGAAAGGCGTGATCGGCGCGACCATCGAGAAGATGGTGTCCAAGGGTGCCCAGCCGGAACGTATCGTCGCCACGCTCGGCCCCTGCATCTGCGGCGACTGCTACGAGGTCGGTGGCGACATCGCCGACGAATTCGATGCGCAGTTCCCGGGAACCTTCACGTTGAGCCGATTTGGCCAGCCGGGCATCGACATCGCCGCGGCCGCCCTGCAGGAGCTTGCCAAAGCGGGCGTGCCGGCCGACAACATCGTCTCATCCCGTCCACGCGTCAACGCGGCCACGCAGTACCTGTCCGAAGACGAGGAACTGGCCGGCATCTGCGCCGCCGATGGCGAAGGCGATCCGAAGCTTTCCGAACGGTTCAACAAGATCCGCCGCAGCCTGTGCACGCTCGAAAACCCGTTGTGGTTCTCGCATCGCCGCGCGTCGCTCGCCAAAAAACAGCATGAAGGACGCATGCTGGCGCTGATCGTACGCGAATAATCACCATACGAGCCATACAAGCCACGCGATTCGTGCGATTCGAGTGATTCGCGTGGCCACTGTTGCGGATTGCGTGCAGAACCCGCCGCGGAACAGGGTGGCATGCGGCCGCGGCTTTACGGTGGAGCATATGAGTAAGGGAGAGCAGATGCAGGAACAGAAGATGCCGGTCGTGGCCGTGGTGCTGGCAGCGGGATTCGGCACCCGATTCGACGAGAACAACCCCAAGCAGCTGGTGTCGGTGGGCGGCAAGCCAATCGTCTGCTGGAGCATCGAGGCATTCGAAAACAACGACCGCATCAGCGACATCATCGTGGTGGTCAACGAACGTGTCGAAGAGACGGTGAACGAGCTTATCGACGAAGCCGGTTACGCCAAAGTGCGGGCCATCGTTCCCGGCGGCGCCGAACGCGTGGACAGCACGCTCGCCGCCCTGGACCTGCTCAAACAGGCCGGCATTCCCTCCGGCGCGAAAATCCTCATCCATGACGGCGTGCGTCCGTTCGTCGAGGAGCGGTCCATCGACGGCTGCATCGACAGCCTGGACCAGTTCAACGCCGCCACCGTGGCCTACGCCTCCACCGACACGATTCTGCTCACAGAGGATCTGGGCGACCGCAAGGTGGTCAAATCCGTGCCGGAACGTCCGAACACCTTCCGCGCGCAGACCCCGCAGGCGTTCCGTTTCGGCACCATCGTCAAAGCCTACGAACTGGCCGCCGCCGACCCCGACTTCCACCCGACCGACGACACGCGCGTGGTGGTGGACTACCTGCCCGACGAGCCGGTCGCCATCGTGGACGGTTCCGAAACGAACCTCAAAATCACCACGCCATCCGACATGCCGATCGCCGAAGGCATCGCCCGTAGCCTCGACCCCGAACACGCCAAGGAGGAAGCCAAGGCGCGCATGCACGCCGTGTTCGCCGAAGCGTTCTCCCAGATGCACAGCCGTTGATTTTCATCGAACGTTAAGTCCGTCGACGTGTCGGCAGACTTAACGTTCAACACATTCACCACGTACACTGGAAACCATGCAGCAGATCAACATCGTCATCTCCGGTTTCACGCCCTACGAAGGCATCGACGTCAATCCGGCCGTGCTCGTGCCGGCGGCGGTAGCCAAGCAATGGGCCGATCCGGCGCAATCGCAGGCGATCTCCGAAGAACTGCTGCAGGACATCGCCGTCACCGTCACCAACGTCACGCTTCCGGTGAGCTTCGCCAAAGCCTGGCCCACGCTGCTGGAAGCCATCGAACAGGCCAAGCCGGACATCGTCATCGCCACAGGGCTCAAGCGCACCTCCCGTGGCATTCTGCTGGAACGATGCGCCACAAATCTCATGGATGCAGCCAAGCCGGATGCCGACAACGTGATTCCGCCCCGCCGCCCGATCGACCCGGAAGGTCCGGCCGCGTACTGGACGCGCCTGCCGTTGCGGTCGATACTGCACGATTTCGCCAAACACGAGATTCCCGCCGCGTTGAGTTCCGACGCCGGTACGTTCGTATGCAATTCGCTGTTCTACCATCTGCTCAACTGGTCGGCGGGCCAGGAACGTCGCATTCTGTCGGGGTTCGTCAGCCTGCCGATCGTCAACGGTCGGCCGCACGAACGTGGACTGTCGATCGAACAGCAGACCGCTGCGGTCGATGACGTGCTGCGTGAATCGGTACGATACTTCCTGCAACCCTCGTCAAGCGACATTCTGCTTGGCTGAGGACGGCTCCGCTTTCTACGGCACGATTTTCTGCGACATGTGAGTCATGCGGTTTCGACACGTGGTCGCGGACATACCGCCATACCCCCGACAGACTTTTTCGAACGATTTCTGTGCTCTCTGTGAGAATAATGCATTTCGTTCTGCGTGCCGCCTGCTGACTGAGATAGAGTACTGAACGAGTGCGCGCTGGCAGATGCGCAAAGTGTAGGGAATTCGTGAAAGGAAAAGGGCATGGTTGAGCAGTTCCCAATCGTGTTGAGGGGGTACGACAAGGATCGAGTCGACGAGGCGTTCGCTTCGGCTCAGGAGACGGTGAACCGTCTGCGTGAGCAGGTCAAGGCCGACGACCAGACCATCCTTGAGCTGCAGGCGCAGCTGCAGGAGGAAAAGAACAAGAAGGCCGCTCCGAAGTCCTTCGCGTCACTGGGCGCCAACGCCCAGCAGATGCTCGCCAGCGCGGAACAGACCAGCGCCGAGCTGCTTGAACGAGCCAAGAAGGACGCTTCCGCGGCTCGCGCCACGGTGCAGCTGCAGGCTGAAACACTGCTGAACAACGCCAAAATCGACGCCAGGCGCACCATGGACGACGCCAACGCCAAGGCGGCCAAGGTGCTCGGTGACGCCAAGGACGAATCCGAAGCCATGAGGGCCAATGCCCAGCATGAGGTCGACCAGATGCGCAGCGAGGCCCAGAAGGCCGTGGTGGCGCAGCGTCAGACCGTCGATCTGGAACTGACCAACTCCCGTGAGGAACACGGCAAGCGTCTTGCCGCCGAACGCGCCACGCAGGAACGTGAGATTTCCGACATGCGCACCGAGGCGACCAGCAAGATCGCCGAACAGCGCAAGAACGCCAATGAGGAGATCTCCCGCCTGAAGAGCGAGACCAACGACCAGATCGAATCCGCGCTTGCCGAAGCCAACAAGAAGCTGGCGGACGTGCGCGAGCAGGTGTCCAAGATGATGACCGACGCGCAGCGCCGTGCCGCCGAAATCACCGACACCGCCAAGGCGAAGGCCCAGGAGATCACCGACGAGGCGGAAGTGCACCGCACCAAGACCATCAGCCAGGTCAACGCCGAAGTGGAGCAGATCCGCGCCGACATCTCCGCCCAGCAGGAGGAGGCCACGAAGAAGGTCAATGAGCTGCTCACCGACCTGAACGAACGTCGCGAGGCCGCCAACAAGCAGGCCAGCGAGTTGATTTCCTCCGCGCAGAAGACCCGTGACGAGGCTGAGGCGTACGCTTCCAGCAAGCGTGACGAGGCTGACGCGAACGCGGCGAGCATCCTCAAGCAGGCCACCGAAGACGCCGACGAGCAGATCAACGAACGTCGTGAGGCCGCGAAGAAGGAACTGGACGGCGTGCAGCAGCGCATCGCCGACCTGCAGAGCCGTGAGGCCCAGATCACGCAGCGCGTCAGCGAACTGCGTGCCATGTTCTCCAACGCGTTCTCCGGTTTCGGCATGAACGACCTGTCCGTGGTCAACGCCGTCGATGAAGGCGAGCCTTCCGACGCGCAATCTGATGACGACGCGCAGCACGACGATGAGACCGCCGCACCGGCAGACGCCGACACGCAGGATGCCGTCGAGAACGATTCCGCAGCCGAGACCGAGCCGGAAGGCGACGCCGAATCCGCAGACGCTTCGCAGAACAACTGAAACCATAGAAAGGGAATGGATAATGACCGACATCACGCCATTGAGCGGTGATGAACTGAACAAGCTCGTCGACGATTTCGAAGCAAGCGAGCACAATCGCATGGCCATGAACGCCGTCACGGCGGCCGGCATCGACAAGGTGGCGCGCAACTACGATCGCGCCCGTCTGATGCAGCGTCGTTTCTCCACCGTCGTGGACAATGGCACCGTCACCCATCAGGACCGTTCTGGCCGTTGCTGGCTGTTCAGCTCTCTGAACGTGGCCCGTTTCGTGGCCAAGCAGAACATGGGTCTCAAGGAGTTCGAGTTCTCCCAGAACTACGCCATGTACTACGACAAGCTCGAACGCGTCAACTACTTCCTGAAGGACGTGGCCAAGCTGGTGCGTGCCGGCGAGCCTGCCGATTCGCGTCTGATGCAGCATCTGCTGTCCGACGTGATGGGCGACGGCGGCCAGTGGACCATGGCCATGAACGTGTACAAGAAGTATGGCGCGGTGCCGAAGGACCTGTTCCCGGAGACCGAATCCTCCAAGAACACCGGTGAGATGAACGTGCAGCTGCGCCGCATGCTGCACACCGCGGTTGCGCATATGTACGCTGATCCGTCCGCGATCGATGCGATCATCGCCGATGCGGTCGCCGCCGGTCACCGTATTCTGACGATTCACTTGGGCGAGCCGCCGAAGAGCTTCGATTGGGAGTGGACCGACAAGGATGGCGAGTTCCACCGCGATGGCGAGATCACGCCTGTCGAGTTCTGGAAGAAATATGTGGGTTCCGCCGATTTGGAAAGCTATGTCTGCCTGGTGGACGATCCGCGTCAGGAGCACGTCAAGGGCAAGAAGATCGGCATCGAGCATCTGGGCAACGTGGCCGGGGGAGACCCGACCGAGTACCTCAACGTGCCGAACCAGTTCATGAAGGACTGCGTGCGTCAGATTCTTCAGGAACAGGGCATTCCGGTATGGTTCGGCGCTGACTGCCATCCGATGATGGACCGTGAGAACGGCGCGTGGGCCACCGACCTGTTCGAGTATGGCCGCGTGTATGGCGTCGATTTCGATCTGGACAAGGAACAGCGTGTCCGTTTCGGCGATTCCGCGATGAACAGGCCCTTGCTGGGTTCAAGCTTGTTGCGAAGCTGGATTTCCGTGAGATTCGTGTATGCC
>OGUN01002589.1_pt1 | contig 10636 bp, 6 predicted proteins | sample 1553621 | NCBI WGS metagenome assembly OGUN01 (sample SAMEA2580300, study PRJEB22360) | human gut metagenome | biome: human gut; feature: human-associated habitat; material: faeces | place: Denmark | collected 2008/2010
CTGCCGGATAGGACGGCTCGACCGTATAGCGCTGCAAGGCAGACAGCAGCTCATCGACTCCCTGAAGCTGCAGCGCCGCACCAAAAAAGCACGGGAACACGCGCCGCTTTGCAATCAGCCCCGCAATCTGCGCGTCCTCCAGCTGCCCGGTCTTCAAGACCTGCTCCATGAGCGCCTCATCCAGCAGCGACAGCTCCTCGTGAAGCGCCGCTTCGTCTGCGTCAAACGCCGCGCAGTTTTCCGAAAGCTCCTGCCGCAGCTCCTGCACCGGCAGCTCAGGGTTCAGAAGGTTCAGTTAAGGTTGAAGCTCCTATGCCTGGTACTATCCTTGATGTTAAGGTTTCAGTAGGCGATTCAGTTTCAAGCGGTTCAGTTCTTTGTATTCTTGAAGCTATGAAAATGGAAAATGAAATCGTTGCTCCACAGGACGGTACTGTTGCATCAATCAATGTTTCAAAGAGTGACAGCGTTGAAGCAGGCCAGGTTATCATTACATTAAACTAAGAGGTGTCATAAATGGCTAAAATCGGTATTACTGAAACAGTTCTCCGTGATGCTCATCAGTCTTTGATTGCAACTCGTATGAGAACTGACGAATTTGAAGACATCCTCGAAAAAATGGATAAAATCGGCTACCACTCACTTGAATGTTGGGGCGGTGCAACTTTCGACAGTTGTCTTCGATTCCTTGATGAAGACCCTTGGGATAGGCTTCGTCTTATTCGTAAAAAATGTCCTAACACAAAGCTTCAAATGCTTTTCAGAGGTCAGAATATGCTCGGCTACCGCCATTATTCTGATGAACTCGTTGATTATTTTGTAAAAAAGAGTATTGATAACGGTATTGATATTTTAAGAATATTTGATGCTCTTAACGATGTTCGTAACCTTCAAACAGCTATTGATGCAGCCAAGAAATACGGCGGTCATGTTCAAGCTGCTATTTCATATACCACCGGCCCTGTTTTTGATATTGATTATTATTGCAATTATGCAAAGCAACTTGAAAACGCCGGTGCAGATTCAATCTGTATTAAAGATATGGCAGGTCTTTTAACTCCTTACGGAACTTATGACCTTGTTAAAGCACTTAAAAGTACAGTTGATATTCCTGTTCAGCTTCACTCTCACTATACTTCAGGTCTTGCTTCTATGGTTCACCTTAAGGGTATTGAAGCAGGTGTTGATGTAATTGATACTGCTATGAGTCCGCTTGCTATGGGTACTTCTCACCCGGCTACCGAATCAATGGTTGCCGCACTTAAAGGTACAGAGTATGATACAGGTCTTGATATTAAGGCTCTTTCAGAAATCAGAGATTTCTTCACACCGCTTCGTGAAAAGTATCTTAAATCAGGTCTTCTTGACCCTAAAATGCTTGGTGTTGACGCTAATACCCTTCTTTATCAGGTTCCGGGTGGTATGCTTTCTAACCTTGTATCACAGCTTAAGCAGGCAGGCAAGGCAGATAAGCTTGATGAAGTTCTTGCCGAAGTTCCGAGAGTAAGGGAAGATTCAGGTTACCCACCGCTTGTTACTCCTACATCTCAAATCGTTGGTACACAGGCTGTTTTCAATGTTATTATGGGTGAAAGATATAAGATGGTAACCAAGGAATTTAAGGATATGGTTGCCGGTAAGTACGGTAAAACACCTTGTGATATTGACCCTGAATTCCAGAAGAAGATTGTAGGCGATGATGAAATTATCACCTGCCGCCCTGCTGACCTTATTCATGATAAAATTGATGATTTCAAGGATGAAATTAAAGAATATTATGAGCAGGAAGAAGATGTTCTTTCATATGCCCAGTTCGGTCAGGTTGCAGTTAAGTTCTTCCAAAAGAGAAGAGATAAAAAATACAATCTTGACGGTAAACATGAAGACTTTGAATCAAAAGTTCATCCTGTTTAATTAACAAACTTATAAAAAGTGCCACTTTTGTGGCACTTTTTGTTTATATTCCGCCGTTTTTGTACATTGAAAAAGTAATGTATAAAATATTGCATAAAAATACAGTATGATATTAAAAAAATGTGTACAAAATATTGCAAAAAATGATTTCTTATATTAATATAATAACAATACTAAAACTATATTATATATGTGGGAGGAATAATCTATGCTTACATTCAAAAAAACCATTGCATGCCTTATGTCGCTTATAATGATAATGACTGTAACTCCGTTTACAGCTGTTACTGCATCTGCGGCTACGGCAAAGAGCGTAAGCTCAAACATTGACGAAACAAACAAAAAGTACCATGCAGCTCCGTCAACAACCTTTACACCAAAGACGGGTATGAGTGAAGTTTCTTGGCTTAACAGTGCCGAGGTTAATGAAGTAAGCTCATCAGACGGTAAATTTCATAAGCAGTCATACGCTCCGTCTTCAAATGTACTTTATTGGCCGAGCGCTTATGTCGGTACAACTGATTGCTTGCAATTTCAAAAGAATCATTTAGATTTCAGAGCATATTATCCGTCAGCTGTACTTATGTGGGATGGCACGACTGATGCTTATATGCCGATTATGTGTATAGCACAAAATACAAATAAGATTGACGGAAGAAGAGTTATTTATTATGCTGCACCTTATGACAGTGAGCGTATATCTAATGCCACTTCGCCGGCTCACAGCGCAAATTTCTATGCTGATACTTGGCGCGGAACTAAAGTTGAACAAAATGAAAATTTCAACGGTAATATGTATGGTAATAATACACCATTTGGTTTTGAAGCAAAGGTTTTAACTGAATTTATCAGTACAGGGGAAAATGCAAATAAATGTTATTCATTCGGTACGGATATTGGCAGCAGAGATTTGGCAAGTTTTCTTCATATTGATTCAAATATTGATAATGACACTTCTTTTATCTCAAACGGTTTTTTGGCTAAAAAACTTTATTGGACAACAAATTCAAGTAATGTAGATTTTACAACTGCTTATGACAATAATTCAAAAGAGTCAAGTTCAACAATTTATGTTGTAAACTATAAGCCGATTGTTACAGCTGCAAATGAAGCTGCAAAAGATTTGGAAAGTTTTGACCAGACATTGTATACTCCTGATGCAGTTAATGAGTATTACAAAGCAATACAGGATTTGTATGATTGTGACCCGAATTCATCTTTTAACCAAAAAGACGGTAAGGATGTAACCGATATATCAGACACTGCAGCTAAAGTTGCAAATTGTGCAAACGATATTAAAAATCGCGTTAGTGCTTATGAAAAAGCAAAACTTAAGCTTGAAAGCAGTAAGCAATATCGCATTAAGTTTACAAATTCAAATACAGATCTTCTTTCAGATAACTATTATAAAGCAGGAGATACAATAGTTGCACCTGTTCTCAGTGATAGTTATGAAGATTGTGATAAAACAGGCCATTGCACTGTAACATTTGAATGGCAGCCTGCTTTTGAAAAAACTGCAAGTGCAAATGTTAACTATGCTGAAACGAAAATAGTACCGGCAAAAACGCCGCATAATTATGGCGCATACTCACAAATTACACAAGATGGTAAAAACGGTCATATCCGCACCTGTTCAGAATGCGGATATAAAGACTGGGCTTTGTGTGATGACTCTTATGTAAAGAAATCTTCGACACCTGCAACATGTACACAGGACGAACAGATTGTATACGAATGTTCGGTTTGCCACAGAATAAAAACTGAAGTAGGCGAAAAGAAAAAAGGTCATGATTATGTAGTTGATTCGCCAAAGGTTGATGCCACTTGCGAAACTCCAGGTAAAACTGAAGTAAAGAAATGTAAAAACTGCGGTGATACAATAGGCGGCGATGTAATGCCTGCTCTTAAGCACAATTATTTATTAGAAACAGAAAAACAAGAAGCTACCTGTACAGCAGACGGTAAAGAAGCTGTATATAAATGCTCAAAGTGCGGAAAGCATACCGGCGGTGAAGTAATTAAGGCAACAGGCCATAACTATCAGTATTTTGAAGCTGAAAAGAAAATCGTTTGCAGCAGATGCGGCGATGAAAAAAAAGTAGACACATCATATACAGTACCTTCAGGATATACTTTAGTTGAAACAGTTCCACCTAAATGTACTGAAATTGGTTATACACTTTACAAAAATAGTGAAGGTAAAGAATTTTATAACGATATTAAATCTCCAACAGGTCACCAATACGGAGAGGCGACAGTACATCCGGCTACTTGTACAGAAGATGAATATAGCGTAAGAATTTGTAAGGTATGTAACCATAAGGATGTTGTTACAAAAGAAGGTACAAAGCTTGGACATTCATATGTTAAAAATGTTGTAGCACCGACCTGTACCGAACAGGGATATACAATTTATAAATGTAAAAATTGCGGTGACACAAAAACTGCCGATTTTGTAAATGCAAAAGGACATAAATTTTCAAACAACGCACAATTTTGTTTGAACGGTTGCGGTACTGCTAATCCTAATTATGTTGCACCAAGTCAACCGTCAACACCTTCAACACCTTCAACTCCGGCAACACCTTCAACTCCGGCGACACCTTCAACTCCGGCACCGTCAGCACCTCCGCTTACACCGGGTGAAAGCACAATTGCCAATAATTACGGTGTGGATTCTGCAACAGCCAAGTTAATTTATATTTATCTTACCCAAAATAATATTTCAAGTGAGACTTCATCATTAACCGAAAAGGTAATGACAGGTACACCTGTTAAGGGCGACGGTGATTATAAAGGTTCAAACTTCGGTCTTTTAAAAGCAAAAACCACTAAGATTACTAAAAATAGCGTGACTGTAAAGTGGAATAAGGTTAAGAATGCAGACGGTTACATTGTTTACGGCGCAAAGTGCGGTGCTAAGAGCAAGTACAAAGTGCTTAAAGTTGTTTCAGGTAAAACAACATCATATACTCAAAAGAAGCTTAAGAAAGGTACTTATTACAAGTACAATATCGTAGCATTTAAAAATATTAACGGTGCTAAAGTTACTACCGCTGTGTCAAAGAAAATTCACGCAACTACTCTTGGCGGAAAATACGGCGTAGCAAAGGCTGTTAAGGTAAATAAAACAAAGGCTACAATTAAGAAAGGTAAGACTTTCAAAATCAAAGCTTCTGAAATCAAGAAGGATAAAAAAATCAGAAGACACAGAGCTATTTGCTATGAATCATCAAATACCGCTGTTGCAACTGTTAATGCAAAAGGTAAAGTTAAGGGCGTTAAAAAAGGTAAATGCACAATTTATGTTTACGCTCAAAACGGTGTTTATAAAACAGTTAACATTAAAGTAAAATAATAATATTTAAAGGGAATGGCTTTTGCCATTCCCTTTGTTCTATCTAACCACAAAGTATATGTATATTCCGTAAATTATAAGCAGTAATATACCTTGCCACCTTTGAAATTTTTGGCTGATGATAGTAGGCAAAACAGCTATTAAAATTACGCCTAAGCACATTACACAATCAAAATTAACGCAGGAAAGTGAAACTGCAAGTTCGCCGCTTCCTTTTGTAATTGATATCAGTGAGCAAATCGGAAGAATTAAAGTTAAATCAATTATATTTGCACCAAGTATATTTCCTGCTGAAAGTGAGCCGGATTTTTTCTTTAGTGCTGTAAGAGCTGTTACAAGCTCCGGCAGGGAAGTGCCGATAGCAACTGCGATAACGCTTATTACTCTTTGCGAAATATTTAGGCTTATGGCAATTTGTGTGGCATATTTAACAAGAAGTCTTGCACCGAATATTATGCCCACAGCACCTAAAATAAAAAGAATTATGCAACTCACTTTTTCTTTTGTGCAGTATGATATTTTGCTTTCATCACTTTTTGTATCGCTTTTTATGCATTTTATGTTTTCAAAAATAAATATTGCAAATACTGTAAATAAGAGAGTTACACCCAAAGCCGAAAGAAAATAATATTCTCCGACTTCACCTTTAAAGCTGAGCTCTTTCTTTTGCGTTACTATGCAGCCTATTATTATAAAAACAACAGCAAATATCATAGCGATACTTTTAAATGAAATATCTTTTCTTTTTATTTCAAATGGCATAAATGTAATAAAAAGTCCTAAAATCAAAGCTGTATTTGCCGTGACGGAACCTATCGCATTGCCGACCGCCATATCAACATTTTTGCTTAATGTTGCCTGAATACTTACTATAATTTCAGGCAGTGTGGTTGCAATTGATACTATTGTAGCGCCAATGATAAATTTAGGAACACCAAGTATATTTGCAACTTTTGTTGCACCGTCAACGAAAATATCACCGCCCTTAATTATTAAAATTAAGCCGATAATAAAAAACACATAAGTTAATGCTGTTGCCATTTTCTCACCTTAAAAATTTGTTGTTTTGCAAATTGATATATGATATAATATTTAAGCTAATACTGATATGAGGTGACATTATGTCTAAAAATAAAAAATTCAGTCCTATAATACTTATTCCTATTTTTGTTGCAATATTCGTTTTGATTGTTCTTGCAGTGAGTGGGCATTTAACGAGAACAGAAGATATAAAAGAACCGACTGCCGAAACTTCCGTTTCTGCAGTTAATGAGCAAAGCAGTGAACCTGTAAGCGAAAATTCAGATGGAAAGGTTACGCTTTGTGCTGTCGGCGATAATCTTATTCATAATACATTGATTGACGCAGGCAAGCAGGAAGACGGAAGTTATGATTATACTTCACTTTACCAAAACATTGCCCCTGTAATTCAAAAATACGATGTTTCCGTAATCGACCAGGAAACTGTACTCGGCGGCTCTGATTTTGAATATACGGGCTATCCTGTGTTTAATTCTCCTCAGGAAATCGGCGATGCCGCAATAAATGCCGGATTCGATGTATTTAACTGTGCCAATAATCATATAATGGATAAAGGCTCACAAGGCATTATGAATGAAATTGAATATTTTAAAAAGCATAAGGATGTTGTTTATCTTGGTATTAACGAAGATGAAAAGAGCTATAACACTATAAAGTATTATGTAAAAAATAATATTACATTTGCATTGCTTAATTACACTTATGGCACTAACGGTATTGACCTTCCGAGTGATAAACCTTGGATTGTTAATATGATGGACAAGGATAAAGTAACTAAAGATATTAAGGAAGCAAGGGCAAATGCCGATGTGGTAATTGTATTTCCGCATTGGGGGACTGAAAACAGTTTCGGTATTTCGGATTATCAAAAGGAATACACCGATTTGTTTAGTAAATTGGGTGTTGACCTTGTTATCGGTTGTCACCCGCATGTAATTGAGCCGGTTAAGGAAGTTACTAATGAAAGCGGCCACAAAATGCTTGTTTACTATTCGCTTGGTAATTTTATTTCACATCAAATTGAAATTGACCAGCTTTGCGGCGGTATTGCAAGTGTTGATATTGAAAAGAAAAACGGAAAAATAACTGTTAACGGTAAGTTTATTCCGATTGTTACTCATTATAACAGAACAGACGGTGATAAATTTAGATTTGATGTTTATAAACTTTCCGATTATACAGATGAACTTGCAAAGTCACATTCACAAAACGGCGGAACACCTGAATACTATAATAAACTCGTGAAAAAAGTAATTGATGAAAAGTATCTTGATTTATCATAGTATCTTATTTTTGGCATATCATACAAAAAGTTTTAACATGAATTGATGCTCACGCAGTAAATTGACAAAATTGAATAAAATCGTTGACAAATTTATACCTGCTGGCTATAATGAAAGTGTAGTAAGAACAAAGGCGTTCCGAGTTGATTCGGAGCGCCTATTTTTTTGCTTTAATTTACAAAATTACTCAAGAGAGGAGTATTTACTATGAGTAAGTACACAAAAGAAGACATCCTTAAAAGTGCACAGGAAAACGGAGTTGAATTTATCAGACTTCAGTTTACAGATGTTTTCGGCATTATGAAAAATGTCGCTATCACAAGCTCACAGCTTGAAAAAGCACTTGACAATGAATGTATGTTTGACGGTTCATCAATTGATGGATTTGTAAGAATTAACGAAAGTGATATGTATCTTCATCCTGATTATGATACATGGACTATTTTCCCTTGGAGAAAGCACCAGAACGCACAGACAGCTCGTCTTATCTGCTCGGTATATTGTGCCGATAATAAAACACCGTTCCTCGGTGACCCAAGAAATGTTCTTCAAAAGGTTATGGATGAAGCTGCTGAAATGGGTTATAGCTTTAATGTAGGCCCTGAATGTGAATTCTTCCTTTTCAAACTTGATGAAGACGGCAACCCAACTACAACAACAGGCGACGAAGGTGGTTACTTTGACCTTAACCCTATTGACCATGGTGAAAACTGCCGCCGTGATATTTGCCTCGCTCTTGAGGAAATGGGATATACAATTGAAGCATCACACCACGAAGTAGCTGAAGGCCAGCACGAAATCGACTTTAAGTTTGATGAAGTAATGACAACAGCAGACCGTGTAATGACTTTCAAGCATGTTGTTAAAACTTATGCTACAAAGCATGGTCTTCATGCAACATTTATGCCAAAGCCGATTTATGGTATCAACGGTTCAGGTATGCACACAAATATGTCACTTATGACTAAAGATGCTAACGGTAAAGTAGTTAATGCTTTCTATGACCCTGAAAGCGAAGACGGTTTGAGCGAAGTGGCACATTATTTCATCGGCGGTCTTTTAAAGCATGTTAAGAGTATTGCAGTATATTCAAACCCAACCGTAAACTCATATAAAAGACTTGTACCTGGTTATGAAGCTCCTACCTATATTGTTTGGTCAGCATCTAACCGTTCATGTCTTGTTCGTATTCCTGCAGCAAGAGGAATGGGTACTCGTGTAGAGCTTCGTTGCCCTGACCCAACTTGTAACCCATATCTTGAAATGGCTCTTTGCCTTGCAGCAGGTCTTGACGGAATTAAGAATAAAATCACTCCTGCTCCTGCAGTTGATTATAATGTATTTGACCTTTCAGATGAAGAACTTGCAGCAAAAGGTATTGATTGCCTTCCTGGTTCACTTAAAGAAGCAGTTGAAGCTTCAGAAGCTGACCCATTTGTTAAAGAAACAGTAGGCGACCATGTATTCAATGCTTATACCGAAGGCAAGAAAGCTGAATGGGATGAATACAGAACAAAGGTTTCACAGTGGGAAATCGACAGATATATGGTTAATTACTAATCTGTATCTTTTACTTAACCCTCTCTTATGGCAATTATGCCAGTTGTTAGGCCGGCATCGCTTTCCGGTGTCGGCTTGACATATATTTTTAGCACAATGAGGTGCGACAATGTTATGTGTTGTCGTGCCTCTTTTTTTATTTTCTTTTTATCATTACAAACTATTAAATTTTAGGAGGAAGAATATATGGATATAACATCTATTCTTGAAAAAGTCGACAGTGAAGTGTTCGGCATTTGGTTTTTAATCGGTGCGGCTCTTGTTTTCTTTATGCAATGCGGTTTTGCTATGGTGGAAACAGGTTTTACCAGGGCTAAAAATGCCGGCAATATTATTATGAAAAACCTTATGGATTTTTGTATCGGTACTCCGATGTTTATATTGCTTGGTTTCGGTCTTATGATGGGTGAAGAAGTTTTAGGTGGCTTTTGCGGTATGCCAACCTTGGGCGTTTTCACAAATTATCAAAATTTTGATTGGTCTAATTTTGTATTTAACTTAGTGTTCTGTGCAACAACGGCAACAATCGTATCCGGAGCAATGGCAGAACGAACAAAATTCTTATCTTATTGTATTTATTCAGCTGTTATTTCTGCTGTTGTTTATCCTATTGAAGCAGGTTGGATTTGGAATCCAAACGGTTGGCTTGCAAATCTCGGCTTCCACGATTTTGCGGGTTCTTGTGCAATTCATATGGTTGGCGGTATCACGGCATTTATCGGCGCAATTATGGTTGGCCCTCGTATCGGCAAGTATGTTGAAGATAAGAAAACAGGCAAAAAAGTTGCTAAAGCTATTCCGGGACACTCTTTAACTCTCGGTGCACTCGGTGTGTTCATTCTCTGGTTTGGTTGGTATGGGTTCAACGGTGCTGCTGCAAAAAGCGGACCACAGCTTGCTTCAATATTTGTAACCACAACTTGTGCTCCTGCTATTGCTACTTGTGTAACTATGATTTTCACTTGGATTAAAAACGGTAAGCCTGATGTTTCAATGTCACTTAACGCTTCACTTGCAGGTCTTGTTGCAGTAACTGCCGGTTGTGATGTTGTTGATGCACTTGGCTCTTGCATTATAGGCGTTGTATCAGGTATTCTTGTAGTTGTTGCAGTAGAATTTATTGATATTAAGCTTAAAGTTGATGACCCTGTCGGTGCTGTTGCAGTTCACTGCGTAAACGGTATGTGGGGTACTGTTGCAGTCGGTCTTTTCGCCACTACAACCGTACCGGGTAATGATTCATTCCAAGGCCTTTTCTACGGCGGCGGCTTCTCGCTTCTCGGCAAGCAGTTATTAGGTCTTGTTTGTGTTGCCGCTTGGACGATTGTTACTATGACAATAGTATTTTTCATTATTAAGAAAACTAACGGACTTCGCGTATCTGAAGAGGAAGAAATCAAAGGTCTTGATGCTACCGAACATAATCTTCCGTCTGCTTACGCAGATTTTATGCCGGCTATGGCTTTTGCAACATCTT
>OGUN01002598.1_pt1 | contig 10628 bp, 9 predicted proteins | sample 1553621 | NCBI WGS metagenome assembly OGUN01 (sample SAMEA2580300, study PRJEB22360) | human gut metagenome | biome: human gut; feature: human-associated habitat; material: faeces | place: Denmark | collected 2008/2010
TAACGAATTAGCTGAAAAGCGTTCAAGTGTAAAATTATCATATTGAATAATAGTTTCATATGTTATGATAGCAGAATATACGATAGCGATTGACATACAAAATATTATAAGTATCCGGGTTTGCCATCGGAGCCGAATAAGGCTGTCTTTGAAAAAAAAGAAATAGCCTAAGAAAAGTCCCCAATCTGCCAGAATTCCAATAATACCGACACGAGAACCGATAAGAATTGTTCCGACTGATGCAATAAATGTCAGTAAAAAATAAAATACATTCCGTTTGTAAAAGGAATACCAAATACAAAGTAATACAGCTAGAACCATATATACTCCCAATGCATTGCCGTCTGCGTAATATCCAGAGTATCCGAATCCAAATTTATCACTGTATGAAAGAATCCCGGTTTGTGTAATCATAGAGAATATATTAATTGCACCTATAAGTGAAGTTGTATAAACAACAAGTCTGATTAATTTCTCAAGGCTGAATACTTTACGGTAATAATAAAAATAAAAAAGGATGCAGAAGGTGTAGATAAACTTGAATAGATAGTCTATGTCCATTGCTGCATCTATATATCTTCCTGTAAAAGACCAGATAGCAAATGCCATTGAAATTAGGATTGTAATAATCCAAAATAAGAGAGTTAATAATGTACTTAAATTTTTTAGTAAAAACTTCATAGTTAGGCATAATATGAATCCTCTAAAAGCTATTCCGATTGGTAAATGCACTCCTTTAAATTCCTGGATGTATCCATTTGCTGAGTCAAAAAAAATAGAAATGAAAAATAATATAAAAGGAAGTACTTGTATATAGAAGTTGTCTATGCTTATGGAGATAGGCTTAGCTATTGTAAATGTTTTCATATTCTTCCGTTATGTGTTTAATTGTAAACCTCTTGGCATTTGCAATGCCTCGTAAAATTAATTTTTCCCTATATTTATCATCTGAGATAAGTTTTTGAAATCCTTTTCTAATGGAGCTTACATCATAAGGATTGATATAGTGAGCTGTATTTGCTGCTATTTCTGGGATAGAAGTTATTTTACTGGTTAGTAAAACTCTTCCAGTAGCATTGGCCTCTATTATAGGCATTCCAAAACCTTCATATAAAGAAGGAAAACTGACGATGTCACATTCTTGGTATAATCTAATGATATTTTGAAAGGGAATATCCAAATAATTTTTATATTGGATATGATTCTTTTTTAATTGCTCTATATGTTCTTGTTTTAAAATCCCTACAATGATTAGTGTACAGGGTATATTGCGTAATGCTTTTATTGTGCGTAGCAGATTTTTGCGCATGCCTGTTCCAATATGGAGGATATGAGGATTTTCTTTTCGGAATTCTTTTGGGTGAAAATGAATAACTTCATTATAGGGATTATAGACAATGCTGATTTTATTTTTTACTCTTGGAGTTATCTGTTTGATTTCATTCGCTGTATATTGGGAAATACAGGTGATATGTTTGGCAAAATGATTAGGCAGAATGAACCAGAACCATTTTCTAATAAATCGCTTTAGGAAAGATGATGATTGTAATAGAGTTCCTGTATCATGCCAAGTGAGAATTACATTACCTTTTAAAAATAGAGAGAGATAAGCTATTTCAGGTGAAAAAATGTGATTGATATCTCCTTGGTGTTTTTGAGCGAACCTAATATTTCGAATGATTCCTTTCCAGGTATTTCCGTGTTCAGGCAAAGTAATAACTTTTAATCCTGATATTCGGGATGCAAGCGAATATGCCAGTTCTTCTATACTGTTAAGTCCTGTCGACTTTTTACGTAAAAATAAGGCCTTTGAACACATTGTTATGATTTTGTAGTTTGAATGGTACGAATTGCTTTTTTGTAAATAAGAGAACGCTCAGCCGTCTTTAGTCCGACTGTCAGTAGTACGATGGTGGTTGAACTTACAGTAATAATACATATAAGTATAAATCCAGTGAATGTGTCAGGAATATATTGGGACAGCCCTGTCGGAATAATTGCTGCAAGTATGAAGACTAAGAGACTTCGACCAATCACTTCTATGATGAAGTTGGAAATATGCATAGGTATTAATGCATTAAGTATCCATATTCGTGCTATTAAAGCAATGAGTTCTGTCAGGATAGATATATACATGACTGTATAAGGTGGATATCCGGATTTTAATACAATATAGGATATTGGTATATCCAGCAATGTAATCACTAAAATTATGGTTTGAAATAGTTTTATTTTTCCTTTTGCTTGTATAGCAGTGGCTACAGGTCCAGTTATACTGTTTATTAAAGTTACAATCAATACCAATCGTAAAAACATGACAGTATATTCAGGTACAATACCTAGCCAAAGATGTAATATATAAGGAGTTTTGATAAGTACAGGTAATGTTAAATATAGTAAGAGGAAAAATGAATAACGGGAACTATTATGTACTAATACCATCATTGAATTTGTATCTCCCATTGCATATCGTTTAGTTATTTGCGGTTTCATTGCAATTTGGAAGTTTGATACAAAATTATAAATTCCGGCATTTACTTGATAGGCTACACCACGTGCAGCGTTTACTGCAGGTCCGAAAAATAGATTGATTAGTATATTTATTCCTTGCATTTTGAGTGAATATCCGATGTTACCTAAAAAGCTCCATCCGGCAAAGCTTAACATTTTATGTAGTAATTGTTTATCTATGTCATTTCGAAACTTACATTCTTTAAAATACTTTTTGCAATATAAAGTATACATGATGCTTACCAATAAAGTGACGAAAGACATTAAGATTGCATATAAAATTAGTTTATCTGACGCTGAGCCCTTCAACAAAAAAACAATCGCTAATTGTAATATAACTTCAAGTATACTTACATAGGCATATACTTTCATATGTTCGTGGGCTACTATACTGGCATTATAGGGAACGCTGAATATTTTAATAATGAATGTCAGGATTGAGAATTGGAACACCCAATTTGCAGCAATTATTCTTGAAGTTGGTATATTCATTTTATGATTAAGAAACCATAGACCTACTGTTTCTGCTAATATAAATAGGAAAAAAATAATAATCAGGTGAATGATAAGAGATGTGGAAAAAACTTTTTGTAGTTGTTGTCCATCATTTTTCCCTAATTCGTAGGTGAGAAACCGTTGAGAAACATCAATCATTCCCACATTTAGAAACTGGAACATTAATACAATGCCACCTACTACGTTGTATATGCCATAATCATCTATTCCCAAGACATTTAAAACGACTCTGGATGTGTAGAGTGATACTAATAGGATGACTAGTGTCCTGAAATATAAGAATAATGTATTTTGAGCTATCCGTTTGTTCGTATTGTGAGACATACTTTTTATTCTATAATTTCTTAAGCACCCCGCAAAAATCCAATATCACTTTTTCTTCGTTGTGAGGTAATGTTTTGAATTCTTTGTGGGAGACGAGGAAGGCGACGATGTCGGCGCGGGTGTAGGCGGATTTGTAGTCGGTCAGTTTGAAGACTGCATGTTCGTGAACGTTGGGTTCGACGATCAGGATGTCGGTATCGGCTGAACGTTGGAGAACTTTCGAGGTGATGTATTTGGCTGGTGATTCGCGCAAGTCGTCGATATCAGGCTTAAAAGAAAGGCCCATCAGAGCTACTACCGGTTTACGATGATGCTCAAGGAAGAAGCGGAGGATGGCGTTTTCGATTTTTTCGGCGCACCAGAATGCTTTGTAATTATTGATTTCGCGTGCTTTCGAGATAAGTTGCGACTCGTAGGGAAATTCGGATGTCAGGAAATAAGGATCTACGGCGATGCAATGTCCTCCCACGCCCGAACCTGGTTGCAGAATGTTGACACGCGGATGTTTGTTGGCGAGTTCGATCAGTTCCCAAACGTTGATACCTGCCTTGTCGCAGATCAGCGACAGTTCGTTGGCAAAAGCTATTTGGACGTCACGTGACGAATTTTCCGTCAGTTTGCACATCTCCGCTGTCCGAGCGTTTGTCCGGTGGAGTGTCCCTCTGACGAAGTGGCGATAGAATTGTATCGCCTTTTCAGTTGATTCGGAGTTGATTCCTCCGATGACCCGGTCGTTCTGCATCAGTTCGTAGATGACATTGCCTGGTAAAACGCGCTCCGGACAATAAGCGATATATATTTTTCCTTCCAGTTCCGAACGCAAAGCGTAGAGCAGATTTGCCATCTTTTCGGTGGTCCCGACAGGTGAAGTCGATTCGATGACGAAAAGGTCCCCTTTCTTAAGAAAAGGTGCGACCATACGTGTAGCGGCTTCGACATATGAAATGTCCGGTTCATGATTTCCTTTGAACGGAGTTGGTACGACGATCAGGTATACATCACTTTCTTCCGGAACTTCCGATGCTTTCAGCTTACCGGATTCCACGACTTTCGAACACAACTCCTGTAATCCAGGTTCCACAATATGGATAATACCTCGGTTTGTCATTTCCACTACTTTCGGATTTACGTCGACCCCGATAACTTGAATGCCGCTTCCGGCTGCGATAATAGCTGTAGGCAGGCCGATATAGCCCAATCCCATAAAACATGCTTTCATTATTTGTATTTTTTCTAAATTCGTTTGACCCATTCTTTTCCGTTTAAAAATTCTTTTTTGTTTCTGGCCTTTTCAAACCAAATGCTTAATACCACCCAGATCACGATGTCGCCGGCAAATACGATATTGATATTCACGAACGACACGAGCAAGATATTGAGGCTACTGAATAGACTGGCGATTACAACGATACTGATCATCGCCTTGTGTGCGCTCATCCCCATATCGAGGAACTTATGGTGGATGTGATTACGGTCTGGTTTGAATAGTGACCGATGGCTGCGTGCCCGTACGATCATCACACGCACAACGTCGAACATTGGTACGATCAGTGTCGAGAAGGCGACCACGATGGCACCGGTGGAATAGTGTGCAACATCCGGATTGTAAGACGCATAGCGGATGGCGAGGAATACCAGAATATAGCCCAATGTCAAGCTCCCCGTGTCACCCATGAATATTTTCCTCCCGTGATCAGCCTGTCCGAAGACGTTGTAATAGAAGAAAGGCACCAGCACTCCAAGAGTCGCGAACGACAGCAGAGCGTATATCCACATTCCGTTAATCAAGAATAGGCTGCCAAGCACGAGTAATGCCGAGCCGGTCAGCCCTGAAGCCAATCCGTCGATTCCGTCGATCAGGTTGATGGCATTGGTGATAAATACAATTACGAGGATAGTAAGCGGAATACCGATCCATGATGCCAGTTCGTGTATTCCGAATAACCCGTAGAGATTGTTGATCCACAGTCCCGACAATGGCAGGAGCAAGGCTGCCACAAGCTGTATCATGAACTTCTTTGTATAACGCATTCCCACTAGATCGTCTTTCAGCCCGGCGAGGTAGAGCAAGATCACCCCGCAGACCAACAGGTAGAATTCTGAAAGAGTATGTGTGAGTAACCATAGCGGTATTTGCTGTCCGTGCATGTATTCCGCGCAATAGAGTGCGGAAACAAATGAGAGGGAGAACAGGATTGACGGGGCGAAAGACAATCCTCCCAGCCTTGGGATAGCTTCTTTATGTACCTTCCGACTGTCCGGAATGTCGAAAAGCCGCTTTTTCAGCGCGACGACCAAAATCCTCGGAATAATGATCATCGACATCAGGGCAGAGATCGTGAAGGCCAATAGAATCAATAGGTATATCATATAACAAATTTCGGTTTATATGTGACAAAGTTCGTCAGTCACATTAGATATGTTCTGGCGATTGTCCACTATTCTTATAGTTTGAGAAGTAACAAGAGGCAGGAATAAAACGTTTTGTCTTTTGATTGTAATTGTGGTATTTTAGAAACCGTTTCCTAAAAATAATGGAGAAAATACGGAGGGATGGGATTTGTATAATACGGAAAAGAACAAGAGGTATGGGTTATGATTCAACCTATGCCCGCAAGTCATTTCCTAAGCAGAATGCATTATATATGTTAATAAGGAAAAGAATATTTAGCGAGTGCTAAAATTCTGTTTTCGGCAGTGGTGAAAGAGCATTATATGGCCTTCTATCGCCTCAGTGTGTGAAGGTGTCGGTATTCAATGAAACATTCTTTCGCATGAACCATCTGTCTGGCAGTTATCCGACTTCTTTTTCATGCCAGTCCATTTTTAATTTCATGCCAGTCTATTCGCAAATGCATGCCAGTGCATATAAAACTCCATGCATGTTACTTAATGGATGGAGTTTATCGGCTTGCATTTGTCCTGTAATTATAACCGGAGACATCGGTTTGACGTTTTGGAAGATGTGTCAAATTGACATTACCGAACGCGGATGACGCAGAATACCGATATTTGACACCCTCAGGGAATTTATTTTTTTCTCAAGAACTTTTTGCCTAACCACTTTCTTACCGGTTCGTCGTAAAGTTTCAGGCAGAGGTAAGCCAAGGCGATACTGCCGGCGTAGACCACTATTGCCATAGGCCAGATTTCTGCGAAGGTATAGAGTTCGTTGTCGATTAGCCAAGCATAGAATAGGTACATGATCGGGTAGTGGACGGCGTAGAGTGGATAGGATATATCACCTAAGAATTTACATATTTGCGTCGAACGTTTGTCCGTAGTTTTGCCGGAGGCTCCAAGCCAGACAAGGACGGGGAAAATGAGGATGATACAAGCTGCCTCGAATAGTCCGTTGAGGCTGATAGGAGCAGTGTCTGCTTTTATGTAAGGCACACAGAAGAGGATCAGTAGAACGATCGAGCAAATCCAGAAAGCACCTTTCATTTGGAACGGTTTAAAGTTGCGGGATAATAACATTCCTAACGAGAAAGGAAAGAGCATACGCAGAGAACCTCCGAGGAAATTCACGCCGTCAAGCGTCCAGCCTACACCGATCATGTCATATCCCGAAACATCGAATAGAGTGAATCCGGCAAGCCCTGTCCCCAAAAGAACGACGAGTACGGTCAAGGCTTTAGTGGAAAGGCGGTGAATGAAAACCGCGTAAAGGATGTTGCCGATATATTCGAAAAAGAGCGACCAGCTTGGACCGTTGAGCGGGAACATTTCGCCATTGCCGCGTACTTCATATCTCGCACCGGGTAGGGCGGGAATGAAAAACATCGCACAGAGCGTGGATAGCATCACTGCCGAGATTGCCACATGTTTGCCATCCCATTGAACACTGCCTTGTATGAAGAAAGCGATCGCTCCCAATATCACTCCCATGATAATCATCGGATGGAGACGGATTAGGCGGCGTTTGAAAAAGTTACTGGTAGTCATGGTCTTTCCCAAACGGTCGTCATAGGCGTAACCGATCACGAAACCTGAAAGGATGAAGAAAAAATCGACGGCCAGGTAGCCGTGATTGATCGTTGTGATAGGTGTTCCTCCGGCAGCAAACGAAAGACCTTCGAAAATGTGATAAAAGACAACTAGTAAGGCTGCCACCCCTCGCAGTCCGTCAAGAAGTTCGTAATGGGGTTTGGTATCCACAAATGCGGCTGAAGAGATTGTTGTGTCTGACATTGATATTGAATTAGATATTTGTAATATGTGGCAAAAGTATTCGTTTTTGGGGATAAAAAATTTGTCCTATGTCAAATTCGATTATCCGTTTGCCCGGAGCCTGCTGAGTGTAGAAAGTCTGATACCCAGGTAGGAAGCGATATATCCTAAGTTTACTCGCCGATATGCGTCCGGAAATTGTTCCTTGAACGCTTCGTATCGCTCCCTTGCCGACAAGGTCAAATGGTCTTTGTGGCTGCGATGCAAACGTCTGTATTCGTTTTGATGAATGATTCTTCCCCAGTTGCACAGTTCGATGTTAGTTTCGAAAAGATGCGTCAGAGTAGCTAGCGATATCTGGTAGGCTTCCACCTCTTCCAGCGTTTCAACGTATTCTTCACTTATCTTTCCGTAATACAGTTCATCCATACTGAACACAATGCTTCCTTCTCCGGCAAACGATGTCGTAACCTCCTCTCCGTCTACTAGCCAGAAGGAACGTGTTATTCCCTTCTCGATGAAAAAGGCGGATTCGCAATATGTGTCTGCTTTTATCAGCTGATACTTTTTAGGGAAGCGGCAGCAAGTCACGTTCTCTTTCAATACTTGAACGGTATCGTCGGAGATCGGAAACAAAGAGTTTATTTTATTTAATATATTTGTCATAATGTTACTTTGGCATTGTCTGTCAATCACAAAGATACGCAAAACTGGTAAAAGACAGTTGGCAACCGCGCAGTAATTATTTTACTACCTGGTTGCCAACCGCCAATAGAGTTATTACACTGTTCTTACAGCCATTCGCTCATGAATGCATCCATCTCGTCTGCATGTGCTTCGAGGCTTTGGAGCAATTTGAACTGAGCCTTCGTGCGGATCAGGTTGTGCTTCGGACTGTGTATCTTGTAGTATGTGTCACCGTTGATGTAATCGGTTAGGAAACGGACTGTCTGCATGTAAGTCAGCAAGCGGCCGCCGTACGGGAGCAGTTTGATTTCCATTGGAGTCAGGAAAGATTTGGCTTTCTCCATATAGCCGCGTGTGTAAGCTTTAAAGATATCCATGTTGACATTGACATTGTCCAGGTTTTCGTCATCTTCGGCACCGGTATTGGCTCCTGTGCGAATGAAGTCGCCGATATCAGAAAGGACGAAGCCCGGCATGACCGTGTCGAGGTCGATCACGCACAAGACCTTGTCGGTTTTGGCATCGAACATCATATTGTTGACCTTTGTGTCGCAATGGTTCGTGCGTTTTTTTAGTTTGCCTTCGCGATAAAGACGTTCTTGGATACACATAGCTTCGGCGCGTTTTTCGATTTCCTCGATCAAGTCTTTCACTTCGTCCAGACGGCCGGCTGCATTGCTCTTTACTGCATCGTGGAACTGCTCCAGACGAAATTCCATATTATGGAAGTTCGGGATGGTTTCACCCAGTGTGCCTTCCGGAATGTCGGCCAGCATGGATTGGAAGTCGCCGAAAGCCTTGCCTGCTTCGTAAGACAGTTCCGGGGTGACTTCTTCGTAGCTTTTGCTGTTTGGGATGAACAGGCAAACACGCCAATAGTTGTCTCCGTCGAAATAATACAGTTTGTTATCTTTTGTCGGAAGGAAAGTCAAGACTTTGCGGTCAATGTCATTTTCACCTTTTTCTTCCAGTTTCTTACGGATATGCGAAGTAACAACCTGGATATTGTTCTGCAACATATCCACGTTTGTGAAGATCAGGTGGTTGATGCGTTGCAGCACGTATTTGATTTCGCCTTTTTCGTTTGTTACTTTCAGCGTATCGTTAATGTGTCCGTTTCCGAATGGTTCGGCGGAAACTACTTTTTCTGTGAGCTGGAACTGGTCCAGGATGTTTAGTAATTGTTCTTTCGTTTTTGCCATGGCATTATTTAATTGATATAATTGATAATTGACAATTGACAATGAAATAAGGGTATAGATTCACTCCAATTATCAGTTACGCACAAAAATAAGAATATCTTTTGTAAATAAAAAAGGAAGTTGCTTTCTTTAATGGGAGTCTCCTGATAAAAAAGAAAGACCGTCCTTTTCAGAACAGCCTTTCTCTATTTATTATTAAACCAATTATCAATTGGTTTTATTTCTTGTTACGGTTACCATAGCGGCTCATGAACTTATCAACACGTCCGGCAGTATCGACCAATTTGGCCTTACCTGTATAGAACGGGTGAGAAGAGCTTGAGATTTCGATCTTTACCAACGGATAAGTAACACCGTCAATCTCAATTGTTTCTTTTGCATTGATAGTTGAACGAGTGATAAATACGTCCTCGTTTGACATGTCCTTGAATACTACAGGACGATAGTTGTCAGGATGAATTCCTTTTTTCATTGCTTTGTTATCTTATTTTTTAATTTATATTCTCTTATGCTTGAGTTTGGTAACCGGTATTTTGGGTTACAAAGGTATGGATTAGAGTTGAACAAACAAAGAATTTTGGATTATTTTTTCAATCAGACCTACTTTTGTATTATTTTATATGCTTAAAAGCATAATGTTCTCGGATAGTTATTATCTTTGTGGAAGATTTTTAATCATTAACGTAATAACATATACAACAATGGTAAATTACAAAGATTTAGGTTTGGTGAACACAAGAGAAATGTTCGCAAAAGCCATCAAAGGCGGATACGCAATTCCGGCTTTCAACTTTAACAACATGGAACAGATGCAGGCCATTATCAAGGCTGCTGTTGAAACAAAGTCTCCGGTAATCCTGCAGGTATCTAAAGGTGCTCGCCAATATGCAAATGCTACTCTGTTGCGCTACATGGCTCAGGGAGCTGTTGAATATGCTAAGGAGTTAGGCTGTCCGAATCCTCAGATCGTTCTGCACTTGGATCACGGTGATACGTTTGAAACTTGCAAAAGCTGTATCGATTCAGGATTCTCTTCTGTTATGATCGACGGTTCTCATCTTCCTTATGAAGAAAACGTTGCCCTGACTAAGAAAGTTGTTGATTATGCTCATCAGTTTGATGTAACTGTAGAAGGTGAATTAGGGGTATTGGCAGGTGTTGAAGACGAAGTTTCTTCTGACCACCACACTTATACCGATCCTGAAGAAGTTATCG
>OGUN01002600.1_pt1 | contig 10618 bp, 5 predicted proteins | sample 1553621 | NCBI WGS metagenome assembly OGUN01 (sample SAMEA2580300, study PRJEB22360) | human gut metagenome | biome: human gut; feature: human-associated habitat; material: faeces | place: Denmark | collected 2008/2010
GGTCCACAAATCCAGATACAGTTTTTCCGCCTTTCCATAATCCCCCACATGGATATATGAATCAGCCAGCATGGATTTGTAGATATATTGGTTTGGAGAGTCCTCGAAGATACCACCTTTATACTCCATGAGCGTTATCGCCTCAGAGTGCCGTCCATCCTGCTGCAGCTGTTTGAAGAGCCCGATGGTCGCCTTTCCGTCCAGCCGTTCAAGCTGGCTTGGTATCAGCCAATCCAAGATTAGCAAAAACAAACCCACGGATACGGCGGTACCGATGACCGTAAAAGCCAGGTATCGGTAAAATACAAAGCAATAATAAAGCTCAGACCAAAAATCAAATGATGACTTTTGGGGTTTATCCTTATCGTGAACCCGGTTAATCTTCATATATTTGCGTTATGATACTTTTGCTGATTAAAATACTTTTATTCTGCATCCTTACGGGACTTATATACGCCGTCATCTATGACCGGTGCGTTTACGGCAAGCCGTTGCGTACCGCCCTCGGGCAGCGCATCATCGGGTTCCTGATTTCTCCTGTGACGTATACAGCTTTCAAAATCGTCACTGTAGGAAGTATTTTCTACATCATCTACTCCTTCCTGCGCGGCAACTCCAGCTTGTTCTAGGTCGAACTGCACGTTCTTCATAAACTCAACCAGTTCAGCTTCGGAAAATGAAAGCGAATCCTTATCCATCAGGGAAAGTGCGACCGCCTTATAGGTTTCCGGAGCAAAAAGGACAGCGAAGGTCCAGTACCTCAGTCTATCCATACCCCCGACAGTATACACATCGTAATACAGAGGACCCACATCCAACCGTTCTTCGCCCCAGCTGTGTTCCGTAAAAGACAACGTATCCGGTAAAAACTGTTCACGCAAATGATGCAAGTACTGATAATACGACAACCGGTCCTGCTCCTCTGAAGCAAAAGAAATGACCTGAGTCGGATTGCCTTCTTCACGTTTGAAATAAAACACGGACACCTGTAATTCGCTCACCACGATGGTATCCAACACCCAGGAATCGGGCGTAACAAACACACAAGCACCATCCGTATATCTATAATCGCCAAATACCTGTCTGCTGACAGGCACCGGTTCGCTCAGCACGACACGCTGCAACTTATCATATGCCGCAAACCCGTATAGCGAGACAAAGCCTACTGCAATCAGCACGCCGACAGAACCGGCCAACCCGAAACACCTATGACCTTTAGGGATATAAACTGCCAGTGCCTTAGACCGGAACAAGTACACCCCGAAAAGCAAAACAGCCAACAGAATCAGTCCGAAAACCTGGGAAAAATAACGAACCACCTCCGAGCGGTGATCGAGCATCTTAAACAAAAGGATAACCCAGAGATAAAAGACAGAAAACTTCAGCATTGCCACACCATACGCTTTCCGCTTCAATGCCATGACTACCGCAAAGAACGCATACACATAGACAGCCATCTCCAGACAGGCGGCAACAGCCATTTGCCAGGCCTCCATATCCTCCAAGTAAGTTTGCCACGCATCCGACACCCCTATCAACAAGGAATACCCCATCCACACGACCAGTGTAAAAAACAGATACAGCATGGCAGAAAACCCGAACGGCGGCTTTACTACATTCATTTCCTTATCCTCGTAATCCATAGAACAACAACCACTACTAAAATGACACATGCTATTACATAAAACCAAAACCCGCCATCCGAAGCCGAGCGGACCAACCCTGACGAAACCCCTTCATCAAACACGATAGCCGACGGTTTATATGCATAACCTATCGTAGAACGGACTTGCGGAGTCTGTGTGTAGGCAATCTCACCCATACGGACATATACTCGGTCTAGCCAAGCCGTCAAGTCAGCGAATCCGGATACCCGGAACGCATCCGCCAAGGCAAACGACAAAGATCCGTAGCCTGTCCCTTGGATAGATACCTCCCTATTGCGCTGATACGATTTGCAGGCACTAAGGAAAACAACATCCGCCCCATCCGGCAGAATGGAGACATCTCCTTTATCCAAAGCCATCCGTCGTGAAAGGATTCGCTGCAGACTATCGGCAGATACAGTCTCGCATCCGAAAATATCTGCCCCTCCCCTATATATAACCGAAGAATCACGCTTAGTCCCCTTATCCATGGAATCACTGAAACAAGCATCAATCGTCACGACCAGCAGTCCCGAACTTCCGGCATATTGACGCAACCGTGTAATCAAAGTATCCAGTTCGTTATCAGTCAGGTGATGATTCCCGGTGTATGCAGAAGACCTATACATAGGCGCATCAAAGGGGATCAAAGCTTCGTCCAGCAAGTCCGACTCGTCATTATCCACAGCAAGCATCTGCTGTCCATGGCAGGAGAAATGCACCCATACCGTATCACCCGGACCGGTCTCTGCAGTGAATTTGTCAAAAGCCCCGATTATCCCATCGTGCGTAGCATCCGCATCGGAGAGACGGTCAAAAGAAAAAGCCGGGGCTGCCTTTTCCAGCAATGTTAAATCATTACGAGAACTGATAGCATTCCACCCCGTCTCGGCAGGGTACTCCCCCACCCCAACCAGCAATGCCCGCTGTCGGGACCAGGCCGGGAAGACAGACAACAATGCAAGCCCTATAAGCAGTAACAGTCTCATGGTTTGAACAAGTTAGACAAAGCCATTACTTTTTCCAACATATTCTCGATATATTCCCTGTCCACACCGATAAGTTTTACTCTCTCATAAAAGCACCCTCTCAGTTGAGCGACCAGTGACGGATTCAACATCTCGATCATTTCCATACCGGTCATCAGAAACATGTCAAGAGGTCCACCACTAAGACCACTCAGTTCATCAGCAATTCTGGAGCAACCATACATATTATAATTCTCTTTGCAATCGGAGAACTTGACATTTAGATGTATCAGGAATTGGGCGAATGAAGGGCAATGCTGCAGTTCGATATCCGACACCCCATTTTCGTGTGCCACCCCATAGAGCAAATTAGCCATTGACAGTTTCTGGTTAGTAGAAAGGGATTCATACATATTTGAAAAAAGGCTCAAAGGGTTACTTTCGGAATCCACATCAGGAGAACCAGACATGGAAGATACCCCTTGGAAAGACACCTTTTGCTCGTGCATCCGCATTTGTTGGCGGGCAAGCTCAACAAACTCGTTACCCATATCCTTCTGCATGAACAAGGATGATTGACGAACACCGGCAAAAAGTTTCTTAAATACCAGTTCCTGTTGAAAGTACTTATATTTGAGGAACACCTGCAAATGTCCAATTGAATAGTAAAACTGGACAAGCATATTCGGCTTATGGTCCGAAAAGAGGTTCATGGTTCTAGAATCATTGTCGAACAGAGTCACTTCGCCCAATCCGTCCATGAGGCCATCATTAATAATACCCACCATGACCTCAAACTTCTTTTCGATGCCAATCGTTGCCAATTCCTGTCGGTCCAAAATCAATTGACGGAAAAACGGCACAATCAAGATTGCCAGAATTAACAGGATAACCAATAAAACCAATACTGTCGTACTCATAGAATTATATTTAAATTAGACTCATGGATGAATTGCAATTTTAATCACCCCATCCTGTTTGCTTTCGAACAACTGATAAGCCTTATCAATTTGTTCCAAAGGGAAAGAATGGGTAATCAGAGGTGTTGTATCAATCTCGCCCGATTCAATCAACTTAAGGATTTCATCACAATCGCAACCATCTACGCCACCAGTCTTAAAAGTCAGATTCTTGCCATGCATTTCCGGCAAAGGCAGCACCTGTGGTTGGTCATAAAGTGCCACAACAGTCACAATAGCGTTTGACCGGGCACATTTCCACGCTAATTGAAAGGTATCGCTACCACCAGCTACTTCGATAACCCGATCGGCACCACCATGGTCACTATGACTAAGAACAAAGTCCTGACATTGTTCTGAAGAAACGACATAAACATCCGGATAGTGATTTCGGACAAACTGCCGTCGGGATTTGGAGCGTTCGCAAACAATAATCCGTTTGGGATGCTTAAGCTGTGCGCATAACAATGTACAAATGCCGGTAGGCCCTGCCCCAATGATAAGGATGGTGTCCTGATTCGAAATTTCGGAAATTCGTGCTGCCCAAAATCCGGTAGCCAAAATATCACCGACAAACAAAGCCTGCCGGTCAGAAACCGAAGAAGGAATTTTAGTCAACCCCATATTGGCCATAGGCACCCGTATATACGCAGCCTGACCGCCATCAATACGACAGCCCAACGCCCAACCGCCATCGGGTGAAGTACAATTATTTACATAGCCATGTTGGCAGAAGAAACACTCTCCACAGAATGTCTCCACGTTGACAGCCACCCGGTCGCCTGGTCGGACGTTCACCACATCTGTCCCTACCGAGCAAACAACACCTACCATTTCGTGTCCAAAGGTAACACCTGGAACCGCCCGGGGAACACAACCATGCTTGATGTGCAAGTCGCTTGTGCAAATACTACTCAACGTAACCCGCACTATCGCATCACTAGCATTTTGTATCGTTGGTATAGTCTTGTCAACAAAACCATACCGACCCTTTTCTATGTATGTATAAGCGAGCATTAAACTAATCAGTTATAATAAAGACAAAGTTAAAGAAAAACATCCGATACGGCTACATCAATTTCAAAATTAGCACAAAAACCAAACTATAATAGCATGACAGGACCAGCTGTACTGTAACAGCAAACTTTAAGGAAAAAGAAGCAGAGACTGTAACTGTTCATTTATCTATATCAGCTGAAATTGGTAGTGATAAGCGAAGTGTAATCCTTACAGCTGGACTTCAAGAAGATGTAGAACATCCCATAATGTATGTTGACATTTGTATATAGATGCTGCTGAAAAAGTCGCCATATGACTTGAATCACATTTTTGACAAGTGGAGGATGTTTGCATTCACAAGAATCAAGTCTCCTTCATTTTTTTCTATAATCCGGCATTATTTTACTTTTGTATATCATTGATTTTTAATATATTTGTACATCAAATCAATGATAATTCCATGTTAAATCCACAGACAGGAATCAAGTTTAGCGACTATAATTCGCTTTATGATATATTAATTCCTCAAGACAGCAAATATCGTCAGCTAAATGAACTGATAGATTTTGCATCGATCCGTAAGGAATTGGTTAAGAACTATAGCAAGAATATGGGTCGCGAGGCCATAGACCCTATTATCCTTTTTAAATACTTATTGTTGAAGACCATGCACCCTGTCTCAGACAGAGACCTAATAGCACGTTCTCGCACGGATATGGCATATAAGTATTTCCTTGGATTGCGCCCAGAGGATGATGTCATTGATCCATCTCTGTTGACTGTATTTCGTCGCCAGAGAATTAGAGACATTAACCTAATGGATTTACTGTTGCGCTCCAGTCTGGATAAAGCCAAGGCTTTGGGTTTGATAGTCTCAAAGAAGATACTTGTAGACTCCACTCATACATTATCCGTCTTCAGAAGATACACTCCTGCAGAAGCCATCAAGCACCGTAGTGGTGCTTTGCTACAGGTAATAAGGGCAACAGATATGGAGTTATATAAGTTGCTCCCAGCAGCTGTTGTTTCCAAGAATGCAGATGAGATGATAGACTATGCGGAACGCCTTTTGAATGCCATCTCAAAATCAGACAGGATTATAACGCCAGGAATAGAAGAAGGCATGAATTATCTTCAGGAAGCCCTGGCAGATATAGAAACTCGTGCCATGGTATGTCGCGACCCCGACGCCCGCTCCGGGCACAAGGACAGGAGTAAGCCTTTCACCGGATACAAGGTACACATAGCCGAGACTGAGAATGGTTTTATCACCGCCACAACTGTCACCTCGGGCGATAAAGATGATGGTTCGCAATTATCAGGACTGATAGAAAAAACAGAGGAAAACGGAGTAAAAGATATAGAGTGTGTTATCGCAGATACAGCCTACAGTTCCAAAGACAACATAAGCGCATGCAAAGAGAAGAACATAAAGCTGGTCGCTCCTTTGAATCCTACTGTGAATGGATTCCGCGATAAGAATGATGGCTTCATATATAACAAAGACGCGGACTGTGTAACATGTCCGGCAGGAGAAATATCGGTAAAAAAGAGATTGATAAAGTATAATGCAAAAAAGAAGTGCAATGGAGGTTATGAATATCGTTTCGACATAGAGAAATGCAAACATTGTCCATTGAAGGAGGGTTGTTATAAGGACGGGGCTGAGAGCAAAACCTATATGATAAGGATTCTATCGGAAGAGCATGCAAAGCAGAAAGAATTCCAGAAGACGGACGAGTTCAAACGCGATATAAGCATCCGCAAACGCATAGAGAGCAAGAACTCTGAACTAAAGAATAGACATGGATTAAAAACGACGATATCTTTTGGCATGGAAAGCCTTGAGATACAGACCGCCGTGGCCGTATTCTATGTCAATCTCAAGCGAATAATGACACTTAAGGCTGCAAAGTAGCCAAAAAGTGGGCTATATTTGAGGAAAATCGATTAAATTAGAGAGAAAACTGCAAATCAACTCTAAAAATCTTGGGAAATCTAACTGAATTTGTCCGTCAGTCTGAGTTCCCAAGATTTTTATGATACTTCAAAGAAACAAGGGAAAAAAAAGGTCGCTTTTTCAGCAGCATCAATTGGCCCCCCCCTTAATGTAATCCCCACCTGCTCTCTGTAAGGGCATATATATAAGTATCAGGTTCTCAGTTTTATAAATAATCCAAATCTAATTGTCGTTTTAGATTTAACGCACAGAGAGTTTCTTTACTACAGTAGTCTCGCCGGTCTGAACTTTTACGACATAAATGCCGGCATGTTTTACCGGGATATATACCTTCCCGACCGTTTTTTGGTTATACAATAGCGTTCCGCTCATGTCGACAACTGAAACAACTGCGGGGACAGCCGATTCCAATACCAGCGTATTCTGACCGGAGTAAATCTTTATTGCAGATTCCACGTCCTTGATGTCCGTAGGTTCATCGGGGTGGCTATTCTTCTTCCAATGGGCATATATCGTTGCATTGGCATCGAAGACAGTTTCTTCCGTCACTTCATCGCTACCGCTTTTTTGGGTGAACCAGCCCAGGAATGTATATCCGCTGCGAGTCGGTTCCGGCAATGAACTTATTGTGCCGCCTTGATCGATTGTAACCCAAGCAGGATTTACCTCTCCTCCGTTGGCATCGAAAGTGACGGTGACAGTCTGCGGTACAATTATTTCCCAATGGGCATATATCGTTGCATCGGCATTGAATACGGTTTCTTCCGTCACTTCATCGCCGCTGTTTTCTTCGGTGAACCAGCCCAGGAAGGTATATCCGCTGCGGGTTGGTTCCGGCAGTGAGCTTATTGTGCCGCCTTTGTTGATTGTTGCCGAAGCAGGATTTACCTCTCCTCCGTTAGCATCGAAAGTGACGGTGACAGTCTGCGGTGTTACCTTCACCGTTGCGTAGGAGGTGAGGGTAGTCTTGATGGTAGTCGTTCCTTCTTCCCCTTCGGCCGGGGTTGTTGCATTTGATTCTGTCGTAATCATGCAACGATATTTCACTGTTCCTTCTTCCGACAGGACTTCGGTCTCATGGCTGTGAGTATATGTAACGCTTGTCTCTTCTGCGGCACGCAAGCCGATGCTGCGGGTCATCACTTCTTCCTCTTTCTTTTCGGGATAGGTGGCAGTGGCACCTTCGATGTCTGTCCATCCCGTTACTTCCAGCTTCTGCCATTTGAAGGTCACGCTTGCTCCGTCAGGAACGGTGGCTTTGGCTTCTACCGTTGCCGTTTTCCCTTCTGTTACGGACACCTCCTCTATCTTATCGACTTTAAGCACTGTGGTTCCGGATTCGTCACCCCCTTTCACTTCGGTAATCAGACCTGTCTCGTCCGTCAATGTACCTTTATTGACAACAGCGGCAGTTGTCAGTGTGACATTGTCGATGTCATCTGTCGTGATGGTCGTTGTGCCTTCATTCACCAATGTGCCCAGGTTGTTATTGCCCGATATTTTCAGGGTCACGTTTGCCTTCTGAGATATATTGGTGGTTGGCTTGGATTCTCCGCCACCTTCCTCTTTGCCGCTCACCGTCACGTTGCCCAATTCAACCATGGCCGGTACATCTTCCGTTCCCACTTCGCTGATCTCCACATGTTCCACCTCCGTGATTTCACCCACGCCGCCGATCACGGTTGTGTCGTTTTCGATAACCAGCGTGTCGGTATGGAAGTAGGCAATGAACTGCGTCGGTTGATTGACCGTGAAAGAGGTGTCTTGCAGAGCCTCATACCCTTCAACGGGTTCGCGCAAGGCATTGTCGGTCACACGCACCAGGCTGTCGAGCGAAGCCCCTTTGTTCGGACGGGCAATGACATGGTAGGTACGGCTGTTGGTGAACCTCATGGTGGTGTCTTGACCGTTTACCGCTTCGAAGCGGCAGCTGTCATTCCCTTCCCGGACATAGTAACCCTCCAATATGCCGTTGCCTCTTGCACTCAGGGTGAAAGGCATGACGACCACCGATGGATCTTTGTCTTCACCATGAACCGGGAAGCCGCCGTTTCGGTTCTCTTCCGTAATCCACATTTTCCACAGTGTCTCTCCCTGTACGTCGGCGTGACTGATTACACCTTCGTTCATAACATCCAAGGTCTTTTGTGCATCTTCTGTCACATAGCAGTTGGTTGCCGTTCCTTGCTGATTGGCACAGATTTGGTCTGCCTGAACTTTAGCCTGATACTCTGTCGGAACGGTGCACTGAGGCATAGGGGCGTTTGTATAGAGATTGTCCATAGTGCCAGATTCTTCATTTTCGGCTACCAAATTGGACAAAAGAGCCCGACCTAACGATTCATCATCCTCATAAGCCAATGTTCCTGTGATACTGCCGGTAAAATAGCTGTTGCTAATGGTTCCGCCATTTATTCCTACCAGACCGGCAGCTCTAATCCAACGCCCGTTCTTATAATTAATGCTGATGGTACTGTTTTCCACCCCGCAGTTCACGATCTTTGAGCCTTCGGAAATTCTGACTGCCAGTCCGCAAGCTCCGATATTCAAATATTCCTCGTAGGCTGTATTGGTACACGTGAACGAACCACTGACCACCAGATTGGCGATTTCGATAGGAGCATCAGAATATCCCGCCTGCAACGTAAAGGCGGCGGACGCCTGGTTCACGGTCAAGTTGTAGATACGATGTCCCTGTCCGTCGAACTTCTTGGCAGCGAGTGTACTGATGGGCACCCAATCATATTGGCTCATATCCAGATCGGCTGTCAGGCGGATGGTGCTCTCTTTTCTGTTTATCTTATGGTATCCGTTGTCAGGCTCTTTCACATCCTCATAGTATTGACTGTTCCAATAGCCGTTCAAGGCTGTCATCAGCCAGCAGAGCCCCACCGGAGTGTTGATCTCGTAATCGTAAGCCCCCTGCACATCTGTCGGGATCACCTTGACATCCGTACCATTCGGACCGACACTTGCAGCCAAAGCTGTAGTGCGGCAGTTGTTTGCCGGAGTTTCGTCGTCTATGTTTTTTATTTGCTGAATACGAATATAATCACCATTGACTACCTTATAACAGGTAGGCTTATACCTTACATCCGGCTGCAGATTCTGGTACAAAGTGTAGAAGCCATAGCCATCGGCAAGCATATCCACAGCCTTTATGCCGGACGACGGGTCGATATAAAAAGCATTATTCTCGTAGGTTCCTCCGCTCAGCTTGATGTCGGTCTCTCCCAACACATAGAAACAGGATTTCTGCTTGTCTTCATACGCTGCCGGTTGCTTAAACGTTCCCTCGCTGACGGTCAGCTTGCCGCCTTTAATGATGATCCGCTCTTGGCTGAACTCCCCGCCTTCGATATTGACTTCCCCTTCCGATTGGATGAATGTCTGAAGAGTATCATTTATTTTTGCGTAGCAGATATAGAAACCATCGGAGACGGTCAACTTGCCTTTCGTTTGTACATTAAACAGGCAGTCGCCACTGATTGGATCACGCTCACTAGCATCCTGTCTGTCTGTGACAACACATGCGCCGCCTGTTATGTCTACCAAGTATTTGTTTGTATTTTCGAAACCTCTGGAAGCTTCGGGAAATTCGTTCCTGCCTAATGTCAGTTTACCTCCATTCAACGTGATGGCGGCATCTACTATTTTGGTGGGATTTCCCGTATTTTGATTACCATTCTCATTTACAAACATCCCTTTTGTCAGTGTGACATTACCGCCATTGATGACGAAAGGATTGTTGCGCCACATGCTGACTTCGTTCAGCGTCACCGTTCCGGAATTAATCGTCAGATTTACAAAGGTCGGAGCATAAGGAGACCTGTATGTGTATTCATTCTCCCAACCAAATCCCTGCGCACCTCGTACAGAGACATCCCCGTCAATCTTCAAGTTAAGAATCGTAGGGCTGAACGAATCATTGCTGTCTATGATGATACTTCCGCCTGTGGCATTGACGGCATACAATGTGAACCCATTCCATTTTCCTGAAAGAGTCAGTGTTCCACCGTTAAGGTTTACGATTGTTTTATTCAGCGGATGTGTCCACTCATTATTGGGCAGGCTGTACCCCCCCCC
>OGUN01002602.1_pt1 | contig 10613 bp, 10 predicted proteins | sample 1553621 | NCBI WGS metagenome assembly OGUN01 (sample SAMEA2580300, study PRJEB22360) | human gut metagenome | biome: human gut; feature: human-associated habitat; material: faeces | place: Denmark | collected 2008/2010
GCAGAACGTCCTGAATGATATCGGCCTCCGCTTCGGTGAAGCCGAACTTCTGGAACGCTTCCATGCACAGCCGGTGCAGGGTGTCATAGGACCAGTGTTGATATGCCATAAGAGTACCTCATTTCTTAAATTTTTTTGTTGTTTTCCGGTGTTCCGCGGGAAGCCGAACCTCCGGAATGCTTTCCTGCACAGCCGGTGCAGGGTATCATAGAACCAGTGTCTGTACTTTATAAGAATACATTATTTTGGGAGCTTTTTCAATTATAATTTTTGGATTCGCTTATAATTTTCCAATATTCAGCTCCCGCTCGTGGAGGATCACGCCGCTATTCTTCAGCGTCTGCTGCAGCTGCCGGATATCCATTGCGGAAAAATCCTCCGTCAGCGCGGCCGCGGTACCGGCAGCCTGTCCGGTGACAGCGCAGCAGGGGATCACCCGCATGATATCCCACATGGCGTCCGTCACGGAGGTACACCGCCCCGCCATGATCAGATTCTTCACCTTGGCGGAATACAGCGTGGAAAACGGGACCTCGTAAATCGGCCCCCGCTTTCTCCAGTCGGAGACCATGCCGACGGAATCGGCGAAATATTTGTGCATTTCCCCTTCGTCCAGCGTATATTCCCCCTGAATCCGTCGGGTCATACGCAGTTGGGGCATGGTCGCAATGGCGGTAGGCACCCACGAAGGGTCGCTGCGGCGCTTCTTCCGGATGTCATTCAGGGTCGATGCGTGGGAATACTGCATCATTTCCGACACTTCCCCGCAGCCAAGTCCGCCGAACCGGCGGTCAAGCAGGGGACGCGCCGTCCGTCCGGCGTCTTCCTCCGCCGGAACGTCTGAAAAGCCCAGCATGTTGAGCCGATAACCCTCGCTGCCCTGAGAGTAGTACCACGCCGCCAGAATGTTGCCCTGCTGATTGGTTTCTGTCGGCGCGCCGGCAAGATGGGCAATGCAGGCGTCTCCCGTGGCGTCCACCACGGTGCGGGTGCATATCCTCTGCCTGCCGGAGATGCTTTCCACAATGACCGAATGAATGCGGTCTTCCCGCACCTCCGCGTCCACAGCGTAACAGCCGTAGAGAATCTTCACCCCCGCCTTTACCAGTTCCTGCTCGGCCAGAATGGCAAAGAGCCATGGGTTATAGCGCACACGGAAGCGGTGATCCTTTTCCGTCCGCCCCGCCGGGTCTGCACTGTCCAGCCAGTTGGCGGGGTATTCGTCCTCCGCGCCCATGGAAATGGACAGCCTGAGCAGTTCCTCCGCCAGTCCGAAGGAAACCTGATGGCCGACGCCGTCACACAGCGGGAGATAAATAGTGACCAGTCCCGCCGTCCCCAGACCGCCCAGAATGTACTGCTTTTCCAGCAGAATCACCCGTTTCCCCAGCCTTGCCGCCGCCAATGCAGCGGAAATTCCGCCGAACCCGCCGCCGCAGACCAGCACGTCGCAGCTGTCCAGAATCGGTATTTCCTTTGTCATGGCTCACCCCCGGTAAATGGGCGCCAGCGCGTCATGCACCGCCTTGTATTTCAGGAACAGCTTCTCGTAAAGTTCGTGGGTCGCCGGGTCGGGCCTGGAAACGGAGTCGATCTCCACGCAGGTTTCCGCCGCGTGGGCGAAGCTGTCAAACCAGCCGATGCCTACGGCGGTCAGCATGGCCGTGCCGAAGGAGGAATCGTCCACCCTGACCTTTTGCAGCTCCAGACCCAGCACATCCGCCACGATCTGACGCCAGAGCATTCCCTTCGCGCCGCCGCCGATGATGCGCACCCGCTTCATTTCCACGCCCAGGCCGTTCAGGGTGTTCAGGCAGTCCTTCAGGCTCATGGCGACACCCTCCAGGGTTGCCCGGGTGAAATGGGCGGTGGTGTGGCTGGAGCTGATGCCGGTGTAGCTGCCCTTCAAATCCGGGTCGTTATAGGGCGTCAGCTCGCCGTTTAAGTAGGGGTGGAACATCAGGCCGTCGCTGCCCGGAGCGATTTTCTCCGCCGGAATATTCAGCTCAGCAAACGGCTCCCGGCCGATGGTGTCCCGGTACCAGCGGTAGCTGGCGGCGCAGCTGGCCGTGGCCGTGCCGGGATACCACAGCCCCGGCACCACATGGCGATAGTTGAAAATAAATTTGGAGTCCAGCGCATGGTCGGTCACGATGCAGATACGCCCGGCGGTGGCCAGCTTCACCGTGGCGTGCCCCGGCTCCACATTGCCCGCCGCGAAAAGCTCCATCACGGTATCCGTGGTGCCGACCAGTACCACCGTCCCCTCCGCAAGGCCGAATTCCGCCGCCCGCTCTCCGGTCATGGTTCCCGCCACATCCGTGGGCTTGCACAGCCGGGGCAGCCACTCCTTCCGGATGCCGCCCACGGCGCACAGTTCCTCCGACCAGCGTTCCCGCCTGGTGTCGTAGAACATGGAGCCCTCCGCGTCGATGGTATCCGTCTCCATGGTGCCGGTCATGCGAAAGCGCAGATAGTCCTTGGCAAAAAGAAGGTAGCGGATCTGTCCCCAGATGTCCGGCTCGTGCTTACGCAGCCACATCAGCTGAGGCAGCGTCCAGACCGTGGTGGGGGCGTTCACCGCCTGATCCATAATGGTATCCAGGCAGGTATCCTTCAGCTCCTGCACCTCATCCTTGCTGCGCTGGTCCGTCCAGAGGATCGCCCGGCGCAGTACCTGCTTCTGCTCGCCCAGCAGCACCGCCGTGTGGGTGGCCGCGTCAAAGGACAGAGCCTTGATCCGCTCCGCCCCGACGCCCGCCGTTTTCAGAATGTCCCCGAAGGCGGTCTTGAACGCCCGGCACCAGTCCTCGGGGTCCTGCTCGCACCAGCCCACGTGAGGATAATAGGTAGGATATTCACAGCCGGCGGTAGCCGCGATCTTCCCCTCGGCTCAGCAGCGTCAGCTTCACGCTGCCGCTGCCGATATCCACGCCCAAAACGTAATCTGTCATATACGCACCATCCTATTGAAGATGCCCCGGATGAAGCTATATAGCTGTTCATCCGGGGATAAAAGGAAATTACTTGACCCAGTCGTGCTCCGGGTCGTTGCTGCGGTTGAAGCCCTGATAGTCGCCCGCCATCAGCCACAGGAAGTAGGTCTGGTAGCCGGGAGTGGAAACGGTGGTGTGGTAGCCGTAGGGGAACTCCACCAGCTCGTCGTTCTTCACCCGGTAGGCCTCGTCCAGAGCGCCGTCGGCGGTGTACAGGCACTGCACGGCAAAGCCCTGCCTGGGGTCAAACAGGAAGTAGTAAATCTCCTCGGCGATGCACTCGGCGGGCATATTGTCCTCGTCGTGCTTGTGGGGCGGGAAGCCCGCCCAGTTGCCCTCGGTGCAGTAGGCCTCGCCGATGGTCAGAACCTTGGCGTTGGAATTGCCGTCGATGATGAAGCTGGTCTCTCTCTGGAAGGGAACGCGCCCCAGCAGCTTCAGCACCACATGGTCCTCCCGCAGCACCTGGGGAGCGGTCTTTTCCTTCACGGGGGTGCCGCAGACGGCGATCTTGATATGGTCGATGGCTTCGATCTCCAGATGCTGCTCACGGGGCATGTAGAAGCTCTCGGCCTTGCGGTTTTCAAATACGTTGGCGCGGTTGCCCACGTTCTCATAGCGCTCGCCGTCGAAGGAAACGTTGCAGTGGCCTTCCAGCATGATGAAGGCGACTTCCCGGTCTTCGGTGTCAAAAGGCAGCTTCTCCCCGGCGTCCAGCTCGATGATGCCGAACTCCAGCTTTTTCAGGCTGCACTGCCCAATCTTGCAGATGGGCGTGTAGCCCTTGGCAGGAACATAGGTTTTCTTGTAATTCATAAATTCTCCTCCTTAAGAAGTTTATCTACAACGGCTTCCCAATCTCCGACGATGCCATAGTCGGCATAGTCAAAAATCGGCGCCTTCGGGTCCGAATTGATGGCGACGATCTTCCCGGAGCCGGACATACCGGCCAGATGCTGCACCGCGCCGCTGATTCCCACGGCGATGTACAGCTTCGGGCAGACCGTAATGCCCGTCATGCCCACCTGACAGCGGTAGGGCGCAAAGCCCGCCTCCACAGCCGTGCGGGACGCGCCCAGACTGCCCCCCAGCTTTCTTGCCAGGGCTTCCAGCTTTTCAAAGCCCGCCTTTGAGCCGACGCCCATGCCCCCCGCTACGATGATCTCCGCCTGAGACAGGGGCTTTCCCTGAGCGAAGCTTCCGAAGGAACGGAGCTTCACCCGTTCGTCGGGAACGTAGGTGATGGTTTCTACGGTCGGCGTTTTGACCGCCTGCCTTTCCGGCCGGAACGTTCCCGGACGGACGGTGGCCATCTGAATTTCGCTTAAGGAGCGGATATCCGCCATCAGGGAATTTCCGAAGGCCGGACGGGTCTGAATCAGCCGCTCCCCCTCCATACGCAGGGCGGTGCAGTCCGCCGTCAGTCCCGCGTTCAGCTGCCAGGCGAGCATGGGCATGATGTTTCGCATCCGCACCGTCGCCGGAGCCAGAACGATCTGGCTACCCCATCGGCGGATCGTCTCCGACAGAAAGGCGGCAAAAGCGCTTTCGTCCCCAATTTCCGGGGCGCTGAGTTCAAAAATGCGGCCTGCGCCATATTCCGCGGCGGTTTCAGCCTCTCCCGCCGGAACCAAAGCCCGCAGTTCGCCGCCGGAAAGCCGGGCGGCCTTGCTGAGCAGGCCCTTATCTACGCCGAAGGGGCATAGCACCAGAATTTCCTTCATGGCCGCACCTCCCGCAGAAGTTCGCGCAGATTCCGAACGCCCGCGTCCAAATCCGTCTCCTTTGACCCCCGGCGCAGGCCGGGGAAGCGGGATTCCATTGCCACGACCTTGGTCAGCGACCCCTTCAGGCCGCAGTCCTCCGGGGTCAAGCCCAGATCGGCGGCTGTCAGAATTTCCACCGGGGTTTTCCTCGCCCGGCGCATTCCCAGGATTCCGGCCAGACGCAGCGGATAGGAATAGCTGCTGAAGCTGATTACCGCAGGGCCGGAAACGGTCAGATTCTGCACGCCGTCTTCCAGACGCCGGGCGACCAGCAGTTCGTCCCCCGCCGTCTCCACCTTTTCCGCATTGGAGATGCAGGGAAGCCCCAGCGCCGCCGCCAGTTCCCCGGGAACCTGCCCGGTTTCCCCGTCGATGGCCTTGCAGCCGCAGAAAACGGCATCAAATTTCCCCAGCTTTTCCGCCGCCGAAGCCAGCGCCCGGGCGGTCGCCCGGGTATCCGCCCCGGCCATGAGGCGGTCGGTAATGAGTACCGCCCGACTGGCGCCCCTTGCCAGCAATTCCAGCAATGGGTCCTCCAGTTTTGGAGGACCCATGGTCAGGACAGTCACACTGCCATCCTTGTCCGCCAGACGAAAAGCGGCCTCCAGCGCGGACTCATCCGCAATATTCCATTGCAAGCTGACCCCGTCCCGCTTTAACCGGTGCTGACCGTCCACCTCAACAGAGGAGGAAACGGGTACCGCCTTTACACAGACAAGAATGTGTTTCATATTCGTTTTACAGCAGCGCGCCGAACAGGTCTACCAGCTGATAGCCCTCGGGAACGCACAGGCTGAAGCACAGCCATGTTTCGGGACACGCCACCAGCATCGCCTTGGCATCGGTGCGGGTCAGATCGTCCCAGCGGCCGCCCGCAATGCGGGTCACCAGCTCGGGCATATAGCCGTAGGCAACGGCGGTGCCGCAGGACTTCGCCAGCTTCTCGTGGTTGAACATCTCCGTCAGCTCGTAGCCCGCGGCTTTGGCCATGGCGCGCACGGGGGCGAACTCGTGGAAAGTACGCGCCAGGCGGTCGTCATCGTGGCAGGCGCCCAGCGTGCCCAGCGTGGCCTTGGCGGCCAGCTTCTTCTCTTCCAGCAGCTTTGCGACGAAAGCGGTGGCGGTGGTGACACCGGCGGTGATCTCGCAGCCCCACTCAGGGTACTTCTGGGTCATGATCTCGGCGTCGTAGCTGTCCAGAACCACAACGGGAAGACCCGTTTCGTTCAGCGCCTTGGCGCACACTTCGGCCTGCTTACGGACTTCCTCGGTGTAGCCCATCAGGTCGCCCAGCATCACGCCGGAGGCAGGCTCATTGGCAAGAACCTTGGCGGAAACGCCCGCCTTTGCCAGCAGCGCCAGCAGATGCTTCGCCATTTCCGGAACCTTGATGGCGGCGACTTCGCCGATGTACACCAGAACGTCAGTGCCGTCCTGACCGTAGGAGGGCTTCTCCACACCGTAGATGTTGCCGGTGGTCTCCACGTTTTCGATCAGATTCATGACGCTCTCCGGAGCGACCTCGCTGACCACGGCTTCGGTGCGGGCTTCCCGGATGAACAGCGGCGGCTGATAGCCGGTGGCGCAGTCATTGGTGCAAGCGTCGCACAGCAGGCACTCGTACATGGCCTGACCCATATCCTTGTCAAACTCCTGTGCCTTCTTGTTGACCATGCTCAGCAGCAGGCCCTTGGCGCGGGGGGTGTTCAGTTCCTTACCGGTCTGGTGCTGGACAGGGCACAGATGGCGGCACATCCAGCAGAAGCGGCACTTTTCCGCATGATGCAGGGCATTCTGACTAATCATATTGTTACCTCCTATCCTTTCCTTACAGACCCAGCTTGTAGGGGTTCATGATACCATTGGGGTCAAGCTCCTTCTTCAGCGCCTGCAGCACCTGAATGGCGGGACCGTACTGCTCCTTCACCAGACGGGACAGCTTCAGGCCGACACCGTGGTGATCGTTCAGCACGCCGCCGTTGGCCAGCGCCGCCCGGACGCCGCAGTTCCAGACCTGATTGTGCAGGCGGAGGGCTTCCTCGGGGTCCTTGGGGGGATTGTCGATGATGAAGCGGGAATAGTTCATGGCGCCCCAGTCGTACCAGTGGGAGCTGTGGGAGATAAAGCGGACGCCGTAATCCTTGAAGTTATCCTCCACGGCGGCCTTCATCGCCCGGTAGATCTTCTCAATATTGTCGTGGGTCGCCACGGTGTCCAGGGTACCGAACATCTGGGGCAGATCCATGATATTGTCAGGATAGAAGAAGGTAATGCGGTTCTGGAACCACTTTTCGCCGTATTCCGTGCCCAGATCTTCCGCGCCGTACTTCTTGGCGATGTCCAGAACGATCTCCAGCTCGGCGGCGACGACCTTCTCGTAGCCTTCCAGCGTCAGGTTCAGGAAGGAGCCGCGCTTCTCAAAGCCGATGATCTTCTTGATGATGGAGACGGTCTCCGCCTCGTCGAACAGACGCACGATGGAGGGCTTCACCGCCTGCACGATGTCCCGGCAGGCCTGATAGCCCACGTGGATGTCGGAGAACAGGAACGCATGGTGGATGCGGGTCTCGGGCTGCTTGACGATCTTGAACTTGGCCTTGGTCATGATGCCGAGAGTCCCCTCGGAGCCGACGAAGAAGGGGATCAGGTTGGGGCCGGAGGAGTGCTTCGGCACGGGCAGGGTGTTGATGATATCGCCGTTGGGCAGAACCACTTCCAGAGACAGGCACATATCGTCCATCTTACCGTACTTGGTGGAGAGAATACCGATGCCGTTGTGCGCCAGCGCGCCGCCCACGGTGCAGCAGGTCATGCAGGAGGGCAGGTGCATCACGGAATAGCCCTTTTCGTTGACCAGATCTTCCAGCGTGGCAAAGATCATGCCGGTCTCGCAGGTGACAAAGCCCGCCTCGGTGTTCAGCTCGATGAGCTTGTCCAGACGCTTGATGTCCAGCAAAATGCCGCCGGCCACCGGCAGAGCGCCGCCCTGACTTCCGGAGCCGCCGCCCCATGTGGTGACGGGAATTTTATAGTAGTTGGCGATCTTCATGACCTTGGATACTTCCTCGGTGGTGCCGGGGCGAACGATGATATCAGGCATGGGACCCTGCTCACCGGCATCCTGCCATTTCCGGCTGAGCCAGAAATAGTCCACGGAATATACCGCACGTTCAATTTCCTTGGTGGATACGTTTTCTACACCGACCGCGTCCTCCAACTCGGAACGGATCATGTAGAACATCAAAGACTTGTCTTGCATGGTGCTTCTCCCTTTCTGATTTTGTAATGAAATTTCACACTTGAGAATCATTTTTCGCTTATAATTGTATTCGCATTACATCCTCGTCATAAATATAGCACATTGTAATCAGATTTTCAAGCACCGGCAAGAATAATTGTAACGAAATTACACCTCCAGATTTAGGCATTTCGCCAATTCTGTCAAGAACCTCCTCAGTATTTCAGGCTTTCCATACTCTTTTCGATTTGCAGGGACTTTGCCCCATCCGTCCGCATGGCGATATAAGTGTAGATGGAGTCCGCGATGGTCAGCGCCGCCACGCGGGAGGCGATGGACACGACCCGGTATTTTGTCTCCTTGGAGTTCGTGTTCAGGCTGATGTCCGCCAGCTTGGACAGGGGATTTTTGCCCGCGCTGGTCAGGGAGATGACCTTTGCCCCCCGATGCTTTGCGGTTTGGGTGCTGTCCACCACGCAGCGGGAGCTGCCGGAGTGGCTGACGGCAAACACCGCGTCCCGCTCGTCCAAATAATTGCAGGCAATCACCTGCAAATGGGGATCGGTGTAGACTGCGGCGTTCAGGCCAAGCCGCAGCAGCTTGTGGTGTAAGTCCATGGCCACAGGCGCGGAGCCGCCCAGACCGAAGATCACGATTTTCCGGGCGTTCATCAGCAGCTGCGCCGCCGCCGCCAGCGTTTCCGGCTCCAGCATATCCCGGGTGAACTGCAAGGCCAGCACAGCGCTCTGGAACACCTTGTCCCGCACTGCCTGCACGGAATCCTCGGCGCTGATCTCCTCGTGGATGATCTCGTCCGGAGAAACCGTCGCCTGCGCCAGCGTCAGCTTCAGGTCCTCATAGCCGCTGAAGCCCAGCTTCTTGTAAGCCCGAACAACCGTGGGGTCCGAAACGCCGCAGGCATCCGCCAGCGCCGCCACCGACAGGTCGATGATCCCCCGGGGATTTCCCCGGATATACTCCGCCACTTTCCGCTCGGATTTGCTGAGGTTTGGAAGGGAATTTTCGATTCTCAGCAGCAGCGCCGCCAGAGAGGTATTCTGTACCGCCATGCCCGTTACCGTCCTTCTCATTATAGTATGAAAACAGTATAACATAGTCTTTTCCAAAAGGAAAGCGTACAGAAAAAAGAAATTCCCAAGGTTTTGAAGCCTTGGGAATTTCACACTTATTTGTACTCAGCCGTGACGCCGGGGTTGCAGAGGATGATGGAAAAATCCCCCTCGAAAACGGCGTCCCTGACCTGACAGGGGAAGAACACCTCGCTGCCCTGTTTCACAGGGAGCGCATTCTCTCCGCACCGGATGCGCCCCTCCCCGGACACGACAATGCCGATCTGCACATCGCCGGTATTTTTCCTCGCCATAGTGCCGGAAACCGTCACCATGGTGCAAGAGAAATAGGAGGTATCCCGGTCGCCGAAGATCTCGATCTCCCGGCCGCCCGGCTCCTGCCGCAGCACCGCCTCCTTGCTCTTGAGCCGGTCAAGCAGCTTGTCCAGCGGCAGTCCCTCATAGTGAAAGCTGTTCAGCATCCGGCTTTCGTACAGCTGCTCGTCCTCCGGCTCAAAAATCCCGAAGGGATTTGCTTTCCGCCGGTATGCCAGCAGATACTCCTGCGGGAACGGCACCGCCGTGAGGTCGGAGGGCTCCTGAATCTCCGCGACGAAGCACCCTGCCCCCAGGGCGTGGGGAACGCCGCCGGGAATCATGTAGCTCTCGCCGGGCTGCACCGGAATTTTGTGGCAGAAGCTTTCCAGCAGCGCGGCGTCTCCCTTCCGGTAGGCCGCTTCAAACTTTTCCCGGGTAATATCCTCCTTGAAGCCCAGAAGGATGTACGGCGGCTCGGGGACGTCCTTGCGCGTTCCCAGAACATACCAGCATTCTTCCTTGCCGAACCGGCTGTTCCAGTATTTCCGGGCGTTTTCCCGGGTCGGATGGCACTGCAGCAGGAACGGGGCTTTCGCGTCCAGCATTTTGATGAGCATCCCCAGACTGGTGCCGTATTTCTCCATGTGCGCCTTACCCAGAATGGTTTCCGGCGCCCGCTTCACCACGTTCACCAGAAAATCCCGCGTCCCGTCGGGGAGAATGACCTCGGCGTAGCCGAGATTGGGATTTTCCGGGGTCGCGCCGTTTGCTCTCGTCAGGGAGCCGACCCAGGCTTCCGCACCGTTGGGCGTATCCGCCGGATGCTCCACGCCCCGGAATCTGTCCAGCTCCCGTCCGCCGTCGGCTCTTACTTTATTCGGCACCAACGGCCAGGGTCTGTTGTAAATCTCCATAGGCCCAAACACCGCCTCTTATTTAATCACGATACTTATCCCGGTAAGCCATCAGCACCAGAGAGCCGATCAGAATCGCGCCGCGGACGATGTACTGCAGGTAAATGTTCCAGTTCAGAATGGTCATGCCGTTGATCAGCACGGAGATCAGGACAACGCCCACCACGGTGGAGATGCCCAGAGGCACACCGCGGCGGTAGACCAAGAAGCCGAAGGCAATAGCCAGGGGGATGAACAGCAGGCTGGCAGTGGCGACAGAACCGTTGTTGGTGCTGCCCTCCACATAGTAGAAGGTCTTGGCACGGCCCTCG
>OGUN01002612.1_pt1 | contig 10591 bp, 10 predicted proteins | sample 1553621 | NCBI WGS metagenome assembly OGUN01 (sample SAMEA2580300, study PRJEB22360) | human gut metagenome | biome: human gut; feature: human-associated habitat; material: faeces | place: Denmark | collected 2008/2010
TTATTATACATGAATTCCTTGAGAATAAGGTGTCAACTTTATTTATACAACATCAGTTTTAGCGGCGAATACTACATCAAATTTCAAACTTTTTCAAAAAATTATACCACACCTCGCGTGAGATTGCTTGCGTTAGCTTTCGCTGCTTCGCTGTCGGTTCTCCGGCGTTCCTCACTGTATGGGGCGGTCAGGCGGAAAGAGAAGCGGTCTTTCTCAATGTCAAATTCCCTGCAGCCCGTTTCCGGGTCTGCGTCGGTCTGCTGGCAGATCGCCGGATAACGGCGGCTGTATGCAGCAGATGACATCCGGTTTTCCAAAAAGTTTTAAGATATCCTCCGCCGTCACCTTGCTGATGTCCTCATACAGATCAATGTTTTCAAAATCTTTCGACCATTCCACACTGAATACTTCATGTCCCCGTTGTTCAAAGGCTTTCCCAATGCTCCTTGTTCCTGCAAATAATTCCAATACTTTCATCGTCCCATTCTGGTAGTGGTGCGCACCTCACCCCATGGGACTACTCATTTCCTCCTTCTTTTTCCTCTGTCTATAGACTTTTTTCCTGTTTCTGCAAAAGGCATAACTTCTGCCGGCCTCTACTGCCTGATTGCACTGTAACAAAAATAAAAATGGCATAACCTTTCCGAATCTTCCAAAAAAGTTATGCCATGCTTAGAACTGCCCAACGGCTCTGCCGGTGGGTGTCTGACGGGTTAAGCCGCTCTTTTGCGGCATAACCCCTTTAACCTGCACTATTTTCGACCCTGTTTTACAGCTCGCTTTTATCCCCATTTTCGGAGTCTTATATACCTCCGCACTCCGGGTTTTCTGCTATTTTCTCCAAATCGGCTCATACAGGGCAGAATACAGCTTAATCGGTCACTTTATCCAGTTTTGCAGAATAACGGCACACGTTGCCACACGCAGGCTCACACGGCGGTGTCTGTGCCGTTTCCTTTCCATTGTCCTGTCACTTTCTTAAAAAGCGAGGATGGTCATATGTGGCTCCAGTTCCGGTTCCTGCCCTGTAAACTGCTCAATCTCTCCAAATCGTCTTGTATATTCTTCGATCTGCTGCTCCGTCAGGGAAATGAAATCACCGTCCGGGGTATCCCCGCAGATAAAAAATGGACCGCAGATGATATCATCACCATTCCTGCGGTTCGGCTGCATTCCATTTAGTTTTCCTTCAGCGTTGATTACTGCCACACATCCATCTCCAAAACCAACGCACTCAATGTCTCCCTCCACTTCTGCCTGACTTGCCTTAAAGTCATTCGCAATCTCCTTCACACAGGGAGGTTTCCCCGGCTCTACTTTCAGAATCTTTATCTTGTCCATGCTTTCCCCGTTCCCTATTCATTCTCCGCGGCACTGCCGGATGCCACACTGTTTTTGCCCTGCTGGCGGTTTGCCTTTTTGATTGCAGACGGCACATCCCCTCTGCTTTCAATGTACTCACGGACTGCCTGCGGCACATATTTCTCATACATTTTTCCAAGGACTTCCTTCAGCTCCGCATCAAAATCCGCATCCTTTTTTCCCATGTACTGTTTCACAGCATTTAACTTTTCCTCATCATATTTAATCGTAACGACTGCCTGTTTCATCTCTTTACCTCCAAATTTAAACTCTCAGTTGAAATCATTTTCAGAAAAACACACCTTTAAGAAAGTACCATTCCTGCCTGCTCTTCCTGTCCGCTTTCCTTTATCATGGACAGCGTCTGTGTTTCCTTCACTGCCTGCTCCTGTTCCAAAATGCCGCTTACCGATGGCACAAAGGCAAAGTATCTGGCGTAAGATGACCCTTCGCTCTCCACCAGAACACCTTCCTCCATGCCCTCTCCGGTTACTAAAAGACAGTGCCGCACCCCATCTTTTTCATACATGAAATCCACATTTTCCCTGATAAAATCATGCTTGTGCATCAGATGATTGGTAAAAGATTCATACTCTCCAGCCGGAAGCATAATAACCTTTTCCACACAGAATTCTTTCGCCTCTATCTTCGGCTCTTTTCTGGAAAATACTGCTCTCATAGTTCCTCCTTCCCATAAACTCCCAGTTGAAATATTTTCAGAAAAACACACTCTTAAGAAAGCACCATTCCTGCCTGCTCTTCCTGCACGCTCCCCGGTATGACAGACAGCCTGTGCGTATCCCTGTCATATCGGTAAATCTCATCGGACAGATAGTCTGCATCCGGGAACGCCCTGTTTGCTCCATATACCCCATTCCTCAGCCGTTCCATGTCAAGACCTTCCCGCTCCACCATGAGATACACATCGTGGATGGATGCCGGAAGGACGATCAGATTTCCATCCAGCTTTTCTGCTGACTTCTGCATCGTTGCCTCGTCCATCATGTACACCGCCCCATGATCCATGTTGTTGGTAAGGACATAAAAGTCTGCATCCGTCCTCCAGATTCTCTCCGGTTTTTTCTCCATGGCAAGGATATTCTGGTCATAGTGATGCTCGTAGGCATCCTCAAAATCCATAAGTACTGGCGGACGTTTTGCAAACATATTTGCCCATGCATCCTGAAAAAGCACCTCTTCTTCTATCCCCCAATGCTCCATCTGCTCTCTGGTGACAAGTCCGCAGTCCCTCTGAAACTTTTCGTCATACCCGCTGAGACGGCATACCAGCATGAGGTTTTCCTTCTGCTGATGCGCCAGTCCGTCCCATTCCTCTCTGCCTGCCGCATTGCACACTTCCAGAAACAGACAGTCTTTTATTTTCTCTTCATATCCGTTCACTTATCCTCCTCACATTCCCATGTTCATCGTATTTTCTGCTGTCTCTTCCACGGTTTCCGGCACCGGCTCTCCCGGCTGCCCTTCCTGATTCTGTGTCTCCCTGCTCCGTCTGCCGGATGCTCTCTGCTGTCTTGTGCCTCCCGTTCTCTGGGATTCCTGCTCCTGATTTGCTGTCTCCTGTAGAGTTTCCATTCTGCTCTCCACAAATTTTCTGACCTGTGCAGGAACATTTTTCTCATAAGATTTATCGAGATGGCTCTTCAACAGCTCCTCCACGGTTTTTCCTCCCTGCTCTGCCAGAAAAAAACTTAATGCCTCCAGTTTCTCCCCGGCAAATGTGATTTTTATTTCTTTTTCTGCCATATCGCTCCTCCTTTATTTCCATTTTCTGGCGGAAAACAGATGCCTGCGGCATCAAAAAATTTACTGCGGCCTGCCATACAGTACCTGCTTATCGTTATCAAACAGGGGACGGTACACCACCTTCCCTTTGGAATAGGACGCATCCACGACCATGCCGTCTCCGGCATAGATGCCCACATGCGTGATGTTCATGTATCTTCCGTTTGGTTTGTGGCTCCAGAACACAAGGTCCCCCGGCTGCAGTGATTCCTTTGCAACCGTCAGGTTATGCTCCACCATATATCTTCCCTGCTCTGCCGCCGTTCCCGGCAGGGAGATTCCTATCTGTCTGTAACACCACAGCGTCAGGTAACTGCAGTCGACATAATTCCCGGTTCCGCGGAGTGCCTGCGAGTACGGATGCCCCAGTCTTGATAATGCAAGCTGTACGATATCACTCCCATTCCCGTTGGCCGGCAGATCATACACAGGGATATCCCCTGCCCCGTTCCAGCCGCCCCAGTCGGAAAATTCATCCCCCTCTGTCGGGGCTGCCGTGTCATACTTTGCCACATACCACACATTGACTGCATTGGACTGTTGTTCATAAGTTGCGGTAACTCCATAGTCGGATGCAAGTTTTTGGAAGATTTTTGTCTTATCCCCAATGGCAACTGCCACGGTATATTTTTCCAGCGTGACGGTCCCGTCCTCCTGCTCTATGTTTTGTGTCCGTTCCTCATAATCCACAAAACAGTCTGCGAATTTTTTATAATCATCCGTCTCAAGCCGTACCCGGTCTGCGCCGAAATACAGAGAATAAAAAACGGATTTGACCAGATACCTGTCGCACACTTCCCCTTCTGTCATGCCATCAATGTCATCTAATATGGCATCCAGCTCCGCAAAACTTTCCTGCATCTGGCTGACATAAGCCTGATAATCCGCAGGCATTCCATCCGGTGCTTCCCCTCCATCGAATGCCAGATGCACTGCCGCCCGGTTATGCTCTGTTCCACCGGAGGCAATGCTAATGTAGCACATGACGGCAAGGATGACCGGAAGACACAGGGCTGCCAGTACGGAGGCAATCCCTGTCCACACTTTTTTATTGGTTCCGGCTGCTATGGCTGCCCTTGCGATCAGAGCGGCAGTTGCTGGCTCCATGGTGCTTCCTCCATTCTCTCTGCTTCCATCTCCTGTTTCATTCGTTCCCTGCTCTTTTCAACACCTGCCATCAGAACATCCTCATCAAATCCTGCCTCCTGATATCCGGTGCGGATGGTAGCAAGGTAATGTTCCGAAGGGACTCCCATGGCATACCCCTCCGTCATGGTATATGCCATCATTTTCTCCCGTTTTCCATCCAGCTCCACTTCCAGCATTTCTTTTCCATACAGTCTCGGATATCCCTCATAACGGTCCAGGTTAAACTCATCTCTCGGACTGATCTCCCAGATTAACACCGGTACACTCTCCCCTTTTTTCGGCTCCACCGTAGCTACCGCCCCGTTCCTGTTTCCACGGAACAACAGCTCATAGTCCTTGATTTCCCCGGTTCCTACCACCTTTGCATCGGGGCAGCGCAGTGCCATCTGCGCCCGGTTTAAGTTCGAGCCGTATGCAATATATCTTCTTCCTGTCATGTTCATATTCTTGTTTCCTTTCTCTGCGTTTTGTTTTTACATGGTCATGTTCATTCCCTGTGCATCCTCCGGCACCTCTTCTTCCATGCTGTCTGCCTGCTGTGCATGTCCGATTTCCAGTTCTTTCTTTTCTTTCATCGCACGCAGTCTTTCCTTCTGTCTCACAGCCTGTTCCGGGTCCTTCCATGCAATGCCGCCCTCCAGATTTTCCAGAAGAAACTTCCGCGCCGTCTTAAATTCATCCCCGATCATTCCCAGCCTTAACAGCCAGGTACGGAATGTATATTTTTCGTTGGTGCTGGCAGTCTTGATCCGGCTGGCACATTTCTGGTTCAATGCCTGCGCAGAAATGGCAAGGCAGAGCTGGATATATGCCTTTATTTTTCCTGCATGGGTAGTGGAGTTAAACAGACGAAACTCGATCGTTCCCTTCTGGAACACGCTGTGCAGATTCAGACAGTGGTAACGGCTTTCATGGTAATGCCTGTGCCTTCCATCAACCCCCTTGTACCAGATCCTGCTCACTTCCTCCAGACTCTTTGGTTTCTTCCGGTTCAGTTCCTGCAAAAAGTCCTCTTCCACCTTCTGGCAGTAACGATGCTCCCTCTCTACATCTACCTGAAGTGCCTTATAGATCAAATCTTCCTTGCTGTACATGATGTTGGTGATGTTCCGCAGTGTCCTTGCATCATGGGGTGCCGCGTTGATATGCACATGGATGCCTGTATTCTTTCCTGCCACTGCACCTGCATGCCGGAGCTGCCGGATGAGTTCTTGTATGACAGGGATATCCGCATATTCACAGATGGGGGAAACAAATTCTACCTTGTACTCACTCCCCGCATAACCGCCGCCTTTTTTCTGCGCCTCAATGCTGGAATCATACATGACTTTCCACCTACGGCCTGCCGCATCCCTGACACTGTACACTTCATAGCTTCCACCGTCATAGCTGGCCGCAGAGGAAAAATAGGCTGCCATGACCTCCGCAGCACGCTGTCTGGTAATACCTGTCATCTCGATCTCAATGCCGAATTTCTGCTCCCTCATGTCCATAGTCTGGCATCCCTCCTTCCTTTTCCCCCTGTCTTATCGTCCTCCGGCACTTCCGAACAGTTTCTCCTTGTACTCCGGTGCATGTACCATGAGGTTGTAACGTTCATTGCCGCATTTATAGAGGCACACGCCCCTCTGCGGATAACGGATCAGGTTGTATTCGCTCTGCTCAAGCTGCAAGGTATCGATATAAAATCTGGAATCAATGTTTCCCGCATTGAACAGAAATACATGGGTTGGAATGGAAAACAGCGGTTTCGTATACTCCCGGATTCCATCAATATTGAAGTCCTCCAGATTCTGGCTGGCAAGGATGACGGCACTGTCCTTTTTACGCACACGTTTCATAAAGTTTCGGATATATTCCACGGCGGTCAGGTTGGTAAGGAACAGATAAAACTCATCGATGCAGGCTGCCGTATGCCCGTTGGTCAGAAGTTCATTAGACATGTAGGAAAGCACATTAAACAGCATGGCATCCTTCACATTTTTGCTCGCCTGAAGCAGTCCCTTGACACCGAACGTCAGGAAGCTGCTGTCCGTGATATTCGTATGTCCGTTAAAAAATTTGGACTCCGCTCCCTTACACATGGAGTGAAGTCCAAGACAGATTTCCTGCAGAAGCTCTGCGGTATACAGTTGTTTCTTCTTCGCATCATAATGCTTGTATTCCTCCTCCATCAGATCGTAAAGGTCAGACAGGACCGGGTAATCCTTTGGCGTAAGCCTGCCAAAGTCCGTATCGTCCCTTATGTTCCACTTCTCATAAAGTTTCGCCAACATGATTTCTATCGTGTCAAGCTGGCTGTCCGTAAAATTCTTATAGCTTCGGAAAAAGTCTTTTAAGAAGGAGATATGCTGGCTTAATTTTGAGGAACAGCGGAATGCATAGGGTGCCTCCGTATCCTCCGGGCTGCCGTTTTCATCCCATGTTTTGGGTTCTAACACATTGATGATATACTCCCCGCTCATCAGATCCACAAAACAGCCTCCCAGATTTCCGGTCAGGTCAACATATTCATGCTCCGGGTCCAGGCAGATGACTTTCATCCCGGACTCACGCAGGATGGTCTGTATCAGTTTTAACAGGTAGGATTTTCCCTGCCCGGAGTTTCCAAGGATGAGGATATTGGCATTCGTCTTGTCATCCGCCCTCTGGTTGAAATCTACAATGACATTGCTTCCAAACTTATCCCTCCCGATATAAAATCCGTTCTTATCGGTCTTGCCGGAGTAGTTAAAAGGAAACAGGTTCGCCACACTTGAAGCCGGAAGCGCACGTTCAAACTGCTCCAGAAAGACATTCCTGCCAGCCGGATGCACACATAAGAACCCCTGCTTCTGGCGCAACAGCAGCTTATCCACATTCAGTTTGGAACGGATGAGTTCTGTCAACACTTCGGTCTGCAGCAGCTTTAACTTATCCATGTCCGCTGCGGATAACTCCAGATACACAGCCGTATGCAGTAACGGCTCCCTGTTGCGGTGCATGGTCGCAATGATGTTGGTCACATCCTGCAGGTTGCTCGCTGCCGTGACTGTCTCCTGTAAATTTTCTGTATTCCCCTGTTTCATGCGGTTCTTGTTTGCCGCATTGCTGATGATTTTTTTCTCCTCTGCCGGTGTGACCTGTCTGGTATAGATACGCAGTGTCACGCCGTCCTTTTCCCCAAGGTGGCGCAGGATTGCCTGCTCATCCGTTGCAGTCGGATATTCCCTGAGTGCCCAGACACTGCGGAACGTATTCCCGCAGATATAATGGTCCGTGTAAAACTGGATGACGGACGGTGCGATCATGTCAAGGAAACTCTTAAGCCTCTCTTCCCCCGGTGTCTGTGTCTGTGTTTTTTTCTTTCTGTTGTTATTCATTTAAAATGATCCACCTCTCCCCATCAAATTCTTCAAATTTTTCCGTTGTGACATTCTGTTCAAAGTAAACAGCCAGTATCCTCTTCATGTCCTCCTCATCCGCTCTTTTGGATGTAAATCCCTGTTCCACCAGCATTTTTTCGATACGGTTTAAGTAAGCGAACACCTCATTCTCCTTCTGGTTTCTCAGCCGGATAATCAGTAAAAACTCCCTCGCCGTTGCCATCTGCACCTGCATCCGGTCAAGGTGTCCTGCATCCAGTTCCAGCAGTTTCCGCACAGCCGGGTTGGTTTCTTCCTCCGCGCGGTTCTTTAAATATCTTTTATTGTCCTCAAAGTTTTCACGGGAATTTAAACACATCATCTCAATTTCCGTGATGCCTTTTAAGACCGTCATGAGCCCATAGATTCTTGCGGAAAGGCTCTCCTCCGACAACACGGACAGGTTGCTCGGCTGGATCAGAAAATAGACCAGCTCATCCTTCCGGTAGGTGCGGATGCTGTAATCCGACAGTTCTTTTGTCCCCATCAGCTCCCTTGTGGACTGTTCATTCTTCCGTTTCATTTGCGGTGTACCTCCATTCATAATGCTGCTGTTCCACCAAAAAATACGCACATGCATAGCGGATAAATTTTAAGATGGTGGTATCCTCCACCTGTATCGTTAAAAATGCGTATACGCCTGCTATCACCATCGGGAACCACAGTTTTGCATAGGCAAATGCAAACACGGATACCAGTACGATGATTCCTGTCACTGCAAGGTCTTTTAACTCCCACAGCCACATGCTCGCTTTTGATTTCAGATTATCCGGGTATATGTACATCCCGTTCTCCCTCCTGTCTTTCTAAAAAATAAGCAATGCCGCAGAGGATATATTCCACACACGGCACTGCCACGCTGTTTCCCAATGCCCGGTACCGGACACTGTCACTTGCTCCCGGAATGTCCGTCCAGTGGTCTGGGAACCCCATGAGTCTTTCACACTCAAGCGGTATGAGTTTCCTCACACGCTTTTTTCTCTGCAGGTCATCCGTGTATGCCACACAATGCCTGTCCTCTGTTGTCAGCGTATAACTGACTCCCTGCTGATAGCCGCAGCCGTTTCCCCCGTTTTTATCCTGACGGTTGATGACATTTCCGGCGATGCAGTAGGGTTCTCCATGAACAGCAAGCGGCGTATTGTTGCCTCCCGTCCCCAGTGCAGAAGTAACGGTCTGCGCCACCTTCACCGGTCCGCTGTAGCGGGTGTCCGGTCCGTGATTGTCAAACAGGATCGGCTGGTTATTGCCTGCCATCCCTGCCGCGGCTGTAATGGTCGGACAATATCCGATCCCGATTTCTGCATTTGCCTGACTGCTCGCCATGATAATGGGCGGTGTGCTTGAACTGTGTGCCAGAAGTGTACCGATAAGGTTCCGGTACACATCCATCCGCTGTCCTCCCTGATCCATCAGACACACTATGTCGGCTCCTGTGCCTGCATCAAAAGTGCCGCCTCCAAGATCGGCGGCAGCTTTTTTCCTCTGTTCCCTGCTCTCCTGATAATGCCTCCACACGCTTTCGGACTCAAATAATATCTCTCCGGCACTGTGGCCTCCAAAATCTGCGACAAGGAAGATTCTTCTGCGTCTCTGGGGGACTCCCCAAAATTGAGCGTCCAGTACTCTCCAAGCAACAGAGAATTCCTGTCCCAGAATAATCCCGGCAGGAGTCCATGCCCCATCCGGCGGTCCAGGTAAAGATACGGACTCCTCCGATATACCACAGACTTCTTCGAGGACTCTCTTAAAATCTGCTCCTTTTGGTTCTCCGCTTGAGAAGGCTCCCGGCACATTTTCCCAGACCATATACCGAGGTCGAACAGGGACATCTGCTCTCCTTCCACTGCTGTTTTTCCTCCTTTCCTCCTGCCTGCGCATTTCTTTTATGATGCGTACCTGCTCTAAAAAGAGACCGGAACGCATCCCCGCAAGTCCTGCGCGTCTCCCGGCAATGGATAAGTCCTGACATGGCGAACCCCCGGCTATCACATCCACAACCGGGAGGTTTTCCCCATGCAGTTTTGTAATGTCTCCCATGTGTTTCATCTCCGGGAACCGGTACATGGTAACTGCCATGGGAAACTTTTCTATCTCACTCGCCCACACAGGTCGTATGCCATTTCTTTTTGCTGCCAATGGAAATCCCCCGATCCCATCGAACAGACTCCCCAGCTTTTTCTCCATCCTTTCACCGCCTTATGCTGCCACTGCTTTGACAACCGTTTTTGAAATGTTGATGGCTGTCTGCGCTGCATAAACTCCGCTCATCAGGTTTGCCTTTGTGCTGGTGTCCAGTCCGAACTGTCCGGCAATCCTCGGCACCTCCGTGGAGGAAAGCATGACACCCAGACCAAGCAGAGGATGGTCCTTGAAGATCATGAGTCCTGCCGTGAGCATGGTGGACTGCAGGAAAGCGGTGAGACAGATTCCAATGACCTGCTTGCACCACTGGGTAAAACCGTCAATATATCCTCTTGGAACAGAAAACATATAAAGGCTTCCAACTGCGATCTGTATGAGCAGGATGCCTCCTCTTTTCAGGTTTCCGAAAAACACTTTTATCACGGCATACCCCATCATCACGGCACAGAATATCTGCAGGATCGGATTCCCCACTCCCGGCATGGCGGCTGACATAAGCACCTGCTGTGCAGTCATCCCGATGCTTTCCGCATCTGTAATGCCGGATAATGCCGATCCGAAGGAACTCTGCAGCGACACACTTAGGGAGTATAAGTTGACCGGAAGAATGGAAAACAGGCTGACCGCCATAAATCCCTTGACATAGTTTAAGGCAGTATCCTTGATACTGCCCCAGACTGTAGACAAAGCTCCTTCCTGTGAGGGAGCTTTTCTTGTGTCATGACTGC
>OGUN01002619.1_pt1 | contig 10578 bp, 6 predicted proteins | sample 1553621 | NCBI WGS metagenome assembly OGUN01 (sample SAMEA2580300, study PRJEB22360) | human gut metagenome | biome: human gut; feature: human-associated habitat; material: faeces | place: Denmark | collected 2008/2010
AAGGGCGGCACCGTTACGCGAATCCCCTGACGCCCAAGCTTCTTGATCATCATCTCGCGCAGATGCGGGTTGGCCGAGACGCCGCCACCGATGCAGTATTCCTTGCATCCGGTAGCGTGCAATGCGTTTTTGGCCTTCTTGTACTGCACGTCAAAAACAGCTGCCTCAAACGAAGCCGCCAGATCGGGCAGGTGAATCGTGCGCCCGGCCTTGGTCTCTTGCTCGATGTAGAGCGTCACCGCCGTCTTGAGGCCCGAAAGCGAGAAACGATAGTCTCCCCTGCTGTTAAGCGCGCGGGGAAAATCGATCGCGCGGGGATTGCCTGTCTCGGCCAGCTTGGAGATGATGGGGCCACCGGGATAGCCCAAACCCAACGCCTTGGCTACCTTGTCGAAGGCCTCACCCACGGCATCGTCGAGCGTCTCTCCGAGCACCTCGTAGTCGCCCCATGCCTTTACGTGCACGAGCATGGTGTGCCCGCCCGAGACAAGCGTAAAGATAAACGGAGGCTTGAGGTCGGGCTGCGCCAACAGGTTGGCGAACAAGTGGCCCTCCAGATGATTGACGCACACGAGCGGCTTGCCGGCAGCATACGCAAAGCCCTTGGCAAAGGCGACACCCACCACCAGGGCACCCACCAGGCCCGGACCTTGCGTCACGCCCACGGCGGCAAGCTCACTTGGCGCAATCGCCCCACCCTCAAGGCCAAGCGATGCCGCGGCATCCTCGAGCGCCGCATCTACGACACTCACAATCACCTCAACGTGCTTGCGCGAGGCGATCTCGGGCACCACGCCGCCAAAGCGGGCGTGAAAATCAATCTGTGTCGACACCTGGTTGGCCAGCATATTGCCATCCGCATCGATAATCGCCGCGGCCGTCTCGTCGCAGGAACTCTCGATAGCGAGCACTAGGCGGCGGCGTTCAATTTCGGCACGCTCCCCCTCGGAGCGCCCGGGCGCAGGCAGCGGCCATACACGCTGCTCAGCCGCCGTCGGCTCGGGCGAAGCGTTGTCGACCGGGAGCACCAAGGGCAGCGGCGCCGTCATGACGATGGCATCCTTGCCGGCACCATAGTAGCCGCGGCGCCGTCCTGCCTCGGTAAAGCCCAGAGCGTTATAAAGCGCGATCGCTCCCTCGTTGCCGTCCTCGACCTCGAGCGAAGCCGTGGTGCAGCCGAGCATCTGGGCATCATAGCTCACATGCGACAGCAGCTTGCGGGCAATGCCCTCACGGCGATGTGCCGAGTCGACGGCGACATCCAGAATCTGCACATCACCGTCCACGACCATACCGCCGGCAAGGCCCAGCAGCTTGCCGTCGTCGTGTGCCACCCACCAACTGCGCGGCGCAGCGACGTCCTCGCCCAGTTCGGACAGGAACATGCCCGGCGTCCACGCCTCGTGTCCGGCACCTTCAAAGCAGGCAGCCTCTAGCGCGCTCGCGCCCTCGGCATCCGCCGCGCCCATGGGACGGAACTGCAGATGACGACCGGCGAGCTCATCGGCAACGCCCGTAATTTCGCTCTGCGCACTCTCGGCAAGACCAAGACGCTTGCGCTCGTTTTCCTCGGCATCCGAAAGGCGCGTGTAAATCGGCAGGACGCGAGCCGGATCGCCGTCACCCGCAGCGTGCGCGAGCAGCAAGCCCTCGCCCGAAGGCCACCACAGGTCGCGCTCCACGCAGCGGGCGGTCTCGTCCTCACCCAGCAGCTTGCCATAGCGCACGAGACCGTCACCGGTCAGCTGAACCTGGTCCCAGTCCGCTGCTCGGCGCCACTCATCGAGCGCCACGGCGGCCTTGACCACGTGTTCGCGCTCAAATTGACGCTCGGGACCCTCATCGCCCAGCATATATAGTGCCGGATATACCTCACCGCGCATGGCATCGGCCAAGATACCAAGCTTGCCGCGCACGCCAGCCTTCCACGCCGTCCAAGCGCAAGCGTCGAGCGTCGACACGCCCAGCAGTGGAACATTGGCACCGCGCGCGAGGCCCTTGGCAGTGGAGATGCCGATGCGCGCACCCGTAAACGACCCCGGGCCGCGGCCGACCACGTAGTAACCAACATCGCTGCGATCCAGACCGGCTTGAGCCAGCACGCCATCAACGGTATTCACGAGCTCAACGTTGGCGTGACGGCGACACATGTGGTCGCCACTCACGAGCTTCGTCTCGCCCGTCTGCCCATCAATCCAGCTTGCCGCGCAGGCAAGCATGTCGGTCGAGGTATCGAGCGCCACCACCAGCGCGTTGTCGTTATGCAAGCTCATCTTGTACAGCCTTATCAATCAAATGGGAAAGCTCCATTGCGCGGTCACCGTGTGCCTCGAGCGTTATCGTTCGCACATCGCTGTCGCCCTCATCACGCTTGAGCGTCACCGAAAGATACTCATCCGTCAGCTCGTCCTGGAATTGTTCGCCCCATTCCAGCAAGCAAGCACCCTCATAGCCCAGCACATCGAAAATGCCCGTATCCTCGAGCTCGTAGGCATGCTCCAGGCGGTATAGATCAAAGTGAAACAGCGGAATACGACCTTGATCGTGAACGGCCATGAGCGCAAACGTAGGGCTCGTAACCATATGCTCATCGCCCAGCCCGCGCGAGACGCCCTTGGTAAAGTGAGTTTTGCCCACTCCCAGGCCACCGGTCAGGATGAGCACATCGCCGTCCTCAAGGCACGGTGCAATTAGCTCGCCAAAGTACTCCGTATCGGCAGCGCAAGTCGTTTTGTAAGTACCTACCCCCAGGCGCTCCAGGGACATATATGCTCCTTATTATTCCGAGGCGTCCTCTGGTGCGGGATGTCGCTCCAGATAGTCGCCCAGCATCTTAAAGTCTTCCTCCAGCAGCTCCTGCCACGCCGGATTGCGCAGCGCTGCTGCCGGATGGAACGTGGGCATTACTACAAAATGCCCCATCTGGTGGAACCTGCCGCGCAGCTTAGTAATGCCAATCTCGGTCTTAAGCACAAAGTGCGTCGCGGGGTTGCCGAGCGTCACGATAATATCGGGCCAGATGCTTCGAATCTGCTCACGCAAAAACGGCGAGCAAGCCAACACTTCCTCGGGACGCGGATTGCGGTTTCCCGGCGGGCGGCACTTAAGCACGTTGGCAATGTAGACGTCTTCGCGTTTGAGGCCCGCCAGCGACAAAATGCCGTTGAGGTCCTCGCCTGCCGCCCCCACAAAGGGCTCGCCCTGCAAATCCTCATTGCGGCCCGGCGCCTCACCAATAAACATCACGCGAGCGCGGGGGTTTCCCACGCCAAACACGATATTGTGACGCGACTGGTAGAGCTGGCAGAGGTGACAATCGCCCAGAACGGCCTCAATTTCCTCGAGTGCGACCTCACGTGGTGCCTGATGGGTATGGCCGGGGATGTGCATGACGCCCATAGCGGCTCCTACACGTAGACCTTGTCGAGACGCATGCCAAAGCCGCAGGCGACCTCGTAGTTAATCGTTCCACGCAGTCGGGCCATCTCGTCCATAGTGATCTCGGCATCGCCATCGCGGCCGACAATGATCATCTCGTCACCATACTCGGCCTCGGGAATCTCGTGTGCCGGGTTGGACTGAATGGCGACCATAAACTGGTCCATGCAGATATTGCCAACCTGATGCACACGCTCGCCGCGATACAGCACATCCATACGATTGGAAAGCGTACGCGATAGGCCATCGGCATAACCGATCGGCAGCGTGCAGATCTGAACGCGCGTACGCGGTACGCGGTAGGTAAAACCGTAGCCCACGCCCTCACCCATCGCAGGGTGTGCCACGCGCGTCACGCGCGCATGGACGCTCATAACGGGATCAAGCTGCATCACGCGGCCACTCAGCTCGCACGGCTGCATGCCATACAAGCCAACGCCGGCACGAATCATATCAAAATGCATCGAGGGGTCGAGCATCGAGGACGGCGTGTTGGCGCAGTGCACGATACCGCACTCAAAACCCGCATCCTTAATGGCCTGAACGGCCTCGGTAAAGCGCTGACACTGCAGCTTGTAGTCCCAGCCCGAAGGGTCATCGGCCGTGGCGAAGTGCGTAAATACGCCGTCGCACTGAATACCGCGATGGAAATTTATACCGCGGACAAAGTCGAGCACCTGCGTGTAGTGAACGCCGATACGATTCATGCCCGTCTCGATGGCGAGATGATACTTGCCCACTTTGCCCGCCGCGACGGCACATTCGCCATACGCAAGAGCAAAATCAGACGTATAGACCGAAGGCATGATATCAAACTCGAGCAACGTCGGAATGGCCTCGATAGGCGGCTCGCTTAGGATGAGGATGGGTTTCGTAATCCCGCCCTGTCGGAGCTCAACGCCCTCGTTAACCGTCGCCACGGCAAACATGTCGGCACCGGCCGAATACATGATCTTGGCGCACTCAACAGCTCCATGACCATAAGCATCGGCCTTGACCACGCAGCACAGGCGCTGACGTGGATTCAGCAAGTTCTTATAGGCCCTCGTGTTGCGACGGAGCGCCCCGCGGTCGATCTCGACCCAGGACCAGCGCGTCAAATCGGCTTTATTCATGATTAGTCATCCGACCCTTCGTCCATGATTCCCAGATCTTCGAGCGCATCCTTTGCCGCCAGTTCCATGGCCGGACCGATCAAGTCGATAAGATCGGTCGCGATGACGCTCTTCTCACCATACTCCGTCGCCGCGGCAAAACCGGCGTAGCTGTGAAGTGCGACGGCGTACGAATACAGCAACTCCCAACGATCCATCTCGTCGCGCATGGTGGCAAGCGTGCCGGCCAAAATACCCGCGAGAACATCACCCGAACCGGCAGTTGCCAGAGAAGCCGGACCCGAGAGCGCCAGCAGCACACGCTCAACGCCACAGATAGCCGTCGTCGGCCCCTTGGCAATGACCACCAGATTGTCAGAGCCTGCAGCCCAGACAACCTTCTGCGCGGCTGCAATCGCAGTACCAAGGTCGTTCACCTCGTCACCGGCAACCAGACGCGAAAGTTCACGATAGTGCGGCGTCATAACCAACGGCTGCTCGCGACGATACATCTCGGGATTACTATCAATACCGTCAATGGCAATCTTAGCAAGGCAGTTGAGTGCATCGGCGTCCAAGATAAGCGGCACATCAAGCTCGAGCAAGCCCGAAACCACCTGCATAGCGCCGGCAGATGTCGTCATACCGGGACCGCACAGTACACAGCTGTACTTCTTTGCAATCTCGCACACCGTCATGCGCGCAGCGGCGCCAAAGGAGCCGCGGGAATCAGACGGAATAGCAAAGACGGGAATCGAAGGAAGTGCCATGCGAATAAGATTGGCGCAGGCGTCAGGAGCCGCGACTGCCACGTAACCAGCACCCGCGCGAGCTGCAGACTTGGCCGCCATAATGGCAGCACCAGGATATTGCGCAGATCCGGCGACAATAAGCACAGAGCCACGGGAATACTTATCGATATTCGTAGGTAGTGGGGCAAAGTAATCAACTAAGTCACCGGGCTCGACAATCTCGGCGGCGTGGTCGACATCATCGATGACCTCGTCAAGACGGTCGTAAAGATTGCCGCAGATCAAATCGCCAGCATACTCAGGACCATCAGCGCTATACAGACCAATCTTGGGCGCAATCATCGTCACCGTATGCTCGGCACGAATGCAGTCGTCATCAACAACGCCCGTCTCGGCATTCAGGCCTGAGGGAACATCAATGGATACGACACAATCGGCGCATTCATTGACCGTAGGAATCCAGATGGAGAACGGCGCACGCAGATTTCCGTGGAAACCGGTACCAAAAATGGCATCGACAACAACATCGGCCTTATCGATCAAAACCTCGAGTTCGTCACGCGAGGGGCCGACGCAAACGTGCACATCGCGGCCGGCAGTACGACGAGCAACATGACGTGCCAGAGCAGCAGGAATCTCATCCGGCTCAACCGGAGAAACGATATCCACGTCCACACCCTTATGGCTCAGGATATCGGCGGCAACCCAACCGTCGCCGCCATTATTACCAAAACCGACCAGAACGAGAACCCGATCGGGATTGAGCTTCAAGACCTCGTTGGCGGCAAACTCACCCGCTAGCTCCATAAGCTCGGCCTTCGAAGTCCCTTCGCGTTCGATGATATCCTCGAGACGAACGACTTCTTCGGTACTCAAAACCGGTTTCATCTATGCTCCTAGCGTATCTTGCGAAGCATCGCCCAGGTGCTCCGTCAATGCTGAATTCTGCAGCTGCTCAAGCTCATCTAAAACAGAGCGAGCCTCTTTAAATGTCTGCGCTACGCGTTTCTTGGTGCTCACCTTTTCCTCTTTTGGCTTAGGCCGAGCATCTTCGGTAATCGCGATGGCATTCGCAACGGCCAAATCTCCTGTAAGCGTAATGGAAAGAGCGACTTCAACAACACCCAGTTCTTGAGCGATCTCGAGAGCACGGCCCGAAAGCAGCGCCTTCGGTTTGCCGAGTTTATCACGCGTAACCGAAACATCATTGCGACCCACGCCTTGACTAAAACCCGTGCCGAGAGCTTTAAGTACCGCCTCGCGCGAAGCAAAGCGGCTCGCATAGTGAGCAGCGGGATGCGATGATGCATCGCAATACGCACGCTCTTCTTCGGTAAACACACGCCGAGCAAACGACGGCGTCTTTTCAAGAATTGATTTCATGCGGGAAATCTCGACGATATCAACGCCGATACCAGCTTCAGCCATGTTCACCTCCATATCGCACAGACTAAGTTATTGTAGCCCGTTCGCAGAAGATGCGACAAACGAGGGTTATAAAACACAGCTACTATGTGAGACAAAAGCCCGTAAACGCAAAAAAGGGGAAGGCCGCGAGGCCTCCCCCTTCTCAGTTCAAGCGTACGGCTCGGTGCCGTCCACCGGTCAGCGGCGCCCTGGCCTCCCACGGGCTGACCCCGCAGTACTCTCGGCGCGATGGGGCTTAGCTTCCGGGTTCGGAACGGGACCGGGCGTGCCCCCCATGCTCTGGCCGCTGACCGGTGGGCGGCGCCCACCGTTACGGTGTCCGGATGTCCCTCTCACGTGCCCTGGGGGCCGCATGGCGCATAGGAAAGGTCTGACTCGGGGGCATCCTCGTGCCCGGACCGCGCATGAGCGCATGTCCCGCGGGCCGCGAGGTGCGGTTCCGGAAGAGCTCGGGCGATTAGTGCGGCTCGGCTGAGGCTGTCGCCAGCCTTGCACCTGCCGTCTATCGACCAGGTAGTCTACCTGGGCCCTTACCGGAAGGAGAACTAATCCCTGGAACGGCTTCCCGCTTAGATGCCTTCAGCGGTTATCCGCGCCGCACGCGGCTACCCGGCCGTGCCGTTGGTCGACAACCGGTTCACCGGAGGTGCGTCCACCCCGGTCCTCTCGTACTGGGGGCAGCCTCCATCGATTCTCCTGCGCCCACGGAGGATAGGGACCGAACTGTCTCACGACGTTCTGAACCCAGCTCGCGTACCGCTTTAATGGGCGAACAGCCCAACCCTTGGGACCGACTTCAGCCCCAGGATGCGATGAGCCGACATCGAGGTGCCAAACCTTGCCGTCGATGTGGACTCTTGGGCAAGATCAGCCTGTTATCCCCGGAGTACCTTTTATCCGTTGAGCGACGGCCCACCCACTCGGGGCCGCCGGATCACTAGAGCCTGCTTTCGCACCTGCTCGGCTTGTGGGCCTCGCAGTCAAGCCCGCTTGTACTCTTGCATTCAAAAGGACGGTTGCCGACCGTCCCGAGCGGACCTTCGCGCGCCTCCGTTACCCTTTAGGAGGCGACCGCCCCAGTCAAACTGCCCGCCTGGCACGGTCCCCGAGCCGGTTGACGGCCTCGGGTTAGGACGCCGGTCGCGCGAGGGCAGTATTCCAAGGGCGGCTCCCCGGGGGCTGGCGCCTCCGGATCGATGCCTCCTGCCTATCCTCTACACGCGGGACCAGCGGCCAATGCCAAGCTGCAGTGAAGGTTCACGGGGTCTTTCCGTCCTTCCGCGGGTAAGTCGCATCTTCACGACCAGTGCAATTTCACCGGGTCCATGGTCGAGACAGCGCCCAAGTCGTTGCGCCTTTCGTGCAGGTCGGAACTTACCCGACAAGGAATTTCGCTACCTTAGGACCGTTATAGTTACGGCCGCCGTTTACCGGGGCTTGGCTTCGGGGCTTCGCCTTAACGGCTAACTCCTCCGCGTGACCTTCCGGCACCGGGCAGGCGTCAGACCCTATACGTCGCCTTGCGGCTTCTGCAGAGTCCTGTGTTTTTGGTAAACAGTCGCTTGGGCCTCTCCACTGCGGCCCGCCTCCGCTCCCCGGGCAAGCCGGTTCACGTACGCGCGGGCACCCCTTCTCCCGAAGTTACGGGGCCATTGTGCCGAGTTCCTTGACCATGGTTGACCCGATCGCCTCGGTATGTTCTACCCACCCACCTGTGTCGGTTTGCGGTACGGGCGCGCACGCGCCTGCCTAGGGGTTTTTCTAGGGACCTCGGGCTCACTCGCTTCGCTCAGTCGCTTCGTCCGGAGCCTCGCCCTCCTGCGGACCGGATTTCCCTGGTCCGCGGGCCGCGCTCCATCACGGGGACGTCCAGAACCCCGCCGAGCCACCCCCATCCGTCGCCCCGTCGGTCGTAGCGCCGCGTGCGCGGTGCAGGAATGTCTGCCTGCTGCGCGTCGGCTACGCCTCCCGGCCTCGCCTTAGCCCCCGACTGACCCTGGGAGGATTAGCCTTGCCCAGGAAACCTCGGGTTCACGGCGGACGAGTTACTCTCTCGTCTCTCGCTACTCATGCCAGCATTCTCACTCCCATGCGCTCCACCGTCGGTCGCCCTCCGGCTTCTCCGCCCATGGGAAGCTCCCCTACCGATTCTAATGAATTAAAATCCCGCCGCTTCGGTGTCCAGCTTAGCCCCGTGTATTGTCGGCGCATGTCCACTCGACCAGTGAGCTGTTACGCACTCTTTGAATGGATGGCTGCTTCTAAGCCAACATCCTGGTTGTCTGGGCGGACGCACATCCTTTGCCACTCGGCTGGAACTTGGGGACCTTAGCGGGCGGTCCGGGCTGTTTCCCTCTCGAGCACACAGCTTAGCCCACATGCTCTGACTGCCGCGCTCTGGGCCGCCGGCATTCGGAGTTCGGTTGGATTCGGTAGGCGGCGAAGCCCCCTCGTCCATCCGGTGCTCTACCTCCGGCGGTGAACGCGCGACGCTAGCCCTAAAGCTATTTCGGGGAGAACGAGATATCTCCGGGTTTGATTGGCCTTTCACCCCTATCCGCAGGTCATCGCCGCCGTTTTCAACCGACGTGCGTTCGGCCCTCCACGGGGTCTTACCCCCGCTTCAGCCTGCCCACGGATAGCTCACCCGGCTTCGCGTCCGCGGCGCGGGACTCAAGTCGCCCTGTTAAGGCTCGCTTTCGCTCCGGCTCCCTTTCGGTTAACCTCGCCCCGCGCCAGCGACTCGCTGGCTCATTCTACAAAAGGCACGCCGTCACAACTGAAAGTTGCTCCGACTGCTCGTGGGCGCACGGTTTCAGGTACTGTTTCACTCCCCTCCCGGGGTGCTTTTCACCTTTCCCTCACGGTACTGGTGCGCTATCGGTCACAGGGTAGTACTCAGGCTTGGATGGTGGTCCACCCAGGTTCGGACCGGGTTTCACGTGCCCGGCCCTACTCAGGGACCGCGTCGCGCCGTCCGGTCTGGGTTCGCGTACGGGGCTGTCACCCGCTGCGGCCGGCCCTCCCATGCCGTTCCGCTCCCCAGCCGGACCTGCGCCCGGGGGCGGCAGCCCCCGGATGCGCGGCCCTGCAACCCCGTCGGCGGAACCCCTGCCGGGTATGCCCGCTCGACGGTTTGGCCATCGGTCCCCTTTCGCTCGCCGCTACTCGGGGAGTCTCGAGATTGATTTCCTCTCCTCCGGGTACTTAGATGTTTCAGTTCCCCGGGTTGTCCTCCCCCCGCCTATGTGTTCAGCGGGGGGATATGCACACTGCTGTGCATGGGTTCGCCCATTCGGAGACCCCCGGGTCGAAGGATGTGTGCTCCTCGCCGGGGATTATCGCAGCTTGCCGCGTCCTTCATCGGCTCCCTGTGCCAAGGCATCCGCCGTGCGCCCGTGGTATCTTGCGGGACCGCATCGGGCCCGCGGGATATCCACGTGTCGCTAATTAAGTTAATTAATCGATATCATGAATAGCGCTCGTATGTCGCAATTCGGGTATCTCATACCGCGGCACAGTGTCTTCACTGTGCTCGCGATCAGATGCTCCTCACTCATTATTAAGTGAATTCTTCTTGTTTGGATCGGATGAATGATTGCTATCATTCTTACGTTTAATCGCAGAAAAGAATCGAGTCTGGAAGAGGATACTCTTCCATCTCTCTCCTATCGCTATGCGGCTCTCAAGGTACGCGGGTGCGACCCCGGGGACCGGGTGCTGCGGGGACGTATCCTGGCGGACATCTACCGGACGGGCTCCTGCCCTCTATTCGAGTTAAGTTGATCTCTCTAAGAATGTGTCTCCCTAGAAAGGAGGTGATCCAGCCGCACCTTCCGGTACGGCTACCTTGTTACGACTTCACC
>OGUN01002622.1_pt1 | contig 10577 bp, 9 predicted proteins | sample 1553621 | NCBI WGS metagenome assembly OGUN01 (sample SAMEA2580300, study PRJEB22360) | human gut metagenome | biome: human gut; feature: human-associated habitat; material: faeces | place: Denmark | collected 2008/2010
GGCAGTTCACCTATTGGCAGAATTATTAATCATAGTATATAACAACTCGTTCTCAAAAACAACAAAAAAATATCAATCGGGGATGTATAAACCCACAAATCCGGGACAGACTACTACTATCATCGGATCCCCTCCTTTGATCTTACGAAAGATACGATAATACTTAATCCTCCCCTTTTGAAAAGAGGCACCCGTGGGTGCCTCTTTTTTTGCTATCAGTTCCTACAGGGGAACTTTTCCTTCTTTGATCAGTTCAATAAAAGCATCTGCCACCTCCGGATCAAACTGGGTTCCTTTATTTTTCTCCAGTTCCCCCATAGCGTATTCCACACTCAGGGGCTCCTTATATGCTCTCTTGGAGATCATGGCATCAAAGCTGTCGCACACCGCCAGGATCCTGCCAAGAAACGGAATCTCTTCTCCCTTGATTCCTCTGGGATAACCCTTGCCGTCATATCTCTCGTGATGGGAAACGACCGCAGGGATCACATAGTTCATATTCGGCAGATAGTGGATCATTTCGATGGATTTCTCCACATGGCTCTTCATGATCTCATATTCTTCATTCGTAAGCTTTCCAGCCTTTTTCAGGATGCTCTCCGGGATACCGATCTTACCGATATCATGCAAAAGGCCTGCCACCTTTACGGTCTGGATATCGTTTCTGGACAAGCCCAGCTTCTGGGCCAGCAATACCGCATACTGGGATACATTGGTGGAGTGCTGGAAAGTAAAGGAATCCTTCGCATCAATAGCCGCCACCAGTGCATACACCGTAGGCGCCACCTGCTCGTAACCGGTCTCCTTATCCTGGCTCTCCTCATTGATACTGCCTTCATATACCTGGATCCGGTCCTTACCATTACGCTTCGCATAAAAGGCCGCCCGCTTGGACTGCTGGAACAATTCCAGCGCATCCGCTGCCAGACCGGGATACCATGCCACACCAACGCTGAATGTAATGGGCTGCATGACCTGTGGTTTATTTGTAGCATTCTCCTGTACTGCCCGGGTCAGTTTCTCCGCCAGTGCCACCAGTGGTTCCCTGCCGGTCTCCGGCACAGAGACCAGAAACTCATTGGATCCTACCCGGAATACCTCTCCGTTCTCCACATTATCCAAAAATCTCTTCGCGCACCATTGCAGAATCCGGTCGCCGGTCTGTTCTCCGTACAGGTCATTGTATAACTTAAAATTATCCATGTCCATGTATAAAAAGCCCCGTTCTTCTCCCAAGGCACCATCGCGGCGCAGATACACTCCACAATAGCTGCGGTTATACAGGCCGGTCAGTTCGTCATGAATGGATACCTGATATACCTTTTCATAAGCATCAATGTTTTTCAGACTGCCGGAAGCAATATTTGCCATCTGCCGGATGCAGTCCGCCTCGCGGTAATTGAGCTTACTCTCCCGCAGACGCTCCATATATACAAATCCACAGACCATATTATCATATTTTAACAGGGCGATCTCCGGTGTCTCTTTTGTCTCTTCCTGCTCTACGATGCCACAGACTCTCTCCACCTCATCTTCGCCCAGCGGGATATGTCCGCTCTGTACCACCTCACGGTAACCGTCATCATTTATATTTTTCTCAAAGATTCTGGATTTCCAGCCCGGAATTGCATCATCCAGAATGTCATGCATATTGGCAAACAATTCCTTACGGTTTAAAATGGATGCCGCTCTGTCCTGGAATTTCCGCAGTCCCTCCAGCATATGCTTCTGCTTCTGGTTCAGGATATCCTCCAGACGCTTTCTGGCAAAAGCTACCACCAGCACCGTCCAGGCACATTGCAGAACGATATAGATCAGCAGTTTCTGCGTTACCGCCCGCTCCAGACTTCCCAGCACATTTTCCAGATTATGAGACAGGATGACCAACGGCAGGGATGCCACCACAACTGCCAGAAAATATACTGCACCTACCGTTACACGATAGGAAAAATCAAACAGATACTGCTTGTACATGATATAGACCATGCACACCGCCATACCAACGCAGCCCAGCATATCATACGGAAAGACGCTTCCCGGAATCAGGCAGAGCAGATTTCCCATCAAAACAAACAGGGTTCCCAGTAACAGCGGCTGTAGTTTTTTACGCAGCTGTAGGTCTCCACCGATCTTGCAATGAGCCAGATAAGTGGCATAGACCAATACCGAGACCTCCAATACCGTCAACACCCAGATTCCGGATGTTGCATGATACATATAGACATAAGTTCCATCGGCACGGGTCGTCACTTCCGGTGCCGGCAGGATCGCGCCACTCCAGGCATTGCCCAGAACCAGAGCTGTCGTCAGGACTCCATAGATATAGATCAGCGCGTCATGCTCCGTAATTTCCAGAAAACCAAATAGAAATGCATACATAAACACTGGAATCACCAGCAGACCAAACAGTGCAAAATTATGCCAGAAACGAATTCCCGGAAATACCTGTAGCCGCATGAGAATCACCCCACCGGTCCACACCAGGCAGGAAGTCAGCACTGCCCTCAGACTACGGACTGTCCGGCTCTTCATGGTATTGAAAAAGCAGAATAACAGAAAAAGGGAGCACAAAAAGGCTCCCACCGGAACACCGATGTAGAGATTTCTATCTAATGTCATATCCAGAAAGCTCTCCATACTTGTATTACTCCCTCACACTTTTGTTTTTATTTTCGAACCGATATCCCTTTTTCGACCCGAATCCTCTTATGTATGTAAAATTATACCACATTTTTCCTTTAAAGACAATGGTACATCCAAAATCCGCTGATTCTCAGATCCGCGAAAAGGCAGACGTAAATTACGGCACTCTTCCTTGTATTCTCCGTCCACGATAACATCCAGAAGCGGTAAAAGTTTCGTGATCACCGGATCTCCCGCTTCCATCCAGGCCAGAAGATCCTTATCAAAATCATAGCCGGTATAGCACCAGATCGTCTTCCGGGGATAAATTTCCCTTACTTTCTTTACCAGAGAAAGCACCGTTGCACGGTTCTGCGGTTCCATAGGTTCGCCGCCCAATAAGCTTAAGCCCCGGATATAGTCCGGGGCCAGTGCCTGTAAGATCTCCTGTTCTGTTTCCAGCGTGTAAGCCTGTCCGTACTGAAAATCCCAGGCCACACTGTTAAAGCATCCCTTGCAATGATGGGTACAACCGCTGACAAACAGCGATACTCTCACGCCGGGACCGTTTGCCACGTCCGTTTTCTTGATCGTCGCATAATTCATAGGACATTTCCTTCCCTTTTACTATCTGCATATTACAGATGAAGAACTCTTGCCTTGATCTCCTTGGTCTTGCCGGCATTCCAGAAGTTCTCTCCAAGATAACCGCAGGTTCTTCTGGTGACATTCATTTTCGCATGATCCTTGTTGTGACACTGAGGGCACTCCCATTCCATATTATCATTGATCATGATCTCACCGTCATAGCCACAGACGTGGCAATAATCGGATTTGGTGTTGAACTCACCGTACTGGATATTATCGTAAATAAAACGGATCACTTCCTCGATGGCTTCCACATTATTCGTCAGATTAGGTACCTCCACATAAGAGATCGCGCCTCCCAAAGATTTATTCTGGAATTCACTCTCGATCTTAAATTTGGTAAATGCGTCGATCTTCTCCCGTACATCCACATGATAAGAATTTGTATAGTATCCTTTATCGGTGACATTGGAAATATCACCGTATTTTTCCCGGTCGATCCTTGCGAAACGATAACACAGTGTCTCAGCAGGAGTTCCGTAGAGGCTGAATGCAATACCGGTCTCCTCTTTCCATTTTGCGCAGCGATCCTTCATATAATCCATGACACGCAGGGCGAATTCCTTGCCGGGTTCCACGGTCTGGCTGCATCCTTTCATCAGATACGTGGTCTCATACAGTCCGATATATCCCAGAGACATGGTGGAATAACCATTGTGCAAGTATTTGTCGATGGTCTCGCCCTTCTTCAGACGGGCGATGGCTCCGTATTGCCAGTGGATGGGGCTCACATCGGATACCACACCTTCCAGTGCCTTGTGACGGCACATCAATGCTTCATAACACAGTTCCAGACGCTCGTCCAGCAGTTTCCAGAATTTCTCTTCATTTCCTTTTGCCAGAATACCGATCTGCGGAAGATTGATGCTGACAACGCCCTGATTGAAGCGTCCTTCCCACTTGTACTCTCCGTTTTCATCCTTCCAGGGAGACAGAAAAGAACGACAGCCCATGCAGGAAAATACATTTCCCTCGTAATTCTCACGCATCTTCTTCGCGGAGATATAGTCGGGATACATTCTCTTGGCAGAGCACTGTGCGGCCAGTTTGGTCACATAGTCATATTTTCCGCCCTTTAAGCAGTTGTTTTCATCCAATACATAGACCAGCTTCGGGAAAGCAGGAGTCACATAGACACCCTTCTCATTCTTGGTCCCCTCGATCCGCTGACGCAGGATCTCCATGATGATCTGCACGGTCTCTTCCACATATTCGTCATTCTCATCGATATGCAGGAAAAGTGTGACAAAAGGAGACTGTCCGTTGGTGGTCATCAGAGTATTGATCTGATACTGGATGGTCTGCACACCGGATTTCAGTTCGTCATGCAGGCGCATCTGCACGATCTTGTCCTTGGCTGCCTGATCCAGAGTATCCCCGAATTCTTCCTCCAGCTGTTTTGCAAATTTTTCCTTACTCTTACGCAGATATTTCCCCAGATGCTTGATATTGACGCTCTGGCCGCCGTACTGGTTGCTGGCCACTGCCGCAATGATCTGGGTGGTCACGGTACATGCCACCTGAAAGCTCTTGGGAGACTCGATCATCTTGCCGTTGATGGAAGTGCCGTTGTCCAGCATGTCCTTGATATTGATCAGACAACAGTTGAAGATCGGCTGGATGAAATAATCCGCATCATGGAAATGCAGCACACCGTTATCGTGCGCCATGGCAATATGCTCCGGCAAAAGCAGACGTCTGGTAACGTCACGGGACACTTCGCCCGCAATATAGTCTCTCTGAGTGGAAGCCAGACGGGTATTCTTGTTGGAATTTTCCTCCGCCAGCTCCTTATTCTCATTCCGGATCAGTTTTAAAATAGATTCATCCGTAGTATTGGACTTTCTGAGCAGACTTCTCTGGTAACGGTATACAATATACTTCTTTGCCAGAGTATATTTATTGTGCTCTACCAGATGCTCTTCGATCATATCCTGGATATGCTCCACGGTCTGGGTCTGTCTGCCCTCCTGCTGTACATCCTCCAGAATCTCCTCGATCAGTCCCTCACTGGCACGATACCGCTCCTCCACTTCATTGTTGGCCTTATGGATCGCTTCCCGGATCTTCTCCTCTTCATAAGGCACTACTCTGCCGTCTCTCTTCTGAATCTTCATTGCTGTTTCCCTCACTTTATATCATTCCCATAAGATACGAATTCCTGCATAAGCCGAAAGAAAAGCCGCATCGGAAGCAAGTTCCCGACACGACTTTTTCTGCAAATCATAGTGTCTCACTAGATTTTGTGTTTTTCAAGCAATTTCGTATCTACATCTTGTATCTAATATTATAGTGAGGATACATGGAAAAAGCAAGTATCTTTTTTAAAACATTCCTCTTCCACCATAACCGCCGAAGCATAAACCGCCACCGCCACAGCAAAGGTTGCAGAACAGATTGGCCAGACAAATTTTCAGGCACAGGTCGTTGCCACCCACATGGGGATAGCCATAGGCTGCCTGTCTGCTCTCATACCACTGTCCCCCGCTCTGTAGTCTCTGCAGGAGCATCTGGTATTCCATATTCTGAGGCTCCAGTGCCACTGCCTTACCTGCATGCTCCAGTGCTGCCACATTGTTACCAAGTCCCATATGGGCCATGGCGCTGTAATAATACCATCTGGCCGTCTTCTCATGCTCTCCCATGCCATCCAGGGTATTTCTGGCCTCTCTGTAATAACCGTTTCTGAGATAATTACCGGCTGCCCGCAGTCTCGTCTCTTCCTCATATCCGGAAGTCTGCTGCTGCCAGCCTGCCTGCTGCCAGAAGTCTCCAAAGCCCTGGCTGAATCCGCCATAACTCTGTCCTTCTGTCCGTTCCTTCATGATCTGCTGATACGCCGCCTGAATCTCCTTGAACTTTTCTTCCGCCTGAGCCTTGTTGGGATTATTGATATTGGCATCGGGATGATATTTTCTGCTCAGGATCTTATATGCTTTTTTGATTTCTTCCTCGGAAGCATCTCTGCTCACTCCCAGGACACTATACGGATCATAAGTCATTTCCTGTTACCTCGTTTACACTGTCTTTTTCCCGTTTTTCCCGTACGATCTCATAGCGGCACCATACTCCGGAATACAGAATATTCCGCAGAATATCCACATTCTGTAAAATAGGAAGCTGCTCAAATTCCTTACAGCATTCAGACATCATCATGGTCAGGATCTGTCTGCATTCTTCTTCAAATCCGGGTTCTTCATATCGTTTCTTTAGCGGATTATAAGTCCCCTTCTTAATGTCCTGCTCTACATCTTCATAGGCGTCCATGAGGTAAATGAACTTTCCCAGAAAAAATCCAAGTCTCTCCAAATTATCCTTCCACTCGTCTTCGCGGCAGGATACGATCTGTGCCATGACTTTTCCAAACAGTCCCGCCATGGTATCGATGTCCGCATCACCCTGCTTTTCCGCATCCACAAAATCCTGCGTGGCCAGAGAGATGCTCCTCACTTTATCCGCATAGAGCAAAGGCTTTTTCCGGCACTTTTTCCCCAATAGATAACTGTATGCCAGTCCTTTCAGACTATGCTCATCCTCCCAGTCATCCTCTGCCTTATAGCAGGCAAACAACACCGTCATGTCCGCCACATAATCGGTAAAAAGATTTCTTCTGATCTGATGCTTTTCGAAAGGATGTGCCACACATCTGCACTGTCCTACGACATCTTCCGGTTCATACAGTCCGGTGAGCAGCATCAGAATAAAAGTCATATCATAATTCAGGGAAAGCTGCCCCAGCACACCATAGCGCTCCTTCAGGCTCTGGCATAATCCACAGTAATAGGATCGATACACATCATACTCCTTGAATTTCATCTCCGACTGATTGACCACAATATATCCGAACATCTGACTCACCATCCTTTCTTATTTCCCGGTTTTACTTATTTTCCATTTGTAATCCTGCCTGTCCTGTCAGGTCTTGCGGATAAATTCCTCTCCGCATTTTCTGCAGTGGATCGCAATCTTTCCTTTGTGTCTGGGCACCCGGAGCTTCTGTCCGCATTTCGGACATTTAAAGATCTTATAATCCCTGTGTCCGGCAAAAAGTTTCTTCCGGCGCTGCCACCAGCTGCGCACCTTCATTTCTTTTTTGAGATACCATTGGTTCTCCGCACTTCTCTTGCTCATATTCCTGGAAAACATCCGGTAATAGACATAGACCAACAGGGCAAGAGCCAGCACATAAAATATTCTCAAACCAAAAAAAGAGAGCGCCAGGCAGACCAAAGCTACAATCATCAGAAACTGATTGAAGCGGTCATTGCCATAACGCCCCCACATGAAACGCTGTAACTTCTCTTTCATGAAGTACCACCTTTCGTCTGCCACCATGCAGGGGATACATTATCCAAATCTTTCAGAGCCTCGTTCGCGAAGCCGGCTCTGAACATTACCTACATTATGGTCTGCCGAAAAGTAAAAAGCAATTAACTAAATATAAACTTTTGTAAAAGAACTATTATTTATTATTCCGATCCTTCTGCCACAGCTCCTGTGCACGCACGTCCCACTTTTTTGCATACTCCGCACATTTCCCACACAGATGCTCCACGGATTCCGGTGACTGTAAGTCGGTGGAATGAGCTTTTGTTTCATGTACCATGCGCTGTAAGATCTCCGGATTCTCCAGCATCGGGCAGGGTTTTAAGTGATTACAGTTAAACGGTTGGTTCTCACGGTACGCCATGAACAGAGGCTGCTTCAGTGCGGTCAGCAGGTCCACCTCCTTGATATTGGCACCGGAATAATGAATGAATACACAGGGTTCCACATCCCCATTGGGATTGATATGACAGTAGTTTCTGCCGCCTGCGATACAGCCGCCCACATATTCACCATCGTTCTGGAAGTCAAAGGCGAAGATGGGCTTACCGCCCTTCATAGCACGGATTTCACGGATGCGGTGATACATATACTCTCTCTGATCCGGATCCGGAAGCAGCTCACAGGATGCCTCATTTCCTACCGGCATATAATGGAAGTACCAGCTGAATCTGGCGCCCTTTTCAATGATCATATCCAGGAATTCATCACTGGTGACTACCTTATAGTTTTTGCTGGTGTAGCAGATAGAAGTACCGAAGATCAGACCGTACTGCTTCATCAGATCCATGGCATGCATGACCTTATCAAACACGCCCTTGCCACGGCGCAGATCGTTTACTTCATTGAAGCCTTCCAGGCTGATAGCTACGGAGAAATTTCCTACACGCTTCATATCCTGGCAGAATTTTTCATCGATCAGGGTGCCGTTGGTAAATGCATGGAAGCCACAGTCATCATGCTTCTCACATAAACGGATGATATCGTCCTTACGCACCAGAGGTTCGCCACCGGTGAAAAAATACAGATAAATGCCAAGCTCCTTACCCTGGGTAACGATACGGTCCATATCTTCAAAGCTTAAGTTCAGGCGGTTGCCGTATTCTGCTGCCCAGCATCCGGTACAATGCAGATTGCAGGCACTGGTGGGATCCATCAGGATCAGCCAGGGAATATTACACTGATGCTTGACGCGCATCTCATTGATCTCTTTTTTGCCACAGAAGGCAGCCTCAAAGCCATAGTCCAGCGCAGACATTTTGATGACGTGGGGATCTACTTCATTTAAGATGCGGTTCACATACTGCATCCATTTGCTGTCCGGTTCCCGGATCATACGTCTCGCCGCATCGTAGCTTTCCTTCGAAAACGTATTTCCCATAAATTTTTCGGACAGATCCACCAGCTTTAAGAAAGCTTTTTCCCTGTCCTCTTCATCCTTGTTCACATACTTTAAAATTCCGTCGATCGCTGCACCGAAAGCAGCTCTCTCTACCTTGTGTTTTACGTCTGCCATATTATCTACCTCTCTTTCGTATTTTTACATAAATATCCCTGTTTCTAGCTGTAATAGCGGAACAGCACATCGATCCCTGCCAACAGGAAGATGATCGCACCACTGATCAGCACACGGCTTCTCCCGTGACATCCGATCCGGTATCCAGCATAGATACCGGTAACCACGGCTAACGCAGCCATGATCGCCAGCTGTATGATCTGTACGGTTACTCCGGTGTCTAAAAATCCCATGCCGATTCCCGACAGAAAAGAGTCCACACTGGTAAGCATGGCCCAGACACATAGCTGCTTCCAGGCAAATACATCCTCCCTGCGTTCTACCGGATCCCGCATCCGGGATGCCCGTACGATCAGCCAGATCGCGATCAGGAAAAAAATAACAGCGGAGGCTGCCCGGAACAGTCTCTCTGTCCGCTGATAATTCATGGCTATATAGGGAATCTCCGAGATCAGGCTTCCTAATAGCATCGCTCCGCTCTGCCAGCCGGTGAACAACAGAGTCATTTTCAGGATCTGTTTTTTATCCAGTTTAGAAAGCATTGCACCTTTATATAATGCATAGGTAAGAACATCCAGGGAAAGTCCTACCGATACGATCAGTATTTCATACCACGCCATCCATATATCTCCTTTCTGCGATTATGATATGCTATTTCCGGACATATAGTAAGATACAACCCCGGCACAGCGTTTTTCCTGCTTTTACATTATTCCGATAAATGTAAATAATCCGCGACATTTTGCGGAAAGTGTCGTTTTGGGTTGAGAAACGGTAATTTTTTGTTTATAATATTTCTATCTTGGTTCTTTTTATGGGAAAAGGAGTCATGTGATGAAGACAAAGGAATTATTGGCAGACAGCTTTCGGACACTTGTGCTTACCGTGCCTTTTCAGAAGATATCCATCAAAATGATCACGGATGGTGCTCATGTGATCCGCCCGACTTTCTATAATTATTTTCAGGATAAATACGAAGTGATCGAGTTCTTGTTCGACCGGGATATCGGCAGCAAGGTCGAAGTCATGATTGAAAATGACATGGAACAGGAAGCTATTAAACTGATGTTTATCTGCTTTGAGAAAAATAAGGAATATTACCGCAGACTTTTTGAGATCACAGGTCAGAACAGCTTCGGAGAATTTTTTGCCCATTACTGCGAAGAGACTTTTTTCTGTATTCTCTCCAGACATCCCATGAAGAAAATGCCCTGCGATCTGATCACTCCGCAGTCGCTGGCGCATTATAATGCCCTATTACTGATCGAGATCCTGAAGCTTTGGCTCTCTTCTCCCAAGAATGTGCCTGCGGAGAAGATTTTCGAAGCTTATCAGTACATAATGCGGACGCCGATCCTGGACATGATCCAGTATCCGGAGATATAAAAAGACAGGTCTTAATGACCTGCCTTCAGACTGTAGACAAAGCTCCTTCCTGTGAGGGAGCTTTTCTTGTGTCATGACT
>OGUN01002626.1_pt1 | contig 10561 bp, 9 predicted proteins | sample 1553621 | NCBI WGS metagenome assembly OGUN01 (sample SAMEA2580300, study PRJEB22360) | human gut metagenome | biome: human gut; feature: human-associated habitat; material: faeces | place: Denmark | collected 2008/2010
CCACGATACATACAGGACACTCGTATATGTCTGCTGCATCATACTTTGCAGCGTATGCATCGACAAGTGCTTTTCTTCTGTTTACTGACAGACTTTCCGGAAAACAGTCACGGCTTACCGCAACTATACCGATTTTCATTTTTGGAATATTGTTCATAGTGTAAATCTCCTTCTCTTATATATGCCCCATCGGACAGATTTATTGTTCTTATGTGCTAAGTATATATCCGGTCCAGCTTAATTGATACCTATAATTTAGTAAATTTAGTGTATTTTTCAACTTAATTTACTAAATTATAATGTTAATACTATATTGTCATGTTATAATGAGGCAAATAAAACATAAGGAGCCATGCCATGTCTATCACAGCAAAAGAACTTGCCAAACAACTTAATCTTTCTGAAGCAGCTATATCGATGGCACTTAATAATAAGCCCGGTGTCAGCACACTCACCAGAAAACGTGTGCTCGAAGCTGCGGCCTCTGCCAGATATGATTTTTCAAGAATATCAAATACCAATGAAACTCCGGCCTCCAATGGCACATTATATTTTGTAATATACAGAAAGAATGGCGCTGTAGTTCCTAATTCTCCTGTTTACACACATACAGAGCACGGCGTTTTGGTACAGGATGTTCCATTCTTTTCACAGCTGTCAGAGGGTATTGATTTAGGCTGCAGGCACTGCCACTACTACCTGAATATCAGCTACATATACGAAAATGACGATATTGAGGCTTTGCTATCTGAGTGGAAAAGGCTTGGAGCAAAGGGTATCCTGCTGCTTGGAACCGAGATGGAAAAGCATGACATAAAGCCCTTTACAAGGTGCGGTCTGCCTGTTGTGCTAATAGACAACTATTTCGAAGCCTTAAACCTCGATTGCGTGACTATAAATAACCTTCAGGGTGCCTATCTTGCCACAGACTATCTGATCAAACAAACACATGCACAGCCGGGATATCTGCATTCCTCATACATTATAACAGGCTTTGAGGAGAGAGCCGACGGCTTCTATAAAGCAATACGCAAAAACGGTATGTCAACCTCGCGCTCAGTCGTACATCACCTCTCCCCTACAGTTGACGGTGCTTACTGCGATATGAAGGCAGTAATAAAAAGCGGTGACGAGCTTGCCCGATGCTACTTTGCCGACAATGACCTGATTGCTGCCGGAGCTATGCGCGCACTTTCAGAGGCAGGCTACCGCATCCCTGAAGACATATCAGTAATAGGCTTTGATGATATGCCAATGTGTACCTACATTACACCGCCTCTTTCAACCGTGCATGTTCCTAAGCAGTACATGGGTGAAATTGCAGTAAAAAGGCTTGCAGAGATAATAAATTCTACCTCTGCAAGCCATGTAAAAATTGAAATAAGCACAGAAATTATAAAGAGAAAGAGTTGTTAATTTCTATACATTCACTTATGCATTTTTCTGAACTGCCGATGCACTAAGTTTGCCATCCTTCACATCTATAAGAATGGTATCTCCTGCTCTCACACCATCTGCCAGAATCAGCTTTGCCGCGAGTGTCTCGACATGCTTCTGCAGATATCTCTTGAGTGGTCTTGCTCCGTATACCGGATCGTAGCCATTGTCGGTGATAAACTGCTTTGCAGTGTCTGTCAGCTCGACTGTGATTTCCTTGTCTACAAGACGCTTGTTTAAGTCTGCCATGAGCAGGGTGATGATATGACCAATGTTATCCTTTGTGAGAGGCTTGAACATGATGATCTCATCAAGTCTGTTTAAAAACTCCGGTCTGAAATGACCCTTAAGTTCATCCATGACGCGGTTCTCACACTCTGTGCTGATGCTGCCGTCTGCTTCTATGCCCTCAAGAAGCTCCTGTGAGCCGAGGTTGCTTGTCATAATGATGATAGTGTTTTTGAAATCCACGGTACGTCCCTGTGAGTCAGTGATTCGTCCGTCATCAAGCACCTGAAGCAGTACGTTGAATACATCCGGATGGGCTTTTTCCACCTCATCAAAGAGTACTACTGAGTATGGCTTACGCCTTACAGCCTCTGTGAGCTGTCCACCCTCATCATAGCCTACATATCCAGGAGGCGCTCCGATGAGTCGTGACACTGAGTACTTCTCCATGTACTCACTCATATCGAGTCTGACCATGTTGTTTTCATCATCAAAAAGACTTGCTGCAAGTGCCTTTGCAAGCTCTGTCTTACCTACACCTGTAGGTCCGAGGAACATAAACGAACCTATCGGCTTTGTAGGATCCTTGATGCCTGCCTTTGATCTGATGATAGCCTCTGTCACCTTTGTGACTCCGTCATCCTGTCCTATTACCCTCTTGTGCAGCTCCTCATCGAGGTGAAGTGTCTTATTACGCTCACTCTCCGTAAGCTTTGCAACAGGTATTCCTGTCCAGCGCGAGATAATGAGTGCAATCTCCTCATCGCCCACGTTCTCACGTACAAGCGATAAGTCTCTGTCCTTAAGCAGTGCTTCCTCTGATTCCAGCTCCTTCTGCAAATTTGGAAGCACGCCGTACTGCAGCTCTGCCGCCTTTTCCAGGTCATAGTTCTGCTGTGCTGTCTTGATTTCATTCTTTGTGGACTCAATCTTTTCACGAAGCTTGCTGACCTTGTCAACTGCGCCCTTCTCGTTCTGCCACTGTGCCTTTTTGGCATTGAAGTCATCACGCAGCTCTGCAAGCTCCTTTTGTAGCGCTGCGAGCCTGTCCTGACTTAAGTGGTCTGTCTCTTTCTTTAGAGCTGTCTCCTCTATCTCAAGCTGCATAATCTTACGATTCTGCTCATCAAGCTCTGCCGGCATTGAATCAAGCTCCGTCTTTATCATGGCGCATGCCTCATCCACAAGATCTATTGCCTTATCAGGCAAAAATCTGTCTGTGATGTATCTGTTTGAAAGCACTGCCGCTGTGACAAGTGCCGAGTCTGTGATTTTAACGCCGTGGAATACCTCGTATCTGTCCTTAAGGCCACGAAGTATTGAGATAGTGTCCTCTACTGTCGGCTCGTCTACCATAACAGGCTGGAAACGTCTCTCAAGGGCTGCATCCTTCTCAATGTACTCACGGTACTCATCAAGTGTGGTGGCACCTACGCAGTGCAGCTCACCTCTTGCAAGCATTGGCTTAAGAAGCTGTCCTGCATCCATGGCTCCGTCTGTCTTTCCGGCTCCTACTATTGTGTGAAGCTCATCGATAAAGAGAATTATCTGTCCGTCAGAGGCTTTTACCTCCTCAAGCACTGCCTTAAGTCTCTCTTCAAACTCGCCCCTGTACTTAGCTCCTGCAATCAGAGAGCCCATATCGAGTGCAAACAGTTTTTTGTCCTTTAAGCCCTCAGGCACATCGCCTTTTACGATACGCTGTGCCAGTCCCTCAACGACTGCCGTTTTACCAACACCCGGCTCACCGATAAGTACCGGGTTATTTTTAGTCTTACGCGAGAGGATACGCACTACATTTCGTATCTCATCATCACGGCCTATAACAGGATCAAGCTTCTGCTGTCTTGCACGCTCCACCATGTCGTAGCCGTATTTCTCGAGTGTATCATAGGTGGCCTCAGGGTTATCGGATGTGACCTTCTGATTGCCCCTTACCGTAGAAAGTGCTGTGAGGAATCTGTCTCTTGTGAGACCATACTCCTTTATCAGCTCCTTCATTGCCTTGTTTGGATACTTCAGCAGACACAGAAAAAGATGCTCTACCGAAACATACTCATCTCCCATTGCCTTTGCCTCGTCCTCAGCATGGATAAGAACCTTGTTTAAATCATTGCCCACATAGACCTGTGCACTGCGCTTACCTTTGTTCGCGCTGCCAGATGGCGCTTTGCATTCTCTGTGAAATGCTCTACGTTTATCTCCATCTTGTCAATCAGCTTCGGTATCAGTCCATCCTCCTGTGAAAGTAATGCCACAAGCAGGTGCTCCTGTTCTATCTCCTGATTGCCATAATCATATGCAAGCTTCTCGCAGTCATTGACTGCCTCTATTGATTTCTGTGTAAATTTTTGAATGTTCATAGTCTCACTCCCTTCTACTATGTTATCCATAAATATGATTCTTATGTGTCATACAGGTAATATCAAAATTTTATCTCTAAATAATCCTTTAAATAATTCTTCAATATTCCTTGTGACTATGTTATAGCACGCAAATTAGCACTCGTCAAGTGAGAGTGCTAACAATTTTTATTAAATAAATATAAACTTTTGATTTACAAGCAAAAAAGAGTGATTTACATCACTCTCTTTTACTCAATCGGCTGCACAATCCCCGAAACATTTGCCAGATTCTGCATCTTGTCATCAGCGTCAGCCATGATATCTGCGCATTTCTTAAGCTCCTGCTGCATCTCCTCCGTGAATACACGGCTCTTCTTGTAGCGAAGCTGATGCTCTGTGCTGGCCCAGAAATTCATGGCAATGGTACGAAACTGTATCTCTATCGGAACCTTGTCCTTGTGATCCGAAAAATACACATCAACCAGCACTATCATATGAAGACTCCTGTAGCCATTCTCCTTCGGTTTTTTTATGTAGTCCTTTATTGTGACAATCTCGACATCCGCCTGATTCACAAGCATATTGGCCACCTGATATACATCGGATATAAATGGACAAATGACTCTGACGCCGGCTATATCCTTAATCTCACGCTTCATGGCGTTGGTGGTGAGCGGAATGCCCTTTCGCTTCATCTTGTCTATTATGCTGTCAAGCGACTTTACACGGCTCTTTATGTTCTCGATTGGATTTCTTTCGTGATTGTTTTTGAATTCATTATTTAATATCTGCAGCTTTGCTACTATCTGCTGTATACCCGATTCGTAGTAGAACATGATGTGTTCATACTGCGAGGCAATTGAACTGAATTCGCCCAACATCGGCAGCATCTCTATTTGTGTATCATCCATGTTTACCCCCCTTACATATAATATATTTCCGCTTCCCACTTTATAATCTATGCAAGCCGGCATAGCATGCAGTATACTCTCCGGCAGAAGGTTTACGAGTGGGAAGCTGCATTCCAATTAATTATTTACTTAATTTAGTAAGTAACAGCCGTGAAATTCGGTATGTTACTTCGATGAGGAGCACTCCTGCAACTACATCATATATCACATGCTGCTTCGTAGTCAATGTGGATATGAATACTGCTATAGCGCAAATACAGAAAGTTGTACGTATCCACTGCGGTACTTTTTTATTGCCGCGGATGCCAATATAGCACAGCCAGCTTACGAGGCAGTGTATAGATGGAAAAAGATTGTCCGCCGCATCCATACTATATAAAAAGCGCATGAGCTGTGCCCATATGTCTGAGCCCACTATTTCCGGGCGGGTGTTGGTTGTAGGATACACGACATAACAGATAAAACAGACTGCCTTTGCCAGCCAGTCTGCCATGAGAAAACGATAACAGTGCCTTTTATCCATCGCTGCATTGTACAGATATCCTATAATCCAAAAAATATAGCAGCCAAAATAAATGACTACGGTAGGGTACACAACCGGTATCATATCATCAAGCGAGGTCTCTATATTGTGATGGATAAAACCGCCTGCAATAGCACGCGCGCCCCAGTATACACTGAAATTGAGCACTACTGTAAAAAGCAGCGGAATACGACTGTATTTTGGAAGTATTCTGTTAAAAAGCTGTCCTGTTTGCGATATGCTGTCCCTGGATAACACGTACTTCTTTGTCTCCTTTTATACACTCTTTAATTTCCGGAAGCAGGTCAATATGACCTTTTTTAAACAAAAGCACTATTGTGGAGCCAATCAGCTCAAAGTGCCCCATCTCTGCGCCCTTTCTCATCATGACATTCTCGTGGTCATTGACTATGCCTCCCACAAGCAGCGCACCTATCTCAATCTGTGCCACCTTGCCAAAATTAACTGTATCAAGAATTGTCCACATACGCCTGTTTTGCCTGTATACAGGCGCATTTTCCAGTGCAATAGGCTGTACACTGTGAAGCAGTCCCTTCACAAAATGATTCCTGCCCTGAAATCCATCATCTATATAGCAGTAATGATGATAATCGTTGGCACAAAGACGCAGTATCACGCAGTCTCCTCCAACAAATTCCTTTGCAATTTTTTTGTCGGTGACAAGGTCCGTCACCTTGTACCATGAGCCCTTGATGTGAAAGCTGTTGTTGCTTTTTATCCTGTATGCACTCAGGTAGCCATCACACGGACTGATAAGATGCTCAGCCTGCCTGTCCACCTCAATATCATCGCGCTTTCTGGAGAAAAAGTCCTGAAAGCTGTTATATTTCTGACCCTTAAAATCAGACATGTCTATATTGTTATTCTTTATATACCGGCTGATAAACGGCTTAGACAGCGGGGAGCGTGCTACTATTTCTCCGAGCTTAAGTGCACCTGTATGCAGAAGCACCTTGAGTGTCATACGCCCAGGTGCCGTGGTGTAAAGCCAGTCTACAAACGTTTTTTTTGCCATTAAATAAGAACCTCCGCAATGAGAATACAAAACTCAACTGCTCCTATACCTACAAGCAGAACCTCGCCAAAAAGAGATGGCTTTTTGAGCTTTACTGGGAGCACGTAGCAAATGCCAATGATTAAAAGGGCAAGTGCCGCGATTGTCTGTGTATGTATAGCTGTGAACTCTCCAATCAGATATACCGCCGGGATAGCAAGCGCACTTGAGGTGATTGGAAGCCCCAGATAATACTGTCTGCGCTCTGCTGTCGCTGCCTGCCTGTTGGCCTCATCCACATTAAAGTATGCCAGACGGATAAGCCCGCAAAGAATGAATACAAATATGGCGGTAAATGCTATTGAAATCTTTGGAGTCACACAAAATACCCACACTGCCGGAAGCACGCCGAAGCATATGATATCACTTAACGAATCTATCTGTATGCCAAATGTTCGCTCGTCCCTGGTACGATCCTTCTTTGTGGATGCAATGGTGCCGTCAAACATATCACAGACACCGGCCAGCATAAGGCAGATTAGTGACCCCACATACCTATCCTTTATGGCAAGCATAACTCCAAGGAAGCCTATCCACATGCCTATGTATGTAAGCACTACCGTGTAATTATAAAAGCCGATGAGCCCTGTCTTTTTCTCTGTGTCTGTATTCCCTATATCCAGAGTATCTGCCATTGCAGAATTAATATTCATATTATTCATATTATTCATATTGATTCCCTTACTTTCGATCTTTTGTTTTTATCAGATAGAACATGATAAGTTTTCTCATTTACCATTAAACGGTAATATTATATGCCCATACCTGATATATAATAACATAAACTCATTAATTATTTGTTTAAACTTTTCTTAATATCTCTTATTTTTAGCAAAAAACAAGGCAGAACCCGCTTTCTGATTCTGCCCGCATACTATAGCATATCATGAATTATATCTTTAATCTCCTGCTTGTCCTTTTCAAGAACAAATGCAAGCTCTGCATTTAAATTGTGCTCTGCCATCTTGCCATAGCGCTCATCGACGGATGTAGCCTTCTTGCCTGCCTGTGCACGCTGCTCATTTCTGATATGTAAACACTTTAAGAGACTGACCACATTATCCGGCTCACAGCTTCTGACTGCCTCCTTATAGAGCGTTTCACGCTCCTTCTCATTGTTTACCACGAGTGCCTCTATCTCAGGTACTCTATCAAGCACCGCCTGTGCCTCATCCTGTGTTATTACCTTACGTATCCTCTTATCAGCATTGTCGACAGGTATATACACTCTGTCATTCTCCTCCTCAACAGGGCGGAGTAAAAAATATGACTTGAGCTTCTTGTCTCCTGACATGTCTAACTCCACGATTTCGCTTATTTTACAAATTCCATTTGTAGCATTTAATACGTAATCACCTATTTCGAACATATCACACCTCTTTCGTTATACAATATTATTTTATCACTTTTTCACGAATTTTGTAAGAGGAATTTTTCAGAAATGCCAAATATATCAAAAAAGCGTGTTTTACGTCAATAAAACACGCTTTAAAAAATTACTCAATCAGCTGCTTCACGCGGTCATCGAGCTGGAGCATACGGATAATAAGCTCTATTGAGCCCTTGATACCGTAGCTGGCACTGTTGATACAGATATCATAGTTACTTGCCTTGCTCCACTTTCTGCCGGTATAGAATTTGTAGGTCTTCAGATGTCTCTTATCCTCAGATTCTATCCATTTCTTTGCCTGGTTCGGAGTCACATTCTTATTTATCTCAAGGAAACGCTGGACTCTTCTCTTCTCCGGTGCTGTGATAAAAATACTTATGTGAGGAATATGATTGTTTGTCAGAATCGCATCTGCAAAACGTCCCATAACAATGAAGTCCTCCTGCTTTGCCTTCTCTACAAGGAACTTGCTTGTATCAAAGAAAAGCACATCCTCTGATGCAAGTCCGTGGTATTTCTTAAAAGCTTTTATGCGCTTTTTGATTCCCATTCGCTCTTTTTTCTGGAATGTAGCTGTAGCCTGGGCTGCTTCCTCTCCATCCTTCTGTCTGAACACCTCATTCATGACAGACACATCATAGAAATTCATACGAAGCTTGTCTGCAAGTGCAAATCCAATCTCATTTCCACCACATCCGCAGGAACGTCCTATACAGATAATCAGATGATCGCCCGTCTTGAAACGATCCTTCAGGTTTACGGTATTTAAATCCGCTATCTTTGGATCGAGGATATCTCCGTCAGCAAAGCCTGTCGGGAGCTCCGCTATCTCCTCTACTATGTTGTTGTATCTGACCATGATATCATGCCTTGTATCGTGATCAGGTATTGTTCTTGCCATGTTGCTTATCAGGGCAAGCTCGCTTCGGATTCTTGAGCTGTTCTGCCTTGAGTGCAGATCCTCCATGATGTTACGGATACATATATCCTTCTCGCCACCAAATACCCTGCCGAGGGATGAGCCTAATTTCTTGTATACTTCGGCATCAAGCTCATAGATTTCGATGGCAAGAGCTTTAATTTTCTCGTCATAAAATTCCATAATTCATCCCTCCTATAAAAAGAATATGATCATATCTATGATGAAAACAGGTATCAGATAACGCAATGACCACCACATGTAACCAAAGAACGATGGCATGTTGATACCGTTTTCGTCTGATAATGACTTGACCATAAAGTTCGGTGCATTTCCAATATATGTGTTGGCTCCCATAAATACAGCGCCACACGAAATTGCCATAAGCATCTTGACCGGCACCACTCCCAGTGTAGTTGCGACACCTGTAGTAAAGTGCATGGCACCCGCTGTAGTAAGGAAAACCAGATATGTCGGTGTATTGTCAAGGAAGCTTGAAAGTGCTCCTGTTGCCCAGAACATCTCAAACGGCTTTGTGATTCCAAGACCTGAACCTGCACTCTTTAATACCATAAGAGCAGGCTGCATGGTGATGAAGATTCCGATGAAAAGCACCGCAACCTCCTGAATTGCTCCCCATGTGAAATGGTTCTGCACACGAACCTCCTTCGGTGTTGTCTTGAAGGAAAGCAGGGCTGCAAGCAGAATAATAGCAATCTCAATAATTGCAGGCACAGTGAGTGTAACCTCCCTGAATATCGGAATACCGATAACCTCTCCTGCAGCATTCTGGAATGCAGAAAGCTTAGGAAGCACACCGCTTAGTATAACAGCTATGACAATCATTACGATATATAAAAAGTTGTGGGCACCCTTTATCCTGATGAGAGGCTCATTTTCCTTCACCTCAGGCATAAGTCCCTTAGTGATATCCTTCTGGTATGCCTTCTTGTCCAAATGATAAAATATGGAAAGAAGCAGTATCATATTTATTAAGAGAACCGGAAACAGCCTCATGCTCCAGAAGAACGATACTCCTCTTGAAAATCCCATGAGCAGTGGCGGATCTCCGATAGGTGTAAGACATCCTCCGATATTTGACACAAGAAAAATGAAAAATACCATGATGTGACGCTTGTTCTTTCTCCATGAGTTCATCTGTATAATCGGCCTTACAAAAAGCATACTGGCTCCTGTAGTTCCTATACAGCTTGAAAAAAGAGTTCCAACAGCAAGCATGATAACGTTTACCTTTGGGTTGCCGACCAGACTTCCCTCCAGCTTGATATTTCCGGCTACGCAGAACAGTCCAAAGAGCAGAACGATAAAGGTCAGATAGTCGCCTATCAGACACTCCAGTACCGTCTCTACGGCTTTTGGTGCTCCATAGAACAGCGCGAACGGAATGGCAAAAAGCAGTGACCATAAGATAACTGCATGAGCTTGATGCTTCTCCCACCATTCAGGCTTCACAAGCGGCATAACTGCTATGCACAGTAATAAGCCCGCAAATGGGATACACAACATTAATAATGTGTTTGACATTCTTTTCACCTCTACTTTGTTAAAAAATAAACTAATTCAAATCTAGTTCATTTTACACCATTATTTTTTATTTGCAACTGTTTATAGAAAAATTTTAATTTATATATGTTTTTTATATAATATTCACATTTTTATAAACAATAATGCATTACCAGTTGGTAAAATTATCTATAATATAGTCTGCATCA
>OGUN01002639.1_pt1 | contig 10519 bp, 10 predicted proteins | sample 1553621 | NCBI WGS metagenome assembly OGUN01 (sample SAMEA2580300, study PRJEB22360) | human gut metagenome | biome: human gut; feature: human-associated habitat; material: faeces | place: Denmark | collected 2008/2010
ATATCATTCAACCCCTTTTTCGAGGCAAAAAACCGCCCGAAAAGACTCGAATATACAAACTTGTTCAAAAATGTTTTGGTATATTTTCAAAAAAGTTTGCGGAACAAAAACATACTATACGGCAGAGCCGCAACAAAAGAACGGAGGGGTAAACAGACACGGTTTATCGAATGCATATACGCATGACTCAGGTAAGAGAAGAAACGGCGATTGCAGATAAAACACGGTCAATTGAACAATTGCTCAATTATTTTCAAAAAACTGTTGACAAGGAAGGGGCAGCTGTGTATAATAACAATTGAACAGATGTTCAACTGTTTGCGAGAACAAGCAGGCAGTTGATAAGGTGATAAAAAGGGGGCCGGGATTTATGGGCGACACGATTCCGAACTGTGAATTCATGCATGCGCATGAAGAAATCATTGAAAAGGTCAATGCATCGATGCCCGATGAAGAACTTTTGTACGATCTTGCGGAGTTGTATAAAGTGTTTGGAGACAGCACAAGGATAAAAATACTCTATGTGCTGTTTGAGAGCGAAATGTGCGTATGCGATATTGCGCAGCTTTTGAATCTCAGCACTTCTGCAATTTCGCATCAGCTTCGCGTGCTGAAACAATCGCAGCTTGTAAAGTTTCGGCGCGAGGGCAAAACCGTTTTCTATTCGCTTGCGGATTCTCATGTACGCTCCATTCTTGCTCAGGGAATGGAACACGTGTGCGAATAAACGGTAGGAATAAAGACTGAATCTGTCTTGAACGAAAATAAAACAGTACCTGTTCAGTGAAACGGGCCGTGACAATAAAACAATTAAAATCAGGAGGATGAATACCATGAAAAAGACTTATAGAATTGAAGGACTTGACTGTGCAAACTGCGCCGCGAAGATCGAAGGCATGATTTCAAAGCTTGACGGTGTGAATTCATGCACCATCAATTTCATCACAGGCAAAATAATCATTGATGCCGATGATGAAAAATTTGAGACTGTTTTGAAAGAGGCTGCGCATGTTTGCCGCAAAGTTGAACGCGATGCGGAAATTATCGTCAAATAACGAACTGATGATAATTTGCTGCTGAAAACGATTCGGCTGCCGCAGACCGTGCATGAACGTTAATTCTGCGGCAGTCAATACTGACAGCGTGACAAAACAAAGAAGGGTGTATTTTCGATTTCGATAATACGAGGTGCGATATGACAAAATCACAAAAACGCGAGCTGACAATGATTATTATAGGTGCGGTTTTGCTTGCTGCCGCAGTTGCCGTTACTCATATTTTTTCCGAAATTCCGAGATGGAGCAAACTTTTGATTTTTGCGGTGCCGTATATTGTTCTTGGCTTGAATGTAATCCTTGATGCTGTACACGGACTTGCGGGGAAACAATTTCTCGACGAAAAATTTCTTATGTCCGTTGCATCTGTCGGTGCACTTGCCGTGGGAGAATATGCCGAAGCGGTGCTTGTCATGCTGCTTTACAGGCTCGGTGAGCTGCTTCAGTCGATTGCTGTCGGAAAAAGCAGGCGTTCGATTGCCGACCTTATGGACATTTGTCCGGAGAGTGCGGAGCTTGAGACTGTTGACGGAATAAAGCAGGTTTCGCCGGATGAAGTTCATGTGGGCGACATCTTTGTTGTCCGTGCGGGGGAACGTGTTCCTCTGGACGGCATTGTGGTTGAGGGGAGCTCAAGCCTTAACACGGCTGCATTAACGGGAGAGTCTGCACCGCGGGATGTTGCGGCGGGGGGGGGGAAAAAAAACCCCCCCCCCCCGCCGTTGTTACGACTGAATTTGTTATCCTTTGATACCACCAGTCTGCAAGCCGGAAACGAAATATTTCTGGCAGCAGATGAAGATGATGAGCACGGGGAGCAGGCTTGCCACAGACATGGCAAAGACGTAGCCCCACTGGGTGAACTGATGCTGGCCGAAAAAGCCTGAGATGGCGATGGGCAGCGTGCGCTTCTGGGTGTCGTTCAGAACCGTCAGCGCCCACGGGAATTCTTCCCACGCCGTCAGAAAATTGAAAATGCTGACGGATGCGATGGCCGGACTGGCCAGCGGGCAGATAACCTTGAAGAACACAGTGAAAACGCTGCCGCCGTCCATGTAGACGGCCTCGTCGAATTCTCTCGGAATGCTCTCAATGTAGCCCTTGATCATAAACGTGGAAAACGGAATGACCCAGGCCACATAGAACGGCACCAGCCCCAGCAGCTTGTTCGTGAGCTTGAAGAACGAGGCGAGCTGATACTGCGTAATGATGAGCGTTGTGCCTGGGATGATCATCGTGCCGATGACAAGCGCAAAGAGCGCCCTTCTGCCGGGGAAGCGGAAGCGCGCCAGACAGAAGGCCAGCGCCGACGAGACAAAGGCCGCGATCACGACGGTCAGTATGGCAACAATCGCGCTGTTCAGAAAATTGACGTAGAACTTTTCCTGGCTGAAGATGTACACATAGTTTTCAAGCGTAACCGTATCGAGCGCCGGGAAAAACTTCGGCGGGAACTCATACAGGGCGCCGTTCGGCTTCAGGGACGTGCTGATCATATAGATCATCGGCATGACCGACACCGCGCCGCCCAGCAGCAGAAGCACATAGCGCAGGATATTGGACGGAAGCTCCCGTTTTTTCAGTGTATGCATGGCAGTCCCTCCTACGAATTGGCCGCGTCCTTCTGCTTCATGGCCTTGAATTGCAGAATGGCGAGGAAAATGAGCGTCACGGCAACGACGAACGACAGCGCGGCCGCGTAGCCGAAGGAGCCGGTGTTGAACGCTTTGTAATACATCCATGTGAGAACCGTCTCCGTCTGGTGCATCGGCTTGCCGCCGGTGATCATCTTTATGGACGTAAAGACGTTGAAGCCGCCGATGGTCAGCATGACAAGCGCAAAGAGGATCGTCGGCTTGATGCTGGGCAGCGTCACATAGAAGAACTTCTGGAACCCACCGCAGCCGTCGATCCCTGCCGATTCATACAGCTCCTGGGGAACGCTTTGCAGCGCGGCCAGGAACACGACCAAATTCCACCCGACGCCTTTCCAGATACCGAGCATCATCGCAACCGTCAGTCCGCCCCAGCGGCCGTCGAGCCAGCGGATGTTGGACGCCGTCAGGTGCAGCACGTTCGTGAGCACGTAGTTGAGCATACCCTCGGTGTTGAAAATATACCGGAAAATCAGCGAGACGATGACCCAAGAGGTGATGACCGGGATGTAATAGATCACGCGGAACGTGACACGGAAACGTGGGATGGCATTGATGAGCACTGCGGCCAGTAAACCCAGGATCATCTGCCCCGGTACGGTCACGAGCGTGTAGATCAGTGTGTTCGCAAACGCGACCCGGAATGTCTCGTCGGAGAGAACGTCGATGTAATTTTGCAGCCCGATGAACTTCTGATGCTGCATCGAGCCGAGATCCCATTGCAGAAAGCTCATGTGCAGAAGCTTCCCGATGGGGTAGATCGTGAACAACGCAAAGACCAGAAGCCCCGGAAGCAGCAGAAGGCCGACCTGAAGACGGTCGCGTTTTGATTTCAGTTCCATAGAGCAGCTCCTTTCAAGCAGCCCTGCGGCTGCCTCCGATTTGCCATATTTTCAAAGCAGGCCGGAGCCTGCTTTGAAAATAGTTGCATTTGGTTCGTCTATCTGATATACTGTGTTTATTCGGCAAGCAATCCGTCGATCGTCACAGCCAGCTGATCCAGCGTCTTCTGCACGTCCGCGCCGTTGACGATCATGTCGGTCATGGCGACGGTCAGCGCGTTGTCGATCTCCGACCAGGAGGCAACGGTCGGGCGGGCCTTGGCCGTTGTGATCGCCTCAAGGAACGGGGCAAAGGACGCATCCTTTACGGTCTGGCTTTCCAGCGCCGCCGTGCTGACGGGAATCTGGCCGCACTTGGCCATCTCTTCCTGGGCGTATTCGCTGGTCATGAACTTCATGAATTTCCAGGCGCCGTCCTTGTTGGCAGTATTGAACATGGCAATGTCCTCGCCGCCCAGCACGGAGATCGAGCCGCCGGAACCGGCAGGCACCTCGCTGGTGCCGTAATTGAAGTCGGGATATGCACCGGCCAGCTCCGCGGTCTTCCACGGGCCTTCCAGCAGCATCATATACCGGCCGGTGCCGAAGCCGTCGGTCATGGGGATGTCGCCGCTGTTAAAGCCGGTGAATTCGCCGTCTGCGTAGAGGTCAACCAGCTTCTGCACGGCTGCAACCGTCTCCGGGCTGTTGACATAGCCTGTAGCCGTGGTGCAGGCGTCATCCGTGATGCTGCCGCCGTTGCTCCAGATGTAGGGCAGGACGTTCCAGCCAGCGAGGGCAGGCTCGTTCAGGCCCCAGACCTGCTGGCCGTTTTCATTCGTACCGGACAGGGTATGGATCGCGGCGAACATCTCATCCATTGTTTTGGGCACTTCAATCCCGGCCGCCGCGAGTGCGTCGGCGTTGTAGAACAGGATCTTCGTATTCGTGTTGAGCGCCAGCGCGTAGTAGCTGCCCTTGACCATGGCGGTGCTCATAGCGCTGGGAAGAAGCTGGCCCGCAACATCGTCAAAATCGCTCATCTGCTGATCCAGAGGAACAAGAATGTTCATTTTCTGGAACTCCGGGACCCACGCGATATCCAGACGCGCGACATCGGGCAGGGTGTTCGAGCTTGCGCTGACAAGGATCTTGTCGTGCAGGTCGGCCCACTCATGCGAGACGGCGTTGACCTTGTAGCCGGGGTTCTCTTCCTCAAATTTGGGGATCAGCACATTCATCAGAGTCTCATTCTCTGCGGACTGCGCGCTGTAGTGATGCCAGAAGTTGATCACAACGGGTTCTTCGGGCGTGGCTGCGGGCGTTTCTGCCGCCTTGTCATCGGCGGGAACGGCCGCGTTATTTGCGGGCTGCTGGGATTGGGCAGTGTCTGGCGCTTTTTCGGCGCATGCAGTGAATGCCGCTAACATCACTGCTGCGATCAGGAAGAGCGCCAGCATTTTTTTGATACTTGTCTGTTTCATGATTGCACCTTCTCCTTTAATTGATTGTTGATGGATCGGATTATCTTAACGGACTTTGCAGGAAGCTCTGTTTCAAAGCGTCCCGGGTCGTCCGTCAGGATCGTGGGATGGAAGGGTTTTTCCTCCGTCATGCCGCCCGTCTGGCAGCAAAGCGTCCACTGGGCAAATTCCCGCGCCCACTCCGGGATCGGGAGCCGCCCGCGCCAGGGTGCCGCACCGGCATTCAGGATAACGAGCGTCTGCTCACCGGGCACCCAGCGCGAAAAGGCGTATACATTTGCCCCATCGTCCGCCAGCACGGTGCGGTAGTCGCCGTCCGTCAGGGAATCGGATGCGAGCCGCAGGGAAATGAGCTGCCGGTACCAGTTCAGCAGCTGCCGGTCCTGCTTTTCCCCGTCCCACTGCATCGCCATGCGGCAGCCGGGGTCGTTCGGGCCGCTCAGGCCGATCTCGTCGCCGTAGAAGATCGCCGGGGAGCCGGGGAACGTCATCTGCATCGCCACGGCCAGCCGGAGCCTCCCCTTGTCGCCGCCCGCTTCATAGAGGAAGCGCGCCGTGTCATGGCTGTCCAGTAGGTTGTACATCCGGAGGTTTGTTTCGCCGGGGTACAGCGCCAGCGCCCTGTTGAGGCGGCAGCCGAATTCCGATGCAGGAAGCGCGTCCTTCGCCAGCCACGCCACAGCCGCGTCCCGGAAGAGGTAATTCATTGCGCTGTCCAGCCGGTTCCCATTCACGAGCCGCCCCGCGTCGCCCCATGTCTCGCCCAGCAGGATGCAGTCGGGTTTCCATCCGCGCATCTCCGCGGCGAAGGCCTCCAGGAATGCGGTCGGCAGTTCGTCCGCCACATCCAGCCGCCAGCCGTCGATATGGAATTCCTGCAACCAGTACCGGCCGATGGAGAGAAAGTAGTCCCGAGCGTCCGGATCCGCCAGGTTCAGCTTCGGCATCCATTTGTAATGCCCGACGCAGTCGTAATTCTGCCGCCCGGCGTCCACGGGATAGCTGTGGATAAAGAACCAGCTGCGGTACGGCGACGCTTCGCCGTTTCTGACAACGTCCTGAAATTTGTCCCACCAATAGCCGCAGTGGTTGAACACGCCGTCGAGGATGATGCGCATCCCCCGGGCATGTACGCCGTCCACCAGCCGCCTCAGGCCGTCCTTCGTGCCGAAGGCCGGGTCGATCTCGAAATAATCGGCCGTGTCGTATTTGTGATTCGACGGCGAACGGAATATCGGCGTCAGATACAGGCACGTCACGCCGAGAGACTGGATATAATCAAGCCCCTCCGTGATTCCCGCAAGGTCGCCGCCCATGAAATTTTCCCGCGTCGGCGGGGCACCCCAGGCGTCCGCGTCTGCCGGGGTGCGGGAGGGGTCTCCGTTTTTGAACCGCTCCGGGAATATCTGATAGTACACCTGCCGGCCCCGCCACCCGGGTGCGGAAAAGCCGTCCGTCGGGTTCGGCCAGAGGAATTCAAAGAAATTCCCGTTCATGGCAGGCTCCGTCTCCTGTAAGCCGTTCGCGCCGAGCCAAAGCTCGTCCGTTCCGGCTCTCAGGTGGAAACAGTACCGGGTGTATGCCGCGATCTGGCCGGTGCAGACCGTCGTGCGGTAGTAGTCGTGCAGCGCGTCCTGCAGCGACACGTGCAGACGCTGCCGCCGGATCTTCGCCGGATCCGTCTCATAGCGCATCCAGTACCATAGCTCCGCCTCGTCCGCATCCCCCCGCGCCGTGATGAGCTGAAGCTCCAGCGTATTGCGGGAGCTTGGGTAGATGTAGTCCGAGGTGGGGCGGTGAATGATGGCCGCCTGATTCAAATGGTGATCGCCTCCGTTTCTTCTTGTTTTCTCCGCATTGTCGAGGCGCGCTCGATGAGCTTCGTCGACAGAAGGATCTGCCGCAGGCTGGTCTGCGGGTCTTCGATCTGTTCGATCAGAATCTGCGCCGCCTGCACACCCAGGGCAAACGTATCCACATCCACGCTGGTGATGGGCGTCTCGGCCAGCTCCGTCAGCGGCGTGTTGTCGCAGCTGATGATGCCGAACTGCTCCGGCACCCGCAGTCCCAGCTGCCGCGCGGCCCGCAGTGCGCCCAGCGCCAACCGGTCGTCGCTGCAAATGACGGCGTCTGGCACGTCATCGCCCTGCAAAAGCGCACGGACACAATCCATGCCGCTCTCGACGGTCGGCAGACCGTGGAGGATGCCGCCGTCCGGAACGGACAGATGATTTGCGGCAAGCTCGCGGCGATAGCCCGCGATGCGATCCTGATTGAAGACCTCCTGATCGCCGTCCGAAAGGAAGGCGATCTTCTGATATCCCCGCTCCAGCAGGAGCTTGACGGCTCTGCGGCCGGCCTGCACATTGTTGATATCGACCCAGTTGGCCTCCGCGCCGACCTCCTCCGAGCGGCCGAGGATCACACACGGCACGCTTAAGTCTTCGATTCTGCGCAGCAGCTCGTCCGTCACCAGGGAGATCGGCAGCACCACGCCGTCGACCTTTTTTCCGGCGATCAGCCGCTCGACGGAGGAAATGCCGCCGAACGCCGCCGCGCCGTTCGTGATGATGAGATTATAGTCGTTCTGGTGCGCGGCAGTCTCAATGCCGAAGACGGTGTTGTTGAAGAAATTGTTGGCGTAGGCCGTGCCGTCCGAGATGTCGATCACCAGGGAAATCGCGTGGGCCGAACCGTTGGCAAAGCTGCGGGCGATGTCGTTGGGGACGTATTTGAGCTGCTCCATTGCGGACGCGATTTTCTGCTTTGTCTCCTCCGAAATGACGCCCTTTTGATTGAGCACGCGGGAGACCGTCGACGGCGAAACGCCCGCCAACCGCGCCACATCCTTGATTGTTGCTGCCATGCTGTACCTCCACGCAAACGGTTTACTTGCAATTAAAGGAATATCAGGCAGAATCATAATTAAAATCCATGTATTAAATTAGTTAATTATGATAATTGTCGAATTATTATAGTATTCCGCCATGTAATTTATGCAACCGTTTGCTTAACGTCATAGTAGCACGATTTTCCACAGAAGTCAATTTGTCAGTTTATACAAGAAAAAACTGGTTTTCTGTGCAGGTAGACAATAATGGCGCGTTCAACGTAAATTGAGAAACTTTTTTCGGTCTCCATATCATGGACAGCACATTGTAAGGAGGATATTCCATGTGTGAACAGAAGCAAACGCCTCCTGTAAAAGTGGAGGTTAAAAATCTGACGAAAAAATTCGGCGACCTTCTGGTGCTGGATAACATATCCTTCGATGTCTACCAAGGGGATCTTCTCTGCGTTGTGGGGCCCACCGGCTGCGGAAAAACGACTTTCCTGAACAGCCTTACGAAGATCTATGACATTACTTCCGGCCAGATTCTGCTGGACGGAAAGCCGGTCGATCCGAAAACGAACAACATTGCGTACATCTTCCAGGGGGATTCCACCATGCCCTGGCTGACCGTGGAGCAAAACGTCGCCTTCGGGCTGGACATCAAGCACGTGCCGAAGGCGCGGCGGGATGAGCTGGTGGCGAAATACCTGGATATCGTGGGCCTGACAAAATACAAATCCTATTACCCCAAGCAGCTTTCCTCCAGTATGCTCCAGCGTGTTTCCATCGCCCGGGCCTTCGCCACCGAGCCGGAGCTGCTGTTGATGGACGAGCCATACGGCCAGCTTGATATCGAACTGCGATTCAAATTGGAGGACGAGCTGATCAAGCTGTGGGAGATGACCAAAACAACGGTTATCTTTATTACCCACAATATCGAGGAAGCCGTCTACCTTGGCAACCGGATCATGATTCTGACCAACAAACCCACTACCGTCAAGCGCACGGTGAATAATACACTGCCACGTCCCCGTGACATTGCTTCTCCCGATTTCGTTGCGCTGCGCACCGAGGTCACAGACGCAATCAAATGGTGGTAAGCAGGAAGGAGTAATACAAAATGCGTGCAATCACCATCATGTACGATTCCCTGAACCGTCTGTTTCTCCCCAACTATGGAGACATGGAAACCATCGCGCCGAATTTTAAGAGGCTTTCCGACAAAATGGTCACTTTTGACCAGTTTTATGTCGGGAGCCTGCCCTGCATCCCCGCAAGGCGGGAGCTGCATACCGGTTCCTATAACTTCATGCACCGCTGCTGGGGACCGCTGGAGCCTTTTGACGATTCCGCGCCGGAGATCCTGGCCCAGAACGGCATCTACACCCACCTGGTCACCGACCACGCCCACTATTGGCAGGACGGCGGTTCGACCTTCCACAACCGGTTCACCACCTACGAGATGATCCGGGGTCAGGAGGGCGACGCGTGGCACGGGAAAGCCCAGGGATTCCAGCATAATGTGGATCTGAAGCGGCAGGATGCGGTCAACCGCGAGGCTATGCCCCGGGAAGAGGATCACCCCCATGTAAAAACCTTTGAAGCCGGCATGAAGTTCCTGGAGGAAAATGTGGACGCGGACAACTGGTATCTCCAGTTGGAATATTTCGATCCCCACGAACCCTATTTTGTCCCGGAGAAATACAAGCAGCTATACGAGGACGCGCCCCTGGAATTTGACTGGCCCTATTACGGTCAGGTTCAGCCGGGGGACGAGGATAAGGTTCACCAGGCCCGGGTCAATTACCGTGCCGTACTGTCCATGCTGGATACCTATTTGGGCAAGCTGCTGGATTTCCTGGACGCGCACGATATGTGGAAGGACACCATGGTAATCGTCAACACCGACCATGGCTATATGCTGGGCGAACACGGCTATTTCGGCAAAAATTATATGCCCATGTATGACGAGATCGTGCATACCCCGTTTTTCCTATGGGAACCGCGAACCGTGAAAGCCGGAACCCGCTGCGATACCCTCTGCCAGACCATCGATATCGCGCCGACCCTGCTGGATTTCTTTGGGATCACGCCCCCCGGCACCATGCAGGGGAAGTCCATGCTGCCCGTGGTCGCCAGCGGCGAGAAAATCCATGACTACATCCTGTTCGGCTATTTCGGGAAGCACGTGAATATCACGGACGGCCGCTATGTCTATATGCGTTCCGGCAGGATGAAGAGCGAGGGACATCTGAATAATTACACGCTGCTGCCTCTGCATATGTTTGAGATGTTCTCCCTAAAGGAGCTGAAAGAGGCGGACAGAACGCTGTCCGATGCCTTCTCCTTTACCAAAGGCGCTCCCGTCATGAAGATTCCCGCCACCCCGGAGTCCTCTCCGCAGAACACCTGTTATATGTATGACGATCATCTGAAGTACGGCGATCTTCTGTTCGATCTGCAAACAGATCCGAGAGAAGAAAACCCGATTCAGGATCCCGCCGTCGAAAGCAGAATGGTGGAGGCAATGTCCCGGCTGCTCCACAGCAGCGAAGCGCCCCCGGAGCTGTACGAGCGGATCGACATTCAATAAGGGCGCGCCGCGACGTACACAGAAAAAACACATCCACCGGCGAAGCCGGTGGATGTGTTCAGTCTGTCAAATAACCCT
>OGUN01002648.1_pt1 | contig 10482 bp, 9 predicted proteins | sample 1553621 | NCBI WGS metagenome assembly OGUN01 (sample SAMEA2580300, study PRJEB22360) | human gut metagenome | biome: human gut; feature: human-associated habitat; material: faeces | place: Denmark | collected 2008/2010
CACGATGACATTGCCGGCTTCATCCTGACTTAGGCGGGCGCGCAGGGCGTCTTCAATATCGTCGGGAAGTTCCGGGGCTAATTCCGCTGGAATAAGCGACGCGAGACTTGTATCAAAAGCGCGGTGAGTGAATCGGTCGCAAAGCACCCATGAAGAGAGTGCAAGCAGGACGATGAGGCAGCCGAGCGCAAGCCGACCGCGTCCGACTTCCAAAAAACTGAGAAGTCCGTCAAGGATTCTTTGGGCGCGGTGCTGTACGGTCAACGTGAAAACTTTTTTTGATAAAGAGAGGAAGTCGGCGTTCGAGTCGATTCGCCGAAGGAGAAAAGCGAATGAATGAACGGGAACGCCGCGAAGAAGATGCCCGCGGCAATGCTGAGCATCTCGCTTCAGTCAGAGATCAAAGCGCCTTAGGCCGGATGACCGCAGGTGAAGCAGTAAACGGGTTCATAGGTGGCCGGCAGCTTCATGCGTTTGCCGAGCTCGGGACCTGCAACCGAACCGCGCGCAACGCCGCCGAGACCGAGTGCGGTGCCGGCCAGATACGCGGCTTCGACCATGGTGCCGGCATCGAGATAAGCCCAGTGCGGCCGAGCCATCTGCGTGCGGGGTGTCGCTTCAACGACAAAGACGAGTGTTACAGGGGCCGTATCGACAAAAGCGTGCTGTCCCATCGTTGACGCTGCGCGAAGGTCTTCTGGGGTCAGAAGTTCGAGCGTATTCTTGGACGCATTCCAGCGCCATGCGCCGTCAGCGCGCAGAACACAGACCGAGACAGGAGGGAACGGTCCGCTTTCCGTCAGGACGCGTGATGCCGGCCGTGCACCAAAGGAGCGTTGAAAGATCTGCGTCGGAAATGGGCTCTGTCGTGAAAGAGCGAATGGTTTTGCGTGCCTTCAGCGCCTCCGTGAGCGTCATCTTCAGTTCGCGCGGAGCGGGCAGCTCAATTGTTTTTGTTGTCATAAAACCCTCCAAAGTAAGACGGTGCCTTTCAACCAGTAATGATTGTAGTTCCGCAGTGTGACGCTGTTTGTATTCCTGCTTCGTCCGGGAGCAAAAAAAGCGGCGGACTTCACTAAAGAGGTCCGCCGCTCATCGCTGTCACGCAGCGTTTGGCTGATTAACGATTGGTGTCGACCTTCGGGTCAAGCGCATCGCGCAGACCGTCGCCCAAAAGGTTGAAGGCAAGCACCGTGAGGAAGATCGCAATCACGGGAAAGATCGCCGCGTGCGGCGCGGTGAGCAGGTCAGCGCGGGCTTCGTTAAGCATTGCGCCCCATTCAGGCATCGGCGGCTGAGCGCCGAGCCCCAGGAAGGAGAGCGATGCCGCGGTGATGATTGACGTGCCGATACGCATCGAGAGATAGACCAGAATCACCGAGATCGTGCCGGGCAGAATATGGCGGAAAAGAAGCATCGTGTCGCTGATGCCCAGGCTTCGCGCCGCCTCAACATAGGTCTGGGTTTTCAGGCTCAGCACATTTGCGCGGACCAGACGGGCGAAGGCCGGAATCGAGAAAATCGCCACGGCCGCGACGACGTTGAGCATGCCGCCGCCGAGAATCGCCACAATGCCGATCGCGAGCAGAATGCCCGGGAAAGCAAAGAGCACGTCCGAAATACGCATGATGATGCGGTCGGGCCATCCTTCATAGAAACCGGCGATCAGGCCGAGAATCGTGCCGATGACAGCGCCGGCGAAAACGGACGAAAAGCCGCAGACGAGCGAGATGCGGGTGCCGGCGACGATGCGGCTGAAGATGTCGCGCCCGAGGGCATCAACGCCAAACCAATGCACGGCCGAAGGACCTTCATTCAGACGGTCGTAGTCGAAGAAGTTTTCCGGATCAAACGGCGTGATCATGGGGCCGACAATGGCGACGATGATCAAAAAGAAGACGAATCCGGCAGCGGCCATCGCCACCGGCTGCTTCTTAAACTTGCGCCAGAACTCGCCCATCGGGGTGCGCAGCGCATCGTTGGACTTGGCAATGCGCGGATCCACTGCAGTTTCAGTACTCATTTATTCACTCCGATTCTTCTTTTACTTGTAGCGGATCGACGGATTGATCCATCCGTAGAGCACGTCGACCACGAGGTTAATGACGATGAATTCAAGCGAAAAGAGCAGTACGCTCGCCTGAATCACAGGGTAGTCGCGCATGTCGACGGCGTCGACGAGCAGACGCCCCATGCCAGGCCAGTTAAAGACCTTTTCCACCACGATGGAGCCGCCGAGCAGGAAGCCGAACTGCAGACCCATCATCGTGACCACGGGAATCAAAGCATTACGGAGCGCGTGCTTGGCAACGATCTTCGTTTCCGTCACGCCCTTGGCGCGGGCGGTGCGGATGTAGTCGTCATGGAGCACTTCCACGAAGGAGGCACGCGTGAAGCGGGCCATCACGGCGGCAACCGCTGCGCCGAGCGTGATCGACGGGAGAATGTAGTGCTTCCAGGACGAAGCGCCTACCGTCGGCAGCCAGCCGAGCTCGACGGAAAAGATTTCCATGAGCAGAATGCCGAGTGCAAAGGCCGGGAACGAAATGCCGGAGACGGCGAGCGTCATGCCGATGCGGTCAGGCCACTTGTTGCGGTAGACCGCGGAAATCACGCCGATCACCAGACCGAAGATCACCGACCAAACCATGGAGGTAAGCGTGAGCCACAGTGTCGGGCCGAAGCGTTCGCCGATTTCCTGAATCACCGGACGCTGGGAACGAATGGAGGTACCGAAGTCGCCTTGACACGCGCCCACCACAAAGTTCACGAACTGCTCAGGGATCGAGCGGTCGAGACCCAGACTGTGGCGGATCATTTCCACCGTCGCTTCGTCAGCTTCCGGACCGGCGGCCAAACGTGCCGGGTCGCCCGGGAGCAGGTGAATGAAGAAGAAGACGCAGACCGCCACGATGATGAGCGTGGGGATCATCCCGAGGAGTCGCTTGATGAAATATCTCAGCATGGAACTTTCTGCCTGCTTGTTTGTTGTTGATTTGTTCCTGAACTCGTCTTCAGGGCTTCATGAGGGAAGCCGGCTCTAAGCTGGCTTCCTCGAAGTTAAAGCTCGAGTCGGGCTGAATGTAAAAACCGTGGAGCGCTTTGGAGCTTGCCGCGATGTTTTGTTCACTCACGAGAAAGATCCACGGCGCATCTTTCCAAATCGTTTCCTGCGTCTGCGCATAGATTGCTGACTTCTTCTCGCGGTCGCTGGTGCCGAGCGCATAGAAAAGCGCCTGATCAACCGCGGGATTGGAATAGTAGGACTCGTTGGAGCCGCGGGGCGAGAAGCTTGACGTTGCGAGGACTGGGCGCACCGCGTAGTCGAGTTCGCCCGTGGAGCTCGACCAGCCAATGTAATAAAGCTCATGACGGCTCTGCTCGGGCTGGGGCGTCGACTCTACAAAACTCGTGCGTTCGCCGGCCTCAAGCGTGCGTACGCGAACTTTGACGCCGACCTGAGCGAGCTGCTGCTGCAGGAACTGAATGATCTTGGAGGCCGTCGTATGGTTGTAGCCCGACCAAAGTTCCACCTCAAAGCCGTTCGGGTAGCCCGCTTCTTTAAGAAGCGCCTTGGCCTTCTGCGGGTCATAGGGCCAGGGACCGAGCTTAACGGCATAGTCAACCGAGAGCGGCGCAATGCCTTCGGCCACGTCGGCGTATCCGGCAAAGGCCACCTTGACGAGCGCCTCTTTGTTCACGGCGTAGTTAAGCGCCTGACGAACGCGGACATCCTTGAAGACAGGCTTCGTGAGATTCATTTCCACAAAGCGAAGCATGATCGAAGGTGTGACGTCGACGCGGAGCGTGCCTTTGTCCTTCACCATTTTGACCTGCTCGGAAGGCAGCGGAAACGCATAATCGGCTTCCCCCGTGAGCGCCATGGCCACGCGCGTGCTGTTTTCCACCACAGGACGCCAGGTGATGGCATCGAGCTTCGGGTATCCCGCGCGCCAGTAGTTCGGGTTCTTCTCCACCCGCAAAACGTCGCTCGGGTTGTAGTTCTTCATGACAAAAGGCCCGGTGCCGCATGGATGGAAGGCAATGCTGACTTCCTTTTCGCTGAGGCTCTTCGGGCAGATCATGACAGCCGAAGGATGCGCAAGACGGTTGATGAAGGCCGAATTCGGACGCTTGAGCGTGAAGCGGACCGTGTAAGGATCGAGCACCTTGAGTGAAGCGACGTTTTCAAAAAGGAAAAAGCGCTTGAGCGTGCTTCCGGGCGTTGTGATGCGGTCAAAATTGGCTTTGACTGCTTCGGCCGTGAATGTCGTGCCGTCATGGAACTTCACGCCGCGGCGCAGGTGCACGACATGCTGCATGCCGTCGGGACTCGATTCGGCCGATTCAGCAAGGCTCGGAATCACGTTCATTTCTCGGTCGAACTTGAAGAGCCCTTCATAAAAGGACTTTGCTACGGCCTGAGAGAGCGTGTCCGTCGCGTTCCACGGGTCCATCGTGGTGAAGGTGCTCGCTACGGCGACGGTGATTTCATTTTTGGCTTCAGCTGCGCCGGCCGGTGAAAGCACGGCGGCGCAAATGAGCGCAGCAGGGAGCAGTTTGGTGAGGGTTTGCCGTTTCTGCATGTTGTTTCCCTTTGCTTTTATTTATGACCTTCCATCGTACCCACGACATGCTTGGCCACGAAGTGTCCGGGTTCAACTTCAACGAGCGGTTCGATGACGGGATCATCACCCACTTTGCGTACCGGGCTCGGGAGGTCTGAGAGATTGAGCAGCTTCAGAAGGTTGCGCTCCTGCGGGTCGGCAATCGGAACGGCCGAGAGGAGCTTTTGCGTATACGGATGGAGAGGATTGCCGAGGACGGCGCGGCGCGAGCCCATTTCAACGATCTGGCCGAGATACATGACGGCCACGCGGTGGCTGATGCGCTCAACGACGCCCATGTCGTGAGAGATGAAGATATAGGAAAGCCCCATTTCTTCCTGCAATTCCATCATCAGGTTCACCACCTGAGCACGGATGGAGACGTCGAGCGCGGCAACGCATTCATCGGCCACGATGATCTGGGGTTTGAGCGAAAGTGCACGGGCAATACAGATGCGCTGACGCTGACCGCCGGAGAATTCATGCGGGTAGCGGTTAGCCATGTCCGGGGAGAGTCCCACGCGCTTAAGGAGCAGCGCTACGCGGTCGTACATCTCCTTTTTGGAGCAGTAGTTGTGGATCATCATCGGCTCGGCAATCGAGTAGCCCACGGTCTGCCGCGGGTCGAGCGAGGCGTAAGGATCCTGAAAAATCATCTGCAGATTGCGGCGCTCTTCCTGAAGTTCGTGCCGGGTCATGCGCAGCAGCGACTTGCCGCGGTGGAGGACTTCACCGCTGTCGACATCGAGCAGCCGCAGAACGGCGCGGCCAGTGGTTGACTTGCCGCAGCCCGATTCGCCCACGATCGAGAGCGTTTCGCCTGCGCGCAGATCAAAGCTCACATGGTCGCAGGCGCGTACGACGTAGGTGGGGCGCCCCCAGAAATCGGTGCGGACGGGGAAGGTCTTTACCAGATTCTTAACTTCAAGAATCGTTTCTCCCGGCGGCGGGAGTTTGTCCGAGGGCGGTTCGATGACTTTGCCGTTGTCCGGATCAATCAGCCGGAAGAAGCACGGATGTTCAATGTCTTTCAATGCACCCAGACGGGGTACGGCGGAGAGCAGCGCCTGCGTATAGGGGTGCTGCGGATGCGCAAAGATGGCTTGAGCAGTGCCGGACTCCACAATTTCACCGTAGCGCATGACAGCGACGCGGTCGGCGATCTGCGCCACTACGCCCATGTCGTGCGTGATGAAGAGCACCGCCATCCCGATTTCTTTCTGAAGTTCGGAAATCAGGGCAAGAATCTGTGCCTGAACCGTGACGTCAAGCGCCGTTGTCGGTTCGTCTGCGATCAAGAGCTGCGGCTTGCAGGCAAGCGCCATGGCGATCATGACGCGCTGACGCATGCCGCCCGAGAGCTGGTGCGGGAACCGCAAAGAGATGCGTTCAGCATCGGGAATGCGCACGAGTTCGAGCAGATGAACGGCTTCCTTGAGCGCTTCCTTTTCATCCATGCCGCGGTGCAGGATCAGACTTTCGGCAATCTGCGCACCGACCGTGAACACCGGGTTCAGGGAGGTCATCGGCTCCTGAAAGATCATGGCCACTTCAGAGCCGCGCAGATGCTGCAGTTCAGACTTATTGGCATGACGCAGGTCAACCACGCGGCCGTCGCGGCAGCGCAGTTTGATGGAGCCGTTGACGATCTTGCCGCCGCCGTGTTCGACAAGACGCATTACAGAGAGGGAGGTAACGGACTTGCCGGATCCCGATTCGCCTACCAGTGCAAGGGTCTCGCCGGGGCGGATGGAGAAGGATTCATCGACTACTGCCGTGGTAGTGCCCGAGTCCGAAGTGAACTGCACGCGGAGGTGTTCAACCTCCAATATGGGGAGCTCTGCCTGCGGCGTGATGTTTGTTTCTTTAGCTTCCATCATTGTTCTTGTAAATTGGTTGGCTCAAGCGGAAAGAATGCGTTGCGGCCGTGTTGATCCCTTGCGGGGCTTTGGACATCCGAACTGCCCGTCGGGGCAGAGATGTTCTGCGCCGATCACTCTTTATGGGCTTAAAGCAAAGCACATGCCACGAACTCTTGCCGCGTCATGCAGAAAACCCTTGCATTCGGTCAGCGCAATACCGCCGGACGCAGTGTGCATTGTTGAGTTCGTACCATAGCGCCTCGTTTTGCCGGCGGCTTTTTCAGTACGCACAACGATCGGCAGATTCACTCGATTATTGATTTGTTCGACGTGGGGTAAGGCAAAGTACTCAGGGTTTACGACAAGGTGCCTTGAATCGGACTGTGATGTTGCAAAATTGTGCGAAGTGCACTGAACTGATGCATTTGCGTCCTGGTTGGGACATCGCCTGATGTTAGGCTATTTGCAGGCCTCTCGAACCAGCCGACTGGGCGGCAGCAATGGCTGCATTCATGCTCAATTCATGTGCTGGAGGACTGCCGCATAGGGAATTTGTTGAAGTCAGCTCTTCAGCAGTCGGCGGCATAATGCTCCAATGCCGTGCAGTCGGAGAACCCTGTCGACAGAACCTTGAGAGGCATGCAGGTCTTCGGGTGCACCGCAAGGAATACAAATATAAATTGGAGATACATCCATGCAGCCCATTCTTGCCGACAAGGCATTTCCTGAATTGGTTCAGTGGGCGGACGAGCTTGCCGCTCTGCGCCGTGACATTCATGCTCATCCGGAACTTGGTTTCGAGACGCCTCGTACGGTTGATCTGATCGTCAAAACCCTCAAAGGCTGGGGACTTGAACATGTGGATCCCGATGAGGTTAAGGGCGGCGTAGTGGTTGTCATCAACGGTGCGGCGCCCGGAGCAACAGTGGCGCTGCGCGCCGACATTGATGCGCTTCCGATGCCTGACAATTCGGCAAATCCATGGAAAAGTCAGACAGAAATGCGCTGCCACGCCTGCGGTCACGACGGTCACGCTGCCTGGCTTTTGGGGGCGCTGCGCTATCTGCATGAAAAGCGCGCCAGTTTCAAAGGCCGCGTCGTCGGCATTTTTCAGCCCGCTGAAGAAATCGGCCGCGGGGCGCTCCGTGTTGTCCAGTCCGGTGTTTTTGAGCATTGGGGCATTCAGGAAATCTACGGTGCCCATGATGAACCGACGGTCGCCAAGGGACAGTACGGTTTGTGCGCGGGCCCCGCTCAGGCCTCAACCGACTTCTTCTACATCACGGTGAAGGGGCGGGGTGTTCATGCGGCTCGCCCGCACCTCGGCGTCGATCCCATTACCACTGCCGGCGTACTCATCGGTGCCCTGCAGACGATCGTTTCACGCAAGGTCGATCCCATTGAGACGGCCGTGCTCTCCATTTCATCGGTTAACGGCGGGAACTTCCATACCCCCAACGTCATCCCTGAAACCGTCACGCTTTCGGGTACGGTGCGTACCTTCAATGAAGATGTCCGCAATCAGATTGAAGCGGAGATGGCACGCATGGTGGAGCGCGTGGCAGAAGCCGAGAACTGCACGGGCGAATTCCGTTACGATCGTTTGGTGCCGTCGCTTTTCAATACGCCCGAAGCCGTCGAGCACATTCGCAGCTTCATCACGCATCAGTTCGGCGCGGAGCATGCCGAAGAGATGCCCATCTCAATGGGCGGAGAGGATTTCGCTGAATATACGTTTAAGGTGCCCGGCTGCATCATCCGCGCCGGTATTCGCGATGACAGCCATAAAGCCGCGCTGCACCACCCGACCTTCGACTTTAACGACGAAGTGATTCCCGCCACGGCCACTGTTCTCGCCGGAACCGTGCTTGAACGTCTGGCGGCGCTTTCATAAACTCTGAAAATCATGCGGCCGAGAGCCTTTGCGCCCTCGGCCGCATTCTGTATTTCAAGCGCACAAACCTATGCCTTTCGGTATCTTAGCCACCTTCGCTGCGTATTTTCTCTGGGGTCTTTTCCCGTTTTACTTCCATGCCTTACAGGGCATCGGAGCCTTGGAAATTCTTGCCCACCGCATCATCTGGTCGCTTGTATTCATCACGATCGTGGTCGTCGCTATGCGCCGTACGGCGTGGCTCAAAGGCGCACTCATGACGCCGAAGGTGCTCGGTGTCTTCTGTCTCTCCGCGCTCATCATCGGCGCCAATTGGGGCATTTACGTTTATGCCATTGTTTCCGGCCGCACCATTGAGGCCTCGCTCGGCTACTTCATCAACCCGCTGGTGTCGATTGCTTTAGGGAGCTTGTTTCTGCGCGAGCGGCTGCGCCGGCCTCAGCAGGCCGGCGGTGTGCTCGCGGGCATTGGGGTGCTTTGGATAACCTGGACCACAGGTGTTGCCCCCTGGCTCGGGCTGATGCTTGCCGTAACCTTCGGGCTTTACGGGCTTATCCGCAAGATTGCCCCGCTCGGCAGTCTTGAGGGCATGGTGCTTGAAAGTCTGCTCCTCACTCCGGCGGCTGCGGCATGGTTATGGTTTCTGTGGTCTGATCATGAGCTCGCTTTCATTTCGGCCGATCTGACGACGCAGATTCTGCTTATCGCTGCGGGTCCAGTTACCGCTGTGCCGCTCCTCTTTTTTGCTTCCGGCGTGCGGCGGATCCCTTATTCCACGTCGGCTGTTATTCAGTATGTCAGTCCGACGATGGTTTTTCTGATCGGTGTTTTTGCGTTCGGCGAGCCTTTTTCAAAAGGCATGCTCGTGGGTTTCCTGATCATTTGGGCAGCCGTGGCGCTTTTCTTGGGAGAAATGCTTCTTTTCGCCCGCCGGTGCCGCAACGAAGCTCGTGAAGCCGCCGACCGGGTCTGACACGTGAAGCTTGGCGCAGGGAGATTCCCTGCTGCGCAAATGAAAGAGCCTCCGGAAACATTCAAGTTTGCGGAGGCTCTTTTCGAATTCAGGCGCGAATTATTTGACGGTCAGCTTCACGTCTTCCGTAATCGTGCCGGTGTAGCGGGCGACATATTCGCCGCGTTCAAGGTGCGGCGGAACAAAGAAGGTGCCGCTCGACACGACCTGACCGGCTTTGAGCTGACGGCCGCGTTTTTCGAGCGCGGCGACGAGCCACTTGAGCGCATGGATCGGATTGTCGAGCACTTCCGTCGAATTGCCTGCCTTGATAAGTTTGCCGTCCTTGAAGAGTTCGCAGCGGATGGCATTGAGGCCGGCAACGGTGAGCGTTTTGCCGTCAACGGGCGTGCCGTGAATGATGCAGCCGCCGACGGCGCAGTCGGCAACCACCAAGTATTTGTTGAGCGTCGGGAACCAAGCTTCAAAGCGGGCGTCCGGAACTTCAATGCCGCCGGCGACGGTGATGTTTTCAAGAAGTTCTTCGTCGCTCATGCTGCTCGTCAGATCCACCTTGGGGATCATCGAGAGTTCAACCTCAATGAGCGGTTCGTTCATGTGGTCAAGTTCGAGCGTGCAGGGCGCTGCAAAGATATGCGACTTGGTTTGTTCGCCAAAGAGCGGTTCGGTGGTGCCGAACATATCCTGCGTCGTTTTGCTCGTGAGCGAGATCTTGTAGCCGCCAGTCGGTTCGCCCTTTAATTCGGCAAATTTGCGCTGAACGGCGTAAGCGCTTTCATAGTCATTCAAAACACCCGAGCAGGCCTTCATGTCAAGCGGCTTGTTGGTGCAAAAGGCGTTGTAGAGCGCCTGTGGAAGAGATGCTGCGTCCATCTGTCAAAATCTCCAAAACGGATTTACTGCAGAGAATAGGTTCTATTTTTCAACGGATTGATGCTTTATTCCTCAGGCATTTGTCTTAGAGAAGAACTTTAAAAGCAAGGGGCGGCGGTTCACTGTTGACGCAAAAGAAAAGACCGCCGACTCAAAAGGTCAACGGTCCTGCAGGTGATTCGAAATGAATCGGCTGACTTTTTTAGAACATCTGAATTTGGGGTCTGGCGCCCTCGAGGAAGGTGATGGCGCCGCTCTTGGCGGTGCCGTCCG
>OGUN01002675.1_pt1 | contig 10387 bp, 22 predicted proteins | sample 1553621 | NCBI WGS metagenome assembly OGUN01 (sample SAMEA2580300, study PRJEB22360) | human gut metagenome | biome: human gut; feature: human-associated habitat; material: faeces | place: Denmark | collected 2008/2010
AGTTGTTAATAATTTAATTGTATTATCCAGTTCATTTTGAAGATATTCCACTTGCCGACGTAAATCTTTTATTATGGTATTTCGTTTTCCGATCTCTTCATTGTACCGTTTGCGCTCAAATCCAGCAGTGGATATTGGCTCATCAGTGCAAGTGCAATCTTTTATATCGTTGCTCATAACGACAGACCAACAGCCTGGTATTAAGACGCGACCTACTTCCTTATCGTATACATAGTGACACTTCATAATATTTAAAAAGGAAGATCATCTACGTTTGGAACGCATTTGGACTCTTCCATATTTTTGATTAAATACGATTTATAAGAAGCCAAAACATATGTTTCTCTGCCAGTAAGTAGAGCAAGCCTTTTTGCTTCTTCTTCTGCGCTACACAAGTCTTCATGTACATAAGATGGCCCTCTACCGCCTTCTACATATACCATAAAGAAGCCTGATTTATTTTTATGCACTGGACGTTCTCCATGAATAATACATTCAAGCTCATCTGGATCAAATGCCTTGCCTAGTTCTTTTATCAAGATACAGCCATTGCTGTACTGATAAACATCATTATACCATGTACCGTTATATTTTGCTTTCATGATTCATGTCTTTTTAGTTATTCGTTAAATACAATTTGTTCGATATGTGTATTCATCAATCATATCATTACCGATAATCTCAGGTAGCTCAAAAAATCTTGTAGCCGGACAAACATGTGCTTCAATCTCCACACAAAGACCGTCACCCGGCATATAGGCACAACCTACGTTATTATTCCAGTTTATATGCTTTTGGGCTGTTTTAGCTACTTTATCGCAAGCTGATAAGTATTCAGCATATTTACTGTTAGCTCTTTTTATTTTCCTGAATAGTATATCGTTCATTTCTGTTTAAATTGAAACTTTTCATATACTCACAATCTCTATCACAAGGGCAATTATCATCATAGCAACTATCGTTGTGACTGTTCCAGCAAGGGCATTGCTTATGATATGCCTCTAATTTGGCTTTATCTCGATCTGCTTTCATTTTAGCCTTAATATGATCCGGCAATGCTTCTTGTGCTACCGGATCGAAAGTGATACATTTCGTTTTATCCATAATGTTCAATTCCATTTTGTTATAGATTTACTTATACCAGCGTCCACCGCAATATTTACATACAAAATAATTCCCCATACTCATCACCTGAACTTTTTCATCCACGCATATACGGCACATGCAAATTTTATGATCGCCATCAGACACAGGCTCTAAAATTTTATCATATTCCCAGAAAGATAACTTGCCTTTAGCCGGTATTGGTTCGGGGAATAAAATAGGGTTAGCCAGCACCCAGTTCCACACGCCCTTTTCGGCCCACGGTGAGGGGTGATTCTGAATGCAATCGACTATCTCGACACTGCCGATGATGGCACCTTTCGGCAAATCTTTATTATCTCCGTAAAGTTTGTCCTTGTGTTTGGAAACTTTCTTTATTTGCATTCCGTTAAGTGCGCTCCATCCCTCCTTAACTGAGGTCTTTGCTGCATGAATCAGCACCCTCTTACCTAAGTATTTCTTAGGACAGTTCCAAGTCCTGTTTTCTATATCTTTCAGCCCGGACACAATCAGGCTTGCCCACGGTTGTTTAATTGTTATTGCTTTCATTTAACTTCTTTAATTCGTTAATTTGTTCACTGATAATTCTAATGCGTTCTTTGAGAGCATCTGATTTTCGTGTAGAGAAACCAATTTTGACATGTCGCATCGCATATCCAAAACCTCTTCTATTCAACATTTCAATTTCTCTGCGCTCTTCTTTATACAATCTCTCTTCCAGGACGCTCTTTTTCTCTATAAGTTTTTCTATTTTATTCATATTCATTCCTCCGTATTAGGTAGTAAGTCTTCGATGTATGCCCAGCGATCGATTGCCTCTTTCACTTCCTGCGGGTTGGGTACGACCAAATATCCACAACTGCCATCCCTATGTGTGTATTCTATCAATGCCGGTTTGTTTTCTGCTTTCCCGTTTGCAGCATCATGCCACACGCTGTTGATGCGCCATTCTGCACCTGTTATGAAGTCTTCACGGCAATTATCCTTGCGTAGAACATAATCGTCTGCATCCACTTCTTTGAGAACGCTTCTCCGAAAATGTGTTTTACCTATGGAATAATCTTTTGCTGCTTTTTCAATATCTTCTCGTTCCATTATTCATCTCCTTTCTCTTTGTCTTTAATTAAGTCAATAACATATTCGGTCCCAGTGTCAAAGCCCTTACTATAACCTTCTTCATATCCACTATCCTTAATACCTTTGTAGTAAAACGACCCAACACACAAGGCAAAGCCTATAGTGATCAATACCATTCCTAATCCGAAAAACGGATAAGCAAACGATATATGAAACGGCCTAAATTGGATTGAGACACCTGACGTAAGCATAAATAGAAATAAGAGGTAACAGGCTATTTGAAGTATTATCTTAATCATTCCTTACCTCCTTTCGGTATCAAATCTTCGACGTACGCCCATTTTGAGAAATCATTATTTTCTTTTATACTCTCCCAGCCATCATCAGGAGAATCATAAACGTAATGTATAGTTTCCATTTCATAATCCTCTTCTGAAAACAATACAATGTTTGCTATTTCTCTTTCAGGTTCTTCATTTGCATCATGCCATACAGTATTAATATCAGTACGTGATCCAAACTCATTCCATCGCCTTGCTATCTCCTTACAAAGAACATTGGAACTTTCTACATCACCTAAATGGATTTCTGCTATTTGGTAGTTCATGCCATCTTTGATACAAAGTTCTGCGTCCAATTCGTCAGGACCAAACACACGCTTCCCTCTTGCCGGAATGCAAACCAACTCCAATGTATCAGTATCTAATTCGCCCTTTGCGTATGCCCAATTCAATTTTATTTTTGTCATTTCTTTACCTCCTGTATTTATTTGATTTTTAGTTTCATTGTTCTATCCTTTCATTCTGCCCAAAAAGGCCAGTTTTAATACATCAAATTGCTGACCCACTACAGCAAACTCCAACATTGCGTTATCGTCTGCGAGGTCATTTACTCTTAACACGGCGTAGCTTTCTCCTGATATGGTTTGATAGACATCCAGCTCAATAGCTCCGATAATTTGGTCATCATCGCCATTTGCGAAAAAGCTATCAAGGCTTTTTAGAATATGATTTGCTAAGTAATCTTCACTCATTGCAGCCGCAATCTTATCCTGCTTTCTTAATGCGTACCTCATTTTTTACTTTCTTTATGCAATCATTTTACGACGAATCAGGTTCATATTCTTTTTCACCAGTTTGACTATCTGGTCGTGATACTCGCTTACGCCGTTACAGAAAGATCGGGACTGTACGATATCCAGTGTCTTCAAGTTTACCTCTATCGTCTCCAATCGTTTTCCAGCCGTGTCCTTTGCCGACAATATCAGGCATTCCGGCCGTCTATAGTATCCGTTCTGATACACACAATGGTGCATGGCCATCCCAAAGACTTCCGAGTCACTCATTGCAACAGCAGTTCCTCGTTTACGAGCCTCTCCTAAAATGTAACGGCAGCATTCATCAATACTCTTATTTGGATTGGCAAACTTTGGAGCAAACAGGGTATCTTCTTCTGCTCGTTGTTTCAAATAATCAGCAATTATGTCATTAAAACTTTTAACTTGTCCCATCTTGATTTCTTTTTTTATTGCCTTCTCTGTTCCATTTTCTTTTATTCCAAGGCGCGCTCCAAGAGGAGCGCACCGAAAGGTTAAAGTTTAAAAGTGAATGCTGCCACCGCCCGAACCCTGGCACTAATGCACTTGAGGTTGATGCCCGTGAAGCCATTGGAGAAGTGCACGAGCCATGCGATGATCTGGCTGCTCTCGGTACTGGACCAATACCACGCCGAGGAGGCTAACGGTTCTGCACCTATGTATTCAAGCGCATCGTTTATGCTGTCTTTGTAATGCGCCATTAGGTTGAGTTGTCCCAACGGAGGGATGTTTTCGCCATCTTCCAGCAGATTTTTCAACTTTGGATTTCTGGCTACAAGGCGTTCCGTATTTTTCTGTCCGTCAAAATCAAACAGCGCATCACATTCACGTTCGTAATATGTTTCATTTACAGATACTTCGAGGCTATCATCGTCAAGTAACTGTACACTATCATGCTCCGCCAGTGAGATAGCAAACGATACGTCTTTGTGCTTTAATCCGATGTATCGTACACAATCTTTGGGGTTATCGCCGGTAAACGGCTCTGCGTGTCCGTCTTTGTAGATTAGATACAGTCCGCTGGCGTGCTCTACTTTGTCCTCTTTAGATGGTACGCGGTCGTTACATACGAGTTGGCCACTCTTGGTGATCGCCGGCATGATTACCGACAGGTTTAAATTTTTGATGTTAACATTCATTGTTTTTAAATTTTAGGTAGTTATAGATGTATTAATGTTTCGTGTTTTGATTGATTTCCTTTTCCAGTCTGTCGATCAGTCTTTGATGTTTGGCAGCCACATAATTACAGTGTATTGCTAAATTTCTGTCGCGCTCTTTTTTGAGACGCTTTATTTCTTCTAATTTCCAGTCTTTTTGCATGATCATATATTTTTATTCCGATGTTAATAACTCGACTTCTGTACAGCGAACCCACAAACGGCGGTCTAAACAAACCTCATTGGTACTTCGGTTTATGTCGACAACTTTTCTTGTTTTCTGTTTGTATTTGACAGATGAACCTATTTTACATTGAGTTCTGAAAACATTGATTTTCATTTCTTGATTGCTTTTTTGAGTTCTGAAATAATATATTTGCCGGGAGAGTGCAGCCGAGCTCCTCCTCGTTCAGCAGCTTGGATTATGGTCCAAATGGGATGCCCTATTTCTCCATTGTTCGACAATTGGCAAATGGTGTTGAACTCGTCTGGAGGGATAAATAATCTGTTCAGCCTGTTGGCCAGTCCTTCGAAGTTTCTTTCTATCCCATCTGTATTGGTATCTTTAGAAAAAAGATTATTTCCGCATCCTCCATTTCCCCCTGCGGGGGATAGAGGGGGAGGATACTTTTCTTTACTTTCCTTTTCTTTACTTTCTTTTTCTTTTCTTTTATTGCTATCATTTCCCGATGCATTTGCTATAGCTTTGCTATCATTTTCGATAGCATTTGCTATATTTTTGCTATTTCCCCACCTTTTTTCAAGACCTTTCTTTCCAGCTTCAGCTTTTTTTCTACTTTGTTCGTCTTTAATCTCCATTCTTTGTTTGAAACTTTCGGAGTAGAAGTACTTACCGTCATCGGTAAAGACAAATAACCCAAAATCTTCAACGACTGATTTTATCAGGGAAGCGTCTTCACGAAGGTCAAAGGCTATCATGTTATAATCTTTGACACTCGTGTATTCCGGTTCTTCCCTTAATCTTTCAAGGATCATAAAGTAAACACCGTAACCGGCAGCTTTATGCCGCATTCTAAGCCGTATAAGTTTGTCAGAGTTTCTTGCATTGCTGTCATGGGGAAAGTAGCTTGTCAACTCTTTCCTTGTTGCCATATCATAAATTCTTCTCCACTTTATCAATATCCTGTCTTATTGAGTCTAAGCGATTCCTTCTCGTAACTAAGCAGGCTTCGAAGCGAATCCAGTTGATGCGTGCAAGAAGCATTGAGTCGGTCCAGTCGGTCGACCAGATAGCATTCGTCTTCCGCAATACTATCCAGTAAGGCATTCTGCACTTTGGCCGACAGGCAATTTTCTTTCGCTATCCGGATGATCATGTTCTGTATCTCGTCAGACTTTTTCTTCCGGAGTATTTTTTTTGCCTCTGCGAGCATTTCGCCGGTACGCATCATGTAGACCATGATGACGGATATGCGCTCTTGTATTTCCGCCGGATTGTTCGAACAGGTGGTGTTTAGATAATCGCTTATTTCTCCATCGTCATACGTTGTTTAAGTACTCATTCACAACTTTCATGAATTCGCCGATCGAACGGACAACGACATATTTGGCGCCGATCCGACCAAACTCAGCTTCGTATTCCTTCTGGTGTACGGATTGCCTGTTTTTGCCGGCCTTCAACTCGATCCCCATAAACGGGTGTTCTTTATTTGGATATAGCAAAATGAGGTCCGGGACCCCGGCTCTGACACCCATTTGTTTAAACTTCGCCGCTTCGACTGCATTGCGATAACCTCCGTTAGGAACGTGTATCAGCAAGTGTCTGAGGTTCGCATATTGCAAATCGAACCATCTAACTATTGACTTTTGTAATTGATCTTCTATATGTCTCATTCGTAATCGTAATTATCGTATTCATCCGGTTCATAGTCCGGTATGTCGTATCCAAAATCCATCGAACTGTTTCCTTTCTCATCCTTCATCCATCGGTGTTACAACCGTGTCACGTCCGGTCTTGTCTACGATGATCTTCTTTCCCGATACGGTGATTTCCGTCTTACATCCTTCAGGTAGGGACTGGAAGAATTTGCGGACAGATGGATTGTTGGCGTCGGCTGTTTTATCCGTATTTTTGTCATCTTCGGCATCATACGGGAATATATCCATGAGTGCGGTTCCGGTGACAGAAGCGATTTCGTAATTGGCCAAAGTACCCTTCATTCCTTTTTCCAGCACTTCGATAGCTTCTTTCAAATTGGAGGCTTGTGTCAGCATCTGTGTAGCTGTTTTCTTTTCAGCTCCGCTTTTCTCGTCGATCGTAATGAAGTAGACTTTGATCTTATAGAAGCGGTCGCCATTTTCATTGAAGAATATCTCGGACAACTTTGCCCGCTTGATGTCTTTTATCACAAACTCACCGCTGATAAAAGGGGTTAATTCTTCAATGATACGTGCCTCTGCTTCTGTAAACGACAAGGCATCGACCAAATAGGGCTCCGTCACTTTCTTTTGCTTTCCGTCCTCCATTATCTTTTCATAGGAGACTTTACATTCAAACCAATTGTGCATCATACTCTATTTCTTTTAATTCGTTCAACCTATTTGTGGGACGGAGCGGAATCGAACCGCTCTGACGCATGGCTTATGTGACCACTCCCTTTCGTCCCAAAACTCCCCTCTGCATATCCTCACGGACGGCAAGGGGAAACTAACCTAAACTAATACCATGCAAAACACACTATTGACTATCCCCAGAATTTCCAGTCCGGGATGTATTCGTAATCATTCATTTCAAGCTCCTTTCTAATTTACGGGCCATCTTCCTGCATCTGCGGGCTACATCCAGATCGACCGGCTTAGAGCAGTTGGCCTCTATTAGCACTTGCGACCGGCTGAGCAGGCATATGATTGTTTTAATATCTGTTTTACTTATCTTGTTTTCATCCTCCAGTCATGGAACCTCTATCTTGTCGAAGTCAATGCCGTGTTCATTCATAAAGTTGCCGAGAGCGATAATATTTTCACGGGTTGTTGTGACCTTGAAGGCACGAGTTAGAAGCTCCGGCTGTGCTGGCACAGGCTGTTCTTTAGGCTGATCCATAAAAGAAGGTTGCCCATTCATCCTTTGATTAGCCGTATTAAAAGGATTGGGTTGGCTAACTTTGGGTTGTTCTGCTTCTACTTTCTTACGTGCTTCTTCCTGTTCTTTTCGTTCCTGTTCAGCTTTGATACGTGCTTCTTCTGCTGCTTGGGCACGTTCGCGTTGTTCCTTCAGACGATTAGCATACTGGATGGTATTGCCAATGTTCATCGTGTCCATATAGTATGTGCGAAGTACGTCAAAATCATCACCACCAAAGCCTTTAAGCGTTTCAAGATCTTCGTCAACCTTAGCGAAAACCGTTTCAATGTCTGCTTGTACCGCTTTCATGCTTGTGGACTTGTTAAGCCATTCCTGCTTGAAGATTTTCCGAAAGTCGATCAGATTCGTATTTCCATCGTCGAAGTAGGAACGGATAATGGCAAGTTTCTTGTCTTTATACTGCTGTTCGTTCTGCTTGACTACCGTGTCAATCTTGGCAGAGCATTTGCCAATCAATTTTACGGTTTCAGCCACAACATCCTTGAACTCTCCGAAAGGTTTCATAAATTCCTTCTCGATTTCAAGACGTTTTGAGTTGAGAAGTTTGGCCGCCTTGTTGAGAGCAGCTTTATCTCTCTTCGCTTGGTCGATATTGTCATCGTTATAGTTAGATATATCGTACATGGGAAGAGTTGATTTTACCATGTCTCTGATTTGGATCGCATTAGTAGTAAGGCTACCTAATGTTTTTTCACTAACGACCAGTTCAAGGTCGCTTTCTTTTATTGTTATTAACTGCTGTGTTTTCATATTGGGTTTAATTAATTATTTTATCTATCATATCGTTAGCAAGGCGTATACGCCTATCCATTTCCGCGAATATTTTTTCATCCGGCAGGATACGGACGATGTGTATCGGATCGGATTGGTATGGATTATAGGCAATGAAATATACCTCTTTCGCCCCTGTACACATCATGTGTGCCATGCACTGGTAGAAGTATTCATATTTTACGCTTAATAGGGATGCGTTGTCATAAATCTCGTTCTTGTAGCGCATGAATGTTGCCTGGTTGGGACATTTTATTTCCAGACAGGACTTTATGCCGGTGTTCTCGTCGTAGTAAAAACCGTCTGGACTGCTGGCAAAATGTGGAATGGTAGGATGTTTGCACGAACCGACCTCCACAATATGCAGACCGGATATTTCGGCATACAGGTTGCGAGCATCCGCCTCTTGTTCGTTGCCCCATCGTATCGCCTTGCTGGTCACTTCCGTTTGCTTGAGATATTCGGCAAACTGGCTATCGTCATTAACGATAGCCGGATTCATTGCCCTTTCTGATGCTATTTGATATATGTAGCTTTTCCCTGTTTCAGAAAAGATGTCCGTGCGCCCGCTTTTCATTAGTAAGCCGACATTGCTGCCTGTGATATTCCCATGACGGGCGCGGAACCAAGCTATCGTATGCTGTGCTGCATTATCAATCATAACAGGGTTTTTTGTGAGGGTTGTTTACTATCCGTCTCTGCTTTTTCAGCCGGGTATGGTTGCTGTTCTTCCATTTTTTTGGGGACGGCTGCTTTGCTTGCCAGATCGGCCAGCTTGTTTTTTGGCTTGATTTCTTCATATTCGACATCCTGTATGTCGTCAGCTTCTTCTTTAGTCAAGAATCCCATGCTGATTTCAGGACAGTACATACGTTGCCAGAATGCAGCAGCACGATAAGTAAGCATAAGGCTTGGCATTGTAACCCACTTGCTACCGGTTTTTGTATACCATCCTTCCTTAATTGCCGTTTCAATCGTTATAGGATCGGATTCAAGTGTCTCCCCTGTAGAAAGTTCAGTTGCGTAGGCAATACATTCAATGTTGTCAACATCTGTACCGTCAAACTCTTTTACCACTATGGTATTACGCTTAGCAACATTATCCCAAACCGTTTCGTTATATTTGATCTTTCCGACCTTACCGAGACTTCGTTTTCGGTATCGTAGGGATGAATATTTACCACTCATGTTGATGGTAGCAATAAGGAATTTGCTCGACCATGAGGGGTTGCCCTTGACAATGTAAAGGTTTTGCATGACCATCAGCGAATTCACGCCCATACGTGTTGCCATATCAATCGCAATCACACAGTTGCCAACATTGCCTTTATAGGCTTCTGGTACGATTGTGCTTTCCGTGTACATCTTTGCCATGCGTTGCATGACCTCGAACTGTTTCACCATCTGTCCGACCGGAGTAAGTGCAAATTCGGCAGCTTGTTTTGCCTGGGTAATCTGCAGTTCTGTTGTTTGAATCTGTTGTTCCATTATTATACTGTTTTAATGTTGTTCGTTTTTGTAAGCCTCATATACGATGCCGATGGCGGAAAGGATCTCCTCCAGCCTTATGCATTTTCTTTGATAGTCACATGCAATAATTATGTTATTCTGTGCTTCCAATGCGTATTCAACGAGCTCTCCGTGGCTCATCGCCTGCAAGTCTTCTTTTGTTTTCATTTGCTATGTTTTAATAGTTGTACGTGTTCATTTCAAACCTCCAATCTTCTAACATTTCGTCGAATTCTGGATCATTGGTTTCTTCTCCGTCGTAGCAAAGATCTCCGTCCGGATCTTTAATGTAGATATCCCTTACCATCGCTTTTCTTTATAAATAGCGTAGGAGAATAATGCAGCCATCGGGCAAAATACATAATACAAGGGATTGAAGAACATCCCAACAAATGTTGCAAATGTCATCAGTAACGAGCCTGAAAACATTATTAATTGAATCGCTTTCATATATCGTTGATTTTTAAAGTTTGTTTCAAAAAAGAAACCGCACCTACCTGTCGCAGGCCAGTACGGCGATGTTACCACTCATTCTAAACCAATAAAATAACTGAGGCCGATCGCGGGCAC
>OGUN01002676.1_pt1 | contig 10385 bp, 8 predicted proteins | sample 1553621 | NCBI WGS metagenome assembly OGUN01 (sample SAMEA2580300, study PRJEB22360) | human gut metagenome | biome: human gut; feature: human-associated habitat; material: faeces | place: Denmark | collected 2008/2010
CATCGATCCTCTGACATTCGGCATGGTGGCGGGCGAAACCATTTAAATGGCCGCTCAGCGGAGACTGAAACTTTAGCCTAAAGGATGGATGCATCCGGACCGCCAACGGTCGGCTCCATAGGAGGCGCATAAAAGAATGGGAGGCAGCGGTTTGTCAGTCACCGCTGTCTCCCATTTGCAGGGTGAAAATAATGCGTCAGACAGGGGCGCAAAGCCTATTGCTTTCCAAACGATCAGTCTTCGGACGCTTCGTCGGGATGCTCTCCCGAACTCTTGCCAAAGCGCCGACGGTACTCCGAAGGCGAGCAGCCGACGTGGCGCTGGAAGAGTTTAGAGAAGTGATAAGTATTTTCGTAGCCGATATGCCAGGCGATTTGGTTGAGACTCTGCGTAGTTGTAGTGAGCGCAAACTTTGCTTCGGTAATGCGCCGTTCAATAACGTAGTTGATCGGCGAAACCCCGTATTCGCGTGCAAATTCATGAGCGATATAGCTCACTGACGCGCGAAAGCGTTTGGAGAGCGCCTCAAGGGTGATCTTTTCTCGATAGTTTTCGTTGAGGTAAACAAGCACCTCTCGAATCAAGGCGTTCTTGAGCTGCTTGTCTTTCCCGGGACGAGCTGCAAGTTTGAAGTTTTCGCGGAAAAGAACGGTTAGCAGCGTGGCAATCAGATTGCCGAGAATATCAACGAGGGGATTGGCCTGGGTTACGAGCGTGTCAAATTCGCGAAAGAGCGTGCGGATGGTATCTACGCCGAGTGCTGCGTGAACGACCGGAACGGAGTCCGGTTCAAGAATGAGGGACTCTCCTCGAACGTCGTGGAATTTGAAGCCGTAGACGGCGCACGTGAATGTTTTTGCCGGATCAGCGTCACTTGAGGCAAGCATATGGAACTTGCCGTGCTCCAAGGCGATGATGTCGCCGGCATGAGCCACGTATTTGTTGGCATTGACCATCACCTCTACCGTGCCTCGTTCGACCCAGATAAGCTCTGTTTCGTTTTCATGCATGTGGTAGCCCGAAGCCCAATGCGGATCGTCACTGACAACATAGCGCATAACGCGGGGCGTTTTGCCGCTTTCAAAATGCATGACGCCTTGAGTCTGGAAGACATGTTGATACATGGTTCTGATGGCCGATGAAATTGAGATGTGTTTAGCCTACAGGGAAGAGAACGGTAAACCGTGTATACCATTTCTCTGCACTTAATTCAAATCAATAGCCTGCGCATGACGACTTCTCCAGGCAATAAAGACGGCGAGCAAGATGCCGCATCCGGAGATGATGACGTCAAATTTGAAGATCTCATGGATAGACCATTCGCGGACGATCCAGGCCGTGATGAGCGGCATGGTGAAATTGGAGATGCTCCCCGCACTGTAATAGATGCCTGTGGCCCGGCCTCTGGCCCGAGGAAACTGAGCAGCCATCATGGCGAGGCCAAGCTGAACAACGCCGCCGGCGGCAGCAAAGCCGAAAATAAATGAGAAGCCGAACATCACGGTCGGCGACGGGAAAAAGCAGGCGACGGCGAGCGCTAGCGTTGAGACAGTGGTGCAGCCGAGCAGCATCATCTGCGGAGACAAAAATGTCCGCAGTGCGAGCGATGAGCAGAACACCCCGGCAAGTGATCCGGTGGTGTATATCGAGAGCAGTTTGAGCGCCTCGGAATAAGGCATCCCGGCAACGGATTCCCCGTACTGCGCGAGCCACTGACTCACAATGTAAAAAGTGGCCATCGCGGTGTACCCAAAGAGGGTGTAGCTGATGAGTTCGGGCATCGCGATGCGGCTGCTGCGCTTCAGTTTGAGCTTCGCCTCGGGGTCATTGAGCTGCGCGAGCTCAGCGGCAAGAGGTTCGCCGAGGCGCGTGGGCTGATCGGGAACCTTAATGGGCATCCAGAAGAGCACGCAGAAGTTGAGTGCAAGGATGGCGGCTGCAATGAGAAGACTCCAGCCAAACCACAATTCATGAGCGACCAAAAAACTCAGAATGAGCGGGAGCGAAAACTGCCCCGCTGCGACAAACGCTTTGACAAGAATGACTGCCGGTCCCGGTGCCTTCGGGAAGAGTTCCATCAGACGAGGATAGGTGCCGGCATCGAGCAGACTGTTGGCTGCGCCGGCCAAGAGTCCGAAGAAATAAGCCGTTCCGACATCATGCGTAAAAAGCAGGCCGATGAAGAAAGCGAGATAAGTGACAGTGCCGAGCAGCACGAAGGGACGCCGGCCGTATTTGTCTGAAAGCGAACCCGCCAAAACCAGGAGCGCAAGACGGCCCAGACCCAGCGAGGAAATCACGACGGATACGCCTGCAGCATCGGTCTGCCACTGCACTTCGAATTCGTGAACGTTGAGGCTCATCACGAGAACGCCGATGCCGTGTACCAAGTAGTTGAGGTACAGACAGAAAGCGCCGAAGTATTTTTTCGCAGACATTAAGACGATCTCCTCTCTGGGCCTGCGAATGCTGCCGGCTTGGGTGCCGTTTTCGCTTCCCGTCCAAGGGGGAGGTACGGTCTGAATGAGATTGGTTTGAGCGAAGGCCGGAAACACCGCCTTTTGCCGTGTTCCTGCGCTTTGTCTCAATCCAAAGTTGATCCGGTATGTCGTTCGTAAGCCGGAGGAAATTGTCGACTGCAGAGCAGGTGTGCCTCTACCTCGAGCTGTGCATGCCGGCACAACAAAACTGCACGATGCATAGCGGGGGAAACGGATGCTCGGCGGCGATTAAATCACGACGAAACCGCGCATTTTATTGAAAAATGGATAAGTATACAAATGCGGCTGAAAGGACCGTGTTAGCCCTCCGGCGGGAGGTAATCGCGAAAGGGAAAGGGGGTATGCTGCAGAATAGTTCAACAATGCGGCGTAGTCCGGAGTGCGGTCGGTGCAAAAGAGTGCTCTCCTTTTGCCGGAACGAGGGACCTTAGACCGTGTTAGTTCGGATGACCTATCGCGGTCAAAGCAGGGCTTTGCGTCGGCATTTGAAAAATCAGCATGACTCGCCATGCTGCAAGCCTCCGACATAAAGAAACCCGCATCCCATTTCGAGAGGCGGGTTTGGGCTGGGCGGCAGGCTTCGAGGCTGCCGCCGGCAGAGGCGCTGCGGAATCAACGCCAGGCAGAATCCAAAATCGATACGGTGTCTTCAAAAGTGAGTGCAACGGCATCCTGCTCAAAGAGCGCGGCTCCGACGCTTCGCGCCTTGGCGGCAAGCTTCGGGATGTCGTCGCGCGTAATGCCGTAGTCGCTCATCTTCAGGTCGGCTACGCCGCAGGCGATCTGAAGGTCATGGAGTGCGCGCAGGAAGTCATCCGGATGAACGGCATCCTTGACGCCGAGTGCATGAGCGAGCTCGATAAAGCGCATCGAGTTGGCTCCGGTCTTGATCATGTGACTGAAATAGGCGATCGACAGCATAATGAGGCCGGCGCCGTGCTGCATTTCAGGGCATTCACCTGAAAGGGCATGCTCGAGAGCGTGCTGGCTGGTCAGCCGGCAGCAAGCCATGACATAGCCGCCGAGGGTATTGGCGATGGAAACGTGCTCTCGGGCTTCGAGGTCATGGCCGTCCTTCACCGCACGGGCAAGACCCGATGCGATGTGACGCACAGCCTCAAGCGCAAACATATCGGACATGTAGTTGGGACGCTTCGTGAGGTAGCCTTCAACGGCATGGAAGAGCGCGTCAAATCCCTGATAAGCCGTGAGCTTGGGCGGCACTGAGAGCGTGAGCTCGGGATCCACCACGGCGAGCACGGGGTAGAGGCCGGGATGGCCGCCGAAGCCGATTTTTTCTTTGGTTTCGGGGTTGGAAATAACGCCGCCGCCGTCGACTTCGCTGCCGGTGCCTGCAGTGGTGGAAATGGCCACGATTGGGAGCGGAGCAATTTCAATGCGCTTGCGCCCGCCCGTCCCCTGAGGCACATAGTCCCAGAAGTCGCCGGGGTTGGTCGCCATCATGGCCACGGCTTTGCCGCAGTCCATGACGGAGCCGCCGCCCAACGCAACAACAAAGTCGCACTCGGCTTCACGGGCGGCAAGCGCGGCTTTCATGACGTTGTCGACAACGGGATTGGACTCCACCATCGGGCAGTACACATATTCAGCGCCTGCGCGCTCGAGCGCTTTCATGGTGCGCTCGAGGGCTCCGGTGCGTTCAGCGGATTTCCCGCGAGACGTGAGCAGAAGCGCCTTCTTGCCGGGAAGCTTTTCGTCACCCAAGGCGTCAAGCCGGCCGGAGCCGAAAATAAGACGAGTGGGCGTCTGGAATGTGAACTTCATATGAAAGGCCTCCAATGGAATCGATTCTGAGTGTTGGGCAATCTTTCCCGCGGGGCGGCAGCTGTTCGAGGGAGCCGCTCAGGCGAATATACAAATAATAGTGAAGCCGCCGTCGATCGGCGTCACGCAAAACGGCGGGTTGTCAGTTTGGACGTCTGAATCAAGCGGTGGCTGCGGCAGCTGTCGGCAACGGCTGTGCATATCACTTTAGACATAAGCCAGCAGAACAAATGGGAGGGGGACAGAGGTAGGTAAAGGATTATATGTAAGGGTAACCTATACACCTAATTCGATTATATACAAGCATTATTGATCCGATATGCGTCCGAACTGGACGTATCTATTTTTAGGCAAAAGCTTAAACGTATACTGGGACAGGTGTTTCCAAGGGGGTATGCAGTTGAAAATTCGGATTTACCCTTGTAATATTCGCGTCATAAATGCGAATGATTCGCATAAGTATATTTATTTATTTGCAACCTCCTTCGAAATTGTTTACTTAGTAAACAGTAATGACTCGGGGGAGGGGGCTTAATGATTGATTCCCATGAAAATCTCTCAGTCCCTTCGCAAGTTTGCCGCTGATGAAAGCGGCGTTACCGCTATCGAATACGGCATTCTGGCTGCAGCGATGGCTGCGGCCGTCGGCTACATCTTCTCGTCGGACGGCGCATTCATCTCAGCGCTGCGCGACAAGTTCCAGCAGATTGCAGACGATATTTCCGGTGCCGGCAAGAACGTCAGCATTAAGTAACTAAGCGGCAGGCTGCACTGCAAAATGAACGCGCTGGGCGTATGGGGGCAGTTCTTCAGCATGGCCATTCTGGGGTTGGTTCTCTGGGCGGCTGTGTCGGATCTGCTTTTCCGACGCATACCGAATGCGGCAGTCGTCTCTATCGTCCTTGTCGAGGCAGCGGTGCTCGCCGCAGCCGCGCTAGGGGGAAATGGGGGAGCGGCGCTCGGTCTTCTGCAAAGCGGGTCAGTTTGGGCTGTGGGCGTGCTCATTGCGGGATTTCTTCTTTATCTCACCGGAAGGATGGGAGCGGGCGACGTAAAGCTTGCTGCCGTCCTTTCTTTTTGGGCGGGGTCTGACGCTCTCCTCTTTTTGATTCTTCTCTCGCTCGTCGGCGGACTCATGGTTTTGGGTCTTCCGCTCTTGCGAATGATTGAAACAAAGACAGGGTTTTGGGCGGAGCGTTTGGCGGAGGCCTTCGGCCGGCCGCTTGAATGCACGCCGATCGGTCTCCTCGGCGGTGAGGGTCCGAAGGGGCTTCCCTACGGGCTCGCCATAGCGGCAGGTTTTGCTGCAGTGCAGTTCGGCGTTTTCTCACACATTTTCTAAGTCTTCTTCGAGATGGTTTGAAACCTTCCGGCAGCTCCGGCTGCGGGAAGGCAGGGGCCTTGTGCGCTCAAAAAACGGACCAGACCGTCGGGATTCCACGCGACATCAGGAATGAGATCGTGAAAATCAAAACTTCTTCTCTACTGCTTCTCGGTTTTGCCGTCGTCCTTGCGGGCTGTGCGGCTTTCGTCGCACGCGGGCTTCTCGCTCCACATGCGGCAGAACGTCCGGCCGCTGCGGCGCAGGCCAGGGCGACTGAGGCGCAGGTGCCGCCCGTTTGGGCAGCGGCTGCAGCCAAACCGGTAGAGCCCGGCGAATTTCTCTCGGGGACGGCGATCAAATGGGTGGAGATGAAGGCTGATGAGGCCCCTGCATCAGCGATTTCCGCCAAGCGTCCGGGAGACCGGACGGCCGCTGCGCTGCTGATGGGCGCAACCGTTCGGCGTTCAGTTCCGCAGGGTGAACTCATCACGCAGGATGATGTGCTTTACCCCGGGAATCCAGGGTTCCTGGCGGCTGTGCTGTCGCCGGGCAAGCGTGCAGTGTCCATTCCGACCTCTGCGGTGTCGAGCAACTCCGGGCTGGTGAGTGCCGGCGACTGGGTGGACGTGATCTTGACCCTGAAGCGTGAAACTGCTGAAGCCATGGCGGATCAGCAGGACAAAACGAGCGGCATGACAAAGCTCGCTGCTCAGACCATCCTCACCAACGTCCGCGTGCTCGCGCTTAATAACTCAACCGAGAGCATTGCGCCGCAGCCGGAGACGGCTCCGCAGAAGACGGATGCCAAAAAGACGGCTTCGACAGCCGCGCGTCGTGTTGACTACCGCACGATCACGCTTGAAGTCACGCCGATGGAAGCACAGGCGCTCGCTGTGGCTAAGGAAGCCGGAGACCTTCAGGTGTCTATTCGCGGTCTGCGTGAACCGGAGACCAAAGATGCGGCCGGCACCAGCACAGTGAATGAGAAGACCGCTGCCGTCACGCATCTGCAGGATGCCACGGGCATTCTCGGCACGCAGCGGCCGGCCGCCAAGACTGTCATTACGTATCAGGGTGCGGCTGTTGCGCCCGTCACCTTCTAACCGATTGAAGAGAACCATCGTGCAGATTCCACACCTTGAAGATTCAGTCAGCCGTTCTTCCCGTCTGACCCAAAACCGGAAGCCGTCGCGCACCGTATTTGCGGCAGCCTGTCTGGGCGCACTGCTCGGTCTGGCTGTTTCCCCAGCATCGGCAGCGCTGAAAGCACAGGTTCCGACAGACGTCAAAGTACTCGAAGGGGCTTCAAGCTTGAAAAACCTCAAGCTGGCCAAGCCGACGAGCAGTCTTCGCGTCTTTTTAAAGGAGGGCGCTCTGCTGCAGCTCCCGAGCGCAGCGGCAAAAGTGCTTGTCGCAACGCCGGGCATTGCCTCCTATCAGATGCCCTCGCCCGATCAGGTCTTTTTCTTCGGCACCGCTGCCGGATCAACGACTTTTTATGCACTTGACGAAGCCGGCACGGTGATTGCAGCAGTCCAAGTGACGGTTGAACACAATCTCGAAAAATTGAAGGCCGACATCAAGCGGGCCGTGCCGAGTGCGAGCATTGAACTCGTGCCGGCGCTCAACAACCGCATGATCGTTCGCGGCAAAGTGAAAACGGCGCTCGACAGCCGGCGCGTGACCCAGCTCGTTGAATCCTATTTGGTCTCATCGGCCGCTGCAGGCGGTCCGGGGCAGGGCGGTCAGCAAGGCGGTCAGGACGGAGGCGGCCAGGGCGGCTCTGCCGGCGGTCAGTCGAGTCCGGTCATCAATCAGCTCAAAGTCGAAGTTTCTCAGCAGGTGAATATTCAGGTGCGGGTTGTTGAAGTATCCCGTTCACTCACGCATTCGCTCGGCTTTAACTGGGGTGCGGTGCTCAATACCGGCCGCGGCCCGCTTTTCCTCGGCAACGGCACATCGCAGGGGCTCTTCTCCACGCATGCGGCCAACAATTCACACTTCAATCCGAATGATTCCTTTGCGGACGGCAATGCCAACATTCCGGGGCTGATGCCGGATTCGAACACGGCGGGCGCGGCGCTCGGCGGCATCTTCAATATGGGCCGCATGTCCTTGGGCGTGCTCATCAATGCCATGAGCGAATCCGGTTTTGCTTCGCTCCTTGCCGAACCCAACCTGACGGCGATGTCGGGTCAGCCCGCCGCCTTTGCGAGCGGCGGCGAAGTGCCGATCGTGATTATTACGGGCAACTCCATCACCATCGACTACAAGTCCTGGGGCGTGATTCTGCGCATGACGCCGACAGTGCTTTCGCCTAACCGCATTGCAATCCATGTGGCGCCTGAAGTGAGCGAGCTTACGAGCGAGGGGCAGGCGATTCTTTCGGAAGGCTCCGTGATTCCGGCGGTGCGCGTGCGCCGAGCAGAAACCACAGTTGAGCTCGCGAGCGGCCAGAGCTTTGCCTTGGCCGGCATGCTTCGCAGCGAATCCTCGCAGACCGTGAACGGTGTGCCGGGACTGCGCAATCTTCCCTTCGTCGGCCGTCTTTTTGAATACGAACAGACGCAGGTCGAAGACAGCGAACTCGTGATTCTGCTCACTGCCAATATCGTCGACCCGGTTTCTTCGGGCGATCTGCGCGTGCCGGGACGCGGCATCAATGCCGTTGACGCTTATGCGCCGCGTCAGGCTTCAATCGGCTACCTCTTCTAATTGAAACGGATGCGGATGAAAGATATGACACACAACAACAATCAGCGCCGCTTCAGTCTGAAGACTCAGGCGCGCAAAGGCACGGCAGCGCTCCTGAGCATTGCCTTGATCGCAGCGCTTACGGGCTGTGAAAGCTTGAGCTACATGGGCAATGCTGTTCAGACGGCTGGCGGCTACGCCTTTGACAAAGCCGAAGCAGGGTACCGTGCGGTTGAAGGGCTTGAGACAAAGACCGTTGGCCGTGTGCGTTCCTCGAATTTTGCTCAGACGAGAGACGAGGCGCTCTCCATGAAGGTTCAGGCGAAGTCGCTCTACCTTCGTGCTTCGGCAAACGGTTCGGGTCTGACCGATGAGTCGATCGAGTCTGCCAACAAGTTCCTCTTGTCGCAGGGACCGATTCGCCGTCAGGTGCTCACCGTCGTACCGCTCTCCGAGTGAGGCGAAAAGCTCGCCCGCCGATTGGCCGAAGCGCTCGAAGAAGCGGGCGCTCAGGAACCCAAGCTTGCCGTCTATGTAAATGAAAAAACCGGCAAGCGCGACTTTCCGGACCGCCGCGTGAGCTGGGACTTGGAGCTCATCAGCGAAGCCTACGTTGTGCATGCGCCGGAGTGCGTGGTGGCCGATCCGACTCGCTGGACGATTGAGCCTTACGAGGCCGTCGGCACGCTGGGCTGCGCCAACAACGCCAACATCGCCATGATGGTGAGTGATCCGAAGGATCTCCTCCGTCCGCGTGCGCTTGAGGGCGCTGACGGCACGGCCAGCAATCTGGCCGTACAGAAATATCAGACGGGTGATCAGGAAGACCTGATCGACATCGACTTCAGCCAGGAGGATTGATCGTGGATAAGGAAAACGAAAACAATGCCTCCGTCGAGGGCATCACGACAGCGGTGTTTTGCCGCGAAGGCGATCTGAAGCAGTTCGCCGACGTATTCGCTCGGCTCGGGCGCAGCTGCACAGCCGCTCAGAAGGGCGGCATGGACGAAGCTCAGGCCTGGCTCACGCAGCATGACGCCCCGGGGCTCTTGATTGTTGATATTTCTGCTTCGCCTTTCCCAGTGCCGGCCTTAGCGGATTTGGCCGCCTTGGCGGGCCCGGGCTGCCGCATTGTGGCAGTGGGCGCAGAAGAAAATGTTGAACTTTACCGTTCGCTCCTCTCTGCCGGCGCATTTGACTATCTGGTTTCGCCGGTGGCAGATGCTTTGGTGGTGGAGCTCCTGAACCGTGCCGACAGCGATCGCTGGCTCGGCATGCCGGATGCTTCAAGCGTGCGGGTCGGACAGACCATTGCGGTGACGGGTGCTGCTGGCGGAGCGGGTACGAGTACCGTAGCGGCGCTTTTGGGGCGCTGGATTGCGGAGGCTGCTAAATATCCGACGCTCCTCGTTGATTTCGATCGCCGCAAAGGTGACCTCGCGCTGCTCCTCGGTCTTAAGGCCGACAACGGCTTGGCCGGCATTCTTTCGGCCGCTGAAATCGACTATCGCCTCATTGCCCGCACGGTGCTCGCCGACGGTGAAAAGAAGCGCCTGTCGCTCCTTGCTCAGCGCCCCGGTCCGGAAACGCCGGTTGATCCGCAGCTCCTCCTTCAGTTGGGCGGTGCGCTTTGCGAACTCTTTTCTGTTTCGATTTGGGATATCCCGTCGCATCGTCCTGCGGGCAGCGCAGAAATTCTGAAGAACGCCGATGTCTGCGTGATTCTCATCGACTACACAGTTTCGAACGCCCGCGCGGCGAAGATTCTGCTCGCCGAACTCGGTGCGCCGCAGCCCGGTCAGCGCCGCTTCTTGGTGGCCAATCACTGCCGAGCCGGTGCGGGCAAGCGCAGCAAGCCCGTGCTGACGCGTGAAGAGTTTGAAAACTTCCTCGGTGTCAAGGTGGACTTTGAACTGCCCAATGCCGGGACGGTACTTGACGCAAGTCTCCTGCAGGGAGCGCTCACTTCGCAGGCGGCTCCAGCCTTTGCCCGCAGTATTGAAGCGCTCGCCTGCGGACTGCTCGGGCGCGCAGGCGCGCACTCGACGGCTCCCGGTTTTGCAGAGCGGCATTTCCCGACC
>OGUN01002683.1_pt1 | contig 10360 bp, 4 predicted proteins | sample 1553621 | NCBI WGS metagenome assembly OGUN01 (sample SAMEA2580300, study PRJEB22360) | human gut metagenome | biome: human gut; feature: human-associated habitat; material: faeces | place: Denmark | collected 2008/2010
TTGAGCCGCAGTCTGAGACCGTTTGGCGTCAGGCTGACGAGTACAAGGTTCCCCGCATGGTTTACGTCAACAAGATGGATACCATGGGTGCTGACTTCTTCCGCTGCGTACAGATGATGCATGATCGTCTGCATGCCAACGGTGTGCCTATCCAGCTGCCTGTCGGCCAGGAAGACACTTTCCGCGGCATCATCGATCTGATCGACATGAAAGCCGATATCTACTATGATGATATGGGCAATGATGTGCGCGTTGAGGAAATTCCTGAAGACATGAAAGAACAGGCTCAGGAATATCATGACAAGCTGATCGAAGCTGTTGCTGAGACCGACGAAGAGCTGATGATGAAGTACCTGGAAGGCGAAGAGCTGACCAAGGGAGAAATCAAGGCTGCTCTGCGTAAGGCTACTATTTCCAACGAGATCGTTCCTGTTGTCTGCGGCTCTTCTTACAAGAACCGTGGCGTTCAGAAACTGTTGGATGCAATCGTTGATTATATGCCTGCTCCGACCGACGTTGCGGCCATCAAGGGCACCAACCCGGAGACTGGCGAGGAAGAAGATCGCACTTCTTCCGATGATCAGCCGTTCTCTGCACTGGCATTCAAGATTATGACTGACCCGTATGTTGGTAAGCTGTGCTTCTTCCGCGTGTACTCTGGTACCGTTGAGGCTGGCACCACTGTTTACAACTCTGTTAAGGATCAGGACGAGCGTATCGGCCGTATCCTGCAGATGCATGCAAACAACCGTAAGGATATCGACATCTGCTACGCTGGCGATATCGCCGCTGCTGTTGGTCTGAAGAACACCACCACTGGTGATACCCTGTGCGATGAGAAGCATCCCATCATCCTCGAGTCCATGAACTTCCCCGAGCCGGTTATCCGCGTTGCCATCGAGCCCAAGACCAAGGCTGGCAGCGAGAAGATGGGTATTGCCCTGTCTAAGCTGGCTGAAGAGGACCCGACTTTCCGTACCTGGACCGATGAAGAAACCGGTCAGACCATCATCGCCGGCATGGGCGAGCTCCACCTGGAAATCATCGTGGACCGTCTGCTCCGCGAGTTTAAGGTCGAAGCTAACGTTGGCGCACCTCAGGTTGCCTACCGTGAAACCATCCGCAAGGATGCTAACCAGGAAACCAAGTACGCACGTCAGTCCGGTGGTAAGGGCCAGTATGGTCACGTTAAGATCAAGATTGAGCCCAACCCGGGTAAGGGTTATGAGTTTGTCAACGGTATTGTTGGCGGCGCTATCCCGAAGGAATACATCCCCGCTGTTGACAACGGTATCCAGGGCGCGATGAAGTCCGGCATTCTGGCTGGCTATCCCGTCGTGGATGTCAAGGTCACTCTGTGGGACGGCTCCTATCATGAAGTTGACTCCTCTGAAATGGCGTTCTCCATCGCCGGCTCCATGGCATTCAAGGATGCTATGAAGAAGGCTGACCCCGTCATTATGGAGCCCATCATGAAGGTTGACGTTGTTGTTCCTGACGAGTATATGGGCAACGTCATTGGCGACTTGAACAGCCGCCGCGGCGCGATCCAGAACCAGGAATCCACCGATGGCACTGCCCGTGTCACCGCTATGGTTCCTCTGTCCGAGATGTTCGGTTACGCTACTGACCTGCGTTCCAAGACCCAGGGCCGTGGCCAGTACTCCATGGAGCCGGCTGATTACCAGCAGGTTCCCAAGAGTGTTGCAGATAAGATCATGACCGAGCGCAATAAGGGCTGATTCTGCACAAATTCGCGCAAAATACTTGATTTTTCTTGAAAAATCTAGTATGATAGCCTTACAACAGGCTATTTTATCTGTTTGAATTAAAGGAGGATACTTCCAATGGCTGAAAAGGAAAAATTTGACCGCTCTTTGGAGCATGTCAACATCGGTACCATCGGTCACGTTGACCACGGCAAGACCACTCTGACTGCCGCTATCACCAAGGTTCTGGCTCTGAAGGGCGACGCCGATTTCATGGATTACTCCAGCATCGATAAGGCTCCTGAAGAGAAGGCTCGTGGTATCACGATCAATACCGCTCACGTTGAGTACCACACCGCGAAGCGTCACTATGCCCACGTTGACTGCCCGGGCCATGCTGACTACATCAAGAACATGATCACCGGTGCTGCTCAGATGGACGGCGCTATCCTGGTTGTTGCTGCAACCGATGGCCCGATGCCGCAGACCCGTGAGCACATCCTGCTGGCTCGTCAGGTTGGCGTGCCCAAGATCGTTGTGTTCCTGAACAAGTGCGATATGGTTGACGACGAAGAGCTGCTCGACCTGGTCGAAATGGAAGTTCGCGAACTGCTGGACAGCCAGGATTTCGACGGCGACAACACCCCGATCATCCGTGGTTCCGCTCTGAAGGCTCTGGAGAGCACTTCCAAGGATCCCGATGCTCCGGAATACAAGTGCATTTGGGAGCTGATGGACGCTGTTGACAGCTACATCCCGACCCCGGACCGTGCTGCTGATAAGCCGTTCCTGATGCCCGTTGAGGACGTTATGACCATCTCCGGCCGTGGCACCGTTGCTACCGGTCGTGTTGAGCGTGGTACTGCTCATGTCGGCGATCAGATGGAAATCGTTGGTCTGAAGGAAGAGAAGCTGACCACCACCATCACTGGTCTGGAAATGTTCCGCAAGAGCCTCGAGTTCGCTCAGGCTGGCGACAACATCGGCGCTCTGCTGCGTGGTATTGACCGTGACCAGATCGAGCGTGGCCAGGTTCTGGCTGTTCCCGGCTCTGTTCATCCCCACACCACTTTCGATGGCCATGTTTACGTCCTGAAGAAGGAAGAAGGCGGCCGTCATACCCCGTTCTTCAACAACTATCGTCCTCAGTTCTACTTCCGTACCACCGACGTTACCGGCATCATCACCCTGCCCGAAGGCACTGAGATGTGCATGCCCGGCGACAACGTTGATATGCACGTTGAGCTGATCACTCCGGTTGCCATGGAAGAAGGCATGCGTTTCGCTATCCGCGAAGGCGGCCACACTGTTGGTTCCGGCGTTGTTTCCAAGATCGAGAAGTAATTTTCGGCTTGTGATATAGCTTTCAAGGCTCCTGCTGTTAAGGCAGGGGCCTTTTTGTTGTGTACGACTTATGGGACGGGGAGGGGGCAAAGGCCGGGTGTGGAAGACCAAGGAAGGCATCATGAAAACATCAGGAATTGTAGATAGGGGAGAGGACACCATTCGGAACTTTGAAAAAGTGGAGCAGAAGGGGGCACTCACACCGCCCTACCTTGGGAAGGTGTATTTCAGGTCGCGGTTAAGGGGCAAGGGTTGATCTATCCCTAAGTTTTCGGAACGGTCAGGAACGCTCTCTACAGTACAATTTATAATGGGCAATTCTCAACCTCCAATTTTCCCTTCAAGTTTCCTCCAATCTCTGCCAAATCTCTCAACAACAAGCCAAACCGAAATGACAAAAAATGCGCGGTCACAATACCGGGTGATTGGATTAAGAGATTGCAAAGAACATTATCGGGGTAAATGTTTAATCATTTGATAAAAACAGGAATAAACCATTCAAAAATGTTAATAAATACCGCCAAAGAGCCACCGCACCGCAACGCAAATAATGTGCGAAAAACAGGTTTCAGTTGATTCAAGGACAAAAATTTACATAGAAACCGCTCTAATGAACTATGCAAATTCTGGCAACTGTGATATAATGTATATACCTAGATGTGTCGGAAAGGTTATCATTTGCGGGATCAAGGCATGCAGCCGGTACAACGTTTTGTCAGCCGCTGTGCCGGGGCCAAAAGCCCCAAAAGCAGGCCGCAGCCCGGCAAGGGATCGCCAGACCGAGGGGAGCACAACCAGGCGTTTTGCAATCAACACCTGCAAAGTGCCGCACATCTGCCGTACCACTTTTCACACAAAAGGGGAAAGTAGTAACACTTAAGGGAGGATAAAACTATGAAGAAAAACCTTCAGCGTTTTGGTGCATCCGTGTTGGCAGCAGCCATGGTTGCCCAAAGCGTGGCGCTTCCCGCAGCAGCCGAAACTACCAAGATTGATTCTTCGGTAGCGCAGTCTGTTGCAGCTAGCGCAGCAAGCGCGGCCAGCGCTGTGCAGTCCCTGCCCAAGTTCACCAGCACCGCAGACCTGATCAAGCAGACAGCCCAAACGCTGGCTGCCCAGGGCGAAGTGCATGAACTGGAGCAGGACGATGCCAAGCTGGAAGCGACTGCACAGAGCAAGGCGGGCATGAGCCTTGCAGCGTTGGAAAATGCACTGGCCGATGCCATGTACGCCAACGCCGCAGCCGGCAAGATTAACACCGAAGCCTATGGCCTGAACAAGGACGAGATGGCATCGGTGATGGCTGCCACCATCAAAACGTATCATCTGTCCAGCGCCGTTACCGACCTGGGCTATGAGACGAACGCCGCAGGCGTTGTGACCGCCGTTACCTTTACCGGCAGCTCCGGCATGACCTCTGCGATGGAGTCCATGACCAACAGCGATGATGAAGTGATTGCGCAGCAGGCTGACAGCTACGCACAGGCTTACGTTGCTGAAAACTCCGATACCTTTGCGACGGCCATACCTATGGCGAGCCGAAATGGTACTGGAATGACACCAACCCGGAGGATGGCCATACCCATACCTGGAAGGAAACCCCCGATGGTTACTGGACCAAGACCGATGACGGCTGGGCTTACACCGCTGTGTATACCTGTGAAAAGGACGATGCCTACCAGAAGGTAGAAGGCACCGTAACCAAGGATACCACCGAGGCAAAGCCCGGCGTTGCCGGCAAGACCGTTTACTCTGCCAGCGTGCCCGCTGACAAGAGCCCGGTTAAGAAGGAATACAAGGAACCCACCACCCGCACCGACGACATTGCCGCCCTGCCCTGCCAGAGCCATGTTGTGTCCAAGGATGCAGATGGCAACTTTGTTGCTACCTTCAACTGGGAAATGAAGAAGGTCGAGGGCGAGCTGGCCGCTGACTACAGCAACGCCCAGCTGTTCTATGACAGCGAAACCGGCAAAATTTCTGCCGGCGCTCCCGTTACCATTGACTGGGAATGCACCAGCGTCACCTTCAAGTGCGCTGTCTGCGGCGAAGAAATCAAAACCCAGCCGGTAATGACCATGCCGGTCAGCGTTGTGGTAGACCAGAATAACAATTCCGTCTACATCAACGTGGGCGGCACCCCGACCCTGGATACCACCTCCGGCGGCGTCGGCGTTACCCTGGTGTCCGCAATGAAGGACGGCAACTGGTACGATATGCAGAACAACCCGGTTGACGCAAGCAAGGTGAACTTCACCTATCAGAGCGGCGACAACAAGGGCAAGAACAGCCTGCTGCTGTACGACAGCCAGAAGACTGCCGTGTATGTGGACGACCAGGGCAACCAGGTCACCAATACTTACGATGTCTCGACTGCGCAGATGAACTACTACTACTTCCAGCTGTCGCAGTTCAACCAGGACGAAGCAGAGTACTTCGGCGTGGCTGCCCCGTTCTGGACCTCCAAGGGCGTTCAGAAGCAGGGCGAGGATGGCAGCATCACCGGCACCATGGGCGCAATCAAAGTGCTGTGCAACCTGGACCCCAACCAGGATGTGCCCCCGACGACCATGGCATATATGCTGCAGTTCCTGCCGCAGGGCTTTATGTCTTACGTCATGAACTATGGCGAAGCTCTGAAAGGCATCCGTGATGCAGGCTTGGCACAGGTTGCCAAGCTGGGTGACAGTGCTGACTATGTCACCAAGCTGCTGATCCTGCATGACTGGATCTCCCAGGTTGCAGAATTCGATATGGGCTCCATGGGCGATATCACCGGCGGCGGCAACAACGACCCCATCCAGATGACTGCTTTCGGTGCCCTGCTGGGCGGCGAGATCGGCGCTAAGGGCGTTGAGTATGGCTGCATCTGCCTGGGCTATGCATCTGCATTTAACTACATGGTCCAGAATTTGCCTGACAACAAGGAAATCTATAAAAAGACCGTTGACGGAAAAGAAGTTTGGAAGACCCCCGATGAAGTAGGCGATAACGCTGTTGTTGACTTTGCCCAGATCCTGTATTACTGCGATACTTCTGATACCAGTGTTGCCGGTAATGCGTTCGGCGGCGGCATGTTCAACAACGTCCACTACTTCAACGCAGTCAAGGTCAACAAGCTGCAGGGCGACAGCAACTCTGCTACGATGACCACCGGCGAACCCAACAAGAACTGGTACTATGTTGACGTCTGCTATGATGACGTGAACACCGAGTGCATGGCCCAGACCCGCGTTGAGAACGCAGGCGACCTGCGCCATGTCAACTTCCTGGTTTCTCCCTCCGGTCTGGAAGGCCGTTACAGCAAGTACTATGATTACATTGACTCGCTGTACGATGGCTACACCTACACCAAGAACAAGAATCCCGATGTGGATGATGACGGCAATGTTGTGTTGAACAACGGCAAGCCGCATTACTCTTACACCAAGGCGGAGAACAAGAACGAGACCCGTTACACCGATACCTGCTACGAGGATACCTGGTTCACCTCTATCTGCAGCCCCATCTACTTCGACAATAATTACTTCTATTACGTTGATACCACGACCAACCAGAACCTGTACAACAACATGCGCCGCCAGCAGTCCGAGAACGGCAACAACGGCAACTCTGGTTCCGGCAGCTCTGGTAACAACTCCCAGATGCAGCAGTTCATGAAGAAGATGCAGAACCAGGGCCCCGATACTCTGGAAGCACGTCCGCGTAATGCGAACTACTATATCCGCAAAGAGGATTCCAGCAGCTCCGGCGGCTTCAGCATGAGCAGCTTTACCAAGACGGATGACCCGTTTGATATCATCCTGATGTACTACAACGATCTGAAGAAAACCAGCAGCAACTTCAATGATGACGACAGCAATGCCGAGGTTCTGGCCAAAGCTGGCACCATCTATAAGATCGATAGCAGTGCAGCGGATTCTAACCTGAACACCGAGTGCCTGGCAGACGCTGCTGCAAAGCGGATCTACCCCGCATTGGTACACTCTACCGCACTGTATGATGGCAAGCTGTACTTCAACGTCAACAACGCCATCTACCGTATGGACCCGACCTCCGGCAAAGTGGAAGAAGTGAAGGAATACAACACCGTCTATGGCGGCATTAAGCTGACCAAGGATAAGGACGGCAACATGGTTCCCGATACCCACTTTCCCGGCATGAGCATGGTTATCATGGATAGCGCCCAGGATACCAGCAGTGTGCAGTATCTGGGCACCTTCATGAACCATCCTCTGGCGGGCCTGACCCTGCGTGACAGCTACAGCTTTGCTACCCCCACCCAGCAGGGCCAGACTGTGATCACCGGCATCAACACCACCAAGGATCAGCTGGTCGTTTCTGTCGGCACCAACCTGTCCAACACCTATAAGGAACTGGTGGACGGCAAGGCAGAAGTCAAGACCGATGCCGCCGGCACTTCTTATGCAAACCGTAAGAGCTACAAGAACGAGTCCTGGAACTACAACCCGAGTTACAACCAGAACATGGGCAGCTCTGACGAGAAGAACAAGAACGAAGAGTTCATGTGGTGCGCTAACCTGGTTGAAACCATGCCGATGTCCGACATGGTCAGCGACCTGAGCAGCGGCGCAACCACCGATGTTACCGTTGAAGCATGGTGCGATACCCCCGCTTACACCCAGGCCCGCACCAACAAGTACGGCCTGACCAAGGGTGAAAAGAAGTACGCTGACGGCGCACTGCCCAAGGGCCATACCTGGGCTCTGGACGAGCTGGAAACCAAGTCCGTTGGCAACAATGTGTACCTGTGCTCTGATTGCCATACCGCAACCGAAAGCACCCCCCACACCGTTACCCTGCCCGATGCAGTTGCAGGCGTTACCCTGACCCTGGGCACCACCAGCAACACCTACATCAAGGACGATACCGTTACCCTGACCGTAGAAAAGGAAGGCACCGATATCGTTACCGTTACCGCAAAGAACGGCAATACCGATGTTGCTCTGACTGAAGTTCAGGAAGCAGCGCAGGACGAAGCCGCAGCCCAGGCTACCACCGAAAAGGCGAAGACGGTTTACACCTTCACCATGCCGGACGGCGATGTGACCATCAGTGTTACCAAAGCCGCTAAGACCTATGCGGTCAAGGTGGCCGATGCTAACAAGGATACGTTGAAGATCACCAGCCCCGAAGCTGACCTGGATAAGGTTGCTGAGGGCACCAGCGTTACCGTTGTGGCTACCCCGAAGGATGGCTATACCCTGACGGCTGACGGTGTGGTGGTTACTTACGGCGACAATCAGACCCTGAAAGCAACTCCTGACACAGAAAAGGCCAACACTTACACCTTTGCAATGCCCGCTGGCGATGCAACTGTCAGCGCAGCGTTTGAAGAGGTTAAGAAGTATAACGTTACTGTGGCGGGTACTGTTGAAAACGGCACTGTGGGCGTAGAGCCGAAAACCGCAGCTGCGAAGGATGTTGTTACTGTTACCGTTACCCCGAATACCAACTTTAAGTACACGGACGGCAGCCTGAAAGCTACTTATACGGATGGCGGAACGAAGAAAGAAATTAACGACTTTAAGGCAGTAGACGGTAAGGAAAACACCTACACCTTCGAGATGCCCGCCGCTGATGTTACCGTTAGCGCTGAGTTTGAGGAAATTGCGACCGAGACTTACACAGTAACTGTTACCAAGGGCGGCGACGGCAAAGTTACGGTCAATGGACAGGAAACTGAAAAGCTTGAGGGTCTGAAGTCTAATGATACTGTTACACTGAAGATCAACCCGATAGATACGGATACTTTGCTGACTCAGCTGGCAGGTGTAACGGTTACATCTGGCAAAGTTGATGTCTCCACCACAAAGGTAGATGAAAATACCTATACTTTCAAAATGCCGGACGGCGATGTAAATGTCAGCGTACAGTTTACGACTGTTGAGTACAGCATTGTAACTACGGCAGACCCGGCTGAAGGTGGCACGATTACTGTTACAGTTAATGGCAAATCTGAATTGAAACGTGCACCGAAGGATGCAGAAATGGCTGTAACGGTTACGCCGAATACGGGCTATGAACTGGAGCTGGCTCGCCATGGTCAGACCAGTATCACGGATAAAGTCAAAGATGGTGGTACGTATACAGTTGGCATGAGCGATTGTAACTTTGAAATCATTGCAGAATTCAAGAAGATTGAAACCACTGAACCCACCAACCCCAGCGAAGAACCTCAGGCTATTGAAGCCGAGGAGCGCACCGTTCATGGTGCCGCTGAAAAGACCACCATTACCGCAATGGCTGTCTTTACCTGCACCGATAAGAACTGCGCAAGCGCACAGTTCGTGGATGCAACTGTAAAGCAGACCAGCGGCGTTACCACCGCTGCTGTCACCTTCAACGGCAAGGACTACACCGCCAAGTACGGCGAGAAGAACGGCTGGGTTGAAGAAAACGGCAAGAAGTACTGGTACGAAAACGGCGTGAAGCAGGGTACCACCGGCCGCGGCAAAGAGATCTATGATCCCAATTCCGACGCTTGGTACTGGCTGGATGCTGTCCAGGGCGGCGCAATGACCGTCAGCAAGGACGTTTATCAGGAATCCGCCGCCGGCCAGTGGGCTGATAAGCCCGATGGCACCGGCAAGTGGGTCCGTTACGATGAGAACGGCCACATGGTCAAGGGCTGGCAGACGACCGATAAGGGCACCTACTACTTTGACCTGATCACCGGCGCTATGGCTAAGGGCGCAGGCGATATTGACGGTGTACCTTGCGCATTTGACGAGTACACCGGTATCGCTCTGGACGGCCAGTGGCTGACCATCAACGGCGCTGACTTCTGGTACGAAAAGGGCGTTCGCCAGGGCCTGGATGGCCGCGGCAAGGAAATCTACGACCCGGCTTCCGACGCTTGGTACTGGCTGGATGCCGTTGACCAGGGCAAGAAAGCCACCAGCAAGGATGTCTATCAGGAATCCGAAGCTGGCCAGTGGGCTGACCGCGCCGATGGTACCGGCAAGTGGGTCCGTTACGATGCACAGGGCCACATGATCAAGGGCTGGAGCGCTGACAAGCGTTACTATTTCGACCCGATTTATGGCACCATGGCTAAGGGCGATGCAGTCATCGATGGCCGCACTTATCACTTTGATAAGAACACCGGCGTTCTGCAGTAATCCCACAGCCGAACAATGAGCTGTAACCAGCCCATTAACCTCTAAATAAAAATGCCGCAGCAGATGTAACAGTCTGCTGCGGCATTTTTGTATTTGTGGGCATAGGTTCGGCGAAATATTTGCCAGGCCGGTAGGGCGGGGGACACCACCCTGCCGAAATAC
>OGUN01002684.1_pt1 | contig 10357 bp, 6 predicted proteins | sample 1553621 | NCBI WGS metagenome assembly OGUN01 (sample SAMEA2580300, study PRJEB22360) | human gut metagenome | biome: human gut; feature: human-associated habitat; material: faeces | place: Denmark | collected 2008/2010
GATGTTCTGCGTGATTTCCCAGCGCATGGCAAAATCACCGGCAAGCATATCCGACTTCACGCTGTCATTGAGCACAAAATAGGCTTTGCCGTAGAGCAGCGCGCCGACGGCAACCAGCGCGTCAAGGTTGGCCTGTTCCTCTGCCGCAATCTGCTGAATCGTCCAGAATCTGTTGAGAGAACCCGACGCAAGAACCCAATGGCAATTCCACTCGTCAGCGAAGCAGTTGATCCATTTCCATGCAACCGGCAGAAGATGCGAAGGCAATGCGGCGTGTGCTTCATCAACAAAAATAGCACTTCCCGGCAATTCATGCAGCCGCCTGAGGGCAGATGGCCGGTTTGAGGCCAGCGTCTCAAAAAACGCTACCGCTGTTGTGACAATAACAGGGGCCTTCCACAGCGTAGAAAGGTGACGGACACTTTCTGATTCAAAATCCACCCGATGGTGAACCTCCGCAACGATTTTGTTCGGCTCTTCACCCGGAAGAACCAAACATCTGCGATAGGTTTCCACCGACTGCGAAATGATGCTTGTAAAAGGAAGCACCACAAAAATCCTGCGAAGGTGATGCTTTTTCGCCTGACTGAGCATGTATGCCATCACGGCAGTGGTCTTTCCGGACCCCACCGGACTGTCACAGGCAACGACATGGTCATTGACCTTGCTGTCTCTGCAGCATTGATACATCTGTGCCCGTAAACGGGAACGCTCATCCTCTGCCCGAAGACCGCTGACGTAGGCATTCAGCACCTGCAGTCTCTCTGCCGGACGCAGGTCATTCTGCCGCCCATCCATGGGTTCCTGCCCGTAATGTCTCGCCGTATCTCCGTGGTCGGCATCTGCCAGACAGGAAAGCGCCAGGCGCATGAATACCGAGCGGCACCCGGCTGCCGGCTGTTCGTCTGCGGTCTTCTCCCCAAAGAGATCCAGATGGATGGCTTTCAGCTCCGGCAGCTTGCTGTCTGTCGCTGATGCGATATCGGTATCACGGAAAGCCTCGCTGCCGTGACAGCATTCTTTCGGAAAATCCGGAAGACCACGGTGATGCGACATGACACAGACTGCAGAGTACATTTTGTTCTCATGAAGCAAAAGCGCCGTGCCGGCATCTGTGTGGTTGATGGGCAGATGCGGCTGATTTCCGGCATGCAGGGCAGCTTGATTTTCTTCCTCAAGCTTGCCCAGATCATGCAGCGATGCCGCGTTGGTGACAGCGCTGACCAATGCCATGTCGTCTTCCTGCTTTGCCGCAAATGCAGCCGCTTCCTTCGCATATCGAACAGCGTCATCATGGACATTCTGTACATGATTCAGATAGGTTTGCGCAGGAAAACCATCGTGTGCGCTGTGCGCGAGATATTCTTTATCCATCAGACGTTGGCAAGATCCTGAACACCGGCAAGACGCTGCTTCAGCTCTTCGGGAAGGTCGGCAACATCCTGATAGTCCTTCCAGCTCGAGGAGGGTTCCTCGGCATTTCCGATCCGCTTTGGCGTCAATGCGTCGATCAGCAGATAGTCCGGGCAGCTTCCCAGCTTGTTCTTGTGCTCCATGTACCATGCGTGGCGCAGGCGCACGTCGGGGCGAATATTGGATCGAGTCAGGTCAAGCATGTAGGGGATGGCGCGCTTGAGCAATTCAATGTCCGCTGCTGTACATCCGCTCTTGGCGGCGTAATTGGGATTCACATAAAAGGGCATGCAGTAAACACCGTGCTCCACGACCCGATAGGCCAGGGGAGCCATGCCGCTTTTCTTGCCTTCCTCAACGCCCGCCTTGTTGGTATTGGTATGGCGGACAATGCTGATCGGCGAGATGGACAGGCCCATGCCGAATTGAACCGCGCCGGTCTTGATATACTCCTTGTTGCCGCCATCCTCCAAAAAGGTGTTGCCAAAAATGCGGGCATCCCAATACTTTCTGACAAATGTGCTGTCCATAAAATTGGGGTTGTCATTCATTTCTTTTGTAATTGCTGCCCTGTCGCGCCCACGGGATTCCAAGATGCAATAGAGATCCGCCTGACGGATGTACGCTTCGGGCAAGCTCTGGAAAAATACGCCGTCATGATCCTCGATCAAATCACGGATTTTCCGCTTGACAGATACGGGCGAAATCTCACCCAGTCCATTCGGGCGCTGGCGAGGATCGTTTTCACGGTCAGGATCCCCATTCGGATTGGAATTGACAACCTCGAGAATCAAAAGCCCGGTTGCACGATTGAAATCCACACTCATCTTGCTCTACTCTCCTTTGCTCTGATTATTCGGCATTGCTTTCATCCTGCTTGGGGAAGGAAGCGAGGTATCCGATAAACAGCTGTGCCTTCTGGGCATCACTCCAACGCATGGGAACAGAATACTCTGTCGCAAGCTTGTTGGCGATTTGCTCAAATACCTTCAGGTACCATCCTGCCAGACCGCTGGAATCTTCATTCTTCGTGCGGTACTGCTTTGCCCATGACAGGTAAGGCGCCATTCTCACGGAAAGCTGGGACAGCGTTCTACCCGGCGTTTCGCTCGCGGCAACAAACAGGGCAGAGCCCACAAGCTGCGGCGGAATCTGATTGTTACGCACCACCTTGCAGTACAGCGCATGCAGCTCATCGGAGGCCTTGAGCAGTTGTCCCATCAGGTAGGGTGTAGCTTCCATATAATCATCCTTTCTATTTCCGCTGAAGAACAGAAGCATGGACAGAACGGGCAGGATCTGTTCCAGCTGAGCAACGCGGCTGCACTTTCTTCCACTGTGCAGCAAAGGACCTGCATGGATGAATAGCGGCATACCATGCTGAACGAGAATGTGCAGCTCGTGCAGAAGCAGCCGGTGCTGTGCCCGATGGAGGAACAGCCCGATCCCCTCATAAGGATGCATGGCGGATACCGTTGATGATTCTCCATCCTGTCGCCAAACCTGATTGACAACAGTTGCAACGTCAATGGGAAATGGCGCTGAAAGCCGTATGGATGCAATATCCGGAAGATCATTGCAGGCCATATCCCAGTTTTCAGCGGCATGCATCAACGCGTCTGCCAAAGCAGACTCAGAGTAAAGAATCTTTGTGCGACCCTTATCAATTTTTCTGAGCACAAATACCTGAACGCTTTCAGGTCTGTCCTTTGGCGGAATCCCGTTGAATGCAGCCAAAAGGCTTCCGGAGATTTCTTTGAAGGTTTCCGAACGATCAGGATGACCAAAAAACTGCACATAAGGAAGCGGAGCCTCCGGTAGTGAGCTGGGATATGCGAATACCGCTTCGCCTTTGCCTGTATTCAGCCAAGTGATGCCTTTGTTCTTGACATCCCCGCCAAGCCAATTCAAGGCAGCCTGAAACTGGACACGGTGCTGTGCGGATAACGGGTAGGAATCGCGTTTGTCATCAAAGTTATGATATCTGTTCTGGCAGGGCTGCCCGTCGAACATCGTATACAATGCCGGCTCAAACCCCGCGGCAAGCTTAACCTTTGGCATTGGAGAATTGGTCGGCACATAGATTTGTCCGAATGAATCTATCAATCCATCCTCGGTTGTATTGCTCGTCACGATTCTCTCCGCCTGAAGAAATGCTGTATTCAGATATGCAGTAAACTCCCTGCTCGCTGCATACATGCCATAGGTATCATATGCGTCTGTGTCAAAGAATACGGAGATGTTCCGCTTGTCATCTTTGCACGGCTTACTGGCATCACCCAGCTGGAAAAGAATCAGCAAGGCCAGCCGAACGTCCTGCTTCTTTTCCAGCTTTGCAAATACCGCTTTTGTCAATGATTCGTGCAGTACCTGCGCATTGGCAAACGGCGCACATTCTGCCGCCAGAGTATTCAGCAGGTTTTCTTTTGGATTGCCGGCAGTTTCGAGCAGACCGGCCATTTCCCTTGGGGTTGCAGAAAAGCAATTCTTGATACGGCTGTTCTGATGCGGTTCCCACGCATTCTCTTTGCATAAGGCATGAAGCTGCAAGGCATCGATGCTTTCCGGTTTCTCGATGCATTGTGCAACCAACTTTTTCTCTGATTCATCCGTTACGCGGTACAGGCTGATGAGATTGAGCCCGGGAAACGAGGCCTGATTTGATCCGAATTTTCGCAGCTGCATTGCAAGTGCCCGATCGATAGCCTCAAAATCAACCACCTGCCCACCCTTTACCCAGATTCGGATACAGGGAGCCTTCGCGCTCACATTGGGTAGCGGAATGTAATTTCTATAGGATTGCAATGGAACGATTCCCGCCTGTTCCAGTGCTTTGGACAGGGATGACAATTCATTGATCAAAATGAACACCTCTCTTGGGCGGGAACACCAGCGTCCCGGCATGAATCGTCACGTCGTTGTCAAAGCGGTACGAAACCTTCGATTTGTGCCCATCGGGAAATCCCTGCCGCAGCGTGGAAGGAATGTGAATATCCTCCATATCGGTACATACCTTTGTCCCGTCCCGGAAGGGGCCAAAGTAGCTGGCCGTAAACTCTCTCAAGCCCAACGAGGGAATAGCAAAGCACTGCCCCCGTTGCAAGCGCCGGTTGAAAATCTCCTGGTATGCATGACCGGGCGACGTTGTCCGTCTGTCCCATTCCAGAGTTTTTTCAGAAAGCGTATCCTTCCTGTGATTGGGCACAACCACCGCGTAGAGCCGATAGCATACATCAATCAGAACGGTCGAATACATCTGATATGCATTTCCAAGGTCAATGCTCTTTTTCTGGCGCAACGGTCCCTTGTAGTTTGTTGCGTATGAATGAAGCTGAACAGGAGCGCATATTTCAACCCTGGTTGGAATGATCTCCACATCCGGCCCGAAAAGGATGGATTCAAAGATGCCCTTGCAGGCCGAATACGTCGGTGCCGGATAGCTGACAGGACTGTCACCGCTGTCCGGTCTGGTCCACATCGCCGTTGATCCTGCGATTTCCATCTGTATGGGATACGAATGATGAACCATGCTTTCAACTCCATTCCTGTGAGCAAGATAGCAGATGAGCTGCGGCGTTGAGAGATACAATCCGATAACCCTATGAATATTATACCATAATTCCGGCTGTATGGTAAAGGTTTTTGGATTTGAATATCCTTCTATGATGTATTACGAAGAAAAACACCGGCATAATCGCCAGCGCTTCATGGATCACTTCTCATGTGCATTACGGAAAATGGTACGCATGTAGTCGCTCTTTCCATAGACCACTCTGCTGACCAGCATCCGATCGGTCTCCACCTTGTAGAATACCATATAGGACTTGAACGTCACGAATTTCGTTGTGGTTTCTTCACTGACAGAAGATTCAAAAACCTCCGCCCAGACGCGTTCGAGGTCACGAACGGCAATCGGGGAGTATTCAATCCTTATTTGCGTTTGCTGTGGAAGTGTGCCCGGACATCATCCTCGGACCCCCAGCCTTCTTCCTCTCCCGAACGGATGCCCGTATTGAGCTCGCACATCAGGCGGAGCATCGCCTTTGCCTTCTCGAATTCTTCATCGTCCGCAATATCGCGGATCGTAAAGCGGCCACGCCCATTGACTGTCAGATACACCGGTGAACCAGCGGAAACCTGTTCAAGAACGGTGTTGTAATTGCGCAAATCGGACACAGGGCTAATGATTGCCATGAGCAGACCACTCCTTTCGATTCCATTATAGCATGAGCAGAAATCTCGTTCAATACTTTACGAATAATTTTACGAACATTAGAGCATATCAAAACAGAATGAGCAATCCTAACTGTATCGTGTTCGAGTCGGTGGTTAGGGTTAACTGGCTTTTCCCTACTCCTGGTCACATTCAAATGCAAGAGAAGCATATCTGATTCAATGGCAAAACCACGATAAACTTCAAATGCTTTGCTCCCCGAAGTGTCTTTTCTCTTGCATCAGCACCCGTTCTGCGCTATACTATACTTGTGGAATTTCTCAAACCGCTACAGCAAAGCAGTCTTCCCTGTTATCACCCTGATAACAGAATGATAACCGGAGGCTGTACAGGCAGTGGAATAGGAATGCCTCAGAGAATCAGAGCCATCACTTGGAATCGGACACACATAAATTATACAGAATGTGTTAAGTCTGAGAGAGTGGGAATAATCCCCCTCACTGCCTAAATAGAATCAATACAGCGTGGCTGCTGGCTTTCGGGAAAGAAGGTCAGCAGCCGCATTTTCATCCTCTGCTTCCGCTGCAAAAAAACTTTCCGCACCCTCTTGACAAAACCGTTGGAATAGGGTATAATAATCAATGTCGCCGATAAAAGCGACGGAATGACGCGGGGTAGAGCAGCTTGGTAGCTCGTCGGGCTCATAACCCGGAGGTCGTAGGTTCAAGTCCTACCCCCGCAACCATTTGGCTCAATAGCTCAGCTGGCCAGAGCATTCGGTTCATACCCGAAGTGTCATAGGTTCGAATCCTATTTGAGCCACGAACGCCGTAGAGAAATCTGCGGCATTTTTTTGTTTTGGGCGGAATAATAGGACATTGCAAAAGACTTTCAGAAATCAAAAAATCCCCCTGCCGAGAAGGAAAACTCCTCGGCAGGGGGCAGTGAAAATCGACGGAGGATTAGTCCTCGTCGTCCTCTTCTTCCGGCAGTTCGGCATTGTGGTACACGTTCTGCACGTCGTCGTTGTCCTCCAGCATCTCCAGCAGCTTCTGAATCTTCTGGATCGTTTCTTCGTCAGGCAGCGCAACCGTGTTCTGCGGAATCTTGTCCACTTCAGCGGTCAGGAAGGTGACGCCCTGCTTCTCCAGCGCTTCGCGGACGGTGGAGAAGTCGTTCGGCGCGGTGTAGATTTCGTAGGCGTCGTCATCCACCTTCATGTCTTCTGCACCGGCGTCCAGCGCCATCATCATCATTTCTTCTTCGTCCGAACCGGGAGTGCGTTCCACCACCAGAACGCCCTTCTCGTCGAACATGAAGCTGACGGAGCCGGTCGTGCCGAGGTTGCCGCCGTTCTTGGCAAAGCAGTGGCGCACGTCGGAAGCGGTACGGTTGCGGTTGTCGGTGATGGTATCAACGATGACCGCAACGCCGCCGGGCGCATAGCCTTCATAGGTGATCTGCTCGTAGGTCACGTTGGACAGTTCACCGCTCGCCTTTTTGATGGAGCGCTGAATATTGTCATTCGGCATATTGTTGGCTTTCGCCTTGGCAATGATGTCGCGCAGCTTGCCGTTGGATTCGGGGTTTGCGCCGCCATCGCGCACAGCAATCGCGATTTCACGGCCAATCTTGGTGAAAACAGCGCCGCGGGCAGCATCCGCCTTGCCCTTCTTCGCCTGAATATTATGCCACTTGGAATGCCCAGACATCAGAAAATCCCTCCTGAAAAAGTCAGGGAAGCGCCGCAAACCGGCATTTCCCGCGAAATAGTAGCTTGAAAACGCTTTATTATAGCATTTTGGTGCTTGTCACGTCAAGGGTGAGAACCGTAATTTCGCGATTTTTTCGGGAAAAAACAGGGCAGAAGCGCGTTCTTCTGCCCCGATATCGTATGTTTATTGCACTTCGTACGTCCCAACCTGCTCGGATGTGCCGAAGCCCAGCACTTCGCTTGTCGGGCGGGAGTTGGTCTTGCCGCCGTCGTAAGCGCCAATCTGGTTGAGCTGCTTGCCCATGAAGACCATCACTGCCGTCTGCCCGCCGTCCATATTGAAAGCGACCTGACAGCCCTTGGCGCGCATCATCTTCGCCAAATAGCTGATGGTAACGCCTGCGGAGCGCTTCAGGCGCCCTTCGCACATGATGGCGACGTAGTGACCGGGTTCGACCATGCCGATGGCGCAGCGCGGATTCTTGTTCTCGTTGTTGGCGTAGGCGCGCTCGGACACTTTGCCGTCCAGCAGCAGATACGGGCCGAAGGAGTACACCGTCTGTACACCCTCGTCGATGAACTCCTGCGCCGTCTTTTCCCAGCTGTGGTAGACTTTAAGGCTGCCGTCGGGCATGAACGCCAGCATGTCCAGATTCGGGAACATGGAGTTCGTTACCTGCTTTTCGGTGTACGGGTCGTCATAGAGAATGCGCCCGTCGCGGATGACAATGCCCGTGTGGCGGTTGTTGTTCACGGCGACGCGGTAAGTGTAGTAGTCCGTGTTCATCGCAAAAACGACGTTGTGCTTCTTTGCGGTTTCTGTCGCGTCCACACGCACTTTGCCCATCTTCTCCGGGTCGTTTTGCACCGTGCGGAGCATTTCGCCCGCGTCCAAATCGCCGTACAGATCCGCCTCAAACCACGTCAGCGGCTGGGGTGCGTCGTATTTGCGCTGGATGATGACTTTGCTGGTCTGGCTGACGTAAATCCACAGTCCTTCGTCCTCGGAAGAGTAGAGGTATTCGCCTTCATCGAGGAAACCCTTGGCGTTGAGGGCGGGCATGTGCGCCATGTATGCGGGCACTTCGGTGGGCGCGGGCGTGGCCTCTACGTTGTTTGCCGCCGCATCGTAAGAACCGGGCGTGTCGTAGATGTTTTCGAGGAAGTCGTCTTTGCGGACGTCCTCGCCTACGGTCGTGAACGCCAGACCGAACACGCGGTTGTCGTACTTCGTGCCCGTTTCGGTGACGCTCATGCCGGAGGATGCCTGCGTCTTGTGCAGGGTATAGGCTTCTTCCGCCAGCTCGATGCCGGTCGCGCCATTCATGCTCTTGAGCGGAACCGTCCAGTCAAACGTAATCTGATTTTCGGGGTACAGGTGCAGGTACAGCTTTTTGACCTGCCAAGTGCCGTATGCAATGGTGGACGCGGTGAACTCATCCTCGTTTGCTGCCAATGCAATGCAGTTCTGGGCGGCGTCGGCAATCATCATGTGCTGCTTGTGGCCGTACTCGCCATTGGTGTCCTGCGTTACAACGACTTCCGGCTTGTACTGTCGATACAGCCCTACGATCCATTCGTTGACTTTGTCTGTGCCGCCCGCGTTTTTATAGGCTGCCTTGAGCGTTTTAGCATAGCTGTCCCTGAAATTGCCAATGACTGGATACGTTCGCACGCCCATGTGCCACAGACCATTGAGCAGCTCGGAGGAGCGGGTGGTGTTGGAGCGGGTGAAGTACGCCACAACCACCTTGCGCTGCTGCTCGACAGCGTAGGTGGGAATCGCGCCGCCGAAGAAAATCAGCTCATCATCCGGGTGCGTGGAGAGGAAGAGGATATCCGCCTTCTCTTCCGTCGGCTGCCATACCTGCACCCAGTCAGGCAAATCGCCCTCAGAAAGCACAAACAGGTCGTTGATGCGCAGGGCGGTTTTCTTCTCGCTTGTCACCGCCAAGCGGACATACTGCGCGGGCTGCGGCAGCGCAACATACGCGTGGAGGAAGCGCGTGTCGCCCGGCACGGCGGTGAACCAGTCCTTGCCGTCGTCGCTGGTCTGGATTTCCCACGATTCAGGCATGTTGCCGAAGCAGACATAAAGCCCGGCAATTGGCTTGCCCTCCGGCGCGGTAATTGCGATCCATGGGGTTTTGATTTTGTTGCTCTCCCAATAAGAGGTATACTTCTTGTCCGTCATCAGCGTGTATTTCCGCCCGGAACTGCACACTTTGAACTTGCAGTCCTCTGTGATATCATTCGCTTCCGCGGCGAAGGCAACGCTCAGGCTCAGCGCGAGCAGCGTCAGCAGCGCTATCAGCCATTTCTTCATAATCAATGCCATTCCTTTCTATGATACTCCAACCTGAAGAATAGCATAAAAAGAAGGCGATTGTCAACGAAAAGCGGCAGAAGAATGGAAAATTTACAACTTCCGTCCGCATTCGCTGTTGACGGAAGGCAGGGAGCATGGTACAATGCAGCGTAGGAAGGGGGGAGAAGCATGCAACAGCCGCGCATCTTTTTTGCTGTGGCGCTGCACGAAAAGTACGCGCTGCCGACAGATTCGCTGTATACGCCAATTCAGGCGGGCGCGGCGATTCATCCGCCGCTGGGGCTGATGCGCGACAACACGGGCGAAAATATCAGCGCGAAGAACGGCAGCTACTGCGAACTGACGGTGCTGTACTGGATGGCGCACAATGTGGATGCGGACTGGTACGGCTTGTGCCATTATCGGCGGTACTTCTCCCTCCGCAGGACAGGCTGTCCGCAAAAGCGCATTCTGACGCGCACACAGCTGCTGCCCCTGCTTGATACGGCGGATATTTTTTTGCCGAAAAAGCGGCACTACTGGCTGGAAACGAACTTCACGCAGTATGCCCATGCGCCAGTTCATCAATTTGTCGTAATTCGGCTCGTCGCGCGTGGTGCGGCGCAATTCTGGAATGCCACTGACTTCGGAAAACGCGATCCAGATCTCGGGTACGAGAACGCCCTCCAGATCCAGGCAGGTAATATCCATGTGCATACCCTCTGCTAAAAAAAATTGTGGAAGCCTA
>OGUN01002685.1_pt1 | contig 10355 bp, 10 predicted proteins | sample 1553621 | NCBI WGS metagenome assembly OGUN01 (sample SAMEA2580300, study PRJEB22360) | human gut metagenome | biome: human gut; feature: human-associated habitat; material: faeces | place: Denmark | collected 2008/2010
GTTTCGGTGAACCCCCCCCCCACAAGGCTATCGAACCGACCCGCTTACCGGCAAAACCAGCTACCACAGCGGCACCGACATCGCCGTGCCCGAGGGTACCCCGATCCTGGCCGCTGCCGACGGCACCGTGACCGTCGCCAACGCCCTCGACAGTTGGGGTGGAAGCTATGGCTATTACGTCAAAATCGACCATGGCGGTGGACTGACTACGCTGTATGCGCATTGTTCCAGAATCTGTGTCACAGTGGGTCAGGAGGTAAAGGCAGGGCAGGTTATAGCCTATGTGGGGCATACAGGACGTGCAACGGGAGCGCATCTGCATTTTGAAATGCGCAATTATGATTGATATACCTATATAGAAGACATCATTGCAGCAAAGCCAAGTTTGTGTCGGAAACGTAGCAATAACTGTTGCCTGCAGAATTCGTGTTTACTGCTTTGATCATCAAAACTTTGCCACCGTTGACACTTACACTGATAGGACGAACATTTTCATCACGAACGATATCGTCAACTCGTCCGACCAAGACATCGTCTACATAGATTTCAATGCTCATGTTGGCGTCACGGTTCGTGTCGTCAGAGGTTACGATGTTTGCTTCAAACGTATCATACTTTCCATCCAGCTTGAATTTGGCCCAGGCTTCCTGCCAGGGATCAAATTTATAAGAAACACTGTGTGTTGTGCCATACAGGTCTTTTACAGATGATACTTGTTCACAGCGTTCGCTATCCAGCATTTCCAAATTATCCAACCGCTTCGTTTCTACTTCATCTAGGTAGCCTTGGGCAACAACTTTATCAACTTCATCCATTGAATAGGTATTCAGAAGTACTGACTTGAGGTTTTCAACCTGTGCTTTAAGGGCTTCATTTTCGCTTTGTAGTGTTTGGGCTTCACTTGTCAGCTGCGCATTTTGAGTTTTTGTCGAACTATATACACTGATTAGCTGATCGGTTGCAGCTACCATGTCACCGGTTTCGGTTAGTTCACTAGTCTTAGCATCATCCCCTAAGGTGGAAACAACATTTACAATTGTCTGTTGTGATGCGGTCTGAAGACTGTTCACCTCGTTTTTTAACGTAGCAGCCTGCTGAGCCTGAAAGATTCCAAAGATACTACCAACAATACCGATGACTGCGGAAATGATCCCGAGAATACGATTGATCTTTTCACTTTTCTCTTCTGTTTTCATGGGTTACAACGTTCTCCTTCATTTCTATTTGTGGGCAAACGGAGCTTATAGCCGACTTTAAAAACAGTTTGCAAGGAACTGCCCAGTTTGAGTTTTTTCCTAAGCTGGCAGATATGAATATCTAACGTGCGCGTTTTCAAACCCGGCGGTGCTCCCCACACCGCTAGCATAAGAGTTTTACGTGAAAGTGTTTGCCCTGGATGCTGAAGAAAATAATATAAAAGTTGATATTCCATTTCTGGTAGATGAACTTCCTCCCCGGCGGAATACACAGTATGGGTTAAAGGATCCACCATAAGCGAATTATACACGGTCCATGCCTGTGCATTATCTGTCATTCTTCAGGTTCCGTCCTCTCATCGCATAAGAATCTTGTAAACATATAGCTAGAAACCAGGAAATAAATAAAACAGCTGCCAAGAGTAGAATGACAATCCAAGAAAAGTTGTACGGCTCACCATCAGTTACGCGATAACCTTGTGTAGTCAAAAAGGCTGCTGCATGAAACAGTGGCCAAAAACCCAGCCATTCAATCCCCCCTTCCATCCCGGAGAGGCTCAGGAGTGCGGGGAGGCAATAGGCCACAGCACTGGTGAATAAGGCCGGAAGTAAGTTGCCGAACATGCGTCCCAAAGTCAAAGTCATTGTGCCCATGCACAGACAAGCCGCTACCCGGCAAAGAAACCAGAATAACATCACATCAGACAAGGTAAAGATAGCCGGAAGGCTCTCAAATTCGGAAATGCTCATGGCCGGGGCAAACATCGCAGGCAAACCGTAGTCCCGCAGTACCTGAATGAGATGTGGCAAGCAGGAAGTTGCCGCGATGCCCACTGCTACGACAGCACTAACTAGAAGTTTCGCCCGTACCGTTCGTTTACGGCCCAGCGGCGTTGTGCAGAGGATGGTCTCCATGCCGCCGCGGCGCTCCATCGAGAACAGCCCGGAAAAGCAGAGCGCACAGGCCAATCCGGCCAGCAGCGCATCTTGCACATCAGCCTGACCAGTGAAGCCGAACAGTTCCTTGTATCCGCTTTCATATACCAGCCAGGCGCCAGGGTGTTCTTTCAGATAGTAGTTGATGTTCTGGTTGATGACTTGGCTGTAGACGCTGTACTTTTGCTGCAAGGAACTGAAGGCCAGCATTGCGTCGCTGGAAAGTTCGCCGGCTGCTACCTTCTGCTGGACTTCGAGCATCGGGGCAAATTCCTCGCCCTGCTCTTCCAGCCAATCGTAGGTCTCCGGAGTAAAGGGGCCCGAGATATGTTTCATGTAGTAGGCGTAATAGATTTCATCTGGCCCGATGTAACTTTCAGCTGTTACACCCTGGTAAACGCCAAATCCAATAAAGACGGCCAGCACCACCGCCGCGCCGTTGAGAAGCAGCAGCTTTCGTGCCTCCTCCTTAATAATAGAGGTGGCACAGGTCTTGTGCCGTAACCCCAGCAGAAACCCACGCTTGGTGGCAGACAGCAGTTGCGCGCGGGCGAACACCCAGCAAAACGAAAAGGCCAGGGCTCCGCCGTAAAGAACAGCTGCTGTCCACTCAACCAGCGGTAAACCGATAGGGTCACCGAACCAATACAGATTGCGGTAGTTCCCCAACAGCTCGTTGGTTTGCAGTAGGCTGGCAAGGTTTGCGTATTTGATGGCATTCAGCCGGCTGGTAGCCGGGATTGTGGCACGGATGCCGAACATCACGAGCGGCCCAACTAGGGCGGCAGCCCATCCGGCAGTCGCTCGGCGGGCAACCAACGCCGCCAGCATGACCCAAAGCCCCATGACAAAGGCCCCAGCCCACTTGGCTAGCAGAAAGCGGAACAGATACTGCCCAACCGTGATCTGCATGGTACAGCGCATTAAGGCGGGCACACTCTGAATCGTGCGGGTCAGCGGACCCAAATCGAAGGTGGCAGCACAGTAGGCGAGATTTACGCCGTAGAGCAACACAAGCACAGCCAGCAATGAGAGGGCAAACGAGCCCAGCTTTGCCAGCGCAGTGTGCAGACGTCCAGCGGGCAGACTGCGCACCAGCGAGAGGAGCCCGCTGTCCCGTTCCTGCCGGACGAGCAGAAGCGCCAGCACCAGCATGGATGCCAACAAAATCAGATCAGTAAAAGCATAGGAGATGGCGGTATACAACCCTTTTTGCGGGTAGTAGTCGATGGCCGTTTCGCCCAAACCGGCATACACCGCTGCTGTGACCTCGATGTTTTTCAGATCGTACCCGGTCTCATCGTTTTGGAAAATCGAGATGCCTGCCAACTGTCCTGCCTTGGTTTGCACGCTTTCCAGAAAGTCGGTGTACCCGGCCACCGTGTCATACTCATTCACCAGTTGAGTGAGCAGACGGTATTCCATCGTCAGGCTATCGGTGTAGAGCGTGTAGCTCTTGTCGCGGTACATCTGTTCGTACTGGTCGAACAGGGCGGCATTTTCCTCCCGGTAATTTTGTTGAATGACGCTGTTGCCATACGCTGAATCCCGGAAGTAGTTTTCCAACCGCAGCAAGGATTCAGTTTCGTCCAATTTGCTGTGCAACAAGTCGCCCTTGGCGGCCATATCCGAACCCAAGGCAGCCAAATCAGCCCCCACGGCGCGGTAGGCCGCAGCGGGGGGCTGGTTGGAAGTGGGACGGGTACCCATCCAGAGTAATAATAGGTTAGCGGTCACCAGCACGGCAAGCAGCATCGGGAACACACGGTTGCCCCAGACCTTGCGCAGTTCGGCAGTGAGCAGGCTCATTTCCCGTCTCCCTCCCCGAATACTGCGAGGTACACATCCTCAAGTCCCTGGCCGGGGGCGTACTTGTCGATGAGGTCCGGCACCGGGGCGGCGTCTACGATTTTTCCGGCGCACAGCAAAATCACCTCCGTGGCGACGGTCTCCACATCACTGCCCACATGAGTGGCTACCAGAATAATGCGGTCAGTGGCCATTTCTGCCAACAGTGTGCGCAGCCGCACCCTCTCCTTGGGGTCCAGTCCGGCGGTAGGTTCGTCCAGTACCTCGCAGTGGGGGCCCCCAAGAAGGGCAGCCGCGAGAACCAGCCGCTGCTTCATGCCGCCGGAGTAGGCGGACAGACGCTTGTCCAATTCAGACGAAAGATTCACTGCCGCGGCCACGCGATCCACCTCAGCCGGGACGCTTTTGCGGGGAAGCTCTTTCAGTGCCGCCATGTAGGCCAGAAAGCGCCGACCGGTATAGCTGTCATACAACCCCTGCTGCTGCGGCATATACCCGAGCACGCGGCGGAAGCGAATGCCCCTAGCGGGTTTGCCGCACCAAAGCACCTCGCCCGAATCCGCGGCTAGCGTGTCGGTGATGATGCTGATGAGCGTACTTTTGCCTGCACCGTTGGGGCCTAAAAGGCCGTAAAGCCCTGGGCCGAGGGTCAGGGATACCCCGGCCAGGGCTTGTTTAGAACGGCTTCCAATGGATTTACGAAATAAGGGTGCGGAAATCAAGTAGGATTTTTTCAAATCTCGGATTGTCAATAATGCATTTGGCATAATTTCTCCAGTTATTATTGTGTAGAGGATGCTGTGGGAGCGATGCTATTCCAATAATCCTCTTGGGACATAATTACATACTGCTTTTCGCCTGTCGCTACATAGTGACTGTTGGCAGTTGTATCTGGCAGAGTCTCTTCACCAGATATAACAAGATACTCATTGCTGGAAATGGTAGTAACTCTTTCAAATGGGGTGTCTTGGTCGCCGGAAGAGTACAGAAGAGTCCACTGTTGAGGGGTGCTGCTTCCGGTTATCATGTAATAACCGTCTTCCATGCTTGATCCACTCTGATGTGAAGCAGTTTCAATCTTGATCAAAAGGTGTGTTGAATCAGCATCAACAAGGTTTACAAAAGCTTCCTCGGGGCTGGGAACCGCGAAACCACTAAGTGATGTTTTCTCTCCAGACAACAAATCCATCAAGCAAAAAAAGCCATTGTCCTTATATGCCAGTGTTGTCCCCTGCAGCAGTGAATCCACGGATGCGTTGTCAACAGTAACAATATCCTTCCTGTCACCAGAGACAGGGTCATAGGAAGAGTAGCAACCATTGGCATTTAGCAAAATGATTGTAGATCCGGCACTGCCTTTAATCCATTCCTGATTTAAGGCACAAAGTGTGTCTTTTGTACCGGTGACGGGGTTTACACGCACTAATTCGGCCTTTAGCTGGCCATCTTCCGTTGCTGTATCGAGCTCACAGTAGATGTTTGTCCCATCCGTAACCAGAGGACGATTTATCTGCTGATTTGATTCAAATGTAAATGTGGTTTTGCGGTTAGACCCATCCAAACCCATCACCTCCAAGTGAGGCATGACGGTAGAGGATGTATCAGCAGAGGCATGTACGTTGCCGGGAAAAACAAGTACCAGATTCTGCCCAATTACGCAAGGCAAAATCCCGCCCGCAGAGTATGGCAAGTAACTTGTGCAGGCTTCCGTATCATGATTGCAATTTGGCTGGTTGCACAGGTAAATTCTTTCCATGGTTGCATAATCAAGATACATGAGATTAGCGGAACCGTCATCGCGCACGGAAGAACTCACATAGTAAAAACCGTCACTTCCGCTTCCGCCGTAATTCCAGCCATCACTGCGTTGCAAGGCCGTAAGCGTAACCGAATTCTGTGTAGAATCTTCTTGCGCCACTTCTTGAGAAGAAGTGTTTCCTGTTTGTGCTGTTGTGTTGGTAGTAGGACCGGCACAGCCAAATAGCAGGGCAGGGATAAGAGCTATGACGGCAATAATTCTTCTTCGCATAAGATGACCTCGCATAAAGTGTTTTAATAGTGGAAATAGTTTATTGGCAGATTGCGTCGTATAAAGGAACTACTTGATTGAGTTGCTAGGGCCCAATTATTAATAGTAGTTACACCACCCATATATCACGATAAGCCAGCCCGAAGCTCACGATTCGGGCTGGCATCTGTCAATTCAGTGAATGTGATTTGGTAAGAAAAATGTTGGGTTACTCAGGCAAGTTCATTCCATACATGTGCAACACTGCCCCAAACAACGTTGTTGCCGCTAACGTAGGCAAAGACGTTACCGTGATTTACCAGGCGGATGGTAAACGCGCTCATATTCCCAGCGTTAGAAACGACGGAATCGTTGTTATTGCTGGAAAGGTCACGATAAACATTGCAGTTGTTATTAGAGCTGTTGATGTTGAGAGTGTAAGCATTGCCTGCACTATCCGTTTTGCTGTTGTAAACTTTTTTGCCGTTGCCGCGGTTAGCAATAGACCAAATCTGGTCGCCATCACCAGTGCGGGAGTAAACCGTCACATTGCGGCTATTATAGGGTCCTCCGCTACCTTCCATGTTCAAATAGTTATTCCCGCCGATAGATTCGTTACGAATGTGGTATCCATTGTAACCATTATCGAAATCGGCAAAGGCGGGAATAGCCAGGGCGCAGGCCATTGCCAGAGTCAGGCAAACGGTCAAAATCTTTTTGGTCAGGGTTTTCATCGCACAAATCCTCCTTCTCATGAGATTTTGTGATTTGGGGTGGTTTCGGAGCAGACTAGTCATCACCCGCGCGCCAGTGATGACCATTACAAGTCGTGGTCAGTTCCCGGGATCACTGACCCTTTCCTGTATGCGCACTATAGCATACTGCATACAAAATTTCCAAAAAAACGTCACAAAATCAAAAAATACAGCACAAATGCAAAAACTCCCTGCTGCGGACGATGAATCCGCAGCAGGGAGCTTTTGTTTTAATTATTTATATCAGGCCAGTCGACGGTAAAAATAAAACGGCCATTCTCGAACAAGAAGGTGTATTCAGCGTGATACCTGTCCAGAATATCCCCCACATTGCGCAAACCGTAGCCGTGCAACAGCGGTTCCGGCTTGGTCGTGGCAATCTGCCCGCCTACGATCTGGACTGGGCGGCTCGGATTGATGATGGAAATAGATAATAGCCCTTGTCCATACAGGATTTGGACGCTGACCCAGCGCTCAGATTCCGGCATCTGGATGCAGGCTTCCATAGAGTTGTCAAGCAAATTGGCAAGCACAATGGTCACATCGACCCGAGGTAGTTTCAGCACCGAAAGATCATTCACACGAAACCGCATGTCGATTCCTTGCCGCTGCGCGATATAGCCCTTCTGGTTCAGCACTGCGTCAATTGCCGCGTTGTGTGTATTAACTAGCAAGATGTGTTCGCTCTGATGAACTTTCATCTCTGATAAAAACGATTGAGCCTCCTCCAGATTTCCCTGTTCTAACAATGCCGACAGAGTGGAGAGCTGTGTGCGATAATCATGAGTCATTTTCCGTTGACCTGCGTATGCCTGGCTTAGAGCCTGTATGTTTTCGTCCTGTACATGCGCACGCTCTGCAGCGGCTATCAGCTTTTCCCGGTTTACGGCGCTCTGCTCAAGGTGATCGAGCAGAAGAAGGAACACCACATCCACCACGTCGAGAATCAGCAGGCAAAAATGCCATATTTGCTGTTCATTTGGAAATGTGTAAATCTGCCAAATAATAAGCAGCGTACTCAGAGGGAAAACAACGGACAATGACACCCAGGCGCGGGCCTGTTTGCCAACGGATAACGGTGGGTGGTATTTTCGAATTATCAGTGCTACTACAAGGAACGAGAGCGGACGGAGAAGAAAGACCGCTGAATAGAGGGGAACATTCCAGATATATTCCTCGTATGTCAAGTTTAGGGCATACATGCATAAGGCGTCAAGCCAGTAAGCCGAGGAATACAGAACCGCATAGGTCGTTACTATAACGAACAGGCGGCGATCCCAGCGGCTTTGGTACAAGAGGGCGCATAATGCATAATAAGATGCTACTTCGAACAGAATCTTGGACGCGTAACCAAAACTACTCCCCACAAAAAGCGAAAACACGAAAAAAACTGATATTCCCAGAGTAACAAAAAAACAATAAGATTTTCCGAACTTTTTACGCGGAAAGAAAGCGTCAAATAGAATGAGTCCAATCCATGCAGAAACTATACTGCCAATCAAGCTGAGTAGATTTCCCCAAAGCTCTACCATAGCTGCTGCGCCTTCCAGTTGACAAATTTTTTTTGATTTTCGCGGTAATTGCGGGCACTTGCCTTCAAACTTTTTCCCGTGGTCAAAACAGCACCAGTACTTTGTAGAGATTGCAGATACGTCATGTTCACCAGATACTGTTTATGGATGCGCAAGAACCCCTGCGGGAACAACAGCTCTTCCAATTGGGCCATTGTCAGCCGCGTATACAGCTTTTCTTTCGACCAGCCAATCATGTACAGGCACTGTTCGTGTCCCTGACTTTCCGCATAGGAAATTGCCTGTACGGGGACCGACATACTCTCTCCCTCACAAAAGATTTCAACTTTTCGTTTGCGCGTGCGGCATACGGCGAGTGCGTCCGAAAAATAGCCGGGCAGCTTTCGGTCCAGTTCTGCTTTGGACAGATAGCGGAAAGCATTCACCTCATAACCTTCCGGGGCATACTCACTGAAATTGGTCACCAAAATCAGGACAGCCTCAGCGTTATGTTCCCGCATAATCCGTGCCAGTTCGATACCGTTTTTATTTCCCAAATCAATATCCAGAAAAAGAATATCGAACTTCGTCAGCACCCCGGCGCTCATGGCAGTTACATCCGTCAGGAGCTGCACATTCATAGACTTGGGAGAATAGGCTGGCAAGGCCTGTATCTTTTTCGCCATGTCCTGCGCAAAAGCGGCATCATCATCGCAGATCAAAATGTGTACCATACTTCCCCCTATGGTGGCATACTTCTCGGTAGTAAGACGTCTCTGTGTTTTCAAAATAGTAAATCCTCCAGTAATTGTCAAGGCTGTGGGGATAGTTTTCTTATTGTATAGCATAAAGCTGTCCATAAATCAAATTTTGGACAGATAACAGTCCAACCGAATTGTAAACTATACCTATGCAAGGAGGGGGGACACACATGGTAGATGAATTTGGGGCGCGTATTGCAAAACTGCGAAAAGCGCGGAATCTTTCTCAAAGGGCCCTGGTGGATCGCGCCAAGGCCCTTGACCCTAATCTGCGCTTATCCCACTCTGCTCTTGGCAGTTATGAGAGAAATTCAACCGTGCCACGCCTTGCCGAAGCCGTAGCGCTGGCTGATGTGTTAGACGTTTCGCTTGATTTTTTGCTAAGAGGGGAAGCATACCGAACCTTGCCGCTTAAAAATCTTACAGACGAACAGACACAGTTGCTTTTAGATCTTTCTGTATATTTTCGGCAGCAAAACAGTGCAGATCGGGGAAAAAAGAGTATGGAACCCACCAAAGAACAGGTGGCGTTGTTTGCAAAGTTGATGAAAGAAGTGTTCGGATAAACAGTATGCAGCATGACGCTTTTTGCGTTCATGCTGTATTTTTTGCATTCGTGCTGTTTTTTTGGTGATTTTATTTCGAAATTGATAAAATACCAACATCAGGAGTTGATTCCAATGGAGACTTTGGCAACAAGCGTAACTCGCTTCTTTCTGCAAAAGCATTACATTGAACCAGACCAAGCCGAATGGTTTCAATACGGCCTTATCCGCCGGATGATAGGTTCCCTTACCTTCCTTCTGCTCCTCCCTATCGGAGCTATTTTTGTCGGCTGGATCGGCTCTTTCCTATACCTGTACAGCTTCCGCTTCCTGCGAACACGGACCGGCGGTTACCACGCGAAAACACCGCACGGCTGTCTGCTGACCTCGCTTGGCACCATGTTCGCGGCGCTGACCCTGGCAAAAAATCTTTATTCGCCGCTTCTCATAGGAGCTGTTTTGTTTGCCGCGGCCTTGTGCATTTTTGTACTGGCGCCCGCAAACAACGCTTCGCTCCATCTGACAGCCAATGAAATCACCGCCATACAGCCACGAGCTTGGCTTCGCCTTGCTGGTACTGTCCTCATTGGGAGCCTGCTGTTGTACATCTGTGCGCCACTGGCAAGTTGTATGGCAGTCTCGCTGCTGGCGGGCGCTGTCATGCTCGTATTGGCAAATTTGGGGCTTGGCGCGCAGTAATGCGCTTTGTAGGCATTTGATTATTTAGGAGGGAAACTGCCATGAAAACGAAAGAACCTTTTGTACAAAAGCTCGTCCATAAGGCGGCGCAGGGCATTGTCCGCCGAGAACGCTACGGCTGGCCGCCGGACAGTC
>OGUN01002688.1_pt1 | contig 10347 bp, 10 predicted proteins | sample 1553621 | NCBI WGS metagenome assembly OGUN01 (sample SAMEA2580300, study PRJEB22360) | human gut metagenome | biome: human gut; feature: human-associated habitat; material: faeces | place: Denmark | collected 2008/2010
ACCGCATTACGGACACATTCTGGGCAGGGACACAGAACCTTGCCGGTCTCAATGCCTTTCAGGTCCTTGCAGATGGTAGCACCGCATTTGCGCTCGAAATTCTGTACAAGCTCTTTGGAAATACGGGGCGTGCCTTTGCCATCCGTGAGAATACCTGCCACCATGACAGCGCCAATCAGGGCCCCGCAAGTGCTTTCCATACACCCCATACCGGCAGCATATCCCGCCGTCAGCTTCATCAGTGTTTCATCATCGATAGGTAGTTTGTCCTCAAACACCTTGACCACAGACTGTGTGCAGTTGCACTTTCCGGTCGCTTTCAGTTCAGCAGCAGCCGCTGCGCGTTCTTCAACATTCATGCTTCACACTCCTTTTTTCTTTCCATTATACCACAAAAGGCAAATACCAAGAACAAGTGGTTCGGAATTGTCAAGCCTTCTGTCAGTTGTAGTGTATTTGATTGGACTTCCAAATTCTATTTTACACGCACATATTGCAACTTACGGTTGTATTTGTTATACTAATAACAACCGATAACAACCAACAAAGAGCAAATAACAACTAACAGGTGTTGCGGCAAACAAGGGAGGCCAATCATGGCGAGCGAACGAGCGATACTTCACTGTGACATGAACTCTTTTTACGCAAGCTGCGAGGCGGCTTATAACCCAAAGCTGCAGGGAAAACCAATTGCGGTATGTGGTGACCCGGAAAGGCGAAATGGCATCGTGTTAACTGCCTCATATCCGGCCAAACGGATGGGCGTGAAAACCGGGATGGCTTTGTGGGAAGCACAGCAGCATTGCAGAGACATCATCTTTGTTCCGGCTCATTATGACCTTTATACTAGGTACAGTAAATACACCAGAGAAATCTTCTTGCGTTTCACAGACCAGGTCGAACCGTTTGGCTTAGATGAAGCATGGCTTGATTGTACCGCAAGCCAGTCACTTTTTGGGACAGGGGAAAAGATAGCCAAGAAAATCTCTGATACCGTGAAGGATGAGCTCGGCATCACCTGTTCTATCGGCGTGAGCTGGAATAAAGTCTTTGCAAAGCTGGGGTCCGACTATAAGAAACCGGATGCCACCACCATCATATCAAGGTCAAACTGGAAGGATATCGTATTCCCGCTGCCTGCCACGGACCTTTTGTATGTTGGGTCCAGAACGGGGAAAAAGCTGTCAAACTACTGTATCCATACAATCGGTGACTTGGCGACCACCAATCCAAGCTTTCTGAAAGAGAAACTCGGAAAAATCGGTCCCATGCTATGGGGATTTGCCAACGGGCTTGATACGGGAACGGTAGCAAAATACGAGGACAGGGAGGCTCAAGCACCCATCAAGAGCGTTGGGAACAGTTGGACCACGCCAAGAGACCTCCTAACTGATGGGGACGTCTGGATAGTGCTTTATCTTCTTTCGGAGAGTGTTGCGGCCCGCCTCCGGGAGAATCATTTCCGATGTCGAGGAGTAGAAGTGAGTCTCCGAGATTCCAGCCTTTTCAGCTTTGAACGGCAAGTCAAGCTGCCTCAGCCAACGATGCAGGAAAAGGATATTGCAGAGGCAGCGTACCAGCTGTACAAGAAGAATTATCGGTGGAGTGAGCATCTTCGCTCAGTCGGTGTGCGTGCCATTGACCTGCGTCCGGATACCGAACCAAACCAGATGTCTTTTGAGCATAGTGCCGAAAAGCAAGAGGAGACTGAACGACTCGAATCCGCAATCGATGGGATACGAAATCGGTTCGGATACTACTCCGTGCAGCGAGCCGTCATGTACAAAGACCGGTTTCTCTCGCATTGCGATGCAAAGGGAGACCACACCATACATCCACACGGATATTTGCAGGGGAGTATCTAATTCATGCCAGAACAAAGAACCAAGAAATATGTCGAGGTCATCGCCGATTTCTCTCCTGAAGGCATATTGACACCTCAGACAGTCATCTGGGACACAGGTCAGAGATTCGACATCACCTGCATCTCAGAAGTATTGCCGCGTAAATACTCAAAGACCGGCGGCGTTGGGGTGCGCTATACCTGCCAGATAGGCAGAGCAAAAACATATCTGTTCTTTGAGGAAGACAAGTGGTTTGTTGAGGCAAAAGAAAACGCTGCAACAGCAGACTCTTGCTAAAAGTCGAAGAAATAATTGCCCGTCAAGACTCCATCGACTTTCATAGTAGCGTTTGGGTCAGGCTTGCAACCGGATTTGCGGCAGAATGACTCCATTTCATGCGTTAACACGGACTGAATGATAATGCGGTGTACACCGTATTCTTCGCAAATTTTCTTCAAAGCCGAAAGTATCGCTGTCATCGTACCACAACGCTTATGCGCGAACTCAACACGAGAAAGAACCAGTGCAAAATGGCCAAGAAAAGCAACACGTAACTCGTTCTTTCCATCGTTTGAGGTAATCCAAACAGTACGCATGCTGGTAGAAACACTGCAATGACAGTTTTGCTTATTTTCAATAATATCAACAAGTTGTTGTATTTGTTCTTTTGTAAGCTCGAGCATACCGATAGCCCTCCGATATTTTTATCGCTTAAACATTATAACACAATATTAAGCAGACGAAACGACTCTAAAACAATTCACAGAAAGAAGGTGAAGCATTGTGAATAGCAAGTATCGAGAGCAAACCTGCTGCTTTGTCGGGCACAAGGATATCCCACCGGGAGAAAAGCTCAAAATATTAGCCAGGGTAGAGCATCGACTGATTCCTCTCATTCAGCAGGGAGTCATATACTTTGGTATCGGTGGCTCTTTAGGGTTCGATGCCCTCATGGCAGATATGCTGGTTTCCTTGAAAGCTGCACATCCTCGTATTCGTATCATTGAGGTTTTACCATTTGAGGGATACCGTTCCAGGTGGAGTTTAGAACAACAGCGGCACGCAGAGAAGATAGACAAACAGGTGGATAAGATTGTCTATGCGGCGAAAGAGCCAAGCAGGGGAGTATATCTTTTAAGAGACCGGCATTTAGTGGATTGTTCTGCCTATTGCATCTCCTATTGTACTAGAAATACTGGAGGCACAGCATATACGGTAAAATACGCTCTGGAACATGGCGTAACGGTGTACAACGCTTCCAGTTTCGATGTGAGCGCCTTGCTTCAGGCCCGACCGCTTGGGAAATACGGATGAAAAGGCCCCTGCCAAATACGGCAGAGGCCATTCTATTTTATTTGTCATCAAAAACCGGAAATGCTGCTTGCAGGAGGTCCTCTGGAACAAGAATCGTACTGTCACTATGAATTGTATCAAAAATACTTTTCATTCTATCATCATCAAAGCCACATTTTTGAATCACCCAGATGATGCCGTGAACCTCGACTCCGTTCTTTTCTGCGAGCTTTCGCAAGCGGTTGTCTCCGGTCACTAGAGACCATCCTCTGGTTTTAGCAACAGCATACGCCACGCAGTCATAAAATGACAGTTTGTGATGCAGCTCTCGCGTTTCCACGGCCAAAACGAATTCTTCATCGGTCATGTCTGTGGTTTTTAACCCACAAGTACGAAGCTCATCAGCGTAAGTGGGTGGGTTGAGTACCTCGTCCTCCAACATAGAGCTTTCCATATAGATGTCATCTTTAAGAGCAAGAAAATCCTTATATATGTCCAACTTAAAAGAGTCAACGAGAATATTTGTGTCGGCAAACAGAGTCATGCGCTTTCTCCTTCTGCCCCACAAATAGCTGCAGCTTTAACGGTATCGACATTTAACAGCTCAGCAGCCTTCGATACGCTAATTTCATTATCAGTATAAGCGCGACAGACAATTTGCTCCAACCGAATAGGATGTTCTCTGATATCGGTAGTATCTTGTGGGTATTCCTTGGCATTAAGGATAATATCATAAGTGCGCTGACTAATGATTTCCTCCTGCCTTGCACGAAAAACAATGCACTGCTCAGAAACTCCATATTCATTCTGGACATACACGATTTCCTTAAAACTGATAAACGGTCGTTTGCTACCAACTTCTCGTTTCAAATCTTCGCTGGGCAATAAAAACCGTCCTGCAATATCGTCAATCTGCCGCTCAGTAGCATTGGTAAAGAGCAAATGTGCGAATTCATGTGCAAGGGTAAAGCGCTGACGGCCATAGACCATACTTTCATTTACAGCGATGATAGGGAAGCCCTTATTGGAGAGTCCATTATACCCCGAGAAGTTCTTGGTAGATACACCCATGTCACGCTGTTCGACCAGAACGACATAGATGCCCTTGTTTTCGAGTACGCTGGTAAGATTGCCAACGGGCCCGGTCGGAGCCAGGCCAAGAACGCTGCGCATATAGGAAGCGGACCGGTTTGCATCCTCAAAAACAGGAATTTTCTCTTTGGGTAGAGTGTTGGCGTCACAAACGGTATTGGCGCACAAACAGGCATCGTAATAGCGCTGTGCAGCGTAGCGAATCTGAGCAACGATAGCATCCTGCTGAGATGCGGCTAGGTTGTCCGACTTACGGAAAGAGCCATTAAAAACAGTAACTCCCTCATTGTACGCCATGAATTTACCAAGAGTAACATCCAGCGCTTTACAAATTTTCTTGATGGTTGCAATGTCCGGACGGCGTTTACCATTCTCAAAATGGGAAATGCTCATTTTACTGACATCGATTGCGTCAGCCAACCATTGCTGAGTAACGCCTTTTTGAGAACGATAATAGGTGATGTTTTTGCTGATATCCATCGCCTTTCCTCCTTTCTGCTGTTTACATTATACGCTAAAACACTGCACTTGTAAACACTAGGGCTTGCAAAAATTCTCTATAATTTCAATAATTTCTGGCACGATGCAAACTATGAGGGAGATTTCCTGGCGTTTGGAGAAATACCCCTATGACTTTGAGCTTTGCTGCACAAAAACAAGCCTCCGCTCTTTGGCGGGGGCTCTTCTTGTATTCTCAAAAACGTTGAATTTAATTTCACTGAATTCCGATTCAACATTATTTGGCGTGGCTCAGCTTGGCCCGGCAGCACGATACCATGGCGGCCGAACACAATGATTCTCCAGAACGGAATTCTCGACATTCGGTGCGAATCGTATATAATCTAAAAAAAGCGCTTCCCCAAAAGCACCAGCTTGCATATATCCACAAAATTGACAAAACACTTTTCATGCACGGCGGCCTTGCAAATCTCTTTGTTCAGCTCCGGGTAGCACCACAGAACCGAAAAAATGTTCTCGCGGCTGTCAAAGCTATCAACCAAATGAGTTGTGAAACAATGTGGGCAACAGATTCTCCTATCTGGTATCGCCCGCAGCTGTCTCCAAATCAGAATGCAAAACGTTTGTATCGCGGCGGCGAATATCTGCAAGTGGTAGGACATACGCCGGTCAAAGAAGTGTATCTGGAAGGCGGAGTACTTTCCTGTGATACGTTTTCTACTTATCGTGATGGAACCCCATACGGGTCACAGGCTTTTTGTATCGTGGATACCGTTACCTGGGAATTTGAGACGGTCAAAGTTGCATAAGTGCTGCTAAAACAAACATTGAGAGGAACAGCGCTATATGCTATAATATTCCTATAAATTATTTGTGAAAGGAGGGTGCTTTATGGATTTGGTGCTGAAACAATTCGATGATATCCTGCTCCATTTTACAGCCGAACGAACCATTGACGGTATTGACGTTACCATTACCTCAACAAACAAAGATAAAGCGACGTACCTACCCCTTGGTATGAAGCCCACCAACGAATCATTGACCCGTTGGCTGCGGCACCGGACGATTCCTGCAAACAGAGCTTATGCTCAGAATTTCCTATCAAAAAATGGCTTGAGCGAGAATGATTTCATCGGTATCCTACAAATCTGCAAAGGACTCTCCCTAACCGATTGCTATTGGGTCACTTATCCGGATGACCCAAAAACTTTCGTGCAGGTAAACCTTTTCGACAATCGATTCAGTCAAGTGCTATCGCAAATTGCTTTTACAGGTTACGGCAGTTCTCCTGCATCGAAATTCCGGTCTTCTCCTGAATTCACAACGAATGGTATGCTACCAAAAGCATGGCGTAGAAAAGACGGTAAAGTTCTGCTTTACAAGGGCGGGACAAGCGGTTTTGCCAATACTGGCAAAGAACCCTACTCTGAGTTCTATGCCGCACAGGTAGCTGAGGCAATGGGAATTGACCATATCTCTTATGGACTTTCCAAGTGGAAAGGAATGCTTTGTTCCACCTGTGAGCTGTTCACGAGCAAAGATATTTCCTTCGTTCCGGCATCCACGCTTATTGAAACCTCCAAGATTTCCCAAATTGTTGCCTGGTATGATGCTCATGGCTGGAAGGATGACTTGGCAGATATGCTGGTTCTGGATGCTGTGATTCGAAACACGGACCGACATCTTGGGAACTTCGGATTCCGGGTCGATAACCATACAAATCAGCTGTTGAAGCCCGCACCAATCTTTGACAACGGGTTGTCTTTGTACTGCTACGTTATGGATGGTGATTTAAGTAATCTCTCCGAGCAGGAAAAGACATTGGCTCCAGCTCTGTATGCGAACTTCGATGAAGTCGCTTGTCATGTTATGGGACCGAAACAGAAACAGGAGCTGCGGCATTTGCTGACTTTCAAGTTCAAAAAGCATAGTCGGTATAATCTCGGTAATGAGCGGCTCAAGATGCTGGAACATGCAGTTCAGGAAAAGGCCAGATTCTTGTTGGAAGCTGCACAGCAATAAAAAGCAAATATTAAATAACAGAAATGCAGCTTAAAGAGAAAGGCTGCCATATAATGACGATGTCACAGAATTCACGGTAAAGGTTGACCGCGAGGCGTTTGAGGGAAGCTGGGACGGCTTGTCAGCACTCACCTACGCTTTTGCGGCGCAGCATACCAGTATTACAGTGGCGTATCGGACCCGCGTGTTGTGGTCAACTATATCGATGCCGATACCGGAGGAACGCGACAAAACCAAAACACGAGATTCAGCCCACGGATATTGTGCTGTTCGACAATAATGCCTGCAGCATGGTCATTTGCGGATTCTATTCCGACAGCTTCATGGGCTATACGGCGAAAGCCTACTATCAGAACAAGACGGATGACCGTATCGATATCATTTTGGACAAAGGCTCTATCAACGGCTTTGAATGTACCCCAGAAGGAGCGGCACTACTGGAACCACATTCCAACGCCTATGTTGACATTCGTTGGCAAGAATATGCTGAAACTTATGCAGAGAATGGCAACGACCCAACATCCATCACAGAAATTGTAATGCCAGTTTTTGTGAGAAAAGACACAGGGAACAATACGGTATACATTGATGCCACTTATTCTATTGACCCGCAGGCAAGAACTGCAACGCCGATAGTGAACCCCCAATGATAGTCGCATGATTTTCCGAAACCAAAAAACTTCTGGAATAGCAGCAAAACTTTTCTGAGTTCAGAAAACTTTTGGCATTTTTGGAAAAACTTTTCTGGAATGGGAAAACTCTCCGGCTTTTTGGAATGAAAAAATAAAAGCGCTCACCATTTTTCGGTGGGCGCTTTTCTTCATAAATCAGGGCAAGGAGACCCGCGACTTTAGTCGTGGGTTATTGACTCTTCAGTTTTCTTTTTCAGCCATTGTCTTCTCACGAACGGCGTGACATAAGTTTCATCACTCTTCAGCTCATAGCCATAGCTTTCAGCTATCAGGATGGCACGTTCGCTTGCTTTCTGTCCGGCAGGCAGGTGGCGAATGAAACCATTGATGTTTTTGGACGAAGCATCATATTTGGACTTGTCGAACACCCGCAGCGGCTCGTCGTCACCATTGCCTTTCTTGCGATAATCGCGGGGCTTTCCGCCAATCATCAGACAACGAATCCCGAATGGAGCATCCGCGTGTGTCACAAACGAAGACCGGAACGACGCATCAGTGGGCAGAACATCCGGCAAATCACAGGCGAGAGAAGTGTACAGCCAGAGAATCAGATTCGTGACGCTGTCAACCAGCTCTGGAAATTGAGCTCGGTCAGTCAAAATATAAAACCACTCGGTGCTTGTGTTATAGTATCCGGCCAGGTCACCAAACTTGGTTACGATTTTATACAGACATACAATCTCGTTGTCGCGGCAAGTCTCTTTCAGCTTAATTTCCTGTATCAGCTGGCAGGCATCAAACTGAAACAATGCACCGTTGGCGGGAAGAGTTCTGCGGCGATGGTGCAGCGTATCTTTCAGAAACGCTGTTGTATATTTGGGTGAGATGGGCTTTGGCCACCAGGACCACATGTTCGGAGTATTCTCAATCAGCGGCTTGTCCGGCAACATGTCCACGGTATACTCGTTCACATAGGTGGCCATCGAAAGAACCGTGTTTGTATACAAATGCGAGAGCAAAGCGAGGTCGTTGATGCTATCGAAATCTGCTACATTCTCATAGCCATAACGCTTGTAGTACGAAAAGACCATATCCAGGCGTCTATCTTCAGAAATCTGAAAATCGCATTTATCGTATGGCCGATTATTGAAAAGGGCTTCACTATAATAGACTGGAACATCCGCAAGGGGATAGGGGTCCCGAATGATGATAGGCTCATTCTCAGTCGAAATGCCAACAATGTTGTTCACAATGTCAAATTCCTGAGGCTTGAGGTATTCGCTTCCCTGCATCAGCATATCGATTACCGCGTACAGGACAGAATCATTACGTTCCATAACTCCGTCAATGGATAATCCTGAATGAACACATTCCTGCGCATAAGCAATAGCCTTGAAATACAGAGCATAGTCCTTATTCTTCTTGATGGGCTTTGTGAGCCCCTGCAAAAACTGATGATAGCCTTTAATGAACTTGTCGGGGTTTGCCATGGCAAGCTCTACCTGAGAGCTGACGGCCTCAATGATGGGTTTGCACTCCTCAGCTTCACGGACCAGGTGAAAGAGGAAAGTAGATGCTTTCCCAAAATCCATGTCATGCAATGTCGTCGCAACCTGGCAAGCGCTGGACAGGGTTCTTCTCTGAAATACCCAGATAGACTCGCCTTTGCTCCGATACTTCTTATCCCATACCGGTGCGTATTTATCGACTAAGGCATTACCGAAATCTTCCTGCACTGCCAAAACACCATTTTCGTTCTGCACAGTATCCTCCTCATAGTTTCAGCTGCCCTACACAGCTCTGCGCAGTGGGCAGTAGTTTGTGGGTTATCTCGTTGCGGAAATACTTAGGGTCCACGGCCCGCATCCCGAACCGCACACGGTCTAAAGCATCTGCATCCTTGAGAATCGTATATAGCAGCCACACCCGTTCTTTGTTTCGAATATTGGATGCTTTGAGGTCTGCAAGAGCTTTGCGGTCGTCTAAGCAATGATATTCGATGAGGAAAGCAGTTGCCGAATTGCATTCGGGAACAGCATCATGGTAAATGTCATTGGACTTTGCTCCGTGGCTGTCATCGACATCATCGTTTGTCCGCCCAATATCATGATAAAGAATCGCATCACATAGCTGGTGGGATTCATTTTTTGTTAAGGCAATGCCCTGAACCTGAACCAAAAGCAGCGCATCAAAGAGAACTCGCAGCGTATGCTCGGCGTCGTGCTCCTCATCATTAGCCCGGCCATAAGCATCATACAGAGTGGAAATGCGGCTCCGATAGTGCTGGTAGAGAGGGTAGAACGCCTGAATTTCGTCTGTCAGAGCGTTGATACCGAGAAGCACATCGACCTTTACATCTTTTACGGCAGCCGTGGGGACAAGGACCTCTTTTTCCTCATCGTCCGGAAAATACTCGATAATATCACTTTTGTTGATATGGGCAGTGATGATTCTGCTGTTCTCGAGACTCGGAATGCGGCAGGCGAAGAAACAGGCTGCCTTGTAGCTCGTGGTCCAGGAAAAGGACTTTTTGTATGTAGTAGACTTGCTGCCTTCCCCACGATAAACAGTCACGGTATCCGGCAGGCTGGATAGCCTCTTTATAGTATCCTGCTTTTGTTTCTGAGATTTTCCGGCAAAGACTTTTTGGAGGTCATTCTCCCTGAGAGCAGAGAAGCCAAAGTCGCTGATACGATAAAGGTCCAGAAAGAGTGAGTACAGGTCCTCGTCAGGGTTAGACAACTCAATGTACCTGGAAAGAACAGACACACGAAGGCTGTCTTCCAGGGAGAAAAGGTAACTGCGGATAAAGGGGGCATTTCCCGTTGAAATGTTTTCAGCTGCGCCTAAAACTCTCTGCTGGAATTTCTCATCTGATTCGCTGTTCACAGCCAGACGCTTGTCCCCGTAAATGTTCAGAGAGAGAACAATGGGAACGGTCGTGCTATCGAGCTCGCAATAATAGAGAGGAGCAAGCATATTGTGCGCAGCATAAATCTTGTCGA
>OGUN01002691.1_pt1 | contig 10341 bp, 7 predicted proteins | sample 1553621 | NCBI WGS metagenome assembly OGUN01 (sample SAMEA2580300, study PRJEB22360) | human gut metagenome | biome: human gut; feature: human-associated habitat; material: faeces | place: Denmark | collected 2008/2010
TTCAAAATAAAACAAATACTGCTGGATAATTCCCGCCACACCCTTGTAGCGCTCAAAATCAAAGCCGTCACTATAATATTTGTCCAAAAGCTGCTTTACATGCGTATCTATCGGAAACGCATCCACATGATGTAAACCAAAAAGACATATGCAGTTCGCCACCTTTTTGCCAATTCCTTTGCGAGTAAGCAGGCTTTCCATCGCCTCATCATAGCTCATTTTACGCAGATTATCAAGCCAGTCAGGATTATTAGCGCCATACTCATATATTTCCTTCAGATACGGTGCCCTATAGCCAAAGCCCATGCTCCTGTCATCAAATACCTCATCCGGCACCTCAAGAGGCTTTGGAAATGTATACAGTTCTTCCCCCTCTGCACTGCCGTCTATTTTATGTCCGCACCGCCTGCAAAGTAAATCCACACTGTTTGTGATTCGCTTTATGTTATTATTCTGGGAAATCATAAAAGTAACAATCATCTCCCACAAATCCTGCCTTAAAATGCGCACACCACTGCCATATGCATACGCCTCCTTCAGATGCGCATCATCTCCGTCTGCTATCAGCTTTGCAATCCCCGCATAATCCGTATCCATATCCAGATAACTTTTCCATATATTGTTCCAGTCAGCCTCATCACAGTCCAGCTCAAACTCATTCCCGTCCTGTTTAATCCGAAGTGCCCTGTCAAATGCCACTACCGTGTATTCGTTTTCTCCTGTGTTCTTCCATCTGAAGCACTGACCACTGTCAGCAATCTGTTTTAAATCCAGATTATCTATTTTCGTCTTGTACATATCTGTTTGTCCATCCTCTTTTATTGTAGCTATACTCTAAAAAGCCGGTCTGTCTGTGGCTTATTGTACCACGGATAGACCGGTTTGTGTGAAATATATTTAGATTATTATACCAGCTCAGGTATTTTATATCCTGCTTTGCTCATCGCTTTTTCAAAGTTATTGTTTGATTTTATGCATTCTCAATCTCTGTCTTATACTTTTCAAGAATCATATTCTGGATCTTCTCGCGTGTGGCAGAGTTAATCGGATGGGCTATATCCCTGTACTCGCCATCGTTTGCCTTACGGCTTGGCATGGCGATGAAAAGTTCCTTTTCTCCTTCGATTACCTTGATGTCATGTACCACGAATTCATCATCGATTGTAATTGACACAACCGCCTTCATCTTGCCTTCCTTTTCTACCTTACGAATTCTGATGTCTGTAATCTGCATATTTTTGTCCCCCTGGTCTGTTTTTAAATTACATATCTTACATTTTTTTCTTTTACTATTCTGACTCCATCCTCACCACAGTAGTATGTGTTTGGACTGATAGTTCCGCGACTCTCTACGATGCAATTCTCAAGGTGCACATTGTCGTCTATGTAGACATCATTGAGTATCACGCAGTTCTTCACTGTGGTGTTTTTGCCCACAAATACCTGCTTGAAAAGCACCGAATCCTCCACTCTGCCGTTTATGATACAGCCACTTGATACGAGGCTGTTTGAAATGTCTGATCCCGGATTAAACTTGGCCGGTGGCAGGTCGTCCACCTTTGAACAGATTGTCGGCTCCTCCCTGAAGAAATAGCTTCTGACGTCAGGTCTTAAGAAATCCATATTGGTCTTGAAGTATGCATCAATATCGGCGATATTGTTCCAATACGAATTTATCTTGTAGCCATATATTTTCTTTACATTTTTGTAGCGCACGAGGATATCATTTACGAAATCGAATCTGTTTTCCTCAGCTGCTGCCTCCAAAAGCTCTATAAGCTGTCGTCTTCTGATGACATAGATACCTGTGGAAATTGTATTGGATGAAGCCTCGATTGGCTTTTCATCAAACTCTGTGATTCTTGACTCCTCATCCATGCGTACCACACCAAAACGGCTGACATCGTCGTTGTACATCATGTCCTTGCATACCACTGTAATGTCTGATTTTTTCTCGATGTGAAAATCAAGCACTCTGTTGAAATCCAGCTTGTATACACAGTCACCGCTGCTGATGATGACATATGGCTCATGGCGTCTCTTGAGAAAATCAATATTCTGATACATCGCATCTGCCGTACCCCTGTACCAATCACTGTTGTCCGCTGTGACTGTAGGTGTAAAGAGGAATAATCCTCCCTGCTTTCTACCAAAATTCCACCATTTTGATGAGCTCAGATGCTCATTCAATGATCGTGCATTATATTGTGTCAATATCGCAACTGTCTGTATATGTGAGTTTGACATGCTGCTGAGTGAAAAATCTATAGCCCTGAAGCTGCCTGCTACCGGCAGGGCCGGTACTGCTCGTTTTGCTGTCAGTTCCTTCATCCTATTATTGTTGCCGCCGGCCAAAATTATTCCTATTGCCTTCATTTTCCGTCACCTGCCTTGATAATAACTTCTCCGCCCTCAAGCACACCATCTTTGTAATCCTCTTCGTATGTAACACCGGAGATTGCTGTATTTTTGCCTATCTTTACCCCGTCCGGTATCACAGAATCTTCTCCTATAGTGACAAGCCCAAATGAGTATATGCTCTCATTTAATACGTTCGGCTTCTCCTGTCCGAAGCCAAGTGTCACATTGTCGCCCACCTTGCAATTTTCGGCAATGATGGACTTGTCTATCGTGACATTGGAGCCTATCTCCGTGTCACGCATGATGATGGAATCACGTATTACTGCGCCTCTTCCAATCTTGACGTTGGCACCTATAACAGAATGTTCCACATGACCATAGCATTCACAGCCCTCACCCATGATGCTTCGCTCCACATGACCCCCTTTGGCTATATAAAGTGGCTCGATTGCATCGTTCTTTGTGTAAATCTTCCAATACTCCTCGTACAGGTTGAACTCCGGAATGATGTCCACAAGCTCCATATTGGCCTCCCAGTATGAGCCCAGTGTACCTACGTCCTTCCAGTATCCGTTGAACTCGTATGCAAACATACGTCTGTCGTTTTCAAAGCAGTATGGTATGACATGCTTGCCAAAATCACAGTTTTCCTGATCCTTTAGTGCAAGTAAGGCTTCCTTTAGCACCGGCCATGAGAATATGTAAATGCCCATTGATGCGAGATTGCTACGCGGATGAACCGGCTTTTCCTCAAATGCATTGATGCGCTTATCATCATCGGCTATGACGATACCAAATCGGCTGGCCTCCTCGATAGGCACCGGCATTGTTGCTATGGTCACATCTGCATTGTTTTCCTTATGGAAATCCAGCATCACCTCATAATCCATCTTGTAAATATGATCTCCGGAAAGGATCAGAACATAGTCAGGATTGTACTGCTCCATATAATCCATATTCTGAAAGATTGCATTGGCTGTACCTGTGTACCACTCGCTGTTGCCGCTCTTCTCATAAGGAGGCAGTATTGCCACTCCTCCATTATTCCTGTCAAGGTCCCACGGAATACCTATTCCGATGTGGCTGTTAAGTCTGAGTGGCTGATACTGTGTAAGTACCCCCACTGTATCAATGCCTGAATTGATGCAGTTGCTAAGCGGAAAATCTATGATTCTGTACTTTCCACCAAACGAAACTGCCGGTTTTGCTACGTTCGCTGTCAGAACACCAAGTCTGCTGCCTTGACCGCCTGCTAAAAGCATGGCTATCATTTCTTTCTTAATCACGTTATCACTCCTCGTCTGTCCTAATTTTTGTTGTGCCCATCCGGTCCCCACCACTAGTTTCTGTAATAACCGTATCTGTAATGCTTCTATAATAAATCACAATTGTTTCCATATATTTCCATATAAATTATAGTTGCCGCTGCATAAATTGCAGTTACTGCCATATACTTTAACCCCATCAAATTCATATGGTCCGGATGAATTATTTTTATAAAAAAAATTATACCACAGCCGCATTATCACTTCAACATTTTTCACAAAATCAAATAATATTTTTCTTTTTTTTTGACATTTTGCACAAGTGTCATTTATCGTATATCTGTTTAACCTGCAAGGGTTCTTATCATTTGAAAGTCATGCCTGCTTTCACCTTATTTTTCCTTTGCAAATACTGTATTTAGTTGTATAATTAATATAAAGTAACTATTCAGAACAAGAAAATCTGTCGCTTACATGCAATCATGACGCATCGGCTTTTTGTTCTCAGCAGTTCTTAATAGTTACTATATAAATTATAATAAATCAGGCAGGTAAAATAAATGTATAAAATAGATTTCAGCAAACCAATACACATCCATTTCATAGGCATCGGCGGTATCAGCATGAGCGGTCTCGCAGAGATTCTGCATGAGGAGGGCTTTACCATTTCCGGCTCCGATTCAAAGGAATCAGACCTCACAAAAACTCTTGCTGCCAAGGGCATAAAAGTCATATATGGTCAGAGCGCAGACAATATCACCTCCGATATCGACCTGGTGGTTTACACTGCTGCTATCCACGAAAGTAATCCTGAGTTTGCCGCAGCAAAAGCAGCCGGTATTCCAATGCTTACCAGAGCCGAGCTTCTCGGACAGATTATGGACAATTACGATTATTCTATCGCTGTAGCCGGCACACACGGCAAGACTACCACCACATCCATGATCAGTGAGATTCTTCTCGCCGCTCAGACAGATCCTACCATTTCCGTAGGAGGTATTTTGTCATCTATCCACGGCAATCTGCGCGTGGGCGATTCAGAGTACTTCATCTCTGAGGCGTGTGAGTACACAAACAGCTTTTTGAATTTCAGACCTCGCTACAGTATTATTTTAAATATTGAGGCTGAGCATCTGGATTTCTTCAAGGATATCAACGACATCAGGCATTCCTTCCGCGAGTATGCATCAAACACTCTCGCAGGCGGTGCTACCATCATCAATGGTGAAATTGACCGCTATGAAGAGATTGTCGCAGGTCTTCCTCAGAAGATTATCACCTATGGCTTTGATTCAAAATATGATTTCTATCCGGAAAATATAACCTATGACGATAAAGCTTGTGCATCTTTTACAGCTATGAGACAGGGTAGTCCACTTTTCGACGTAAAACTCTCTGTTCCGGGCGCTCACAATGTAAGCAATGCGCTCGCAGCCATAGCTTTATCCACCACACTCGGCCTTGATGAGGAGTCTATCCTCACAGGCCTCGACAAATTTGGCGGTGCTGACAGACGTTTCCAGTACAAGGGCAAGGTAAACGGCGTCACAATCATTGATGACTACGCTCACCATCCAACCGAGATCCGCGCAACACTGACAGCTGCACAAAAATATCCACATGACAGGCTTGTCCTTTGCTTCCAGCCACATACCTATTCCAGAACCAAGGCATTCTTAAATGATTTTGCCGATGTTCTTTCAATGGCAGATGTTGTGGTGCTAGCTGATATCTATGCTGCTCGTGAGCAGAACACCTATGGCATTTCATCTAAGGACATCCTTGATTTATTGCTCGAAAAAGGTGTGAATGCGCACTATTTCCCATCATTTGAGGAAATCGAGAAATTTTTATCAGAAAATTGTGTAAACGGCGACCTGTTGATAACAATGGGTGCCGGAAATGTAGTAGAAATCGGCGAAGACCTGCTTAAGAAATAAGTTATCCACGTTATCCACATACAAAATGTTAACAACTCTCATTTTGTGTGTGGATTTTTTAAATAATTTTCAACAGCTTATATACCCTGTGATACATTGATTTTTCAATTATTTTACATAGTTATCCACATTATCCACATTTTTTTGTGGATTCAGAAAGCCCGAGTTTACAAGGCTTGTAGCACTTTTACCATCTTCACACGGTTACAATATTGTGCTATAATTGCTCACAGGTTAAGCGAAAGAGAGTTTTTTATATGACAGTGATAAACATTAGCAGTGACATAGCAACATCATTCACTACTGTGTCAGATATTTTTATAGATCAATACATGCCAAAGGCAAACGGTGAGTTTGTCAAGGTATACCTTTATCTGCTCCGTGCGACAGGCTCCGGGGCAGGCATAGCAACTATTTCAGAGATTGCCGATCATTTCAGCAATACTGAGGCCGACATCATACGTGCTCTCAATTACTGGGCTTCTGAGGGCATTTTACAGCTGCAATCCGACGCTGATGGCCAGATTATGGGAATCAACCTCTGCAGTCTTTCTGTATCCGGTATGCAGGCTGCTCAGAGTAATATACAAAGCGCTGTGGCTGATAATGCCGCGCAGAATAATTTGCAAAACAGCGTGGTTAATAATGCTGCACAGAATAGTTTGCAAAACGATGTTGTTAATAACGTTGCGCAAAATATTTCTACCGCAGATATTCGGATGCAGGATTCTGTTGTGGAAAAGCTTAAGAGCCAGACTACTGACAAAGCTGCTTCTTCACAGAAGGAATACACACTTGATGAGATTAAGGAGTTTAGAAAGAATCCTGACATTTCAGAGCTTTTCTTTATTATAGAGACATATCTGAAGCATACGCTTTCATCCACAGACACCAATATGGTGCTCTACTGGCTGGACGAGCTTCATTTTTCTACAGACCTGGTGGAGTATCTCGTGGAGTACTGCATTACCAAAGGACATTCAAGCCTTCGGTACATGAACAAGGTTGCTCTCGGCTGGGCCGATGCCGGCATAAAGACCGTAGACCAGGCAAAGGACGATGCAGCCGCTCACTCACAGATTTACTATTCTGTAATGAAGGCTCTAGGCATCACAGGCCGCAATCTGGTTGACTCTGAGGTGTCACTCATCAACAAATGGGTCGGCGAATACGGTTTCGATATAGAGCTTGTAAAGGCCGCCTGCAGTAAAACTATTTCAGCTATCCAGAAGCCAAGCTTCGAGTACACAGACTCGATACTCGCGAACTGGAGGAAAAAGGATGTACATACATTAAAGGATGTTGAAGTGCTTGATGCCAACTTTGCCAAGGCCAATAAAGCCTCTGCTACAGGCTCATCACAAGGCACAAATGCTGCAAACGGTTCCTCAAAACCCAAAAGCAATAATTCAAGTTCCAAGAATAAATTTAACAACTTCAATCAGCGCAACAATGATTACGACAAGCTGGAGAAGCTGTTTCTCAATTCTACGGTATGATTTAAGCTACATGATTTCAATTATATGATTTAAACTGTATGATTTCTGTTGCGTGATTTCAATTATATAATTTAACTTGTATGATTTCTGTTGCGCAATTTCGTTGTATGATTTTTCAAGTTAGATTTACACATCCCAAGGAGGGTATATGGCACTTACCAATGCTCAATATGATGAGATAATGCGAGGCTACGATAAACGCCAGCTTCAGAACAAATACATACATGACAAGCGTATTGAGGAAGCCTATCGCAAGGCGCCCCGCCTCAGGGAGATTGACTCAGAGATTGCATCCGCATCTGTCAGGCAGGCGTACAGGCTTATGGACGGCGATGAGAATGCTCTTGCCGCTTTACGCCTTGCAATCGATGACTATAAAGAGGAGCGTGCTGCACTGCTATCCACACTCGGATATCCGCTTGATTATTTTGAGCCTATTTACACCTGTCCAGATTGCCACGATACAGGATACATAAACGGTCAGAAATGTCATTGTTTCAAGCAGGCTATTATCAATACCGTTTATTCGCAGTCCAATATCAGGGAGATTTTGTCTCGTGAGAATTTTTCCACGCTCTCATTTGATTATTACTCAGATGAGCAGAAAAATCCTGCGACAGGGCTGTCTGCGCTCGCCACAGCAAAGCTTGCCGTGACGAACTGTCATGAATTTATAGATAATTTTGAAAACAAACCTAAAAACATATTTTTCTACGGTAATACCGGTGTCGGAAAGACTTTTTTATCTAATTGCATTGCAAAAGAGCTTTTAGATGCAGGTTACTCCGTAATTTACTTTACAGCATTCCAATTATTTGATATATTAAGCAAAGGTGTGTTTGAAAAGGATGCAGATGCTATCGCAGCGCACCAGAATATATTCGACTGTGATTTACTTATCATAGACGATCTCGGAACCGAGCTTTCCAACTCATTTACCACATCACAGCTTTTCCTTTGTGTAAATGAGCGCATACTGCGCCGGAAATCTACTATTATTTCCACTAATCTGAATTTGGAGCAGATAGCAGAGATTTACTCCGAGAGAACACTTTCAAGAATTTCAAGCAATTATAGTTTTATCAAGCTCTTTGGAGATGACATACGAATTAAAAAGCGTCTTTCCAAATAACGCTTTTTATATTATATATTTAGTTTATTTATTATATGGTTATATGGAGGAATAACAATGCCAAACGATGAGAGAATTTTGGAGACTATGCCAACCGGTACACTTGGACTTGTTGCAACCGACAGTTGTATAGGTCTTGCCCAGAAGGTAGATGCATACTTACAGGGCTGGAGAGAGCACAGAGAGCACCAGCATGCTAACGAGAGTGCTTTCAAGGACTACTACAAAAACAGCTACATTATCAAGCCTTCTACACCTAGATTCGGTTCTGGCGAGGCTAAATGTGTTATCAACCAGTCTGTTCGTGGTTATGATCTGTACATCATGGTAGATGTAACTAACTACAGTCTTACCTACACAGTATGCGGTCAGACAAACCACATGTCACCTGATGACCACTATGCTGACTTAAAGCGTGTTATCGCTGCAGCCGGCGGAAAAGCAAGAAGAATAACAGTTATCATGCCTTTCCTTTATGAGAGCCGTCAGCACAGACGTACAGGCCGTGAGTCTCTTGACTGTCCATTGGCTCTTCAGGAGCTTATCAACATGGGTGTAGACAATATCATCACCTTCGATGCTCATGACCCTCGTGTGGTAAATGCTATTCCTCTGAACGGTTTTGAGAATGTAATGCCTTCTTACCAGTTCATCAAGGGTATCTTAAAGAACGTAAAGGATATCACTATTGATGCTGACCATCTTATGATTATCTCTCCTGATGAGGGCGCTACAAACCGTGCTATCTACCTTGCAAACGTACTCGGAGTAGACATGGGTATGTTCTACAAACGTCGTGATTACAGCCGTATCGTTGACGGACGTAACCCTATCGTTGCTCATGAGTTTCTCGGAACAAATGTGGAGGGTAAGGATGTTCTTATCATCGATGATATGATTTCTTCCGGCGAGAGTATGATAGATACAGCAAGGGAGCTCAAGAAGCGTAAAGCTAACAGAATCTTTGTTGTTTCTACATTCGGTCTTTTCACAAACGGCTTTGCATCATTTGACAAAGCATACGAGGAGGGTCTCATCTACAGAGTAGTTACAACAAACCTTATCTACCAGTCACCGGAACTTCTCTCTAAGGAGTACTATATCAGCTGTGACATGAGCAAATACATCGCATACCTCATTGATACATTAAACCACGACTGTTCTATCAGTGATCTTCTCTCACCATATGACAGAATCAAGAAGTGTGTTCAGAAGTATAATGACGAGCAGGCTGCAGCAAAGAATAAATAATTAATCGTATTTAAAAAAAGCTGTGTGAAATTGATATGTACCCCTTTTACTGGACATCCAGTGAAAGGGGTATTTTTATGCGTTACAGTTACGAATTCAAACGAAAGGCTGTCGAACTATACATGCAAATAAGACGCATCAGTTTTTCTCAAAGTTTAGAATAATTATCTTAGTAATATAAAAAACCAGAGAAGTGAGTGTCATACACTCAAATCTCTGGTTTAATTTAGTCTAAGATTTATACCGATTAAATATTAAACTAACTCAAGGAGAACCTCTAAAGCTCCGTCACCTTTACGCTGTCCAATCTTAACGATTCTTGTGTAACCACCGTTACGATCAGCATACTTAGGAGCGATCTCATCGAATAACTTGTTTGTTACATCGATAGTCTTTGTTCCCTTCTTTGTGCCGTCAGACTCTTTAGCTGTGTAAAGAACCTTGAGCATCTGTCTTCTGGCATGAAGACGTGAAGCAGAATCCTTCTTGATCTTCTTCTCTACTTCGTCATAAACAGTAACTTTCTTTCCGTCTACAACCTCTTTTACTCTCTTGCCATCTTTGTCCTTGCGGGCAACCTTAGCTGTTACAGTAACCTCTTCGAAGTTGTCTTTCTCTTTTACTGCTAATGCGATAAGACCCTCAGCGATCTTACGAACCTCTTTAGCCTTAGCCTCTGTAGTAACGATCTTTCCGTTAACAAGAAGCTGTGTAACCTGACCTCTGAGTAAAGCCTTTCTCTGGCTTGATGTTCTGCTTAACTTACGATATTTTGCCATTTTAATTTCCTCCATTTGTGGGACATCCGGTCACGCTCATCGGTCTTACTGCCAGACATCGTATCTTGTTGTGATAAAGCATTGCCTTATTTCAAAAAGCAAATGCTCAAATCA
>OGUN01002692.1_pt1 | contig 10335 bp, 7 predicted proteins | sample 1553621 | NCBI WGS metagenome assembly OGUN01 (sample SAMEA2580300, study PRJEB22360) | human gut metagenome | biome: human gut; feature: human-associated habitat; material: faeces | place: Denmark | collected 2008/2010
TTGATAAAACCTTATTTAATAAAATTTTATCAGTATTTATAATTAACGAGTTAGAGTAATCTATATTCATATTAATATGTTTTGATTTCGCTATAATTTTATAAGGTTCAATCATATTTTCTAATAAATTTTTTAAATTTACAACTTCATATTCTTTATTAGAAGCCATAAATCGAACTTTATCTCCAACAGAAATACTTCCGTCAACAACTTTGAAATAACAAACTGTTCCTAAGTATTGGTCATACACACTATCAAAAACCAATGCTCTTAATGGTCTGTCAGAATTATCAACAGGAGCCGGAATATAATTTACAACGGCTTCCAAAACATCATCTATACCAATACCGGTTTTAGCACTTACAGGAATCGCCATTGATGCGTCAATTCCTAAAATTTCTTCAATTTCTTGTCTTACTCGTTCAACATCAGCGGACGGTAAATCAATTTTATTAATAACAGGAATAATTTCCAAATTCTGTTCAATAGCCAAATAAACATTTGCCAATGTTTGGGCTTCAACCCCTTGTGTTGCATCGACGATAAGTAAAGCCCCTTCGCAAGCAGCCAAAGATCTGGATACTTCATAAGAAAAATCAACGTGTCCGGGAGTATCAATCAAGTTTAATTCATAATCCTTACCGTCAGATGCTTTATAATTCATTCTGGCAGCATTTAACTTAATAGTAATTCCTCTTTCTCGTTCAATATCCATGGAATCAAGCAATTGTTCTTGCATATCACGTTGAGCTACAGTACCTGTTTTTTCTAAAAGTCTGTCAGCTAAAGTTGATTTTCCATGGTCAATGTGGGCAATTATACAAAAATTTCTTACGTTTTCTCTAGTTTTCATAGTATTGATTATATCTTAAAAATAAACTATGTAAAATACCCAATTCCAAAACTTTGAGTCCCAATGTAACAAAATATTAACAACTACTACGCATGTCCTAAAGTTTTTTTTAAATATTCCGAATACATATTTGTAAGGAAACAAAGGGATAAGTCTAATGAGTCTAAATGTAAATTACAATTCATTATACAAGAAAGGCATTGATACTTCTGTATTAAAAGATGTATCTCAAGAGATTTTACGTCGTGCCGCTCAAAAAAATTCCCAATATACTAATGCTACAACAACTCAACAAATTAACGTTGCAAAACCTGTAGAATTAGGTGTTGACTTATACCAAGGGAAAATTGATACATCTGTTCAAAAACAAATTGCAATGAACAATGCTTATCAATACAACTTTAATGAAACAGCTTTAAAATCTATTCAATATTTAAATTCACAAGCAGCAATTACAAACAAAGTTGATGGAAAGTATATGCCTGCAGTGAATGAAGTTGTTACAGAAACTCAAAAGGCAACTGAAACAAATTCTGCAACTCATTTCATCAGCATTTTCTCTGCAGCAGCTTCTAAAGACAGAGATGGTTCAAACCCTTTTTATCACGGCGAACTTCTTATGGGTAATTCTAAGAAAGAAGAAAAACGCAATGTTGAATCATTGAAAAGCATTTTTGCATAATAAATAAGATTCCTTAATTTCCTTTTTGTTTACATTTTTATTTTCCTAATATTCAATATCTCCCAATGAGGGGGATATTTTTTTTAGCCAATCAGGTATTAAATTTTTTCTTAAAAAGGTCTAATATTTTAGTACTCAGAAAGGTTAGGGAATATAATGAAAAACAATATTTGGTTTATTATTGCGTGTGTTTTAGTATTTTTTGTGGGTTATAACATAAATGATGCCGCTGTATCTTTTCCAAGATATAAAGTTGCAGTTGTTGATGTTTCGACTATTTTGACAAGTTCGCCGGAAATTCAGTCTTTAAAGCAATCTCAAGATAAGAAGATGGAAGAATTAAATACATTGATTTCAAAAGCTCAGAATGAAATTGTTAATGAATCTGATAAAAATAAGGCTTTGCAAATGGAAACAAATTACCGTAAAGAGATTGAGCAAAAGAAACTTGATATGGACGAAGAATACAATTCAAAGATTACTGTGATTAATAACAAAATTAAATCAATGATTTCAACCGAAGCAAAAAAATCTAATTATAATCTTGTTCTTCCGACTGGCATGGTTATCTCCGGAGGAGACGATATTACAAATGATATTGTTAAAAGAATGAAGTAGTGAAAGGTGAATGGTGGGTGAAAAGTTCATTATATTTTAATTTATTCCCTCGTCCCTTTGTGGAAGAGGGTTAGGGAGAGTGGGCAAATGAAAAGCACAAAGTGTCCTCCACTTGCGGGAGGACCGAAATCTTTGATTTCGAGGAGGGGTGTCATAATTTAGAATCTCCGAGTGCAATGAATTGTTACGTCACTTCGTATAAAAATTTGTACACTAATAACAACAATTTTCTTCAGCAAAATGTAGATTGGCATTGCAACACGATATGTTTTTGTGTGTCGGCGTGGCAACGCCGACCTACTTGTTTCCTCGTAATGAAATGTGAAAAAGTCATGTCATTGAGAGGAACATTTATTGTTAAGTGGGAAATATAGCCGTGATTTTAGATGTTTCTGTCGGTGATTTGATGAAAATAAACTAAATCTTAATGTTTTTTACTAAATAATTAATTTTTCCTTAACTTTTACGAAAAATTGCAAAATTCGTTATATAAATGTACTGTGAAAGATTTTAGCTTGAAATTATTTCAGAAGCTTTAATCTCAGAGAATCTGAAACAATTTCAGAGTTACCAGTAAAGGAAAAGGAGAGTTATTATGATTAAACCGTTAGGCGACAGAATTGTTATTAAAGTTGTAGAAGAAACTGAACAAACTTCAGGCGGAATTTTTATTCCGGATAGCGCTAAAGAAAAACCTCAAAGAGGTGAAGTTGTTGCGGTTGGTCTTGGTAAGATGAACGAAAAAGGTGAAAGAGAACCAATGGACGTTAAAGTTGGTGATACTATTCTTTATGCAAAATATTCAGGAACAGATGTTAAAGTTGATGGTGTTGAATACAAAATTCTTTCTATCAAAGATGCTTTAGCAATTGTTGAATAAATTGATTAAACTATAAATTTTGATTGTAAAAAGGAGAAAAATAAAATGGCAAAACGTATTATTTTTGATGAAGAAGCTAGAAAAGCTCTTCTTAAAGGTATTGATGCAGTAGCAGATGCCGTTAAGGTTACACTTGGGCCAAAAGGTAGAAACGTAATTTTGACTAAGAAATTCGGTGCTCCTCAAATTGTTAACGACGGTGTTACTATTGCAAAAGAAATCGAATTAAAAGATGTATTGGAAAATTCGGGTGCTCAATTGTTGAAAGAAGTATCATCTAAAACAAATGATATTGCAGGTGATGGTACAACAACAGCATCTGTACTAGCTCAAGCAATTGTTCGTGAAGGTTTGAAAAACTTGACTGCTGGTGCTAACCCAATGTCTATGAAACGTGGTATTGATAGAGCTGTTGAAGCTGCTGTAGAAAAAATTAAATCTATGTCAAGACCTGTTAATACAAAAGAAGAAATTGCACAAGTTGCTGCTATTTCTGCAGGTAACAACAAAGAAATCGGCGAACTTATTGCTGAAGCAATGGAAAAAGTTGGTCATGATGGTGTTATCACTGTTGAAGAATCAAAATCTTTCGGTACTAACTTGAAAGTTGTTGAAGGTATGCAATTTGATAAAGGATATATTTCACCATACTTTGTTACAGATCCGGAAAGAATGGAAGCTGTATTGGAAGATGCTTATGTATTCTGTTGCAACAAGAAAATCAATTTGATTTCCGACTTAGTTCCATTATTAGAACAAGTTGCTCGTGATGGCAAATCATTATTGTTGATTGCAGAAGATGTTGAGGGTGAAGCTCTTGCAACATTAGTAGTTAATACAATGAGAAAAGTTTTGAGAGCTGTAGCCGTTAAAGCTCCTGGATTTGGTGATAGAAGAAAAGCAATGCTTGAAGATATCGCTATTTTAACCGGTGGTGAAATGTTCACTGAAGAACTTGGTATCAAGCTTGAAAACGTTACAACTCAAATGCTTGGTAAAGCAAAACGTGTAACTGTTTCTAAAGACGAAACTACAATTGTTGTCGGTGATGAAACAAAAGCAGCAGTTCAAGAAAGAATTCACTTGATTAAAAATCAAATTGCAGCTTCTGATTCAGAATATGATAAAGAAAAATTGCAAGAAAGAGCTGCTAAGTTATCAGGTGGTGTTGCAGTAATTGAAGTTGGTGCAGCTTCTGAAGTTGAATTGAAAGAAAGAAAACTTAGAATTGAAGATGCATTGAACGCAACAAGAGCTGCAAATGAAGAAGGTATTGTTCCTGGTGGTGGTGTTGCATTGTTAAGAGTTCAACAAGAATTGAATTCTAAACTTGACACTATCGACTTTGAATCAGATGATGAAAAAGTTGGTTTCAAAATCTTGACCGCGGCATTAGATGTACCACTTAGATCAATTGCTCGTAACGCAGGTGCTAAAGCTGATGTGGTTGTCGATTGTGTTCTTGAAAAAGACGGAGCATACGGCTATGATGCATTAAATAGCAAATATGTAGATATGTTCCAATCTGGTATTGTTGACCCTGCAAAAGTTACAAGATCAGCATTGATTAACGCAGCATCAGTTGGTTCAATGCTATTGACAACAGAAGCTGCCGTAGTTGAAATTCCGGAAGAAAAACCTGCAGCTCCTGATATGTCTGCAATGGCAGGTATGGGAGGCATGGGCGGTATGATGTAATAATCATTTTGTGATTGTTATTGATTACTTTTTAAATTGTAAATGCGGTGAAAATGAAAATTTTCACCGCATTTTGTATATTTAATGGTTTTCTCTTTTTATTTAATTAGTTTTTAGCGATTAAATTTTTGATTGGTTCGTAAGTATATTTACCGATGAATTCACCTGCTTTTGCCAAGTAGTGAGCAGCTTTATCCATAATGCCTGCATTTGCTAATTCTTCAGTTGGTAAGGCTTTAATAATATTTGGTAATACTTTTGGCAATGCAACTAATGCTCCTGCGATTACTGCTAAGCCTACAACAGTTTTAGCTAAAGTTTTGCCTCCGCTTCCTGATTTTTTCTCTGTCGGTGCTTCCGGTGGAGTTTCTGGTTTTGCATATTTGCCTGGTCTTTCTAACGGATTAATTGTTGCAGCTTGTTCCGCACCACGAAATCTAACACCTGAGATTGCATTGATCATCATGAGAAAACCTCCTTATAAATACTTACCTACACTCTCTTAATAAAACACTTTATATGTTAATTTTGACTTAATATTAGGGTTTTGTGAATATTCGTTACAAAAATTTACAATATTTTTGGAATATTTTAAATTCTCGTGTCATCTATACCTATGTAGGAGGAGAGAATTAAAAATGGCAGGAAAACAAGAAACATTAATATATATAGAACAGGAAAATAAGACAGAAGCGGAATTTATGTCTAAAAGTTTTGTAACAGGAAGTATTAAAAACAGAGCATATATCAATGCTTTGGGGGCAGAACTTATTACGAAATATTTATCATCTGAGGGTGTTAATGTAAATGATATTCATAATTTACACTCAATTTCTAAAATTTTGGAAAAGATTGACATCTCAGATATTCAACTCCCTAATATTCATATTGATGTCAGAGTTATTTTTGATGAAAATCAAATATTTATTCCAAAAAGCCATTTTGAATTAAATCTTGTTCCGGATATTTATGCTGTTTTAAAATTATCTAAAGATTTTACTTATGTCGAATTTTTAGGCTATTTTGCTCCAAAACTTATCAATAAGAAAAATCAAAATAGTGAATATTATTTTATTGAAAAAGAAAAATTATCTACTCCTCAAACATTTACAAAATTTGTAAAAGATTTTGCAGGCATGACCTCTCGTAGTATTTCTCAAGACGATATGTTGAGAGGTCGAGAGTTATCAATTTCAATGGCGGATCACAATATTACCGATGAAGAGCAAAAAGAGTTGTTGAATTTGCTTTTGCATAGTGATGAATTGAGAGATAGTGTTTTAGAATTTGATAATTTTGAAACACTGTCATACAGTGTGGGTTCAAGTATGGAACCACAAGTGATTGATAATGTTATTGAAGCAGATGTTGTGAATTCTGAAGACGAGAACAATAGTGGAGAAGAAATGCTTGAAACTTCTGAAGAAACTCCAATTGAAGATGAAACAAAAGAAGTTATTGAAGACACTACAGGCGAAACAGTCCAAGAAGAAACAGTTGAACCTGTTGAAGAAGATTCCGAACAAGAAGAAGTCCAAAAAGAAGAACCTCAAATAGAAGAAGAAATTTCTAATGACGAAATTGAATTACCAACAAATGATACAGAAGATATGATTTTAGATGAATCATTCTTCAATATGGAAGATGATGAAGAGTCAACAGTTGAACAAGAAGAGCCTGTTGAAGAAACTAAACCAGAAACTGTTGAAAACGATGTTAAAGATGTTGGAGTTCAACCGCTTGAACCGGAAGGAAAAGAATTACCTAAAGAAGAGCCAACTCCAGAACTTGACGCAAGTGATTATTTGTTGAGTTTAGAAGAAGATGATGAACCGACAAAACCAAAAGATGAAGAGCCAAAAACAGAAGAAAAAAGCGAAAATACTTTAGAAGATGCTATTAGTTCTGCTGTTAAAAAGACAATGGAAAAAACTGTCGAAGCTACTGCAACGGCAGGTACAATTGCCGCAGCTTCTCAAACTGCTTCCACTGTTGAAACTGCTTCAAATGTAATGGCGGCATCAAAAGATGCAATTAAATTGGCTGGAATTTCCGGTGATATTGTGAAAGATTTGATTAACAAAAATCTTGAAAATCAACAACAACATTTAGATAGAATTGATTATGCTAAAAACAAAACAAATACTGCAGATGTTCCGGAAAATATTGCGGCTTACGATTTATCTGCTGCAAAAATGGAAGCAAACATTGAGGCTGAACAGTCCGGACAATTTGATTCTCCAACAGAGTTAGATTCTCTTCAAAAAGTTAATACAACACCAAAAGGTTATAACGAAAATATAGAACAGGAGGTTATTGATCTCGGTCAAATGGATTCTGTTGAATTAGATCATGTTGAAGAAAATACCGAGGGAATTGTTGATTTGAATAACTTGTCACAAGTTGAATCTCCAACAAAACCTGTTCAAAATTTGGAAGAAAAATTGAGTGAGTGTGAAGAGGATAAAGGTATGGACTTGCCTGATTTGACAAGTTTTACAATCAATGATGATGGCACATCTTCTATTGATAATTTAGACATCAATTTTTCAAATGAGCAACCACACGAAGAAAATTTGATTGATTTCAATATGAATACCGGAAATTTTGTTATTGATAATAATGATGTTTCGGCTGATGGGAATAACCTTTCAACTTCTGCTGAAAATGAATTAACATTGGACGATGATTTTGCAGACGATTTAATGTCTGATGATTCCGATAGTCAATCGCAAGAAAATTCAACTCCAAATGAAGATGAAAATAAAAAAGATGAAGATATTGAAAATATCGAACCGTTAGAAGAACCGACATTAGATGATAGTTCTTTGCCTGATTTAGATGTGGGTGATGACTTAACTCTTGATGATAATTTGACATTGGACAATGATATTGCTCCTGTTGAACCTACGTTAGAAGAGAATTTGACTCCAGTTGAAAATTCTGTTGAAGAAGAACCTGCCGGTGAACCTATTATTGAAGAAAATATTACTTCAGATGTTGAAGATTTGACAATTGATGAAGTTTCTCCTAATGAAGACGAAACTTTAACATTAGACGATGATTTTAATTTTGAAGATACAACAGAGGCGGCTGTTCAACAGACAGAACAGACAGAACAGATAGAACAGACAGAACAGACAGAAGATATGATTTCTGAACCTGAGTCTCAAACAGAAGAGGATTCAGATGTTACAGATTTAGATTCTGTTTTAGATGAGCTAGAGGAAAGTTCTCCTGTTGAAGAAACTCCAATCAAAGATGATATCAATGAAATTCAAGAAGATTTTCCAGCACTGGAAACTCCTATAGATGAAGAACTTCAAACAATTGAAGAAGTTGAAAATACGGAAGAAAATAATGCTCAAAATCAAGATTGGCTTGAAGAACCAAATTATGATGATTTGCAAGATGTTGAACCTATTCAGCAAAATGATGATGAAATTATTAGTGAAACTCCTCAACAAGAAGATGTTGAAAGTTTGACACCTATCGAGGAGCTATCAGATGAAGAGTTTATTCAAGAACCGCAATCGGAAGAAAAAAGCTTCAATGTTGTAGAAAATTCAACTGTAATTTCTGATATGGATTTTGCTCCTCGTGAAATTGAAATTGATATCAACAATCCTGAAATCCAATTACAACCGGAGGGTCCTGCTCAGTTAGAAGATTTGTATGATGAAAATTCTGAAAATTCTACAATGTTGCAAAATCCGGGAAGATTAACTCGTGGAAACCAGCAAGGTGGCAAAGTCGGTTTAGGCATGGGATTAGGTATTGTTGGAGTTTTAATTTCAATTATTATTGTTGGTATAATTGGCTTCTCTATTTCAAAAATGGTTAAGAAACCAAGTGATGAAGCTCCGGAACCAATTACAGATGATGCTGTTCCAACAAGTTCTGATAATGGAGTGAGCGAAGCTAATACTCTAAATGTTGACCAAAGTAATGTTGTAAATATGGATAATACAAATCCGGTTGCAACACCTGTTAAAAAGCAACAACAAGCAGCACTTCCGAAAACTGTTGCACAAACTCCGGCTCAATCTAAAAATTCAATTCCTGCAACTTCATATATTGACGTTCGTAAAGTATCTTGGGAAGTTCCTGATTACGTTTCATATAATGCTAATTTCAGGCAATATTTTCAATCTGCAGGTAAGAGTTTGAAATTGTCATTGACAAGTGATTTGTTGCTTGCAACGGATTATGCTTATTCTGATCAAGTTAGAGTTAGTATCTTATTTGATAAAGACGGGACATTTAAAGATTCCAAAATTCTTTTATCAAGTGGTTCTGCTCAAATAGATAACATTGTGTTACAAACTGTTAACCAAACTCTAAGAGTGCTCAAAGCCCCTCATAGCATAGGAAATGACGAAAGTACTACAGTGATACTTAAAATTTATTTCTAATTATGCTATAATATCTTTGAACAGACTTGAGGAAGAGTAGTGTGGATTTAACACAGGATAAGATAGATTTAATTAGCAAGATTATTAAAAGTGATCGAAAATATCCTAACAATGAGGATTTGTTTGATGATTTCTTCAATGAAACATGCAAACGTTCTGTTGCTATTCTTAATGCAATAGATACGGAGGCTACTTTAGAAGCTTATCTTAAACGTGTTGCGACAACCTCTATAGTCAATGTTTTAAAGGATTCCGGAAGATTAAGACGAACAAGAGCCGGCTATATGTCTACAAGAGAAGTTCTTGCTCCTCAAAGTGATATTGATTATTCAGATGTTTATATTAGCTATTCAAATGTTCAATTACCGGAAACTCCGGAAGAAATTGTTATTCAAAAAGAAATCCTTGATTTTGTTGCGAAAACAATTAAAAACATTGATAGTGAACACCCTGACAAAAACTACTTACAGATATATACTTTGCGATATGATAAAGGCATGACCCAGAAAGAAATTTCTGAAGAACTTGGTCTTTCTCAGTCTGAAATCTCAAAAAGATTATACAGATTGATGGAAAAAGTAAAAGATATCCTTGGTTAAAAGTTTTTAATATGAAATGTCCGGTTTGTAAAAAAAATATCTCAGAATCTTCTCTAAAGTGTCCTTATTGCAAGACTCGTGTTGGTCTGTTGTGTAGTCATTGCAATACCGTAAATTCTGTGGGAAATTTTGTTTGTAAAAAATGCGGGCAAGAATTATTGAAAGTTTGTCAACACTGCAACAGTGTGAATTTCCCAAGTGCTATAAAATGTAGAAAATGTGGACTTCCATTCGGTCAACCTGCACAAAAAACTAATAACCCTAAAAAGCAAAAAGAAGAAAATAAAACAATTAATTTGGAATTTAAACCAAAATTTTATTCCCGAAAGCAAGCCTTTGATGTTCTGGTTGATGGTATTTGTTCAAAAGATGAAAAGATTTTTTCTATAACCGGAGATAAAGGAGTTGGGAAAAGTACTCTTTTGTTTAAGTTGATAGAAAAATTTGAAAAAGATAAATTCCAATGGTGTATTGGCAAATGTACTCAACTTACCCAATTAACCCCCGGGGGAGTAATTCAAGATATGCTATTGAATCTTTTCAGGCTACCTAATTTCTGTGTGAATAACGAAGAAATGCAGTCTGATGCG
>OGUN01002693.1_pt1 | contig 10334 bp, 10 predicted proteins | sample 1553621 | NCBI WGS metagenome assembly OGUN01 (sample SAMEA2580300, study PRJEB22360) | human gut metagenome | biome: human gut; feature: human-associated habitat; material: faeces | place: Denmark | collected 2008/2010
TCAAGCGACAAGCTTATGGGCGGCTGTATATGGGAATGGTGCGACCATGCGGTATACCATGGCAAGGATGATAAAAAGTACAAGTACGAATACACCTACGGCGGCGACCACGGCGAGGAAATGCACGACAAAAACTTCTGCGTAGACGGTCTTGTATTCCCCGACCGCACGCTCCATACCGGCGCGCTTGAAATGAAGCACGCATACAGACCCGTAAGGTCAGTAGTATCGGGCGGCAACACACTTCTTCTTACAAACACATACAGATTTTTAAGCACAGATGTTCTTACCGTAAAATGGGAGCTTTGTTTCGACTGCGAAAAGGTAAAGGACGGCGTTATCGACAAGGTAATAGCCCCGTCTGCTACCGCGGAAGTAACGCTGCCGCTCGGCCGAATACCGAGCGACCGCCTTGTAACGCTCAACATATTTTACGAAGACAAGAACGGAGCCGAAATATCGAGAGAGCAGCACGTACTCTGTGACGCTCCTGCCGCAATCGAAACAGGCGATAAAAAAGTTCTTCTCACAGAGAGCGACTCCGGTTACTCGGCGGAATTTGATAACGGAAAAATCGAATTCTCACGTTCCACCGGAGAAATTCTCTCATATACGGCAGACAGCACAGAGCTTATCAGCAAAACTCCGTTGAGCGGCATCTCAGGCTTCTTACCGAATATTTACCGTGCTCCGTCAGACAACGAAGAGGTAAATCCCATACCGAAGTGGAATCGCGAAAAGCTAGCTAGGGTCAAAGCGGTCTACAAGGGAATGAGAGCCGAGAGCGAGGAAAAAGAGGTAAAAATAACCGCTTATTACGATATGACTGACGGTAAAAGGCTCTACTACAAGAGCTTTATAGAGTACACCGTATTTTCCGACGGCACGGTTAAAGTTCGTTCCTCTCTCGCGAGGAAGAGATACGGCTGGAAAGAGTTGCCGAGATTCGGCCTTACAGCGGAGCTCCCGAAGGAATTTTCGAACGTGAAATACCTCGGCAGAGGGCCATATGAAAACCTCTGTGATTTTAACGGTCAATCCCCGATAGGCTTATATAAAACAACCGTTAAAGAAATGCACGTTGACTATATCAAGCCTCAGGATAACGGCAACCACGGAGCCGTAAGATTTGCGGAATTTACCGACGGTAACGGAAAAGGCTTAGCGTTCCTCGGCGCTCCGAAATTCAGCTTCTCGGCGCATGATTACACACAAAAAATCCTTTGCGCGGCACGTCACCGCGAGGACGTAATACACGAGGACACCACGTTTGTTTCAATTGACGGTTTTGTTCGCGGAACAGGCACGGCGAGCTGCGGTCAGGACACGCTTATGAAATACAGATTTGTATTAGACGACGCGATCGAATTCCGCTTTGCCATGAAGCCGATAACAAGATAAGCTCCCGAGAGAGCCGGAAAGGTTAAGGTTATTTTTAAGCTATGATAAAAAGCACTTGGTTTTTAGGCGGCACAGCCTGCCCCGACGGCGATGAAATCAGAAAAAAGGTATTTGTGAATGAGCAGAAATACCCTATTTCCGTCGAATTCGACGACCACGACAAGACATGCGATCATCTGCTTTTAACGGTTGACGGCACACCTGCCGCAACGGCGCGCGTTTTTATGACGGACGAGCAGACGGCAAAGATAGGCAGGCTTGCGGTATTAAAGGAATACCGCGGTCAGCATCTCGGCGCAGAGCTTATAAAAGAGCTTAAAAAGAGGTCTAAGGCTCTCGGCGCAAAAAAGATATACGTCAGCGCACAGGTATATGCCGTTCCGTTTTACGAAAAATACGGATTCAGGGCATATGGGAATGAATATCTCGATATACACATTCCGCATATGGATATGGATTGCCCGTTATAAGCATTAAGAGCAAAAAAAGACCCGGGGAGCTGTCGCTCTCCGGGTCGCGTTATCTTTTGATTATTCAATCTCAAGATGCTTTGAAGTCTCTTTAGGAGCTTCCTTCTTAGGCATTGTGAGCTTCAGGACACCGTTTTCGTATTTAGCCGAAATCTTATCGGTATCAATACCGGAAACGTCAAACTGTCTTGAATATGAGCCGTAGGAACGCTCGCAGCAGATACTCCTGCTGTCCTTGTCCTTTTTCTCGGTTTCGGTGTGACGTTCTGCCTTGATGGTGAGGATATCGTCCTTGACATCAAGCTTAATGTCGCCCTTTTCAAATCCGGGAAGATCTGCTTCAAGGATATAATTGTTGCCGCTCTCAATAATGTCGGTATTGAATTCGGCAAGCGCCTTACCGTCGAAGAATCTGAACGGGTCATCAAAGAAGCTGTCCATTTCACGGAACGGATTATAGGATGTAACATTGTTTTTACGGTTATAGGGTCTTAAATCAAACATATAAATTCCTCCGATATAAGTTGAATTATGCTGCCCGATTTATTTTTTGCTCGCTCGGTCAGGTGACTTGCGAGCCGCAAGCTGAAAAGAGATTCCGTCGGCCTCTCGGCCTCTCGCTCTCTCTTTCTGTTTACAATTATCATTATACCCTGTAATGTTATCCGTTTGTTATATAAATATGAACAAACTGTAAACTATTAGCACTCTACTACTTAGAGTGCTAATTTGATAAATTCCTTGCTTAATTTCGCCGTTAATATTATAATCAAAATAGTAATAACACACCAAAAAGAGAGGTATATAACATATGAAAAGGGATTTGGGCAAAGCCGATGAAATATTTGACGTCCCCGCAATAAACTTTTTCACAAGCGGAAATGATTATTTCGGAAGCAGCGGCAGCAAATTCAGATATAGAATTTCACACACCGACGAGAACATAGTCGGCGAGGTATGGCACGAGGATCTCTGCTATGAAAAATGCACCGTTACCGATAAAAAAGAGGATTTCCCGTTGACGCCGGACGGTCTTACAAACTGCATAAAATGGCTTTACGAAAAATACGAAAGCACATACGAATCCTAAAATCAAGCAAAACAGAGAAAGCCGCTCTCGGGAGCATTTCCGAGGGTGGCCGTTTATTTGTTATCGCTTATTATATATCGCTGTCGGCAACGCACGGTATTTTATCTCACGGCAAAATTTCATTCCACTTTTTCGCGAGTACAGGCATCCAAAGTCCGCCCTGAACGGGTCGGTGATATCTTCCCTTTGACTTTGCACTCTTTGTATCATACCAATCCGTAAACGGATATTTATCTTCGGTATGGTCAAGCATACGCATTATATCCACCGACAGCTTTTGGGTCATAAATCCGGTATCGTCAAGGGCGCACGCCCACATCGTCCAATCGGTACGCGCATAGTCTCTGCGCGGCCCGAGCGGCAGACCGTATTCGTTTTTAATTTTGATATATCGCGCAATTTCATTTTTGGCCGTTTTGAGCGGGAACAAATCGAACCCGAATATATAATTCCACACAAGATTATATTTAAGGCTCCAGCTCTCCTTCTTTAACAGAGTAAACGAAAGGCACTCCCTGCCCTCGTCTCTTTTGAGAATATCTGCCGCGTTCTCAGAGGCGGCTTTAAGATATTTTTCTCCGTCAGAATCAAGCATTTTGCATATTTCTCCGTAGCAGCGCAGTGCTATGCATGATTTAACGGCAAGATTTACGCTGCCCGATATCGCCTTTGCATAGTCGTCGGCATTCTTTTGGTTAGCTATATCATTGCCCGTTTCGGCAAGATAATCTCCCCACTTTAAAAGCAAATCTTTATTTTCGGCAATAAAGCTCCTGTCGCCGGAAAGAACCGTCGCGGCATAAGCGAGTATAAGTACATCGCCGCTTGTTTCGACGGGCATCTGTTCTTCTTCGTCATATATGTTGTCCGAGGTCGAATATACCTTAGCCTTGTCGCCGTCGAAGTCGGCTTTAAGACCGTATGTCTGCCCGTCAGCTATGGGATATGTGCCTATATCGTGCGGCGCAAAATCAAATTTCCACGCGGCAGAACGCGCAAAATCACATATGCCGTTAAGCTCGGCAAAAACAAGACTCGGATTATACAAAAGGAAAAGCGGCGACGACGCGTACGTTACATCGGTCTCGGCGGCAAATCCGCCGGCGGTGCAGTTTTTGGAAACATACAAAAGCTTTCCGTCATCGGTTTTTACAAGCTTATGAGACGCTATGACCTCTCTGTACGCGGCCGACAAAAGCATACAGTAATCATCGCCGAAACGCTGACCGTCGCGCAAAATCCGCGTATTTCGCAAAGAAATCTGTTTCCTCAATTCGTCGTGTTTTTCGTCACAGTATTTGAGTGCCGAAACGGCGTCGGGAAATTTCTCGGTCCAATATCCTCTGAGCTTTTCGCCCATATATTCTATGCTGAAGCCATCGTCAAAAAACAATGTGTCGTGCGCACAGAATTTGTCGCTTACAGGCTCATATGCCTTATGCTCGCTGTGAATGTAGTTTACAAAGCCGTCACGCTTATTGCGCTTAATTGTGGGTTTGCCAAATGAGACAAAGCCGCCCGTAACATAAACCGTTCCCCAGTTTATGGCATTGAAATCACCCGAATACTCAAGAACGTTCTGCTCATTTTGCCTCATATATGCATAGTATGAGCTGTCGGTCTTAACCGCATCGCCGATAATTTCCTTTCCCTTTTCGCTGTCATAGCAAAAGTTTTCATCCACAAGAAGCGATATCGAAACGGAATGCGGTCTTTTGTCAAGAATCGTAACCTCATAATCTATAAAGGCGCACGGCAAAGACAAAAGCAAAAGGTCATCGGGAAAAGCCGGAGTCCAAAAATCGACCTTGAGCTGAACGTCGTGCTTTTCAAACACATATGTAGTGCAAAGCGGAGTGACCTTAAGCACCTTTTGGTGCATATGATGTACTCCGTTTTCGCCCATAAAACGATACGGCTTGTCATCTATCATCATAAGGCCGTGGAGGCACTTCTGATACCCTGCCCACATTCTCGTATTATCCTTATACAGCTTTTTGTGCTTCATGCTCCAAATACTGATATACGGATCTACCGTCACAAGCGGATATGCGGGTAAATGTTTCATAAGTACAACCCCTTTCAAATTCTCATTATAGTTATTTTACCACATTTATTTCGCCATTTAAATATACAATTTAGTGAAAAATATACATTAAATATGCTTTTTGTAGAATTCAAAGCAGCTGTCAAACCATCCCTCCGGTTCTTTGCCGTTTGCAAGACCTATGCCGTGCCCGCCGGTTTTAAAGAGTTTAAATTCATGCGGCACACCGTTTTTGCGAAGCGCGTCGCACAGCATTACGCTGTTATTGTAATCGACCGTACCGTCATCCTCGCACGCCCAAACAAACGTCGGCGGAAAGCTCCCGTTTGCAAGCTTTTCAACGCTTGAAGCATTAATCTCGGTCTTGCCGGGAAACAATCCGAGAAAATTCCTGCGCGATACCTTATGCGTTTTTTCGCCCATGGTTATGAGCGGATAGCAGAGCATAAGGGTTTTGGGGGTTAAAGAGTATTCCTTGCCGCAGTATTCGGTTTCGTATCTTTCGCATTGTGAAGAGAAGAAAGCGCAAAGATGGCCGCCCGCAGAGCTGCCCATAAGAGAAATATTGTTTCCGTCAACACAGAGCCTTTCGGCGTTTGCCTTTATGAACTGCATACTTCTTGCCACATCTTTAACGGGGCGCGGATACCTCGCGTTGTAGCCCACGCTGTAAAAAAGCACAAAGGCATTTATTCCCCTTTTGTTAAATTCGCGCGCAAACGGCTCTCCCTCGTTAAAATCCGAGATGAATTTATACGCACCTCCGGGGCATATGAGCACCACGGGCGCATTTTCTCCGACAACATATCCGAAAAGCTGTACTTTTTTGCGGTACGGCTCCTCTTTGCACTCGCGTTCCGTATAAATCTTGTACTCTGTTTTTTTAACCATTTTCTTTTCTCCAAATCGTTATATTTAACGTATCCGCGTTAAGCTTACCGAGTTAATTGTATTATATAACACCGCAGCGACAAAATAAAGAGTGAAGTTTAAGCGCGTCAAGCCCGAAAAACTATGTTGCAAGTTGACAAAAGACAATAAAAAGCGTAAAATATCGCATATATCTGTGTAAAAAAATATGTTTCCGACAGGGAGTAAATATAATGAAGTTTTTACAGAAAACCCAAAGAACGGTTATGTTTCTCTTAAAGGTACTGCTGTTCTTTATTTTGTTTGCCACTTTTTTTGTTTTTTTCGGTATTGAAAACGAATGGCTGCTGCGCCTTTCGAGAACCGCCGCGGTAACCATGCTTACGTTTGTCGTTCTCGGCTCGGCACTTATGTCAATATACGGCGGATATTCCGTGGGAATAACAAAGAGCAAGCCTATAATCTACTCTATGACGCTCTCCACCGTATTCACCGACATAGTAACTCATTTGCAGCTTTGCATAATGAACACAAATGCGGCAAACAACCAAAAATTCCAGTATGAGCACCCCCTGCTTTTACTGCTTGTTATGGTCATTCAGATACTCGTTATTATATTTTTCGCATACTTCGGAAATTTCGTATACTTTTCAATAAACTCTCCCGAAAAATGCTGTGTTATAACGACTTCAAAGTATTCGTTAAACAACATCGTCCCTAAAATCAAGAAGTATAAAAAGCAGTATTTAATAACGGACGCAATACTTTTCACAAATCCGGATTTGTTTGACATCATAAACCGCTGTGACACTGTATTTGTATATGACGTACCGGCAGCCTCACGCACAACAATTGTCGAATACTGCTACGCAAACAACAAAAACATCTACTATAATTTTGAGATGTGCGACGTTGTTTCGCTTCGCGGCAGAAACGCAATGCTTGATGACAAGCCGATGATAGCTTCAACCGTTAAAGGGCTTACGGTTGAACAGCGCATAATGAAACGTGCCATGGACCTTTTTGTATCTACCGTTGGTTTAATTATTACAAGCCCCATAATGCTTGCCTGCGCAATAGCCATAAAGGCCGAGGACGGCGGTTCGGTATTCTTCAAGCAGAAACGTGCCACAAAGGACGGAAAGATTTTCAAGGTCTACAAATTCCGCACGATGAAAGAAAAGAACTCAATAAACAAATCCGTAACCGAGGACGACGACAGGATTACAAAGGTCGGCAAAATTCTGCGCAAATTCCGCATAGACGAGCTGCCGCAGATAATCAACATTTTCAAGGGTGAAATGAGCGTTGTCGGCCCACGTCCGGAAATGATAGAAAATGTAGACGAATACACACAGGCATTGCCGGAATTCAGCTACCGTTTGCGCGTCAAGGCAGGTCTTACGGGCCTTGCTCAGATCGCTGGCAAATACAACACTTCGCCTAAGGACAAGCTCGTGCTCGACCTTATGTACATCGAGAAATACAGCATATGGCAGGATATTAAGCTTATCTTCCAGACGCTTACGGTATTCTTTAAAGCCGACGACAGCACAGAGGCATTCCACCACAGCGACAGCTACGAGTTTTTCACCGCGGACGAGTCTCCCGAGCTTATAGGCGAACCCGAAAATGCAGAATCAAATGTCTGCGAGCAAGAAAACAAACAGTAAAATTTAAATTAAAAACCGTCTTGCGCTGTTTTGTGTGACGCTAAGGCGGTTTTTTGTGAGTAAATATATGAGGTGAAGCAAAAGATGTTAGAAGCGGTAAACGTAGGTTTACAATACGGCGGCAGGACGCTTTTTGAGCACGCGGATGTGAAATTCACAAGCGGCAACTGCTACGGTCTTATCGGTGCGAACGGCGCCGGCAAATCCACATTTTTAAAAATTCTTTCGGGCGAAATAGAGCCTACAAAGGGTGAGATTATCCGCACACCCGGCGAGCGTCTTTCGGTTCTCAGGCAGGATCACTTCGCTTATGACGAATACGATGTTATACGCACCGTTTTGCTCGGCAACCCCAAGCTCTGCGAAATAATGGACGAAAAAGAGGTCTTATATAACAAGGCAGAGATGACAGACGAGGACGGTATGAGACTGTGCGAGCTCGAAGAGCAATTCGCCGAGATGGATGGTTGGAGTGCCGAGAGCGACGCCGAAATACTGCTCAACGGCCTCGGCATAACAAACGACCTCCACTATCTCAAAATGAGCGAGCTTACGGGCGACCAAAAGGTTAAGGTTCTGCTTGCGCAGGCTCTTTTCGGCAACCCCGACATACTTCTTATGGACGAGCCGACAAACCACCTCGACCTTGAAGCCATAGCTTGGCTTGAGGAATTTCTTATCGACCTTGATTCCACCGTCATAGTTGTATCGCACGACCGTCACTTTTTAAACAAGGTTTGCACCCACACGGTAGATATTGACTATAAGAAAGTCACCATGTATGTGGGAAATTATGATTTCTGGTATGAATACACACAAATGGCTCAGCGTCAGATGCGCGAGCAAAACAAAAAGGCTGAGGCAAAAATCAAGGAGCTTCAGGACTTCATATCCCGTTTCAGCGCAAATGCGTCAAAATCAAAACAGGCCACAAGCCGCAAAAAACTTCTTGACAGCATAAAGGTTGAGGATATACCCGTATCGTCAAGACGTTTCCCGTATGTTGACTTCAAGCCAGACCGCAAAGTAGGCAACGAGGTGCTGACTGTAACGGGAATCTCAAAGACGATAGGTGACAGAAAAGTTCTCGACAACGTAAGCTTTACCATACTGCCGAGACAAAAAGTTGCTTTTGTCGGCAGTGACCCTCTTGCAAAAACAACACTATTCAAAATTCTCATGGAAGAAATCGAGCCGGACGAAGGCACATTCAAGTGGGGTGTAACCACATCACGCAGTTATTTGCCGACGGACAACTCCGCTTATTTCGACGGCTGTGAAGATTCTCTTATAGATTGGGTAAGGAGCTACTCTAATCTTGTTTTTGAAGCCGATATAAGGAGCTGGCTCGGCAGAATGATGTTCTCGGGAGAAGAAGCCACCAAAAAGGCAAACGTGCTCTCCGGCGGAGAGCGTGTAAGATGTATGCTCTGCAAAATGATGCTCTCGGGCGCAAATGTACTTTTGCTTGATGAGCCGACAAACCACCTCGACCTTGAATCCATCGCCTCATTAAACGACGGCCTTATCAAATATCCCGAAACAATACTCTTCACATCGCATGACCATCAGTTTGTGGAGACGGTTGCCGACCGCATAATCGACGTAACGCCCGGTCACTTCTTTGATGAAGCGATTACCTTTGACGAATACGTTGAAAAAACATCGGAGCAAAATGATAAAAAATAACGATAAATCCAAACCATATTCACACCCAAGGTGGAATGACAAACAGCTTCCCGTTGTTACAGGCTACAAGGAGTTGTCAAAAGAAGAAAAGGAACGAGTAGACAGAGATTTCAAGGAGTATTGTGAAAATCATGGGATAGAGATAGTTGAAGATTTATAGAAGCGTGATAATAATATGAAATATGATATTTGGCAGATAATTTAATATGCCAAGCACTTTGCAGAAATGCAAGGTGCTTTTTTAATGCTGTTTTTCAGCTTTTTAGCTGTTAAATATAAAATCGCGGGACAAAACCAGTTAATCAAACAGCGAAGCGGTATGGATGAAATGATAAAGCGCATAAACCCGTATGCAATTTTAGTGTATGGCGGAGAGGTTGAGTACGATTATAAGGACATTTCTGTATATTATTACGAAAACAAGGTTACCGAGAGATTGAAAAGGGTAAATGAATAGATTATAATGTATTTGCAGAAAGGAGAGTTTCAATGAATAAGACCCAAGAAAAATTCTTAACCGATGAAGAATTTGAAACTCAAAAAGATGATATTACTGCTATTGTTTCAGCCGAAATGGAAAAGATTGAAAAAGAAATTGATGAAAGATACGATAACAATCCCGAATACAAAGCTCAAATTGATGCAGAGGTTGAAGAAGAGTTGCGTATAGCGGCTGAATACCGTGCTTGTAAAACTCAAGAGGAAATGGAAGAACTCGATAGAAAGTACGGGGTAGAAGTAATTCACTAAAAAGAATCAGGTTAAAGGACAAAGCAGAAATGCAATGCCTTTTTGCTTTGTTATGAGAAAGTTAAATTGTTACAAATAAATATTCAGAATTTTGGAGGAAGAGGAGCAGACGGCTATAATTTAAGTGGCAGTTCGATTGCTCTCCCTCTTTAATTATGTACGGACTTTTTGAGCATTTTTACGGAGCTTTTTCCTATTTCGGCACTTTGCATTTTCATAAAAAGGCAAAACATAAAACCCCTAAAAAGCTTATAACATCAAGCTTTTTAGGGGTTTTATGAATGGTGAGCCATCGGAGATTCGAACTCCGGACACCTTGATTAAAAGTCAAGTGCTCTGCCAAC
>OGUN01002695.1_pt1 | contig 10329 bp, 6 predicted proteins | sample 1553621 | NCBI WGS metagenome assembly OGUN01 (sample SAMEA2580300, study PRJEB22360) | human gut metagenome | biome: human gut; feature: human-associated habitat; material: faeces | place: Denmark | collected 2008/2010
CCAGTCCATCCGGTGATTACTTTTGTGGAAGAAAAAGAGAAAAAGTGCTTTGTGTGTGATTACATTAATCACAGCTTTACAAATTATATCAATACCATTTACTATTTATATGAAAAAGAAGAAGACTTCCGCAAACAGTTTGCAGCATCCAAAGGCTTTTGTGTAAATCATTATAAAGTTCTGTTTTCCGGTGCTCCGGAATATATGGGTAAGAAATACCTGAATGAATTTCTGATGACTTTAAATGAGACTTTTATTAACGGATATGAGAGGGTGCGGGATGATTTAGAATGGTTCATCTGTAAGAATGATTACCGTTATAAGGAGCAGCCTTGGAAGAATGCAAGGGATGCACTGCAGAGAGGACTGGTAAAGGCAGGAAGTATCATGGAGGCAGAAGAAAAGAAGGAATAGGTAGAAGTAATAAAAGAAAAGGGGATAGAAGAAGACGTAAGAGCAACAGGTAAATAAAAACAGGAAAGAGAGGTATTTATGACAAGCTATATTTTACTGGTAGCAGCAGTGATTTTATTGTGCCTGTCATTGAATAAAATGTCCAACAAACTGGGAATTCCAATGCTGTTGGCATATATTCTTCTTGGCATGATGTTTGGAACAGATGGAATTTTAAAGATTCCTTTTGATAATTTTACGATTGCCGAACAGATTTGTACGGTGTCCTTAATCTTTATCATGTTTTACGGTGGATTTGGAACCAACTGGAAACAGGCAAAGCCGGTGGCTGGTAAAGCAGTATTATTATCAACAGTGGGTGTTATACTGACCGCAGTAACAACCGGAGCATTCTGTCATTTTATATTGAAAATGGATTTCTGGGAAAGTATGCTGATTGGCTCTGTAATCAGTTCTACGGATGCGGCATCGGTCTTTTCAATCCTTCGTTCCAGACGGCTGAATCTTAAGAACAATACTGCATCCATGTTGGAGGTGGAAAGTGGTAGTAATGACCCATGTTCTTATATGCTGACCGTAATTATATTAACAATAATGAGCGGAGAATTAAGTGGTTTTTCGCTGGTTGTCATGATATTCTCACAGATTACTTTTGGCATATTAGTGGGGGTAGTTGTGGCACTGGCAGCAGCATTCATTTTAAAAAAAGTGAATTTTGCAACGGATGGATTTGATACGATATTTGTATTCAGTATGGCACTGGTATCCTACGCCGGAGCATCCATGATAAATGGAAATGGTTATCTGGCAGCATACATTGCCGGAATTATCCTTGGCAACACTCCACTTCATCACAAAAAATCACTGGTGCATTTCTTTGATGGAATCACCGGATTGATGCAGATGCTGATTTTCTTCCTGCTTGGTCTGCTGGCATATCCATCCCAGCTGCCGAAGATACTGCCGATTGCACTGGCAATTGCGGTATTTTTAACATTTGTGGCAAGACCGGTTTCTGTATTTGCTATCTTGATGCCATTCCGCTGCCCGGTAAAGCAGCAGCTTCTGGTGTCCTGGGCGGGGCTTCGTGGAGCGGCATCCATAGTATTTGCAATTATGGCAACAGTAAGCCCGGCATATACGAAAAATGATTTGTTCCACATAGTTATTTTCATTGTCCTGTTCTCTATCAGTATTCAGGGTACACTGCTTGGACTGGTGGCAAAGAAGCTTGACATGATAGACGAAAATGGCAACGTCATGAAGACCTTCAGTGACTACTCCGATGAAATGCCGGTGGAGTTTGTTAAAATCAGCATCAAAGCAGGACATCCATGGGAGAACCGCAAGATAAAAGACCTTACTTCCCTGCCGGATTTATTACTGGTGCTGATTTTAAGAGGCGAGGAGCGTATCATTCCAAATGGCAACACGGTAGTGCTTGCCGGAGACAAGATTGTCTTAAGTGCTTTATCTCCGGAAGAAAATCTTGGCATCTGTCTGACAGAAATCCCCATCGAAAAAGACAGCAAGTGGATTGGAAAACCATTATCCAGAATAAAACTGGGAGAAGAGAAGCTGGTTCTTGTTCTAAAGCGGAATGAGAAGGTTGTGATACCGAACGGAAATACTGTGATTCGTGAAAATGATGTGCTGGTAATCAGCCAGTTATAAATATGTTTACTGATTTGAAACAGATAGCTGCACCCTTCATCGAGTGTGGCTGTGACATAAAGCCTGTAAGGGGCACTAAGAATTTCGGATAAATAAATGGATTTTCCGGCAACCGGCGCAAAGTCACATCCATGTTCCTATGCGCCTCGCCGGCACGTCCCTGTGCCGGCATTGCCAGATATCAGATGAAATTCCAAGTGCCCCTAACAGCCCTTAAAAAACAGCCACACTTCGATGAAGGGCACAGCTATCCTTTTTAATTTACGCAAAAAAATTTTTAAAATATATGCAACAGAATGGAATTCAGTGACACTATATATATGAGACCGGTCAAAGGAAAGGACTTAGGAAGGTATAGGGTGAGCATATGGAGCAGGAACTGCAGCTGGTGTGCAGGGCACAAAGTGGGGATACCGGTGCATTTGCACAATTATATGAAGGCGTTTATCAGGACTTGTATCGCTTTGCGTTATATGTGCTGAAGCATCCGCAGGATGCACAGGATGTGGTCAGCGATACCGTGACAGATGCATTTGCACAAATCGGGGAGCTTAGAAAGACAGAAGCGTTCCGGGCGTGGATATTCCGTATTTTAAGTAATAAGTGCAAACGGAAATTAAAAGAGTATGCGACCCGTCCGGAAGAGCTGACACCGGAGCTTTTAGAGCATCTGGGAAAATCCGGAATGGATGAGCATGCAGCAGTCCGGAGCCTGTTCTTTGAGCTGCCTTCCGAGGAACGAATGATTATCGCCATGCATTTATTCTGTGGGTATAGCAGTAAGGAAATCGGAAAACTGTTAGACCTTAACGAAAATACCGTCCGCTCAAAAGAGAGCCGGGGAATAAAGAAAATGGTGGAGAAATATTGGAAGTGAGAAACGGAAGATATGCAAAAAGTCTGGAAAACAACAGAAAATTCAGATGAGATGGAGGTGCCGGTATGAATGAACAGGAGATTTTAACCCAGTTAAGAAAAGCGGCGGAAGAGATAGAGATACCAGAGACTCTGAAACCGGAACAGATAGAAAAACAATTACAGGAACAGAAAGCAAAACAGCAGCAGGAAAATCAGCACTTGGAACCGAAAAAATCGAAGAAAATAATTCCATGGCGCAGACTTGGAAGTATGGTGGCAGTGCTGGCACTGGTAGTATGCAGCGGAATTTATATAACAGTGACCCGTTTCGATAAGAATTCCGGTACAGGGCAGACGGATTCCGTAGCAATGACAGATACGCAGCAGACTGTGGGAAAAGCAGGTGAAACAGGGTATGTGGATGTGGCAGCTCTTGGACCAATGTATCATTCTGCATCGGATTATAAGGAGGTATATCAGACTCTTCTTAAGGGGTATCAGCAGAACTGGATAGAAGAGGAAACAAGTGCAGAGACAAGCTATGCTGCATCGGGAGCAATGAATTCCGGCAGTGACAAATATTACTACAGTGATGGAACTGAGTACGGAAGTGCCGTTGCCGATTTGTCGGAGGGCAGCAAGGAAGGCGGAAAAGATTATTCTACGACAAATCTGCAGATGGAAGGTGTAGACGAGAGTGATATTGCTAAAATTGATGGCAGTTACATTTATACGGTAGAGGATAAATACATTGTTATAACGGATATCCGGGATGGAAAATTAGAAGAAGTAACACGATTTCTCCCGAAAGACTGTGGCGCAGCAGACCGGGTGATGGAAATTTATGTGGATGGAGACCAGCTGATTCTGGTTGTGCAGGGCTATGAGACATCCTTGGGCGAAAGCAGCAAAGCTGGCTCTGATAAGGAAAACTCAGATAAAGAAAGCGCAGATGAAGAAATTGCTGTATCAGATGCTTCTGAAGACAGTGCATTCTGCTATAAAATGAATGGAAAAAGCACCACACAGATTCAGGTATACAGTATCGTAGACCGCAGGAATCCGGAATTTGAAGGAAGATTAATCCAGGATGGTTATTATAATACTTCCCGGAAAATCGGAGATGTAGTCTATCTTTTTACACAGTATCATATGACATCCGATGTGGTGGGATATGTAGAAAAGGAATATACCTCAGTGATTCCGAAGGTAAATGGAGAAAAGGTTGCCGCCGGTGAAATTTATCTGCCGGAGTCATCAGGAGAAAGTGGTATACTGGTTTCTTCGCTGGATGTAAATAAGCCGGATAAAGTGCTGGACAGTAAGCTTGTAATCTCTGGATATGCCCAGACTTATATCAGCAAAGATGCCCTGTATTTATATGAGGAAGATTATGATGGAGCAATGATTACCAATATTGCAAAATTTGCACTGGATGAGGGCAGAATCAGTGGTGTGGCGGCAACGGCAGTAAGGGGTTATGTCAGAGATACCTTTGCAATCAATGCCAGTGATGGATATCTCAGGGTATTGACCACCGATTATAGTACAGAGGATGAGGTGAATGCACTTTATATTCTGGATGAGAACATGAAATTAACCGGACAGTTGACGGGCATTGCACCGGGAGAAGAAATCTATGCCGCCCGCTTTATGGGAAACACTGGTTACTTTGTAACCTACCGGAATACCGACCCGCTGTTTACCGTGGATTTATCAGACCCGGCAAAACCGGAAATTATCGGCGAACTCAAGGTGACCGGCTTCTCCGAATATCTGCATTTCTGGGATGATACACATTTGTTGGGTATCGGTTATGAATCTGATGAGAAGACCGGAAATATAGAAAACATTAAGCTTTCCATGTTTAATATAGAAAATCCGGGAGAAGTAACCGAAGAAGCAAAGCTTGTATTAAAGGATGTAGATTATAGCGAAGCATTATATGATTATAAGAGTGTCATCATTTCAAAGGATAAGAATTTAATCGGTCTGGTTTGTGAGGATTATAGCAGCAGCAGAACAAAGCAGACCTACCAGATATATTCCTATGAAAATGGAACCTTTAAGAAACAGGCAGAAATTCCGGGCATTAACGGAGTCAATTACGAGAATGTCCGTGGAATGTATAGTGGCAATGTATTTTACCTCTGGATTAATGATAACATTACATCCTATGACATGACCGATGGATTTAAAAAGATAAAGGAGCGGGAGTGATTCTTGCAAAACTTTCCCGATAGCTTTATAATGACAGTATATGTGCCGGGTGGTGGTATGAAAATATCATCACCCGGCAACTTATGCAGAATCGGTAACTGCGAAATGGAGAAATGATAAAAAAGATGGCAATCAATCCTAAGACACGAATATTTGATGATTGATACAGAATGTATTGTAATTCTTAGGATGCGTGTGTGTCTGATGTGAGGATGTCTTACCGCTGCTTTGACTGGATACGCCTTTTGTACGCCTGTAGCGAATACTGCTCCAGCTGCAAGGGGCTCTAAGAATTTTGAAAAAGCTATTCTATATATGGCAAACGGTGCAAAGTCACATCCATGTTCCTCTGCACCTCGCTGGTACATCCTTGTACCAGCGTTGCCGGATTTTGCCAAAATTCTAAGAGCCCCTAACAGTCTGCGCAAATGTATTCGCCTACAGGCGAACAGAAGGCAGTATCTTGTCAAACATTGGGAAGACAGACTCTCATAAACAAAGACACACACGCGTCATTAGAATTACAACATTCTGTAGTATAAAGCAAATATTTGCGTCATAGGATGAATGCGTATATTTATCATTAAACATTTCGCAGCAGCCATAACAACAAGTGCAAGGGAGAACAAACATGCAATATAGAGAAAATCCGGGAAACAAAGACCAGCTGTCCATCTTAGGCTATGGCTGCCTGCGTTATTCTAAGAAAGGAACCGCAATCGACCAGGAAAAGGCAGAGCGGGAGATGGCAGCGGCAGTGGAAGCCGGGGTCAATTATTTTGATACCGCATATACTTACGGTGGAAGTGAAGCATGCCTGGGAAAGTTCCTGGCAAAAGGCTATCGTGATAAGGTAAAAATTGCCACCAAGCTGCCACATTATTATATTAAGGCAGAAGGTGACATGGAGCGGTATTTTAAGGAACAGTTAGAACGCCTTCAGACAGACCATGTGGAATATTATCTGATGCATATGCTGAATGATATTGCAGCATGGGAGCGGCTGACTGCACTTGGAATACAGGACTGGATTGCAGAGAAAAAGAAAAGCGGTCAGATTGGAAATATCGGATTTTCTTTCCATGGTGGAGCCACCCAGTTTAAGAAAATCATAGATTCTTACGACTGGGATTTCTGCCAGATACAGTATAATTATATGGATGAACATACCCAGGCGGGAACCGAAGGCTTAAAATATGCTGCAGCGAAGGGACTTCCGGTGATTATCATGGAGCCGCTGCGGGGCGGCAGGCTGGTGAATGCACTGCCAAAGGTTGCCAAAGCCATATTTGCATCTGCAGAACCACATCGTTCCCCGGCAGAATGGGGACTCCGCTGGATATGGAATCATCCGGAGGTGACAGTAGTGCTTTCCGGAATGAATGATATTGCACAGGTAGAGGAAAATGTAAGGATTGCATCGGCTGCCACAGCAGATGCATTAACAGAGAAAGACTTGGAAATCTTTGAAAAGGTAAAGAAATCCATTAACCAGCATATGAAGGTACCTTGTACCGGCTGCGGCTACTGTATGCCATGCCCGCATGGAGTAGATATTCCGACCTGTTTTGCAGCATATAATACACGCTATACCGACAGCTTTTATTCCGGTATGAAGGCATATATTATGTGTACCACTTTAAAGACAAATCCGACCAACGCTTCAAAATGCCGTCAGTGCGGAAAATGTGAGAAACACTGCCCGCAGTCTATTGCCATCCGGCAGGAATTAAAACAGGTGGCAAAGAAGATGGAGAATCCGGTTTATAAGGTAGCAAGGGCGATTTCGAAGCGCATTGGAAAGTATTAGAAAAAATATTATGAAATTTTGTAAAAAATAAAGGAAATTTGAAGGTGGACACAGAATTATAATAGCAGGGGTCGAATGACGTCCTCATAATGATAAAGATGATGGCAGTGCATTTACATCATGAAATGGTGATGTGACAGGAAGGGAGAAGATAAGGATATGACAATTCGGGAACGGATGGAGCGCATGGAGCATGAGATGTTAAGCCCTTATGCAGCATTAAGCGAGAATTCCAAAGGACGGGATTATCCGGAGGCACCTTGTGATATACGTCCCGTATACCAGAGAGACAGAGACCGTATTCTCCACTGTAAGGCATTCCGCCGTCTGAAGAATAAGACGCAGGTGTTCTTAACACCGAAGGGTGACCATTATCGTACCCGTATGTCGCATACCTTAGAGGTATCACAGAATGCCAGAACCATTGCAAAGGCACTGCGGCTGAATGAAGATCTGGTGGAAGCCATTGCATTAGGGCATGATTTGGGACATACGCCATTTGGTCATGCCGGAGAGCGGGTGCTAAATGAACTTTGTTCCGGTGGTTTTAAACATAATAAACAGAGCGTGCGTATTGTAGAGAAATTGGAAAAAGGCGGACAGGGACTGAACCTGACCTGGGAAGTGCGGGATGGCATTTTAAATCATCAGACCAGTACGATGCCGCATACACTGGAAGGCAAAATCGTCCGTTTCTCCGATAAAATCGCCTATATTCATCATGATATCGATGATGCGGTGCGTGGAAAGATAATGGTGGAAGAAGATATTCCAATCGAGATACGGAAGGTATTGGGAAAGAATTCGGCAGACCGGCTGGATACACTGATTCATGATATTATAACCAACAGCATGGATAAGCCGGATATCATTATGTCCGATGAAATTTTCCAGGCAATGCAGGATTTACGGAAGTTCATGTTTGTAAGCGTATATACCAATCCCATTGCCAAAGGAGAAGAGACAAAGGCAGAAGGATTACTCAGCAAACTGTTTACATATTATATGGAACATCCGATGACGATGCCGGCGCAGTATACCGATATGATTGCGGAAGGCGAAGAGGAAGAACGGGTAGTATGTGATTATATCGCAGGAATGACCGACCAGTATGCAATTGCCAAATTCTCAGAATATTTTGTACCGAAGGCTTGGCAGGTGAATTAAGGAATGGCATATTATTCAGATGAATTAATAGAAGAAGTACGTTCCAGAAATGATATTGTAGATGTGATTTCCGGATATGTACGGTTGACAAAAAGAGGCAGCACGTATTTTGGACTGTGCCCCTTCCATAATGAAAAGACCGGTTCTTTTTCTGTATCACCGAATAAGCAGATGTATTACTGCTTTGGATGTGGAGCAGGCGGAAATGTATTTACCTTTCTGATGCAGTATGAGAACTTTTCATTCCCGGAAGCGATGGAGGCATTGGCAGAGCGTGCCGGAATCGAACTGCCGAAGCAGGAAATGAGTGCCCAGGCAAAGAAAGAAGCAGACAAACGCCAGATTCTGTTAGAGATTAACAAGGCAGCCGGCAAATATTATTATATGCTGTTGCGGAGCGAACACGGAAAACAGGCGTATGAATATTTTAAAAAGAGAGAATTATCGGATGCCACCATGCAGAAGTTTGGGCTTGGCTATTCGGATAAATACAGTGATGATTTGTACCGTTATTTAAGAAAACTTGGATATGATGATGCAATCTTAAAGGAATCCGGTCTTGTGTCCATTGACGAAGTCCGGGGCGGACATGATAAATTCTGGAATCGTGCCATGTTTCCGATTATGGATGTGCATAATAAAGTAATCGGATTTGGTGGACGAGTCATGGGGGATGGCGAACCGAAGTATCTGAATTCGCCGGAGACCAAAGTCTTTGATAAGAGCCGGAATCTGTATGCATTGAACTTTGCAAGACAGACCAAGAAACCGCAGATGCTCTTATGTGAAGGCTATATGGATGTAATTGCGCTGCATCAGGCAGGCTTTGACAATGCAGTGGCATCCTTAGGAACCGCGTTTACCAGTGGACATGCCAGTCTGCTGAAACGATATACGAAGGAGGTTTATCTTACCTTCGACAGCGACGGTGCCGGAATTAAGGCGGCACTTCGTGCAATCCCGATTTTAAAAGAAGTAGGGCTGACAGCCAAAGTCATCAACATGAAGCCGTACAAAGACCCGGATGAATTCATCAAGGCACTTGGAGCGGAAGAATACCAGAAGCGGATTGATGCGGCAGAAAACAGCTTTATGTTTGAAATCAGGATTTTAGAGCAGAAATATGATATGAAGGACCCGGAAGGAAAGACCGCATTCCAGACAGAAGTGGCAAAGAAACTGCTTGATTTTACCACGGAACTGGAGCGGAACAATTATATGGAAGCTGTGGCGGATAAATATCATATGAGCTTTGAGGCACTCCGGAATCTGGTAAACCAGCTGGGCACCCAGGGAGGACTTGTAAAAGAGCGGACACCGCTTAAGAGTGGGCTGAATGAGAAGAAGCATAAGAAAGAGGACGGCATGAAGCAGTCCCAGAAATTGCTTTTGACCTGGCTCATAGAATATGATAATCTGTACGATAAAATCAAAGATATCATTACACCGGAAGATTTTACGGAAGACATTTTCCGTAAGGTGGCAGAGCTTCTCTACGAGCAGAAGAAGTCGGGTACTGTCAATCCGGCACAGATTATCAGTTTATTTGCAGAAGAAGAGGAACAGCGGGAAGTTGCAGAGCTCTTCCATGCGAGAATCCATGAAGTGGATTCTGTTGCAGAGCGGGATAAGGCGTTAAAAGAGACGATTCTGCGGGTGAAGGATAATAGCATCACCTATCGTTCGGCGCACTTAGAACCTACGGATATGCAGGGCTTGCAACAGCTTGTGGCAGATAAGAGAACCTTGCAGAATATGGAGAAAATGCATATTTCTATAGATTGAGGACAAAATACTATTTAGTCCCGTTTATATGACGAATCATGAGAGGATGAACAAGAAAATGGATGAAAAGATGGAAAAGACTACGAAAAAGACAACAAAAGCTGCAAAAAGTGCTCCGGCAGCAAAAGACGAAAAGATGAGCATTGAGGAGAAAAAAGCAAAATTGCAGGAAAAACTCCAGGAACTCCTTGCACTGGCAAAGAAAAAAAAGAACAGCCTTGAGTATCAGGAAATCAGCGAGTTCTTCAAGGACATGGAACTGGATGCAGATGAGTTTGAGAAAATCTTAGACTTCCTTGAGACCAATAACATTGATGTGCTTCGAATCATGGATGATGACGATATCGATGACGATATCATCTTAGATGACGAAGACGAGGTAGAGGTAGAAAAGATTGATT
>OGUN01002697.1_pt1 | contig 10323 bp, 10 predicted proteins | sample 1553621 | NCBI WGS metagenome assembly OGUN01 (sample SAMEA2580300, study PRJEB22360) | human gut metagenome | biome: human gut; feature: human-associated habitat; material: faeces | place: Denmark | collected 2008/2010
CCGCTGGACGACCCTTTTGTGGGAGCTTTTTGCAGCACAGCTGCTGTGCACGGCGGCGGGCAGCTTCGTACTCATCCTGATTCAGCGCACTGCCTGTTTTCACAGTACGCCCGGTGTTCACCGTGCGCGGCGCGTCACCAGCATGGTAGACATTGCGCGGCGCATCGCCGGTGTTTACCCTGCGGATCTCGCTCATAACGTTCCTCCCTTTTATTCAAACGATGGGAACTGGTCTTTCATCTTATTCGGTTACGGCACACCCGCAAAAAGCAGTGCCTGCCCCTTTATCGGGTGCAGGCCGCGCGGGCATCATCCAGTGCGGCAACGGTATCGGGGTCCAGTGGGTTGCCTTTTTCGCGCACAAAGGCAATGCTTTGTTCCAGTGCATGGCACAGCGCCAGGTCCAGGTTCTGCATTTCCTCGGCACGCAGCGCCTCCACACCGGGGTAATCCCGTTCGGCACTGGTCATATCCGCCATGTAAATAATCTTGTCCAACAGGCTCATGTTCTGTTTGCCGGTGGTATGGCACTCAATGGCAGATAAAATTTCCGGGTCCGTCACACCCCACTGTGTCTGGCACAAAATCGAGGCTGCGTACCCATGCCACACCGGCGCAGGGCGCTTGGCGGCATTTTTAGCTATTATAGCATTATCAGCAAAAATCTGCAACATCTCTGCCTTGGGCAGTTCTTTCGCGCTGTCGTGCAAAAGTGCCGCTAATGCGGCCTTTTCCTCATCCGCGCCATAGCGTTTTGCCAGCTTGATTGCCATTTTTTTTACATTTATGGTGTGCTTGTAACGCTTTTCGCTCAAACGGCTTTTTACCAGCGCCTTTGCTTCGTCCACTGTCATCAAAGATCCGCATCCTTTCCCTATTTTATTGTACCCTATCTATGGCTTCAAATCAGCTTGCCGTACAGCCCGTTCCGGTGTATCACATCCGCCACCGGCGGGGGCAGCAGCTCCTTCAGCCGGGCAGGGGGATACTTTCCTGCGCGGATATCGCTGGAGGCACACTCCAGCACCGGGGCATCCGCAAACATGATCTTCCCGCCTGCTTCTTCCAGCTTTTGGGCTGCTGCACGCAGAGCGTCGCCATCGCCGGGTTCCCGGCTTTGCACCACCAGGGTGACCATAGCCAAAATTTCCCGCCAGCGGTACCATTCATCAAATGTTTCCAGCATATCGCTGCCAATTGTCATATACAGCTGAGCGCCGGGATACTTTTCCTGCAGCATGCTGACGGTATTATAGGTATAGCTGCGGCCCGCGCGGTCCACTTCCCACTGGCTCACCTGCACCTGGGGGCCAAGCGCCTTAAAGCATTCGCACATGGCAAGGCGCAGTTCGCCCGGCGTTGCGCTGGCGTGCTTGTGGGGTGGGATGCCCGCCGGCATAACCAGCACCACATCCGGCTGCACCGCCTGCATGGCGGCCCGCAGGTTGTTCATGTGCCCGGCGTGGGGCGGGTCAAATGTGCCGCCAAATAGCAGTGCTTTCATCTTACTTTTTCAGCAGTTCCGCATAAGCAGATTCCTTCGGCTTTTTGCGGAACAGCACAAACTTGCGGCCAATCACCTGCACGCACTCTGCATGGATGGCTTCGCACAGGATGTCGGCAGCCTCGCGGGCATCATACTCGCTGTTTTCCAGCACCTTCAGCTTGATCAGCTCGCGGGCTTTGATGCAGTCATCCACGCCCTTGATCAGCGTTTCATCAATTTCGCCCTTGCCGATCTGGAAAACCGGCTCCATGGTGTTAGCCATGCCGCGCAGTGCGGCGCGCTGTTTGCTTGTCAAAGACATTGTTCGCTCCTTATTGTTCAGTCAAAATCAAATCGTTCTATTCAGTTTTTCTCTGCGGCTCATTCGCCCAAAAATGCGGCGAGCTCGGCTTCCAGCTTTTCCATGGCGCGGCCGCGGTGGCTGATGGCGTCTTTTTCGGCATCGGCCAGCTCGGCATAGGTGCGGTGTGCAGTGTTGGGTACCGTGCCGCCGCCGGGCAGGCCGACGGCATCGGGGACAAACAGCGGGTCATACCCAAAACCGTTATCGCCCGCCGGGGTCAGGGCCACACTGCCGGGGCATTCGCCGGTCACAACCAGCTCCCGCCCATCCGGCAGGATCAGGCAGACCGCCGAAACGAATTTGGCGGCGCGCTGTCCCACCGGCACATTCTGCATCTCTGCCATCAGCTTTTCGTTGTTGGCGGCATCGTTGCCGTGCTCACCCGCATAGCGTGCGCTGTACACGCCGGGTGCCCCGTTCAGGGCATCCACGCACAGGCCGGAATCATCCGCCACGGTGGGCAGGCCGGTTGCCTTGCAAAAGGCTTCGGCCTTAATCTTTGCGTTTTCCGCAAAGGTGGTTCCGGTCTCCTCCGGGTCCAGGGTTACACCCAGTTCCCGCAGGCTTTTTACCTCGTGGCCGCAGCGGGTCAGGATGCGGCGCAGCTCTTTCAGCTTGCCCGCATTGTTGGTGGCTGCACAAACGATCATGCCTGTTCCTCCCTTGCCTGCTCCGTTTCCTCTTTTTTATGCTGCGGAACCTCCGGCAGCAGGGCTTCGGCAAAATCGGTGGCGGAGAAGAAGATCAGGTCGTCGATCTTTTCCCCCACGCCCACAAAACGGATGGGCAGGCCCAGCTTTTCGTGCACACCGATGATGCAGCCACCCTTGGGGGTGCCGTCCAGCTTGGTCAGCACAACGCCGGTGGCGCCGGCGGCGCGGCAGAACTCCTGCGCCTGGCTGATGGCGTTCTGGCCGGTGATGGCATCCAGCACCAGCAGCACTTCCAGGCTGGCATCCGGGCTGGCCTTTTTCACGCTGCGGCTGATCTTTGCCAGTTCGTCCATCAGGCCCTTTTTGTTGTGCAGGCGGCCTGCGGTATCGGCAATGACCATATCATAGCCGCGGGCCGTGGCGGATTTGACCGCATCAAAAATCACGGCTGCGGGGTCAGCGCCCTCGCCCGCCTTGACCAGCGGCACCCCGGCACGGTCGGCCCAGGTTTCCAGCTGTTCGCTGGCCGCTGCGCGGAAGGTATCGCCTGCCGCCAGCATGACCCGCTTGCCCAGATCCTTGTACAGATAAGCCAGCTTGGCAATGGTGGTGGTTTTGCCCACGCCGTTCACGCCCACAACCAGAATAACCGCCGGTTTGCCGCTCAGGTCCAGGTCAGTTTTGGGGCTTACCTCGCGGCGGATGATATCGCGCAGGGCATCCAGCGCTTCCTGGCCGGTATGCAGGCCGTTGATTTCCACCTCGTCGCGCAGCTCGTCCACCAAACGCACCGCGCAGCTGGGGCCGACATCGGCCAGAATCAGCTGCTCTTCCAAATCATTATACAGGTCATCATCAATAACAGAGCTGGTCAAGGTGTTGACGATGTTCTGGAAAAAGTCCGTTCTGGTTTTTTCCAGGCCATCGCTCATTTTCTTCTTTTTCTTAAAAATATCGAAGAATCCCATGGCGGTTCCTCCTTTGAATTAACTGATCAGATCAGCGGAAACGTTCTCAAGGTCAAGGCGCAGGATCTTGGAAACACCATCCTCCTGCATGGTCACGCCGTACAGCACATCAGCTGCTTCCATGGTGCCGCGGCGGTGGGTGATAACGATGAACTGGGTGCGTTCGGTCATGCGGCGCAGATACTGCGCATAGCGCGTAACGTTCACATCGTCCAGTGCAGCTTCAATTTCGTCCAGGATGCAGAACGGCGACGGGTTGACGGCCAGAATGGCAAAATAAATGCTGATGGCCACCAGCGCCTGTTCGCCGCCGGACAGAGCCGACAGGTTTTTGATGACCTTGCCGGGGGGCGAAACCTGAATTTCAATGCCGGAGTTCAGCACATCGTCCTCATCCGAAAGATAGAGCCTCGCCGAACCGCCGCCGAACAGCTCGCGGAAGATCGCACCGAAGTTGCGGTTGATCTCCTTAAAGCTGGCGGTGAACATTTCCTGCATTTCGCTGCACAGCTCGGCAATCATTCGGTTCAGCTCCGCGCGGGATTTCTCCACATCGGTGACCTGTGCTTTCATGAAGTCGTACCGTTCTTTAACTTCCTTGTACTCTTCGATCGCGCCCACATTCACGTTGCCCAGTGCGCGGATCTTGCCGCGCACTTCGGCCACCTGGCGGCGCAGGTCTGCCACATTGGCAAAGGGTACACAGAGCTTTTCCGCCTCGGCTTCGGTCAGCTGGTATTCCTCCCACAGCTTGGATGCAGTGGTATTCAGCTCAGTTTCCGCCGCGGTCTTGCGCTCGGCCAGGCGGGCCATCTCGCCGCTCATCCGCTCGCGCTCATCGGTCAGGGTGCGGTTTTCCTGGGTCAGGCGGGTCACAGTGGCTTCCTTTTCCATGCGCTCGGCATTCGCCTTGCGGATGGTTTCCTCCGCCGCGGTGATCTTCTGTTTGTTTTCTTCGCTGGCTCGCTTGATTTCATTGGCGCGCAGCTCATTGGCGGCAATGCGCTCTTTGGCGGCGGCCACATTGGCCTGCAGTTCCCGCACGCGGGCTTCGGCTTCGCCGCTGCGGCCTTTCAGGTTTTCCAGCGCTGCTTCGTGCAGGCTCAGGTCCTTCTCGGTGCGCAGCTTCTGCATTCGGTTATCCGAAAGTTTCTGCGATGCTTCCTCCCGCTGGCGGGTCACATCGCTGGTGGAAGCGCCCAGGCTTTCCAGCTCTTTGCGGTGCGTTTCAATCTCGGCTTCCGCCTGTTTGCGGGCGTTTTCTGCCTGGGCGGCGGCCGCAGTGTTCTCCCGCAGCTGCTGTTCCAGCGCGGCGATCTCCTGCCCGCGGTGGGCGGCAGCATTCTTACCCTCTTCCAGCGCGGTGTTCAGCTGATCCAGCTCCATCTCGGCTTTCAGGCGGGCCGCAGCGGCGGTCATGCCCTCGCTCTCGGCACCGGCCAGCTGGGCGGTCAGGTTATCCACCTCCGCTTTGCGGGCGGCGGCTTCCTTTTCGGCTGCTGCGCGGCGCTCGTCCAGTTTCAGCACCTTGGCACGCAGTTCGTCCAGTTCCTGCTTGCGGCTGAACACACCCACGCTGCGCGCGGTGGAACCGCCGGTAAAGGAACCGCCTGCGTTGATGACCTGGCCGTCCATTGTGACAATGCGGTTGCGGTAGCCAAGATTTTTGGCCACCACCGACGCTTCGCCCAGATCCTCCACCACAATAATGCGGCCCAGCAGGTTATCAATAATATGCTGGTACTGGGGGGCGGTCTCCACCAGGTCGGCGGCCACCTCCGCCGTGCCGGTCAGGCGGCCATTGAATCGGCTGCCCTGCACGGTATCCAGCGGCAGGAAGGTTGCGCGTCCGGCGCGTTCTTCCTTCAAAAAGGTGATGGCCGCGCGGGCGCAGCCTTGGTCCTGCACCACAATGTTCTGCAGCGCAAAGCCAAGTGCCGTTTCAATCGCGATTTCGTACCCCTTGCGCACGCTCAGGATACCGGCCACCGGGCCGATGATGCCCCGCAGCCGCCCACCGCCCGCGGCGCGCATGACGGCTTTTACGCTCTGCTGATAGCCGTCCATATTGCGCTCCAGATCCTCCAGAATGCGGATGCGCTGGGCGGTGTTGTTTTTATCCGCTGCGGCCTTCTGCAAAGCTTCAGCGGCTTCCGCCTGCTGGCGGCGACGGCTTTCCAGCTTGAGCTTTAAGCCGGAGCGGATGTTATCGTTGCGGGTCACGGCTTCCTCGCACTCTTTCAGGTGCTCGGCAGCAGCGTCCCGTTCCTCGGTCAGTTTTTGTGCCACATCACCCGCGGCGGCTTCCTGGTTTTTCAGGCCGTTCAGCTGGGCGCGGGCCGCTTCCACGGCGGATTGCAGCCCCGCACCCCGCACCTGCAGGGCAGTGGCATTCTGCTGCATGCGGGCCATGGCGGCGCTCACGATCTCCCGCCGCTCACCGCTTTGCAGCGCCTGCTGTTCCAGCGTGTTCAGCTGCTGGCGCAGCTTGTCCGCCTCGGCATCCAGATTTTGCAGCACGGTTTGCAGCTGGGTGATTTCCGCTTTGTGCTCGTCCGCTTCCTGCGCAATCCCCTTTGCGCCTTCCCCGGCGCGGGTCAGCTCATCGCTGGCGCTGCGGATCTGCTCGTTCGCGTGTTCGGTTTCGTTCTGCAAAACTGCCAGCTGGCTTTCGCTCCCGGCGTTCTGCTCGGTAATGGTGCGGATCTCAGCGTTCGCTTCCTCCACCTGCAGCATCAGCTGCTGGGCTTCGGCGCGCAGGGTTTCGGTGTGGGTGTCAAATTCATCCAGCTGGCGGGAAATGCGTGCATAGTCGCTTTCCGCCGCCTCATACTTGCGCTGCTGGTCCCGCACCGTATCCTGTGCGCGGCGGATTGAATCCACCCACAGGGTAATTTCCAGCCCCTTGCGGGTCTCGGAATATGCCAGGAACTGCTCCGCCTTTTCGCTGTCGCGTTTCAGGGGTCCAACCCGCTTTTCCAGCTCCCCCAGAATATCCCGCAGGCGTTCCAGATTGCCCTCCGCCGCGGCCAGGCGGCGTTCGGCTTCATTTTTGCGGTAGCGGTATTTGGCAATGCCAGATGCTTCCTCAAAAATCTCGCGCCGCTCGGTGGATTTTGCACCAACGATCTCCGCAATGCGCCCCTGACCCACAATGGCGTAGCCATCGCGCCCAAGGCCGGTATCCAGCAGCAGCTCGTACACATCTTTTAAGCGCACGCTCTGGCCGTTGATGGTATACTCGCTCTCCCCGCTGCGGTAATAGCGGCGGCCAATGGTTACTTCGTCCGCGTCCATTTCCAGCCCATGATCGGAGTTATCAATGGTCAGCGATACCGCCGCATAGCCCATTGCGCCGCGGGTCTGGGTGCCGCCAAAAATAACGTCCTCCATCTTGCCCGCACCGCGCAGCTGTTTGGAGCTGGTTTCGCCCAGAACCCACCGGATGGAATCCGAAATGTTGCTTTTGCCGGAACCGTTCGGCCCCACAACACCGGTAATGCCTTCGCCAATGGTGATCCGCGTTTTATCCGGGAAGGACTTGAAGCCCTGTATCTCAAGTTCTTTTAAGCGCATAGATGCCCCTTTTTATGCCTGCTGTTCCAGCTTGGTCAGCGCCGCTTTGGCAGCCTGCTGTTCCGCAGCCTTTTTGCTGCGGCCTTCGCCCACAGCCAGCGCCTTGCCGTTCAGCGCCACAGTAACCTGGAACCGCTTATCATGCGCCGGGCCGGATTCCCCTGTCACGGTGTAGGTCAGGCGGTCGTCCGGGTGTTTCTGCACCACTTCCTGCAGGGCGGTCTTGTGGTCATCCTCAGCGGTTTTGCCCTCCGTGATGAACGGCAGGATAAAGTTGCGGGCGGTCTCAATGCCGCCGTCCAGGAACAAAGCGGCAATGGTGGCTTCAAACGCATCCGAAACCACGCTGGGGCGGCAGCGCCCGCCGCCCAGCTCCTCGCCGCGGGCCAGCCGCAGGTAAGAGCCCAAGTCGATCTCCTGCGCAAACTGGAACAGCGCGTCCTCGCTGACCAGCGAAGCGCGCATGCGGGACAGTTCGCCCTCCGGGCGGGTGGAATGGTGGAACAGATAGTTTGCCACCACAACGGACAGCACACTGTCGCCCAAAAATTCCAGCCGCTCGTTATACAGCGTAGGGGTTTTGCTCTCGTTGGCGTAAGAGCTGTGGGTCAGCGCCGTGATGAGCAGTTCTTTATTCTTAAAATGGTAATGCAGCTTTTCTTCCAATTCCTCAGGGGTACGCGTGGTCATAAGATTGCCTTACCTTTCGTTCTCTCTGTTTTGCGATTGTATATCGGGATATTTTGCAGGCCGGGCGGGCAATGCCCGCCCCTGCAATGGGCTTTGGTTTTGCGGCTATCCCGTAGGGGCGCACATTGTGCGCCCGCTGCCTATATTTTGGTACCGGCCATTTCCAATGGGCGGGCATAGCATTTGAATTTTCGCACGATATGCCGTTTTATTCCGCGTCTGTCTTTTCTGCTGCGGCCTTGGCGGCTACTTCGGCCAGGGCGCTCTGCATGGTGCCGCACAGGTCATTGGCAACGCACAGCTTTGCCTGGCGGATGGCGTTCTTGATGCCCTTGGCCTTGCTGGAACCGTGTGCCTTGATGACCGGCTTTGCCGCGCCCAGCAGCGGTGCGCCGCCGATCTCCTCAGAGTCCATCATGTGCTTCAGATTGCGCAGCCCGCCTTTTACGCCAAGGTAGCACAGCTTGGTCACAATGCTCTGCATAAAGATGTCTTTCAGCATGCCCAGCAAAGTACCTGCCACACCCTCGGTCAGCTTCAGCACCACATTGCCCACAAAGCCGTCGCAGACGATAACGTCCACCTCACCAGCCATAATATCACGCGGCTCAATGTTGCCCACAAAGCGGATGGCCGGGTTTGCTTTCAGCAGGCCGTGGGCTTCGCGGTACATCGGGGTGCCCTTGGTGTCCTCGGCGCCGTTGTTCACCAGCGCGACGGCGGGGTCCTTGCGGCCCATGACCTTATTCATGTACACGCTGCCCATGGTGCCAAAGGCATTCAGCATCTCGGCACGGCATTCGGCGTTTGCGCCGCAGTCCAGCAGCAAAAACGGCTGCTTTTTGCCCGGCATGCAGGTAGCCAGCGCCGGGCGCTTGACCCCCTTGACGGTGCGCACGATCAAACTGGTGCCCACATGCAGCGCGCCGGTGGAACCGGCGGAAACAAAGGCATCCGCCTCGCCGTTTTTCAGCATCGTCAGGCCTTTGACCAGGCTGGAATCCGTTTTGTGGCGCACGGCCTTGACCGGGTCATCGTGCATATCCACATCCTCGGTGCAGTGAATCAGCTCAAAGGGGGTCAGGTCCACGCCAAGCTCCTGGGCAGCGGCCTTGATCTTGGCTTCATCACCCAGCAGGGCCAGGGTCATGCCATCACCAAACTCTTTTACCGCATCGGCTGCGCCCTGTACGGTCGATTTCGGGGCGTTATCGCCACCCATTGCGTCCAGTAAAATTTTCATAATCCACCTCAGTGTTCCGCTTCGGCTGCCCATGCCCGCATGGCGGCCTGTGCAGCATCAGAAAGTGCCATATACCGTTCGCGCTTATCCCGGATGGTGTCAATCTCCTCGGTGCGCGGCAGAATGCCCATGTTGGCACCCATGGGCTGGAAGTCCTTGTTGGGGGTGGTGATATAATCGATCAGTGCGCCACACATCGTTGTGGTCGGCGGGGGCGGCAGCTCTCTGCCCTGCAAACGGGCGTACAAATTGCGCGCTGCCAGCAGGCCGGAAGCCGCGCTTTCCATATAGCCCTCAAACCCGGTGATCTGCCCGGCAAAAAACACGTTGGGGTGCTCTTTCAGGTAGAGCCCCTTGGTCAGCACCGCCGGGCTTTCCAAAAAGGTATTGCGGTGCATCACGCCATAGCGGATGAACTCTGCATGTTCCAGGCCGGGAATCATCGAAAAAACGCGCTTCTGCTCGCCCCATTTCAAATTGGTCTGGAAACCAACGATATTGTACAGCGTGCGGGCGGTGTTTTCGGCGCGCAGCTGTACGTTGGCCCAGGGGCGGTGGCCGGTGCGCGGGTCCCGCAGGCCCACCGGGCGCAGCGGGCCATAGCGCATGGTATCCGCCCCGCCATCACCTCAATAGGCATACAGCCTTCGTACACCGTCAGCTCCCCATCAAAGTCATGCAGAGGGGCACGCTCCGCGTTCAACAATTCGTTATAAAACGTTTCATATTCCAATTTGTTGAATGGGCAGTTCAGGTAATCGGCTTCACCGCGCCCGTAGCGGGACGCCGCAAAGATCTTTTCCATATCCAGGCTTTCGGCGCTCACAATGGGAGCCACGGCGTCAAAAAAGCTCAGCCGGTGGCTGCCGGTCAGCGCGGCAATCTGCTCCGCCAGCGCACCCTCGGTCAGCGGGCCGGAAGCCACCAGCACCGGAACGCTTTCGTCCAGCGCGGTCACTTCCTCGCGGTGAACGGTAATGCCCGAGTTCTTTTCCACCATTTCCGTCACGGCGGTGGAAAACACATCACGGTCCACCGCCAGTGCACCGCCAGCCGCCACGCGGGCGGTCTCGGCGGCGTCCAACAGGTGGCTGCCCATCATCTTCATCTCGATTTTGAGCAGGCCGGATGCGGAATCCGGGCGCTCGGCTTTCAAGGAGTTAGAGCAGATGAGTTCCGCAAACCCCTCGCTTTTATGCGCGGGGGAAAATTTTGTGGGTTTCTGCTCGTACAGGTCGACCTGCACGCCGCGGTCCGCCAGCCACAACGCCGCCTCGCACCCCGCCAGGCCGGCACCGATAATGTTAAGTTGCATACTTGTCCTCTCTGAGGCTCCCCTTTGC